>MKWU01000354.1_pt1 | contig 87798 bp, 76 predicted proteins | sample 809101 | NCBI WGS metagenome assembly MKWU01 (sample SAMN05860141, study PRJNA318959) | sponge metagenome | host: Aplysina aerophoba | place: Slovenia: Piran, Adriatic Sea, Gulf of Piran | collected 2013-05-07
GGGGGCATCCCAGTCGGACCCGCTTCCGCCGCCCCCGTCGCTACCACCCGGCGAGCTGTCCAACGGGGCGGCGCGGATGGTGGACGCGCCGGTCCCCTCGGAGGTCGAGGCGGGCGCGCGGGAGGCGGTCGAGATGGCGCTGGACCCGGCGTGAGAGGTGGCGCCCCGGTCTCACCGATCGGCCCGCCGCGTCGCCCCGACGTTTCCGCGGCAAAACCCGGGACGCCCGCATGTCTCGATGGGACAGGGCGGGGGCCACCTCAAGGGTCGGCGAGCCGCACCCCACTCGGCGAGCCGCAACCACTCGGAGGCCGCGCCCATTCGACGAGCCGCACCCACTCGGAGGCCGTTCTCACAAGGGCGCCCATTGGGCACGCCGGGGCCCGTTGGAATCGCCGGAGGTGCTCACGCCGAGTTCTTCCTCGTCCGGCCACCGGTCACCCCGGCGGTGGATCCTCGCGCTTCAGCCGCAGGATTCGCCGGATCATGCGATCCCGCCACGCCGACAGCGCAGGCACCGAGCCGTCGCCGTACGCCGCCCTTGTCGCAGCGGCAATGCCGTCGATCACCTCGTCGCCGAAATCGGGTTCCGTATCAAGGTCGCCCCAGAGCCCGCTGAAGGCGTCGCCGTAGTCACGGTAGTAGCGGCCCACGCCTCCGTCGGAGTTGGAGTGACCCGTCCCGAAAGGTCCCATCAGGGCCCAGCGCAACCCGAGCCCGTCCCGCATGACCATCTCGACCGCCTCGGGTGAAGCCACCCCGGACCCGACCAGCGAGATCGCCTCCCGGACCACCGCCGCCTGCATCCGGTTGAGGAGGAAGCCGGGCACGAAGCGGTTCATCTCGACCGGCAACATCCCCACCCGGCGGAGGAGGTCGAGCGTCGCAGCCACGACGCGCGGATCCGTCTTCTCCCCCGGCAGCACCTCCACCACCGGGATCACGTGGGGCGGGTTGACCGGATGCGCCACGATGCACCGGTGCGCCCCGGCCACACCTTCCGAGATCACGCTCATGTCGTTGGCCGAAGTGGAGCTGGCCAGGATCACGTCGTCACTCGCGGCACGGTCGAGCTCACGGTAGATCGCCCGCTTGGTCGCGATCGCCTCGGGGCCGCTCTCCTGCACGTAGCCGGCCCCGGCGACCGCATCACCCAGCGTCTCGCAGGGAAGGATCCGGCTTTCCTCGGCGCGCGCCTCTTCACGTGTCAGGAACCCCAGCCGCACGTCCTCTTCCGCCGACCGCACCGCCCACCCGATGGCGCGGGCGAGCTGTCCAGCGTCGGGATCGTGGACACGGGTGAGGAATCCAGCCCGGGCGTACACCCGAATCCAGCTGCGGCCGACGACGCCCGCTCCCACGATGGCCGCCACTTCCGGCCCTCGGTATGTCATGCCGTGCCTCCTCGCGTCCGGGAACGCGGCTCAGAATGCCGGGGGGACGGTTAGCCGCGAGCGCCCCGGGCGCAGGGTGCGCCGCGCCGCGGGCTGGAATAGTATGTCCCCGACGCGACACTATCACCCCGGAGCCAACCCGCTCAAGGAACGCGGTCACCCATGACCAGCCTTCACGACCGTTGGAATCACGCCGACGCGCTTCAGTACCTGGCCCGGGTTGGACGCATGCCCCCGACAATCATCTGCGTTGCCTGCAACGGCGGGATTCAGGGCAAGGAGTCGAACCCCAACCTGCCCGAGACCCCCGAGGAGATCGCCGAATCCGTGGCCGGCGCCTACGAAGCGGGGGCGTCGATGGTCCACGTGCATGCGAGGCAGGCGGAATTCCCGACGCGGCCGGCGATCACCACCGAGCGGTGGCTGGAGGTCAACGCGAAGATCCGTGATGCGTGCCCCGACATCATCATCAACGACACGACCGGGGGCGGACCGGACATGACCAACGAGGAGCGGCTCCAGTGCCTCGACGGGCGGCCGGAGGTAGCGTCGCTCAACCTCACGCCCGACATGAGCCGCTTCGTGATCCGGGAACGCCCGGCACCCCTGCCGGACCCGCGGCCCGAGACCGTTTACGACGAGTGCCTGCCCTTTTCGTACGGCCAGATCAGGCACTTCGCCGCCGAGATGAAGGCCCGTGGGATCAAGCCCGAACTGGAGATCTATCACCCGGGCGGGGGATGGGTGATCCGCTACCTGATCGGCGAGGGGCTGCTAGAGAAACCCTACTGGATCCAGACCGTCATGGGGTACCAGACCTCGAGCCTTCCGACGGTCGACAACGTGCTCCAGATCATCCGCGAATTCCCCGAGGATTCGGTGTGGCTGACCTCCGGAATCGGACCCCACCAGCTTCCCATGACAACGCTGGCCACCATGCTGGGCGGACACGTCCGGGTCGGGCTGGAGGACAATGTCTACTACCGCCGGGGCGAGAAGGCGAAAAGCAACCGGCAACTCGTGGAGCGCTCCGTGCGCATCATCCACGAGCTGAACCGCGAAGTCGCGACTCCCGCGCAGGCACGCACGATGTTGAACCTTGCCACCGAGCCGACAGCCTATGACTGACCGTCGCCCCTCCATCCCGATCGCCCCTGCCGGCGTGCTGACCCTCGTCCTCCTGGCCGGTTGCGGCCAGCCCGCCGCGTTGGACGCCCCGGCAACCGAAGTCGCCGGCCCCTTCCCCCGTCCCGCGGGCGCGCACGAGGTACGGCTCGACCCCACGCACATGGTCCCCATGCGCGACGGCGTCCGGCTCGCCACCGACCTGTACTTCCCCGCCGGGGCCGACACCCCGCTTCCGGTGGTGCAGATCCGAACCCCGTACGGGAAGCTCTCGGAACGTCGCGAGGGCTCCGCCGCCCGCTACTTCGCGAGCCACGGGTTCGCCGTCGCGGTCCAGGACATGCGGGGGCGCTTCCAGTCCGAGGGCGAGTACTTCGTGTCGCGCGCGGACCGGGAAGACGGCTACGACATGGTCTCGTGGCTTGCCGGGCAACCCTGGTCCAACGACCGCATCGGGACCTACGGGTGTTCGTACCTGGGCGAGAACCAGATGCAGCTGGCCGCCACGCGAAACCCGCATCATGCGGCCGCCCTGCCGCAGGCCGCCGGCGGCAGCTACCGCTACTTCGGCGTGATCTTCGGCGGCGTGACCGAGCTGGCCGCCAGCCTGGGGTGGTTCCGGGGCGCCGGTACCAAGGTCTTCTACCGGATCCCGCCGGGGACCCCGCGCGAGGTGATGCTCCAGGTGGAGGAGATGATCAATCCGGCGCCGACCCCGGGCGAACTCGACTTCCAGAGCGCGTGGCGGACCCTGCCGTACATCGACATGCTGAAGGCCTCGGGGGCCCCTCCGACCGACTTCGAGGCGTTCGTGTCACACGAGCCGGGCGACCCCTGGTGGGACCGGATCGGGTACGTGCAGCCCGACGACCGGTTCGACGTGCCGGCGCTTCACGTCAACTCCTGGTACGACCTCGGAGTGAGCGAGACGCTCAAGCTCTTCAACCTGCTGAGCGACAACGCCGAGTCCGACCGGGCCCGCGACAACCAGTTCGCGATCATCTCCCCGACGGATCACTGCACGTCGGAGCGCGCGACCTCGGCGACCGTGGTCGGTGAGCGCAACGTGGGTGACGCGCGTCTCGACTACTGGACGATCTACCTCGACTGGTTCAACCACTGGTTGCGGGACGACGCGGACGCCGACTTCGACATGCCCCGCCTCCAGTACTACCTCATGGGCGCGAACGAGTGGCGCACCGCCGGGTCGTGGCCCGTCGAGGGCACCGAGTTCCAGCCCCTGTACCTGCACAGCGGCGGCAACGCGAACACACGGGCCGGGGACGGCCGCCTGTCGTGGGAGGCGCCCGACGAGGAGCAACCCGCCGACGCATTCACCTACGATCCGGACGACCCGGTACCCACCATCGGAGGCCCCGTGTGCTGCACGGGGACGGCCGACGCGCCCGCCGGCGGATTCGATCAGTCCGCGGTGGAGGACCGCAACGACGTGCTCGTGTACACGTCGGAGCCGCTGGATGAGGGCCTGGAGGTGACCGGGCCCATCGAATTGGTGCTGTACGTGTCGTCCGACGCGCGCGACACGGACTTCGTCGGCAAGCTCGTGGACGTCCACCCCGACGGCCGGGCGATCAACGTCCAGGAAGGGATTCTTCGCGCACGCTACCGCGAGGGATACGGTCGCAAGGTGTGGATGGAGCCGGGCGAGGTGTACGAACTCCGTATCGACCTCCAGGCGACGGCAAACTATTTTGGAGCGGGCCACCGGATCCGCCTCGAAGTCACGTCGTCGAGTTTCCCGAGATGGGAACGCAATCTCAACTCCGGCGGTAGGAACTATGACGAGATCGAGTGGACCCTCGCCCGGAATTCGGTCCACCACGCCCCAGGGCACGCATCCCGTCTGATTGTGCCCATCGTATCAAGGGAGACTGGGAATTGATTGGAAGTAAGCTGGCGCGTCTTGCGCTCATCGCTGTCACAGCCCTCGCCGCCCAGGCCTGCGCGTCTGTCGGCGAGGTCCCCGTCGGCGACCGAAACACCGGCGACCTCACCCCCGTGGATTTCGAGGGGATATCCGAAAGGGACGTGATGCGGGCCATATCACTCCTGAGGCCCCAGTGGCTCAGGGCTCGCAACGGGTCGGCCACCGTGGTCGTCAACGGTCAGCGCACCAACCGGGACCGGCTTGCCACGATCCCGATCGGGTCGGTCGCGCGGGTCACCTTCATGTCCCCATCGGACGCCACCACGCGCTTCGGGACCGGTTTTTTCAACGGGGCCATTGTCGTAACCCTACGCTAGCCGGCGTCCCGCCCGCGGCGCCCTCGCGGTCGCGGCGGCCCTGGCGTATTGCCCCGCGCCCGGCAGGTCGCTAGAATCCGCGCGCCGAATTGGCGACCTTACATGGGACATGTTTTCAGGACAACAAGCCCGACGGGCGAGGACAATGACGCGGTTCCAAACAGGGCAGTTCTGCCGCTCCTTCCGTGTATCCGCCACACTGCTGGTTCTGACGGCGGCATGCCGCGGATCCGAACCCGGTGTGGTACGCGGCGAGATGATCTTCGACGCCTGCTCCCCGTGCCACGGCGACGACGGCGCCGGCAAGCAGTCGCTCGGGGCACCCGCGATCGCCGGTGCTTCCGATTGGTACCTCTCGGCTCAGCTCGCAAAGTTCCGGGCAGGCCAGCGGGGATATCATCACACCGACGCGGAAGGGCTGCGGATGCGTCCCATGTCGCGGGCGCTGATCGAGGACAAGGGCGATGTCAGTTCGGTCGTGGACTACGTCGTCAGTCTGCCGATCCCCGATCCCCCGGCAACCGCCGAGGGAGACGCTGAAGCCGGCGAGGAGGAGTACACGGCGCTCTGTTCGAACTGTCACGGCGGAGACGGCAGGGGAGTCGACACCGGAGTGCTGGAGTTGAATGCTCCCTCTCTGCTCCACCTGAACGACTGGTACATCACGTCATCGCTGCAGAAGTATCGCGACGGCGCGCGGGGAGTCGGCGACGCCGCCGGGGCCACAATGCGCGCGCCGGTCAGCGGCATGTCCGACGAACGGATCGAAAACGTGACCGCCTACGTCATGACCATGCAGCGGCTGCCCCGGAAGATCGCCGCTCCACCCGCTCCTCCGCTGCCGCCACTGGACGTCGACCCGGCGATCCTGCCCGAGGGAGTGACGGTGGCCATGGCCCAGGAGGGGCAGGAGATCTTCAACGGAGCCGTCGGAATCTGCTTTACCTGCCACCTGCGGGAAGGCGGGGGCGGACCGTTGGCGCCCGACCTCACCGACGACGTCTGGCTGAACATCGATGGCGAGTACGAGTCCATTGTCAACATCGTCATGACCGGAGTTCCACAGCCGGTGGAGCACCCCGGACAAATGCAGCCACGTGCCGGACGGCCGCTCACCGACGAGCAGGTGAGAGCCGTGTCCGCATACGTATTCACCCTGAGTCGGTAATTCTCATGGCAGCGAAACCGTCCCCCGACAGACCGACGCACGCCGAACTGGCCGCGCAGATTCCGGATCCACCGCCCGACGCGTCCAACGAAGCGATCATCTTCGCCAGGAAGACCCTGACGTGGACGCTCGTGCTGGGCGTCCTCTTCATCGGTTCGGCCGTTGTCTACAACTTCATAATGCAATGAACGACATGAGCTTCCTCGAGCGCGTCGGCCACTACTTCGACGAGATCGGCCTGATCCGGATCGGGTCCACGTACGCCGCGGACATCGACTTCCTCATCATCCTGGTGCTCGTGGTGGTGGGGGTCTGGTTCCTCCTGGCCGAGTACATCTTCATCCACTTCATCCTGAAGTACAGGGCGAAGCCCGGTCGGAAGGCCGACTACATCACCGGGAAGGAAAAGCACCTGAAGCGCTGGATCACGATCCCGCACCTCATGGTTCTCGCATTCGACGTCCTCATCGTCGTCGTCTCCTTCCAGGTCTGGCACAAAATCAAGATGGACCTGCCGGAGAACCCCGACGCCGTGCTCCGGATCACCGGCCAGCAGTGGGCATGGACCTTCCAGCACCCGGGGGTCGACGGAGAACTGGACACCGCCGACGACATCTTCACCGTGGACGAACTCCACGTCGAAAACGAAAAGACCTATCACTTCAAGCTCGAGGCCACGGACGTCCTGCACAGCTTCTCGGTCCCGGTCTGGCGCCTCAAGCAGGACGCCATCCCGGGGAGGAGCATCACCGGCTGGTTCCAGCCGACGATAACGGGAGAATTCGATGTCCAGTGCGCCGAGATCTGCGGCTTCGGCCACGGGGTCATGGCGGCGCGGGTGATGGTGGAGGACGCCGAAACACATGCATCCTGGGTGGCGGCGAACACGCCGGTCGCGGCAGCGCCCGCGGCTGGCCAGGCTACGCCCGGCACCCAGTAGCGAAGATTGGAGAGGACCGAGAGAGATGGTTGAGCCAGCGGTCGATCTGACACACGGCCACCCCCACGAGGACCACGCGCACCACGGTCCACAGGGGATCATGAAATACCTCTGGTCCACGGACCACAAGGTCATCGCCATGCAGTACATGTTCACGGGCATGTTCATGGCTCTGATCGGCGGCTTCATGGCGTACGTCTTCCGGATGCAGCTGGCCTTCCCGGGTATGAACGTCCCCGGCTTCGGCATGGTCTCGCCCGGCGAATACAACGCCCTGGTGACCAATCACGGAACGATCATGATCTTCTGGGTCGCCATGCCCGTGCTGCTCGCCGCCTTCGGGAACTACCTGATCCCGCTCATGGTCGGGGCGGACGACATGGTCTTCCCCAAGGTCAACCGGCTGTCGTACCAGATCTTCTTCCTGAGCACGGTCGTCATCCTTGCCTCACTGGTCGTGGAAGGAGGCGGCTTCGCCGGAGCCTGGACCGCGTACCCGCCCCTTTCGGCGGACGAGACGTACAACCTGACACCGCTCGGGAGTACGTTATGGCTTGTCGGGGTCGGATTGGAGTTCGTCGCCTTCCTCCTGGGGGGGATCAACTTCATCACAACCCTGATGAACTCCCGGGCGCCGGGGATGCGCGCCTTCGACGTGCCCATCGTCGTGTGGATGATCGTGGTCGCGAGCATCCTCTTCATGCTCTCGGTCGGGCCGCTGCTGGCCGGCGCGATCATGCTTCTCTTCGATCAGACGATCGGGACCGGTTTCTTCAACCCGGCGACCGGCGGCGACCCCATTCTGTGGCAGCACCTCTTCTGGTTTTTCGGCCACCCCGAGGTGTACGTCGTGCTGCTCCCGGCGATGGGCGTGGTGATCGAGATCATCACCACCTTCGCCCGCAAGAAGGTCTTCGCCTACCGCACGGTGATCTTCACGGTCGTGGCCATCGGCGTGCTGAGCTTCTTCGTGTGGGCCCACCACCAGTTCATCGCGGGGATCGACCCGCGCATGGCGAACATCTTTACGATCACCACCCTGCTCATCTCGGTCCCGATGGCGGAGCTGTGCTTCGTCTACATTGCCACGCTCTATCGAGGATCGATCACCCTTTCCACGCCCATGCTCTGGGCGCTGGCCTTCGTGGCCGAGTTCCTGATCGGGGGTGTGACCGGAATCTTCCTTGGGGCTGCGGGCGCGGACGTCTATTTCCACGACACCTACTTCGTCCTCGCCCACTTCCACTACACCTTCTTCCCGATCGCGATTATCGGGACCTTTGCGGCCTTCACCTACTGGTTCCCGAAGATGTTCGGGAAGATGATGGACGAACGCCTGGGGAAATGGCACTTCTGGCTCACCATCATCCCCTTCAACATGATCTTCATCCCGCTCTTTGTGCTCGGGATGGGGGGTCAGCACCGGCGTATCTACAACTACGAGCACTTCCCGGAGTTGGCGATCCCCTGGTTCCAGGACATGCGGCAGCTCGCCACCTACTCGCTGCTGATCATGCTCGGCGCCCAGTTCATCTTCTTCTACAACTGCTTCAAGTCGTGGCGCTCCGGGGCGAGAGCCTCCAGGAATCCCTGGAAGGCGAATTCGCTGGAGTGGACCACCGAGTCGCCGCCGCCACACGGGAACTGGCACCCGGACGATATGCCCGTGGTGTACCGGGGCCCCTACGAGTACAGCGTTCCGGACCGTGAGGACGACTACTGGCCGCAGAATGAGCCTGCCCTGAAGGGAGGACCCGGCGAATGAGGCCGATCGCGACAACGCGCGCCGCCACCGGGATCGCTACCGGCAAGCTCGCCGTATGGTGGGTACTTGCGTCGGAAGTGGTCATTTTCGGCGGGTTGCTGGCGTCGTACGTCATGCACCGCCTGGGCCATCCCGAGTGGGCGGACGCCGCGATCCACACCGACGTGCGGATCGGCGCCTTCAACACCTTCGTGCTCCTCAGCTCGAGCCTGACGGCCGTGCTGGCCCACCAGGCGGCGGAGCGGGGCGACGGCAAGAAGGCCGCGCGGTACCTCTACTGGACCATTTTTGGAGCCGTCACCTTCCTCGGGGTCAAGACCTTCGAGTGGTACACCGAGATTACCCACGGCTACACGATCACGTCCAACACCTTCTGGTCGTTCTACTACTCGGCCGCGGGGCTCCACGCCCTCCACGTGATCGCGGGCGCGGTGATCATGGCCATTGTCGCCCGGGACGCCGCCAGGAACCGCCAACTCCATCGGGTCGAACTGATCGGGATCTACTGGCACTTCGTCGACATTGTCTGGATTTTCCTGTTCCCTCTGCTCTACATCGCGAAATAGCCCATGGCCGGTCACTCTGAGGGTCGCTCGGGTTTCTTCGGAAACCACTACGTCAGGATCTATCTCCTGCTGCTGGGACTGCTGGCGGTCAGCATCGTGGGGCCCGTGGTGGGCGGGAACATCGACCGTCAGGTAGAGGTCTTCGGTCTGCAGATCAGCCTCGGGTTGACCCTGACGCTCATCACCGCCTTCGGCATCGCCGTGTGGAAGGCGTCGCTGGTGATCAAGCACTTCATGCACCTGTCGGTCGAGCGGCCGATCGCCAAGATCTTCCTGGCGGCATCGGTGCTGTTGCTCGCGCTCTTCTGGGGCGGCGTGGCGCCGGACGTACAGCTGCACGAAGGCCGCATGTGGGAGAATCTGGACGCCAAGGCGGCGGTGGCGCGCGGGATCTCCGAGCCCGAGCTGCACGTCGAGGACGACAGCCACGCGGCGGAAGGCGAGCACGCCGAAGAGGTCGCGCACGCGAGCCTCGTGCCGACCAGCAAGTCGACCGACAACCTGCTGCCGGGCGGCTACAACCTGGCCCACGCCGCCTTCTGGACGGTGCTCGCGCTGGTGGCCGTCGGGACCAACGCCGTGGCGATCATGCTGTCGATCGGGGTGCTGATCCTGCTTTACGAGACGCTGAGTCATATTCCGATCGTACGCCGGCTGGTCGGGCCGGTGGTGGACCGAGTGTCGAGGCTCCCGGGTGTGAGAACGATCCGTTCGCGCCTGGTCGGGGCGAAGGAGGGGTAGGCCCGGTCGATGAGCGCGCGCACGACGATCATCCCGTTCCGGCCGAGGCCTCGGCGAGCCGAGAAGGTCGTTTCGAACGGCGTGCTGGGCATGATTCTCATCGTCTTCGTCGAAATCATGCTGTTTGCGGGGTTCATCTCGGCGTTCGTGATCGTGAAAGCCCGCGCCGTGGGCTCGGTGTGGCCGCCGCCGAATCAGCCCCGGCTTCCCTTCGAGCGCACCGCAATCAACACGACCATGCTGATCGCCAGCGGAATCGTGCTGCTGATCGCCCACCGGGCGTACCAGCGCGGCAACCGATCCATCGGCCTGCTGCTCATGCTGGCGACCTTGCTTGGGGGTGCGTTCGTCACGCTGCAAGGGGTCGAATGGGTGGCGCTGCTGCAGGAAGGGCTGACCCTCACCTCTTCGACGTACGGCAGCCTCTTCTACACGATCATCGGGGCACACGCCGCGCACGCGGTGGTTGCGATCGGGTTGCTGGCGTGGGCGTGGCTGCGCCTGATGGCCGGGACGCTGTCCCGGGAAGCGATGTCCACGGTGTCGCTCTTCTGGTACTTTGTGGTTCTGGTGTGGCCGTTTCTGTACTTCCAGGTGTATCTGTAGATGATGAAGACTCGTGAGATGATCCGGGCGCGTCGACGGCGCGTGGTGGCAGGCGTGATCGCCCTGGTGGCGATGGCCGTCTTCCCGGATGTCGCTCACGCCTGTCCCGTGTGTTTCGACCGGGACGACGAGGCGCGGATCGCCTTCCTTGCAACGACCGGCTTGCTGCCCGGCCTGCCGTTGGGGGTGGGAGCGGGGACGGGGTGGTGGCTGAGGAAGCGGGTGCGTGAGGTTGAGGCGAAGGCCGACCGCCAGGAGGCGCGGGGGCGGTAGTCGCCGGGACGAGGCTAACGCCCCGAAACCATCTGCTTCAGATCGTCCCAGATGGTTCCCAGCACGTGCCGCGACTTCCAGGCAACGTATCCCACGCCACTCCACACCAGCGCTGCCGCGAGCACCACGCTCGCTCCCAGTCGCACTTTGTGATCGTCAATGTAGTCGCCGATGACCCGGTGGCCGGATCCGGGACCGGCTCTCAGGTAGAAGTCCCACCACGTGAACACGATGAACCCGATCGACGTTGCGACCAGGATCCCCACGGCGACCTGCAAGACCCTCTTCCCACCCATCAGCAACTTCCCCCTGGATTGAACCGGGCGTCCGTCGGGCTGCTGGAACACCCACGCCAACGTGAGACAGCCGAACCGCCCGAAGTGGTTGCTCCGACCCGGCTACCGTGTCAGCGCGGCTTCCAATCCGTCGATGAAGGTGGGGTCCCCTTCCGGGATCGGTCCGATCCAGCTGAACGCGACCGCTCCGTCCCGATCGATGAGCACGGACGTGGGCAGCCCGCGGGCGCGGAAGACGTCGCGCGACGTGGCGTCGGGGTCGAGCGCGATGTCGTACTCGACGCCGAACTCTTCCACGTATTCGATCACGGCGTCGTGGTCCGCCCGCCGATCGACCGACACGCCCAGGATGCGAAGGCCCCGGTGCCGGTACCTCTCGTACACGGATTGGAGGTAGGGTGTCTCGGCCAGGCAGGGATGACACCATGTGGCCCACAGGTTGACGAGCAGTGTTTCGCCCCGGTAGTCGGATAGTGAGACGGGCGATTCGGTGTCCAGATGGGTCGCGGTGAAGGCAGGCGCCGGGTCACCCCGCTGCAGGGTGGGCGACTCGGAGGGGATGCACGCCGCGAGGGTCAGGGTGGCGAGCAGCCCGTGGATGAGCCGATTCATGCCACGGTCATCCCTGTGGCGGCGTGACGGGATGGGTCGAGAACGGACCCACACCTTGGACCTGGACGACGGTCTCTTCATCCGCCCACATGTACGCGGGTACGTTCGCCGCAATCGCGATGTAGCTGCCCGGGCCGTAGGCGGTGCCGGCCTCCTTGTCCATGGTCTCGCCCACGCCGACGAAAAACCGTCCGGAGAGGACCGTCATGTGTTCGGTGACAGGGTGGGTGTGGGGTCCCAACTCGAAGCCGGGCTGGACTTCGAGACGGAAGGCGAAGACCTCTCCGTCCGCGCTCATATCGCCATAGAGCGGCAGGAAGCGCACACCGTCGTTCGGCGCTCCCCAAGGAAGAGAATCGCCGCTGTGGAAGACGTTGTCGTCCGCGTCCTGTGCATGGGCGGGTGGCGCCGCGACGAGGGCCGCGAGGACGAGCAGAGCCGCTGCGAGCGCGGGCCGGATGGCCCGGCGGGGGGCGAAGCAATGGTTCATCGTGGTGTCCTTGTCCGTTGAGAGGAGGGGCCGCCCGGGTTCGCTGTCCAGCGGCTCCCAGCCAATATGGGCCCCCGAGGTGGCGCGCGCATGATCCGGGAGATCCGCAGCCACTTGCCCGCCAAGGCAAGTCCCGGCGATGCTTACGCCCCAACCAACACCCCAGCCGAGAGGGTCGACCGTGAAGAAAACGGGCACCGGGACAACATGCACGCTCCTTCTCATCGCCGCGTCCCTGATCCCCGGACCCGGGGCTGGTCAATGGCAGAACCGGTACCCTCACGTCGATGGGTACGGGCATCACGTCTACCTGGAGGGCTACGAACTGCCCGTCCTCACCAACGGGCCGATCGATCCTGCACCCTCTCCGGACGGGCGGCAGCTCGCCTTTTCGTCGAGGGGATGGATCTGGGTGATGGATCTGGAGTCGCGGACGGCGCGGCGGCTGACGGCCGGGCGCGACATGGATTCCCGTCCGGCCTGGCATCCATCGGGCAACCGCATTGCGTTCGTGCGTGACAACGACCACGACACGCGCATCGTCGTCGTCGGCACGGATTCGGGGGTTGAGCTGCGCACGATCGACACGCCCGCCATCGACCTCGACCCGGTGTATTCGGCCGATGGCCGCACGCTTTACTACACCTCCGGCCGGGCGGGAACGCTCGACATCCGGGCCGTGGATCTGGCGACGGGTGAAGAAGAAGCGGTGACGAACGAGCCCGGGATCGAGATGAAGGCACAACCGCTGCCGGGAGACGACGCGTTTCTGGTACTCGCCAAGCGGGGGGGTGACCGCGTCGAGCTGCGCTCTCGGAGCGGCGGCGAACCCCGAGTGCTGATGTCCGGCAGCATCGTGTCCATGGCCCGGCCGGCGCTGAGTCCCGACGGAACGCGACTTGCGCTGAACTGGCCTGCGCAGGAGGGATGGGATCTGCGTGTGCACAGTGTCGAACAGCCGGGCCCTTCGGTGCTGCTCGCCAGCGGTGGGCTGCCTCTCACACCCGCGTGGAGCGCGGATGGAGAGTGGGTCTACTTCTCCGAGGCAAACGAGGACGAGGTCATGACCTTGAAGCGTGTGCGCCAGGTCGGCGGGCCCGTCGAGGATGTGGAGGTGGCCACCTGGCAATGGGGAACCGGGACGGCACGACTGAGGATTCGGACGACCCTCACCGGTGAAAACGCTCGCGCGAACATGGGGCGCTCCACCCAAGCGCGCCGCACGGCCCCCGTCCGCCTGAACGTCCTCGACGTAACCGGTCATCCCGCGGTCCCGGATGAGGGCGCCAGCCACTTTGATGGAGCCAACGGCCGCGTCTTCTTCTACAGCCCGGGGCTCATCGAGATCACGGTGCCCGCCGGCCAGGTCACCGTGTCCGCCGTGCACGGTCTGGCCACACCCGAGACCACGGCCACCGTCACCGCAGCGGCAGATGTGGTAACCGAAGTCGCCATCGATCTGACTCCCGTCTGGAACGCGCGCTCCGCGGGCTGGACCTCGGGCGATCACCACTTCCACCTCAACTACGGCGGCCAGTACGACCTGGACCCGACCGACATGGTCCCAATGATGGAAGGGGAGGATCTGGACATCGCCACGCCCCTCCTGGCCAATCTGCACAACCGCTACGAGGACCAGGACCTGTGGGGTTGGCAAAAGTCGGACGAGTCGCCGCTGATCCGCTTCGGCCAGGAGATTCGCTCGCATTTTCTTGGCCACATGGGCCTCATCGAGATCCCGGAGTTCCACTGGCCGTGGGTGTGGGGCCCCGGCTACGAGGTGTACGGAACCGATGACCGGCCCAACGCGGACGTCCTGGATTACGCGCACGGTCATGGCGGCATCGGCTATTACGTCCACCCGGTTTCGGTTCCCGATCCGTTCGCTTCCGCGCCCGGGGCCGGCGTGCCGGTCGAACTGGTCGCGGACGCGGTGATGGGAGATGTGGACGCGCTGGAGGTCATGTGTCTGTGGAGCAGCTCCGAAGGGACGTCGGCGCTGTGGCACCGGTTCCTCAACCTGGGGCTGACCGTCGCGCCGTCAGCAGGCACCGATGTCATGCTGAACCTGTACCGCACCATGGCTGTGGGGGCCACCCGGGTGTACGCGTACACCGGGGACCGGGTGAACTGGCCCGCATACCTGGAGGCGCTGACGGAGGGTCATTCCTTCGTCACCAACGGGCCCTTCCTCGACTTCCGGGTGGACGGCGCGCGCCCGGGCGAGGTGGTCCCGGCACGTGGCGACGGATCCGGTGCGGCTGGTGCGGACGAGTCCGGTACCGCCCAGTGGACCCTCGATCTCGCCACGGCCACCTCTGTGGAGCAGGTGGAGATCCTCGTCAACGGTCTCGTCGTGGCGTCCCATCCAGGTATTGCGGAGCCCGGCCAGCGCACCTACGGCGGAGAGGTCGACCTCCCCCTGGGGGGCTGGGTGGCCGCACGCGCACGAGGCGGTGAGACCCGGTGGCCGTCCATGGACACCGCGCCATTCGCGCACACGGCGCCGGTGTGGATCGGCGAGCGGGGGAGCGCCGATCCCGTGGCACGGCGGGGAGCCGCCACCGAGCTTCTCGAAATCCTGATCGCGTCGCGCGTCCGGCTCCGGGCCGGATACGGCGGCGCCAGCATCCCGCGCCTCGAAGCCCGTTTCGACGAGGCGGTCGCGCGGCTGGAAGCGCTGGCCGCCCCCGATTCGGCCCGCCCGCAGTAACCGGGCGCCCGGGAAATGGTCGAGCGCCGCTACGACGACGACGAAGTCGCCCTGATCCTCCATCGCGCGGTCGAGGCAACCGCCGATGGCTCCGAACGGGAGCCGGGCAAGGGGTTGACGCTCGCCGAACTCAAGGAGATCGGCGCCGAAGCCGGGATATCACGCACCGAAATCGACATGGCGGCCCGGACGCTCGATGTGCGCGAGGACCCGCCGGAGACCGGTGCGGTGCTGGGCCTGCCCACGACGGTACAACTCGAAAGAGTGGTCCCCGTGCGACTCGAGGACGAGCACCTGCCACAGCTTCTGGACCTGATCCGCAGCGAGTTGGCGCGTCAGGGCATCGTGGAAGAGGTTCTTGGCGGATTCGAATGGCGCGCCCGGAGCGGGACCGGCGGGCGCTACGTGTCCATCCGGAGCGAGGGAGACCAGACGCGCATCCGGGTGCTCGGCAACTACCGCGACGGCTTGCTGGGGTGTACGCTCGGGGCCGGTCCGATCATGACCTTCGGAACCGGCGCTCTCGCCGCGGCACTGGGTGCCGCCACTCCGTTCATCATCATTCCGGTGGCGCTCGCGGGCGGCGCCAGCTCCCTCGTTCCATGGAAGATCATCTTCGGCCGGGAAAAGCGGTCCCTGCACCGGGTATTGGACGCCCTGGAGCGGCGGTTGCTCGACATCGGATGAAACGGGACGAAGTCCCCGGAGGCCAGAAAAGACAAATGCACCGGACGGCGAGGGAATTGGGCGCGGTCGCGCTGCTCATCACCCTGACGGGCTGCGGATCCGGCTCCCCCCCGGCCCCCGCGCCCCCGCCCCCCACCCGGCCCGGGGGCCGGAGCCCGTACCCGAGCCCGACCCGCTGCCGACACCCATTTCAATCCCCGCGCAGGGCACCGCGTCGACCCTTGACGTGGCAACCTGGAACGTCCTGTACTTCGGCGCGCAGAACCAGGGACCGCGAGACGAGGTGCTCCAGCTGGCTCGCATCCGGGACGTCATCCGCGGGACCGACGCCGATCTCTGGGGTCTCCAGGAAGTGACCAGCGCCACCGCCTTCGCGGCCCTCCTTTCCGAGCTTCCGGGCTACGCGGGCCTGCTGGCCAACGACTCCAGTGTCACTGACGGCACGGACTTCTACACCGGGGGCGAACAGAAGGTCGGCATCATCTACAAGACCTCCGTCGTCGCGGTGACCGGCGCGCAGGTGATCCTCACCGATTTCAACTACCAGTTCGCCGGGCGCCCTCCTCTCGAGGTACGGATCCGGCTGACCCTCGGCGGCACCGCGCGCGAGGCCGTGGTCATCGTGCTCCACGCCAAGGCCACCGCGGATGCCGCGTCGTGGGAGCGTCGGGTGGCGGGCGCAGTCGCCCTGAAGGACTACATCGACGCCACGCGGCCCGACGACCTCGTCCTCATTCCCGGCGACTGGAACGACGATGTCGACGAATCCATCACCCTGGGACGCGACACCCCCTACCGGCCTCTGGTTGACGCGGCACCCGATTGGGTGTACCCCACGGCGGAACTGAGCGCCGCGGGCCTGACCTCGATCCTGGGCTACGGCGACGTGATCGACCACATCCTCGCATCCGACGAAGCGATGGTGTCGTACGAGGCGGGCTCCGCAATGGTCTATCGGGTCGACGAGCACATCCCGGACTACGAGGACACGACGAGCGACCACCTGCCGGTGCTGGTGCGGTTCCAGCCGCCGGGGGGCTGACTCATCCCGCGTCACCAACCGGCTCCCCGGGCACGACCACCAGCACCAGCACCGCCGCGACCGCGGCCATCGCAGCGCCGAACACGAAGGGCGCGGCCGGGCCGAACCCTTCCCAGGCGAAGAGACCTTCCCACAGCACGCCGGCCAGCAGCGAAGCCGGCAGCGTGGCCAGCCCGATCGCCGCCGCGTAGCCTCCGTAGGCCGTCCCGCGCTGCTCCGGTGGCACCAGGTCGGCCACCATCGCCTTCGCCGCACCCGCGACGAGCCCGTGATAGCACCCGTAGACCAGGTACAGAACCGTGACGTGCACGGCCGTGTCCGCGAGCGCGAAGCCGAGGTAGACCAGCGCATAGAGCCCCCACGCAGCGGCAACCACGCGCTTGCGGGGGATCCGGTCCGCAAGTGACCCGGCGGGTGTCGACACGAGTGTGTAGACGACGTTGAAGGCGAGCAGCAGCCACAGGATCCCTGCGACCGAAAGGCCGCGTTCCTGCGCCCTGAGCACGAGGAAAGCGTCAGCGGAGTTGCCAAGCTCGAAGATCACGGAACAGGCGACGAATGCCCCGAAGCCCCGGCCAAGCCCACGCAGGCGAAGTCGGGGGCGGCTGGCGGCGGGGCCCGCACCGGGGCTGCCATGGCGACCCCTTCCACCATTGCCGCGCCCGTTGACCCTGACGTCCCTTGCCCCCGCCGCCAGAACCGCTACACCCAGGAACGCGGGAACAAGGCTCCACAGGACCAGCTTCCGAAACGTCTCGGCTTCCAGGAGGGCACCACCTCCCTGCACCTGCTGCACAACCCAGATCGACACCGCGATCCCGATTACGGCCCCCGCCGTATCGGCGGCCCTGTGCAGCCCGAAGGCAAGACCCCGGCGCCCGGCGGGCGTCGAATCGGCAAGCAGCGCGTCGCGGGGCGCCGTGCGCACCCCCTTCCCGACCCTGTCGCCCCACCGGATCGCGGCCACCGCTCCCCAACTCGACGCCAGGTAGTAGAACGGCTTCGACACGGCAGAGATCCCGTATCCGACGACAGCTGGCCACTTGCGGGTCCCGAGGCGATCCGACAACCACCCCGAATACAGTTTGAGGATGCTCGATGTCGCCTCGGCAAAGCCTTCCACCAGGCCGATGGCCCAGATGCGTACGCCCAGCACGTTGGCGAGGAACAGTGGGAGGACGTTGAGGAGCATCTCGCTCGACACGTCCGTGAGGAAGCTGGTGCCGCTCGTCGCCCAGACGTTGCGGTGAAGTTTGGGGGGCGAGGGGGAGGTGCGCTTCGGTCCGGCGGGCAAGCTTTTCATGGAGCCGGGTCTGGTCGGACGGTGGGGTTGGATGCCGGGAGCGGAGACAGCTTGACTACTATGGCCGTTGCACGCAATCAGACCTTGATCACGGTGGCCCCGCGCCCGCCGGACCCGCAGATTGGCACGGCGAGAAGCAAGTGCTTCAACCCGGCACCACGAGGACGAGATGGCACTCGACCCCAACACCCCCGTCCACCGCCGCCACTTTCTGCGCTGGCTCGCAGCCAGCCCCCTTCTTGCCACCCTGCCCGGCTGTGAACCAGCCGGCTCCCGCTCCGGCGCGAGCGGCGACGCCCCCCCGGCACCCGGCCAGGTCCCCGGCACCGGCGGCCGGCGCCCCTCCCTCGACGACCTCGCCACGACCGCCGCCGACGCCCTCGACGTCTTCGACATGGAGAAAGTGGCCGAGACCACCGTCCCGACTGCCCATTTCGGATACATCCAGACCGGCGTCGACGGCGAGGAGACCCAGCGCAACAACCGCGCGGCCCTTGAGGCCATGTACATCCGGGCACGCCGGCTGGTAGATGTCAGCCGCCTGGACACGCGCGTCACCCTTTTCGGGCGTGAGTGGCCGTCGCCGGTCATCGTGGCGCCGTGCGGAAGCCAGCGCGGATTCCACGACGAGGGCGAGCTGGCCACGGCACGCGCCGCGCAGGCACGGAATCACCTGCAGGTTCTCTCGTCGGTAAGCTCCACGGGGGTGGAAGAGGTCAACGAGGCCCGTGGCGAGCCCGTCTGGTATCAGCTGTACGCCACCTCGAACTGGGCGGTCACGGAAGCGGTCGTCAAACGGGTTCGGGAAGCCGGCTGCCCTGTGATCGTGCTCACCGTGGATCTGCCCGGCGGGAGCAACCGCCTCACTCTGGAGCGCTGGCGGCGCGTGGACGACCGCGACTGCCGCAGCTGCCACCGTCCGCGCGGCGAGGCGCCATCGGTCAAGCCGATGTACCAGGGGACCGACTACAGCAGCTCCGACTTCCGGTCGCCCGGCATGACCTGGGACTTCATCGGGCGACTGCGCGACATCACCGACCAGAAGATCGTGGTGAAGGGGCTGGTGACGCGCGAGGACGCCGCGCTCGCTCTGCAGAACGGCGTGGACGCGGTCTGGGTCTCGAACCATGGAGGCCGGGCGGAGGGCAGCGGGCGTGCAACCATTGACGCACTTCCCGAGATCGTGACAGCAGTGGACGGTCGTGTCCCCGTCATCGTGGACGGCGGCTTTCGGCGCGGAAGCGACATCTTCAAGGGGATCGCCCGGGGCGCCGACGCGGTGGCCGTGGGACGGCCCTACCTGTGGGGCCTGGGCGCCTTCGGCCAGGCCGGCGTCGAACGTGTGCTCGAGATTCTGCGCAACGAGCTGGCTATCACGATGCGGCTTGCGGGCGCGCCGTCGCTGGCGAGCATCGGCCGGTCCTCGGTGGGGAGCGGGTAGAGTGGGCCCACCGTGTGCGCCTCGGCACCTCCGCCGCTACGTTGCTGGTGACTGGCCGGTCACATGGGCACCGGCGAATCTGCATCCGAAGAGAGGCAAGACATGAGCAAGATGACCCGGGCAACGTGCGGCACACTGGCGTTGACGCTGGTGATCGGCGCCGCGTGCGCCGGAGGCGACGATTCCATGGAGGAGGGCACCGTGGCGACGACGGAAAGCGGACTCGAGTACGAAGTCCTCCGCGCTGGCGACGGGGCCAGACCCACCATCGACGACGAGGTCGTGGTCCACTACCGGGGCACCCTCACGGACGGGTCGCAGTTCGATGGAGAAGATGGCGCGGGCGACGTGATCGGTCCGAACGAGACGCTCATCTCCGAGATCGAGTTGCTGGAGATTGTGGGGGGGTAGCATCGGCCCCGCAGCGGGGGCGGCTCTCCTCCTCACCCTTGGCTGCGCCGCGTGCGCCGGGGGCGGGGCGAGCACGGCCGGCGCTCCTCCGACACCCGACCCGGACGGCTACATCACCACCCGGAGCGGCCTCAGGTACAGGGTCATCAGCCAGGCGGCCGGTCCGGGACCCACCGCGGGCGACCGGGTGATCGTCCACTACAGGTGCGAACTCGAGGACGGCACCGTGGTCGACTCGTCGTACGACCGCGGCGCGCCCGACGTCGTCGTGATTCGCGACCTGATCCCCGGCTTCCGCGAGGCCCTGCAACTCATGTCGGTCGGCAGCCATTTCCAGGTCATTGTCCCTGGGCGACTCGGCTACGGCCGGGAAGGCATCGACGGCGTGGTCGGTCCGAACGAGACCCTCTTCTTCGAAATCCAGCTCTTCCGGATCGTGGAGCGTCGCTCCCGGTCGTCCACGGGCGGCTAGAAGACGCCCCGCAGCCACAGCACCACGAACGCTCCGTAGAACACCGACATCGCGACCAGCGCCGCCCGCCGCCACAGGGGCGGACGGATCTCCTCCGGCAGGAAGCGGGTGTTGATGTACAGCAGGTGCAGTGACGAGACCACGAAGACGATTCCGGCCATGTTGGCGCCCAGCTGCAGCAGGACGATCGGCTGCGCCAGCCCCAGCGCGATGACGCCCCATACCGCGAGCGCTCCAAGGACGGTGTAGTACACGACGCGTACATCGCCGCCGCGCCAGCGCCGCACCGTGCGCGACCCGGTCCACAGGATGTCCGTGATCGCGCGGGTCATCCCTTCGATGATGTCCAACTGGGTCTTGAAGAGCACCCACACGCCCATGAGCGCGATGGCTCCGCCGAATATGGCGCCCTCCCGGCTGGCCATTGCATTGGCCAGCGCGGCCGCGACCGAAAGGCCGCGGATGTCGGTGCCGCCCTCGATGAAGGTGACGTAGAGCACGGCCGGAAGGACCATCCCGAGCATCGCGCCGATGAAGTAGACGCCCCACTGGTCGGCTCGTACGATGCGCCACCAGCCCTTCCAGCGAACCATGGCTTCGGGGGTCGGATCGAAGGTGTAGCCGGTCGGCGCGAGCCGTTTGTGCGTTCCTCCCACGGCGGCCGGAATGTAGCCGACCCGTTCGCCCATTCCGTAGCCCTTGTCCCGGGCCCAGTTGGACAGGGTCAGGTTGATCACACCGCCCGCCCCGGAGTACGCCGCGAAGGCTCCGACCAGGAACCAGTCCACGCCCTCCGGAATGAAGCGGAAGGAGCCCGTCCCGGTGTCGAAGCCGACCAGCCCCGCGCCCGCGGCCACCCAGGTGTCGGCTGAGACGAAGGTCGCGGCCAGAATCAGGAAGCCGCCGATGATCGCCGCCACCAGCACCCAGTTGAGCAGCTCCAGGGTGCGCTCGATACGCTTGCCGAAAAGCAGGATGCCCACGCACAGGGCGAAGGTGCCCACGCCGATCCAGTACACCAGCAGCCCCTGCTCCGGGCCCGCGAGTTCGCGGAAGAAGAGGAAGAAGACCGCCCCCGCGGCCGCGCCGGCCCACCCCGGCCATCCCACCTGCAGGAAATAGAGCGCGGCGTAGAACCACGCCCAGAACTGCGACCACCGCCCGGTGCGCATGAACCCGGTCACTACGGGTTCCCCCGTGGCCATTGTCCAGCGCATCAGTTCCGTGTTGAAGACCGTCTGCAGGAAAGCTGCGACCAGAGTCACCCAGAGCAGCACCAATCCGTACTGAACGAACGCCGCCGGGCCCAGCAGGAACTCCCCGCTCCCGATCGAAGCGCCCAGGATGATGACGCCGGGGCCCACAACACCCATCCACGCCAGGCCCTTCGGCCTCGGCGGCGCGGGAAGCTCGGCCTTTTCGAAAGCCCTCAGTCCGGAACGAGCTTCGGGTGGCAGGTCTTCAACTGGATCCCGTCCTCTCTCCCGGCTCACTGGCTCACCGGCCTCTTGCCGACCCAACGATCGTACCACTTGCGCATGTAGAGCTGGGTGCGCATGAAGTTGGACGGCTTGCTGCCCGTGCCGTGGTACTCCTCGTTGAAGCGGATGATCGCGGTCGGCACCCCCTCCATCTTGAGCGCCTGGTAGTACTCCTCGGTCTGCGACATCGGGGTGCGCAGGTCGAGCTCGCCGGTCAGCAGCAGCGTCGGTGTCGTCACGTCGCCCACGTACATGAGCGAGGAGTGGCGCAGCCACTTGTCCGGGTTCTCCCAGGGCAGCTCACGGAAGCGCCGGTAGCCCCACATGGCCACGTCGGCCGTGCCCGCAAACGACATCCAGTTGATGACCGGACAGCGTACGGCGGCGGCGGCAAAGCGGTCGTCGTGGCCGATCACCCAGCTGGAGAGCGCGCCCCCGCCCGAGCAGCCGCCGACGTACATCCTGTCCGTGTCGATGTATCCCCGGCTCACGACCTCATCGACGCCGTAAAGCAGGTCGGCCAGGTCGCGCTCGCCCGGGTATCGATCGTCGATTGCGTTGCCGAAGTCCGTGCCATAGCCGGTTGAGCCGCGCGGATTGGTGTAGAGGACCACGAAGTCGTTGGCGGCAAAGTTCTGGAACATCCAGTTGAAGCCCACGTTGTACATGCCGTGGGGTCCGCCGTGGATCTCCAGGATGAGCGGATAGCGCCGCGACGGGTCGAACCCCGGCGGCTTCACGATCCAGCCCTGCACCTGCGCACCCTCGGTGGAACCGTACCAGATCTCCTCCAGATCTCCCAGTGCTACGCCGGCGATGACGTCGGCGTTGACGTCGGTCAGACGGTGGGGATCCGCGCCCGCCTGCAGTTCGTACCGAACCACCTCGCCGGGAGCCTGCGGGGCCGAGCGCACCCCGACCGCCGTGCCACCCCCCACCGAAGTGAGCGACAGCATCTGCTCGCCTTCGGTCAACTGCTCCAGAACACCGCCGGGGGTCGCGGAATAGACGTTCGACGAGCCGCGGTCCTGTACCGCAAAGTAGAAACGGCTGCCGTCTTCGTCCCAAATGATCCCGCCGATGTCCCGGTCGAGCTCCGGCGCGACCATCCTCATGCCGCTTCCGTCGATGCCCATGGTGTACAGCTCGCCCACATGGTAGGTCTGGGGAGACCAGTCATACCCGGTGAAGGCGATCGTCTGCCCATCGGGCGACACGACCGGACTCGTCCAGAGCCCTTTCCTGGAGGTGATCTCGCGGGTCTCGCCGGTCGCCACGTCCACCGCGTTGATCGCCGACTCGAAGTAGCGAAGGTCCGAATCCTCATGCATCAGCCCGTCGAAGACGATGGTCCGCCCGTCGGGAGTCCAGTCGTACCCCATTCCCCAATAGATCGCGATGAAGCGGGCGCCGACGTGCCACTCTCCGCTTGTGATCTGACGGGCCGTACCCCCGTTGGCCGGGACGACGAAGAGGTGCATGTAGGCCGGATCCGTGAAGCCCACGCGGTCGGCCCGGAAGTGCATGTTCTCCACGATGCGGGGCGTTTCGGTCCAGCTGGCTCCCCCGGGCGCGGCCGGCAGGTCGATCGACCAGTCGCTCGGCAGCTCGCCGGGCGTGTACATGGTGAAGGAGATCATCGACCCGTCGGGCGACCACATGGCGTTCATGGGCGTTTCCGGAACCCTCGTGATCTGCGAGACGGAGCCCTCCTCGTCCATCCAGCGCACGAACAACTGGGTGGCGCCGGACCCGTCCGGGGCGGCGAAGAGGATGCGAGTGCCGTCCGGCGACCAGCGCGCCGAGGAACCGTCGATCAGGAACCGCTTGCGCGTCCCGTCCGCGTCCATCATCCAGAGGCCCGAATCCCACCTGTCCTCGACCTTGTTCACCCAGCTCCGGGTGTAGACGATCCGGGTCCCGTCCGGCGAGATCTGCGGGTCGGCCACGCGCTCCCAGTCAAGGTAGCGATCGACGGTGAGCCGGGGGGCGTCGGCGGGGTCCTGGGCGGCGAGGGGGGTCGACGTCAGGGCTTGGGCGCTCAACACGAGCACGGCTGCCACCATCAGCGGTGGCCGGGGACGCATGTACTCTCTCATGGGGTCGACTCCTTGCACTGTCGGTCCTTGCACTTGCCGGGGGATTGGCTTTCAAGTGGGGGTCCCGGATCGGGTGGGTCAAGGAGGAGGGACCTTCCTGACGGGTAACGGACACTCCTTGATCTCTCCTCATTCCCGAGCTAATTCCAAGGCCATGACAATCACAACTTCGCAGTCCCGGACCCTCATCGAGTCCGTCCTCGCGGGCTCGGAAGCCATCACCGCACTCGGCATCACCCTGGAAGATCTGGGTGAGGACACCGCCGTCCTCAAGATGCCCTGGCAACCCCACCTCACCCGGGGCGACGGCACCATCTACCACGGCGGCCCCGTCGCGTCCCTGATCGACATCGCCGGCGACATGGTCGTTGCGGTTCGCGCCGGCGGCGGGGTCCCGACCATTTCGCTGCGTGTCGACTACCTGCGCCCGTCCACCGGTCCGCACCTGCTGGCCACGGGCCGGCTGCGCCGTTTCGGGCGTACCATCTCGGTATCGGATGTCGAGGTGCACGACCACGAGGGCCGCCTCTGCGCCGTGGGTCGCGGGACCTACGCCTCGTTCGTGGGCTGACCCCCAGGTGAGAGCCGCGCTGTACGACCGCCACGGCACCGTCGACGAACTCTACCTGCGCACCGTCCCCGTCCCCCGCCCCGACCCCGGCGAGGCCCTCGTCCGCATCCGCGCCTGCGCCCTGAACGGCTTCGACCCCATGATGCTCGGCGGAACGACCGGACTGCGCGTCCCGCTCCCCATGATCCCGTGCGGGGACGCGGCCGGCGAGATCGCCGACTTCGGCCCGGGGACGGATCCGGTCGAATGGCACGCCGGCGATCGCGTCCTCCTCGACCCCGTTGTCCCGGGGCGCGGCATGATGGGCGAGAAGGCTCACGGAGCGGCAAGGGAATACGTTACGGTACCGATCGAGAACCTCATTCGCATACCGTCCGGTGTCTCGTTCGAACATGCCGCCGCCCTCCCGGTCGCCTATGGCACCGCCCTGCGCCTTGTGGAAGATCGTGCAAGAGTCAGGGCCGGTGAAACCGTGCTGATCCTGGGCGCCACCGGCGGTGTCGGCACCTGTTGCGTCCAGCTCTGCAAGCGCATCGGCGCCCGCGTGATCGCAACCGGCAGCGCGGAGTGGAAGCTGGAAAAACTGTCCGAGCTGGGTGCGGACCACGTCCTGTCGTCGCGCGACGGCGAATTGGTGCGGCCGGTGCGGAAGATCGCGGGCCGGCCCCGATACCATGACCCGAAGGCCGGCGGCGTGGACGTCGTCGTCAACTACATCGGCGGCGACACCTGGGCGGACAGCCTGAAGACGCTGCGCTATCAGGGGCGAATGGTCACGTGCGGCGCGACGGCCGGATACGATCCGCCAACCGACATCCGCTACATCTGGAGCTTCGAACAGACCATCATGGGGTCCGACGGGTGGACCCGCGAAGGGTTGGCGCGTCTGCTGCAGATGGTGGCCGGTGGCGAACTGGAGCCCGTCGTTCACGCTGCAAGACCGCTTGCGCTGATCCGCGAGGCGATGGCGGAGCTTATCGCACGGCAGGTCTTCGGCAAGTCGGTACTGACGCTGTGAGCGACGGTGGCGACCGCGTCCCCGTCAGCTATCCCATCGCCCGTCAGATTCCGGCAGATGTGCTCGACGGTGAGGCCCGGCGGCTGGCGACGATCGCCCGTGCGCCCTTGCACCGGCGCATTGGCGGTTATGCGCGCCTCGCCGGACCGGGATTCATGGGCGCGGCGCTCACGCTCGGGGCGGGCACACTTACCTCGTCGATGCTGTCGGGCGCCACCTTCGGGTACCGCACCCTCTGGCTGATCTGGCTGGCGGCCGGGCTGGGCCTGTTCATGATGGCCGCCATGGCCCGCTTCACCTGCAAGGGTGGCTTCAGGGTCATCCAGGTCCAGAATCGGCGTCATTCGTGGCTCGTCGGCTCCCTGATGACGGGATTGGTGGGGACTGCCGCGGTCGCCGTGATCTTCAACTTCGGCCAGGTCGCACTCGGCACCCATCTGATCGAGTCGCTTGCACCCTTCGTGGGCATCTCCTTTCCGGCGGAGTACAACTGGATCCTGTACGTGGCCGTCACCAGCTGGCTGATCCTGAGCTACGGGCGCCGTGGCGGGCTAGGCACGCGTCTGGTCGAAACGGTCATGAAGGGGGCGATCGCCCTCATGATTCTGGCCTTCGGCGCGGTCCTGCTCGTCGTGGGCGTGGATTGGGACGCGGCGGCGCGCGGCTTTTTCATCCCCTGGCTGCCGGGCGGCGGCGCGGGGCTGGACCTCTTCATCGCGTCCTCGGCGGCTGCGGTCGGCGTGATGGACTGGGTCTTCTTCCACTACGCCGGGCTGGCACGCGGATGGGGCAGGAATCACGAGTCCCTGGCGCGCTTCGACCTTGTCGCCGGGCTGTTCCTGCCCTTTGTTCTCGTGAACTTCCTGGTCATCGGGGTGTTCGCGGCCACGCTCTTCCCGCAGGGGATCACGCCTGAGTCGGCACCCGAGCTCGCCGCGGCGCTCATGCCATTGCTTGGCCCGACCTGGTCGCAAATCCTCTTCTACGTGGGGTTCCTCGCGGTTCCGATCACGACCACCGTGGGCATGAGCCTGGCCGGCGCAATGGCCATTCACGAAGCCCTCGGATGGGAGCCGGACACGTCGTCGTGGCGCTGGAAGCTCACCGCGCTGCTCCCGCAGATCGCCTTCCTGGCCGCGTGGAACGCGCGTCCGGTGTGGCTGGTCATCGCGATCGCCGCATTCCTGTCGCTCGCGAACAACGTGGTCGGCTGGTCCATGTACCTGTTGCTCAATGACCGGGAGGTGCTGGGGCGCGACCGCGGCAAGTCGTACCTGTGGAACCTGGGGATCCTGCTGCAGGTCACCCTGCTGAACGCGATCGCGATCGTATACGTCTTCAACCGGCTGGGGTGGTGGTGATGGACGCGGGCGTCACACGAACCCTCCAGCGCCTGCTGGAGCGTCCCATCGGGCCATGGTCGGGCCGCGTGTGGGGTCTGATTCTCAACCTGGCGGGCAATGCCATTGCCCTTTGGGGCGTCGCGTCGGTCATGCGAACAGGCGCCGGGTGGACCTGGATCGTGATCGGCGGCGTGGGAACGGCTGTCTGCATCAGCGCGCTGGCCCTGCCGGCGCTGGAGAGCGAGGTGGAGCAGGAGGGGGACGAATGAGCGTCGGGACGGACGGAGGCCCCGACCCCCGCGACTTCAACCTCGGATACTGGCTCGGCGACGCCTGCGCCGCCTTCCCCGACCGCGTCGCGCTGATCGATCTCTCGCGTGCGATCCCCCGCGAAGTCACCTACGCCGAACTCGACGAGCGCATGGACCGGGTCGCCAATCTGCTGTCGGACGCGGGCATCGGAGTCGGCGACCGCTTCGCGCTGAGCGTCGGCAACCGCTTCGAATTCGTCGAAATCATGTTCGGCGCCATGCGCTGCGGTGCCGTCCCCGTCCCGCTGAACTACAAACTCGCCCACCCGTCCCTCGCCCACATCGTGGCCGACGCCGGCTGCCGGGCCGCGTTCGTCGAAACCGCGGTCTCGGAACGCTCGGCGGCGGTCGTCGAGCAGTTGGGGATCGAGAGGAAATGGCAGGTCGGCGGCTTCGGTACGGGTCGGGAGCCGGCAAGCACCGGCTGGCTCGGCTACGAAGGTGCGCTTGCGAAGGCTTCGGCGGACTTCGATCCCCCCCTTCTCGGCGCGAACCACCCCGCATTTCAGCCCTACACCTCCGGCTCCACCGGTAAGCCGAAGGGGGTCGTCCTGTCCCACGAGGGGCAGCTCTGGTGGGTGCGGTGTCTGCGGAAATACTGGCCCGCGGACCCCTCGGACCGGGCCCTCGCGGCGGTTCCACTCTACCACAAGAACGCAATGGCCGGAGCGGTCAAGCCGATGCTCCAGACGGGCGGATCGGTGGTCATTCTCCCCGGATTCGCCCCCGAGTCCTTCCTGCGGGCCCTGAGCGACCACCGCTGCACCCAGGTCGGCGCCGTGCCCGCGGTCTTCACGCTCCTCCTCGACCACATGGACCTCATCCGGGAGTTCGACTTCTCGGCGCTGCGCAGGGTCACGCTGGGGTCCGCGCCGGTTCAGCCGGAGCTGATGGACGCGGTCGAGCGTGCGTTCGGCGTCGATGTGGGCGAGAGCTACGGCCTCACGGAGGGCGGCCCCGTGATGCTCGGCCCGCCGACCGACGGTCGTCCGGTCCCGAGGGGCAGCTGCGGCGCCGCGTGGCCGGAGGGCGAAGTCATGCTTGTGCGGGACGGTGTCGAGAATCCGCGCTACGGGGAGCTCTGGGTGCGCAATCCCGGAGTCACGACCGGGTATCACAATCTCCCCGACGTCAACACGGCCCGCATTCGGGACGGCTGGCTCGCCACGGGCGACCTCTTTCGTCGCGACGACGAGGGGTTCTTCCATTTCCAGGGCCGTACCGACGACATGTTCAACTCCGGAGGCGAGAACATCTATCCGAAAGAGGTGGAGAACCTCCTGCTGTCGCATCCGGACGTGCTGGACGCAGCGATCGTTCCCGTACCCCACGCAGTCAAGGGGGCGGTGCCGGCGGCGATGGTCGCGCTGGGTTCGGGGTCCACGCTGACCGCGGAGGCGCTGAAGACGTACACGCTGGAGCGGGGTCCGGCGTACGCGCACCCGAGGCACATCGTGCTGGTGGAAGAGATGCCCCTGACCGGCGTGGGGAAGGTGGATCGAGTGAGGGTTGCGGAGGCGGTGCGAAAGGTGATTTCCGGCTGATTCAAATTTGGATCTTGAATTAGCCAACACTTAGCGCTACACTTCCGGTGCTATGATTAATCGTGATTTGGCTTCGGAGGTTATCAGGGCAGCGACCCAGGTCCCCGCCATCACGCTCACCGGACCCCGGCAGAGCGGCAAGACCACTCTATGCCGAGCCCTGTTTCCGGAGCATTCGTACAGATCACTCGAAGCGCCCGACGACCGGGCGTTCGCGACGGAAGATCCGCGGGCCTTCCTGGCTCAGTTCCCGGACGGAGCCATCATGGACGAGGTGCAGCGCGTCCCCGGATTGCTTTCGTACCTGCAGGGCATCATAGACGCGGATCCGACACCTGGGCGCTGGATACTCACCGGCTCGCAGAACCTCTCGCTGCTGGAGTCGGTCGGTCAGTCGCTGGCGGGGCGAACCGAAGTGCTGCACCTGCTACCCCTCACATGGGACGAGATCACACGCTTCGACCCACACCCCGCAACACTTGAGGAAGCTCTTTTCAGCGGCAGCTATCCCCGCATCTTCGACCTGAACCTCGACCCTGTGCGCTGGCTCCGCTCCTATGTTGCCACCTACATCGAGCGCGACGTGCGCACCATCAGCAACGTCGGCGACCTGGTAACCTTCCAGCGCTTCGTCGAGCTTTGCGCCGGGCGCAGTGGTCAACTTCTGAACTATTCCGCGCTCGCGGGCGACTGTGGGGTTTCACAGCCCACGGCCAAAGCGTGGTTGAGCATACTGGAAACGAGCTTCATCGCGTTTCGCCTGCCGGCGCTTCACGCCAACCTGCGCAAGCGCCTCGTCAAGATGCCGAAGCTGTACTTCTACGACTCCGGGCTGGTTTGCTGGCTTCTGGGCATCCGCGAGGCGGCGCAGCTGCGCTCGCACCCCCTCCGCGGACCCATCTTCGAGACCTGGGTAGTCTCGGAAATCGTCAAGCACCGGGCCAACCGGGGGGATAGTCGGGGTCTCTCGTTCTACCGGGACCGGAGCGGAGCCGAAGTCGACCTGATCATCGACAAACCGGAGGGCAGGACCCTGCTTGAAGTGAAGTCGGCCGCCACGCCCCGATCGAGCATGTTCAGGGGCGCCGAGCGTGTGCGGCGACATTTCCCGGACCCGGCTCAGCTCGATGTGGACGTGGTCTACGGTGGAGAGGAACTCCAGCAACGCAGCACGGGAAGGCTTGTCCCCTGGCGAAAAGTGCGGTGGGTGGCAGACCCCGCATGCGTCATGTGACCCCGGTTGAAGCCGTGCTGCCTGGCCCAACCAGCGCAATGCAACGCCCCGGCCCATGAACCCCCGTCACCACCGTGCGCCCGATGTCGGCGGACTTGCTTGGCCCCGAGTGCAGCCCGACACCGGCCGGCAAGCCGTCCTGCAACTCCGCCAACGCATCCTCCAGCCGAGCGAACACCCGCCCCTCCGGCACCCACACGATGTGAACCGGCGGCAACAACTGGGCCGTCCGCGTCCCCGTCGACGGCAGGACCAGGCTCCCCGACTCCGCCACTGCCCCCCAGGCCACGGAGATCCCCGCTCCGGCGTGTGCGGCGGCGACGGCGGGCAGCCGCGGCCTCAAGTCGGCGGGCACGTCCGCGCCGATGGCCACTCCGGCGACTGCGGGGTCCAGCCCCCCCAGGAACCCCGTCAGCCATTCACTCGGCGAGCGTTCCGGATCGGCCTCCGCGACTTCGCCGCCGCTGCTTGTGAATCGTTTCACGAACCCCCCCACCGGGTCGTCCGCCGGTGGCGTCACGAGAGCCCCCGGATGGGGAAGCCGCTGCCGGCTCGCGGTCGCCTTCGCGACCCGGGCCAGAATCCGCTCGCGCGAGCTGTCCCCCCTCATTCGATACCCTCGCGCCAAAGCTGCCGGAATGTTTGCCTGCTCGGCTTCGGCAGCGCCCGGTCGCGCGCCCATTCTCCGAGCATCGGCAGCGCCCGCGCCACTCCCGTCGCCCCCAGCCGGGACCCGATCCTGCCCGCCAGCCGATACAGCCCCGGCCGCGTGGCAACGCTCGCCAGTCCTGCCAGCGCCGCACGTTCCTTCCAGGGGGTGAGGCCTTCTTCCTGGGCCTCCTCACGCCAATGCAACAGCAATTCCGGAATCGGGATCCGCACCGGACAGGCATCGGTGCAGGCACCGCAGAGCGAAGACGCGAAGGGTAGCGGCATCGCCTCGTGGAGCCCCAGCAGTCCGGGGTCCAGCACCGACCCGATCGGCCCCGAGTAGACCCACCCGTACGCGTGACCCCCCGTCTGGCGGTACACGGGACACGCGTTCAGGCATGCGCCGCAGCGAACGCAACGGAGTGCCTCCCAGGCGTGCTCGTGGGCCAGAACATCCGTGCGGCCGTTGTCGACGAGCACGACGTGCACTTCCTCGGGGCCGTCGTCGTCCGGGTGCACCGCCGGTCCCTGAACGAGCGATACGAAGCACCCGATCGGCTGCCCGGTCGCGGCGCGCGCCGTCAGCTGAAGAAAGCCCGCCAGGTCGGTCATCCGCGGAAGCAGCTTCTCGATCCCCACGACGGCGACATGCACACGGGGCAGCGACGTCGTGAGGCGAATGTTCCCCTCGTTTTCGATGAGGGCCACCGTGCCCGTCTCCGCAACGAGGAAATTGCCGCCCGTAATACCCATGTCCGCACGGATGAAGGCGTCGCGCAACACGAGCCGAGCAGCCTCCGCGAGGGTGTCCGGATCTCCGTCCGGCGCCGAGCCGAGCCGGTCGGCGAAGAGTCGCTGTACCTGTTGCAGGGACTTGTGTATGGCGGGTCCCAGAATGTGGCTGGGGGGTTCCTCCAGGAGCTGCAGGATGTATTCGCCAAGGTCCGTTTCGAAGACCTCGATCCCGGCATCTTCAAGCGCGAGATTCAGGTCGATCTCCTCCGTCGCCATGCTCTTGCCCTTGACCACGCTCCTGACGGAGTGCTGTTTCGCAAGCCGCGTGACGATCTCCCGGGCTTCCGTCGCATCCGACGCCCAGTGCACCTGCGCGCCGTTGGCCTCGAGTCGAGCCTCGGCTTCGGTCAGATAGTGGTCCAGGTGCGTCAGGGTGTGGTTCTTCACCCCCTCGGCCCAGCGCCGCCAGGCGTCGGCGTCGATCTCCGAGTAGCCTTGTCGCCGCTTCTCGTCGAAGGCGATGGTCGCGCCCGTGACGGCTTCCCTGACCCCCGGCTCCTCCTTGATGATCTCGCGGGAGCGCGACGCGTAGTCCCTGATCTCGACGCGCATGTCAGCGGGCTCCGGCCGGCCGGTGGGCGCCGGTGACACCCCGCCACAGAGCGGTCGCCAGGTGCACGAACTCGACGCCCATGCCCCGGGCCCGGTTCCGCCCGTCCAGGTGCAGCATGCAGCCGCCGTCGCCCGAGACCACCCAGTCCAGCTCCGGCAGCGTCTCGAGCTTGCGGTCGGCCATCGCTGCGGAGACATCGGTCATCTTCACCGAAAAGAGGCCGCCGAAGCCGCAACACTCGTCCTGGGCCTCCCACGGAACGACCTCGGCCCCGGCCCCTTCGAGCAAAACGGCAAGCTCGGTCTCCAGCCGCAGCTCCCGCAGTGCATGGCACCCCTGGTGGACGGCGACGCGACGGCCGGCGAGTCCGTCGCCGAGCTCGGTGACTCCCAGACGGTGATGGATGAACTCGGCCAGGTCGAAGGTCTTGTCAGCGAGCGCGGATGCCTGGGCGGCCCGTGCCCCGGCCCCGGCCTGTCCCGCGGCCCCGGCCGCGCCCCGCACGACGCGCGGGTAGAATTTCTTGACCATCGTCGCGCAGGAACCGCTGGGCAGCACGACGGCTTCCGAGTCGGCGAAGACGTCCATGGTGTGACGGGCCATGCGCATGGCGTCGCGGGACTTCCCCGCGTTGTAGGCCGGCTGGCCGCAGCAGGTCTGTCCGGGCGGAAAGGTCACATCGCACCCCAGGTGCCGCAGCAGGCGCACGGCGTCGGCGGCCGCGTCCGCGAAGTAATGGTCGGCCAGGCAGGTGACGAAGAGGGCGACGTTCATGCGGGAAAGGTAGCCGCCCCACCCCACCGGGACAGCACCTTCATGCGGCAAGCACGACTCCGCCGGCGACGATGAGCGCGATCCCGATCGGCCCGGGCAGCCGCCCGCCGAAGGGCAGGGTCGTTTCCGCGACCATCACCGCCATGAGAAGTCCCATCCAGACCAGGTCGATCATGCCGACCACCAGCGCCAGGGCCATGAGAGCCCAGCAGCACCCGACACAGTGCAGGCCGTGCCCGAAGCCCAGCCGTGCGTGGCTGGCCGCACCCTCGCGCCAATGCGTGAGGAGGTAGCCGGCCGGCGACCGGCAGTGGGACAGGCACGCGTCCTTCAAGCCGGTGAACTGGAAGAAACCGGCCAGGAACAGGGCCGCGGCCGAGAGGACCGGGGCATCGAGTCCGAAGGGAACAGGAACGCCCAGCGACAAAACGGACACTTGAACACCCGCCGCTGCCGCGCTGAACCCGGCCCACGCCGCCGCGTATCCCGCTGCGAAGGGCACGACGGAGGTGATGCCGCCGGTGACGGTGGTGGCTTCGGATTCCCGTTTGGCCGGACCGCCCGCGCGACCCTCCGCCACCCTCCCGAGAGCCCGCAGCCAGGGGAAGACAACCGGGGCCATCATGACGCCGGTCATGGCCAGCCACATCGCGAAGGCTGACACGTAGCTCACGGTCGCGCCTCAGCCCGCGTTCCGCACCCGGTCCCCGGTCCACCGAAACCGCGACCAGAGCCCGTGGGTTCCGTCGTTGGAGATCACGAACTCCCCGTCGTCGTAGCGTGTCGAGCCCGTGGCGATCACCTGCGTCGGGTCATGGATCTGGTTGTAGATGTTCTCGAATGTGACCGGTTCAGCCCGGTTTCTGCCCCGAATGGCCTGCACGGCGCCCTCCAGGATCCCCGCAATCGTCACCGACTTTCGCTCCGGCACATCCTCGATCGTCACCGGAGCCGTCCGGGTCGGCAACGCGTCCGACACGAACCGCGACAGCACCTTCCAGGGGCCGCCCCGCACACCCGAGAGGATCTCTTCAATGGCTCGGCGCTGCACCGCCTCCGCCCGGTCCGACACGATGACCATCTGTTTCCAGCCCCCGTCGACCATCACCTGGGGCGCTTCGTAGACCACGACCACGTCGATCCCGGCAAGGTCCGCGTCGCCCACCCGCCCCGCTTCGAAGCGAATGGCCCAGAAGCCACGGCAAACCTCGTGCGTGCATTTCTGGCTGAAGTGGATGTGGCCGGGGCAAACCGCCGTGCAATTGCAGTTCTCGAAGAGAAGCCCTTCGGCCCACCAGTCGTTCGCTGTCGCCTCTTGCATTGTAATCGCGGGGTCAGTGGGTCAGGGCGTAGATCACGACGTTGATCCCCACCGCATACGCGTTCGGCGAGAACAGGTAGAAGAACTCGTCGTCTTCCCCTTCCCGTTCCCACCCGTCCGCAATGTCGGTGTTGTGCGTCATGATCACCATCAGACGACCCGACTCGTCCATGATGCCGTGCATCGTCGGCGTCGCGCTCTCCGCTCCCCTCTCGGAGGTGTCGAGCCGGCCGCTTCGTCGCCAGTACTGGATCGACGGCACCTGCGGGATGCTGTCGACGGAGTAGAGCGTGTGGAAAAGAACATGATCCCGGGGTAACCGGACAATGGAATGGCCGGGCAGGACCCTGGCCATCTCGAACGTCCAGTTTTGCCAAGCGCGGTCGCCCCAGAAGTCGTCCGCCCAGAGGAAGCCGCCCTTGAGCAGGTAGTCCCGCAGACGGACCACCTCGACTCCGGTAAACCCGATGGTGCCCACGTCGGACGCGAAGAGGAACGGGCACTCGTAGAGGCTGGCCTCGGTGGCTCTGACCACCGCGTGGAACGGGTCGCCACCCTCGGTCCGCGCGATGTCCGCCGTGGTCAACTGGGAGAGCCGGAGAGGCAGGTTGCGGTCTCCGTCGGGATAGTCGGTGTCCCAGCCCGTGCCCAGCCACTCGCTCCGGACGGGTTGGTACTCGAGGCGGCAGAAGGTGAACCCACCACGCTCGGCCGCCTCGGACGGTTTGCGGATGGGGGCCCGGCGGCGCCGGCCCCACTGGCCGGCGAGAGGCTCGGCGAAGGTCACTGCCAGCACCAACAGCAACAGCCCGCTCCGACCGAGCCCCGGCAAGCGTCGGGCCGCGCCCCGGAAGGGGAGGCCCGCCCGGTTTCGGAGCGTCGTGCGGAAAGATCTCAAGGGGTTGCCGGGGCGCGAGAACGTGTGGGCGCAATCGGGGGCCGCCACCGGGGTGACGGCGGCCCCGACAAACGCGGGTTACGTTTCAATCCTGACAAGGATAGTCGAGTCTGACAATGAGACGCCTCCCCTCGCTGCTGGCCGTCGCCGTCCTGCCGGTCTCGGGCTGCTCGCTCGAAGACGGCATCGGCACGGGCCCGATCCCGGACGAGCCACTCGTCTGTGACCTCGACCCCGCCTACCTGGCCGACGGAGGCGTGGGGCGCGACGGCATTCCGGCACTTTCGGATCCGCTGCTGGTCCCGATCTCTCCCGTCGTGCCCGCGAACGCCTACGTGAGAGACGAAGACCGCGTGATCGCCGTCCGCGTCGGTGCGGAGTGGATCGTGATCCCCCACAACATCATGTGGCAACACGAAATCGTGAACTTCAGTGGCGGCCTGGACCGGATGTCGGTGACCTACTGCCCCCTGACCGGTACCGCGCTGGCGTTCGACAGGACTGCCGCGGGAGGTGCCGAGCTCGCCGTTTCGGGGCTGCTGTACCAGGCAAACCTGATCATGTACGACCGCAACGAGCCGGAGGAGTCCTTCTGGCCCCAGATGCTGGGCGAGGCGCGGTGCGGTCCCCGTTCGGGCGCGCGGCTCTCCAGGTTGCCGGTTGTGGAGATGACCATGGGCGGATGGAAGGAGCTTCACCCGGACTCGAGGATGGTGGGGCTGAGCGGCGGGCTGAACGACTGGAGACTCTACGTCCGCAATCCGTACGGGGAAGGCTACGACGACCCTCACAACGCCGATTTTCAGGACTATCCGATCCCGCTGGACGACGGCCGTCTTCCCCCGAAGGAGCGGGTGCTGGGACTGCCCGCAGATGGTCCCGGAGCGGCACCGGTCGCGCTCTCGTTTGCGGCGATGGGACGATCCGGAGACCACGCCGTTTTCGAATTCGACTACGGCGGCGCCCCCGCAATCGTCATATGGGACGGACTCCGCCGGGCCGCCATGGCCTATCGCCCGGAAGTCGGGGGGAGCCCGACGACGTTCCGCGCCACTCCCCAGGGCGTCGTGGACGAGCTCACGGAAACGACGTGGGCGGTCGACGGAATCCCCGTTGCGGGGCCGCTCGCGGCAACCGGCCGGCGGTTACCGCCCGTGGCGGACGCCTACGTCGCCTTCTGGGGGGCGTGGGCGGCGTTCCACCCCGGGACGGCGCTGCTTCTCACCCCCGGGTAGCCAGCCCCTTCGCAATCTCCTCCGCCGACATGAGCGACAGTGCACAGAAGGTGAGCGTTCCGTTCGCGCAGCCGCTCGACACGATGGTTGGAGCGCCGACCACGAAGAGATTCTCGTGGTCGTGGGTCCGGCCCCAGCGGTCCACTACGCTCGTCGCGGGGTCGTCGCCCATCCTGCACCCGCCGCCGGGATGCTCGAACAGCCGGGAAGACCGGGTGCTCTTCATCGAACCACCCGCGGCACGGGCCAGCTGCTCGAAACGGCCCTGAATGGTGTCGTGCGTGTGGCGCTCCAGGTCGATGGTCGCCTGGGCCGAGCGAAAGTCGATACGGGGCATCGGGTCGCCCATGGCGTTCTTCATCGCCCCGTCCAGGGTCAGGCGGCTCTCCCGGTCGGGGATCACGTCGTAGTAGGCGCGGATGCGGGCGGTTGCGCCGGAATCGGTGCGTTCACGCCAGTCTGCCATGATCCCGTCTCCCCACAGGAGGCTGCCGTCGTCGTCACGGAGTCTCGGAGCTCGTCCCACATCCGACTCCCACAGGCGCAGATCGTGCCGCAGGTAGCGGTCGAGCGGCCCCGGGCTTGCAAAACGGTGCGACAGAAGGCTGTTGTTGGCGAAAATGCCGGGGTACAGGCGCATCGGCAGGTCGATGAAACCGCTCACATACCAGTGACCGGTCATGTAGTGGCCAACGTTGCCCGCACGGTTGGCCAACCCGTCGGGGAAGCGGTTGCTTGCCGAGAGCAGGAGGAGATGGGAGCTCCAGGCGTGTCCCCCCGCCAACACGAAGGTGCCTGCCCGGAACTCGACGGGCTCGTCGGGGGAGTCACGGTCCACCGCCTGGGCCACGGCGATCCGGTCGGTTCCCGGCTCGAGCGCGAGGCGGCGCACCAGGGTGCGGGTGACCAGGTCGATGCGTCCGTCGGCGAGGAGCTGGTCGAAGGCGAAATCCGGGGTGTACTTGGCGCCGGTCGGGCAGACGGCGCAGGTGTCGCAGCGCTGGCAGACGTTGCGTCCCCGGTACGGTCGGGTGTTGCGCGCCCAGGGCTGGGTCCAGAAAGGGATCCCCGCGCCATCGGTCCACTCGCGCATGCGGGCCAGGTTGTACGACAGCGGCAACGGCGGCATGGGGTACGGCTTCGAGCGAGGATCGCAGTCCGGGGGGCCCTGCTCGCCCGCCGCGCCGATGCGTTCCTCCGCCTCCTGGTAGTAGGGCTCCAGGTCGTCGAAGGAAATCGGCCAATCGAAGCCGACGCCGTAGAGGGAGCGGAGTCGGAAGTCTTCCGGGGAGTAGCGCGGAATCGCCCCGCCCCAGTGCATGCCTGACCCGCCCACGACCATCTGGCGGTACATCTCGCCCGTGCCGGTCTGATCGGCGATGTGGTCGTTCGGGTAGGGGTTCTCTCCGTAGGCCAGCATCCGTGCCCGGGTACGGGACCGTTCCTCGAGGGACGCGGTCCTCCCGCCGGCTTCGACTACGGTGACGGAAGCGCTGGTGCGCTCGGCGAGGCGTTCGGCGACCATCGCGGCGGTGATCCCCGCCCCGATGATGCAGACGTCGCTCTCGACGACGCGGCTCACGGGGCGTCTCCGAGCGCGGCGGGTTCCGCGGCGGCCCCGTCGAGTCCCCGGCACTGCTGCTTGCCGATACCCCGACGATAGCACAGATCGGTCGCCACCGGGGACGCGAAAAAGTGCGACATGAGCGCTGCGGCGACGTGGCTGGCGTTGGCGGGTGAACCCATGCCCGGCCCGGCCTGCCCGAGGGGACGCGCAAGCAGTTCTCTTCGCACGGGCATGTCAATGGCGCTCAGGGACACCCCATGCCGGCTCGCGCACTCCTTTTCGAGTCCCTCAAGCTGTGCGACCCATCCCGGCCTCGGGTCCGGTCCCGAGTAGCGGGTCTCGGGCACCAGGTACGGGTGAGCCAACTCGGCGACCGGCTCCAGCCCGTCCGACCACCGTTCAAAGGCAGCCACGGCGCGCTCACGGCCCCGATCCCCAAGCTCGGCGGGCAGGACGGCCTCGGCCACGGCGCGCAGCGTCTCTCCGGGGAGGGGCATCGCGGAAGCACCTGCCGATCCCGCGCCCGCGGCACTTTCGGGCCGGTCACTCGAATCGCGGCTTGCGCCGGGTGCACACCCGGCTACTGAAGCCGCGGCGACCGTCGCCACCGACTGCTTCAGAAAAGACCTGCGAGTTTCGGACATCGAATCCTCCGCCTTGCGCCCAGAGCCAACTCCTCCTCAACGCACTATTACGCGTCGCTCCGGGGCTCGTCAACGGAAGCTCCGGATACGGCCGGTGGGTGGAGGCGGCCTAGTGTTGGCGCACATGGAACCCCATTCTAATGGCCGACCGAGGCAATCTCACGGAGAAGAGACCATGAAACCGAGTGTACCGCGAAACACGCTGAATCGGCGACGCTTCCTGAAGACCACGGCCGCAGCCGGACTCGTCACGCTGCCGGGGGCTCATACGCTCGCGGACGCGGAATCGCCCGGGCGTGCGCAACCCGTACCCCATGGCCGGCCCGCACGCCTGGGCCCCGACGACGATCCCCTGGGCGTCCGCGCCACCTTTCCGGTCACCGAGGAACTGGCATACCTGAACACGGCTTCCGTGGGACCGGTGCCCGTCCCCGTCCGCGACGCCCTGCACGCCTACGCCGACAACAAGATGCGGCGCCGCGACACGGCCTCCGGCCGAGAGTCCATCGGTCGCGCCCGCACCCGCTTCGGGAATCTCTTTGGTGCCGACGAGGACGAAATCGCCTTCCTGTACGCCACCAGCGGTGCGGAGAACATCATCGTCAGCGCCATGGACTGGCGCGAAGGCGACAACGTCGTGGTCGACGAGCTGCACTTCGTCACGACCTTCGTGCTCTACCGCGAGCTGGAGCGCCGATCCGGGGTCGAAATGAGGATCATTCCGTCCCGCGACGGGGTCGTGACGGTGGACGACTTCGCTGCGCACACGGACGAGCGAACCCGGCTGATCAGCGTGGCCTGGGTGTCGAACCGGAACGGCTTCCGCTACGACCTGCCGCCCCTCGCCGACCTTGCGCACGCGCACGGCGCCTACCTGTACGCTGACGCCATTCAGGCGTGGGGGACCTTCCCCACCAACCTCCACGACGAGGGCGTCGACTTCGCTTGCGGCAACGGATACAAGTGGCTGCACGCCGACTTCGGCTGCGCGCCCTTCTACGTTCGCCGCGAACACCTGGAGTGGATGACCCCAGATCGGTACGGCCACAGTCAGGTTGCAGAGACTCTGCCCGGGCAGCGTTTCCGCCTGAAGACGAGCGCCGAAAAGCTCCAGTACGCAAACCCCGCCTACGGTCCCGTGGCCGCCATGGACGCGGCGCTCGGCTTCCTTGAAGGGGTGGGGCCGGACCGCATCGCCGAGCACACGCATACGCTGGCCGGCGAGCTCCGCGCGGGTGCCGAAGCGCTGGGAATGCGACTGTTCACACCGCCCGACAATCCCTCCGCCATCGTCAGCTTCCATCACGGGCTCGAGCCCGAGCGGCTGGCCGACGCCCTGGCCGAAGAAGGCGTGTCGATCACCTTCCAGGAGGACGGGGAATTGCTGCGCGCGGCGGTGGGGATGTTCAACAACCGTGCCGACGTGGACCGGTTGCTCGGGGTGCTGGCGGGGCTGGTGTAGAATCAGCCACTTTCCCGCATGCTCCTCCAAACCCCCTTTCACCCCCGCACCGCCCCCCTCTGCCATCATCGCCGCTGGCGCAGCTGGTCCGGGTACGCGAGCGCGCTCAGCTACGAGCCCGGCCACGAGTACGAGTACTACGCGGTGCGCAGCGGGTCGGCGCTCTTCGACATCTCGCCGCTGCGCAAGTACGAGATCACCGGTCCCGACGCAGCCTGGCTGGTGGACCGGTTGGTCACGCGGAGCGCCTTCGCCTGTCCAGTGGGGAAAGTGCTCTACACTCCGTGGTGCGACGAGGCGGGCAAGATCATCGACGACGGGACGGTCCAGCGTCTGGACGCGGACTGCTTCCGCATCACGGCCGCCGACCCCTGTCTGCGCTGGTTGCAGGACTGTGCGCTCGGCATGGACGCCTCCGTGCGCGACATCACTCTCGATATCGCCGCGCTCGCGCTACAGGGCCCCACCTCGCGGGACATCCTGTCCCGGGTCGCAACCGGAGCAGCCATCGTCACGCTTCCCTTCTTCGCGCTCACGGAAGGGTTCATCGGCCCGGCCCCGGTCACGATCACCCGCACCGGCTACACCGGCGACCTGGGCTACGAGATCTGGGCGCGTCCCGAGCACGCGCTCCGGGTCTGGGACGCTCTTGTCGAGACGGGCCGCGGTTACGGACTCGCGCCAGCCGGGCTCGACGCGCTCGATGTCGCCCGCATCGAGGCCGGGCTGTTGCTCAAGGAGGTGGACTACGTGTCGAGTTGGACCGCCCTGATCGAGTCGCGAAAATCGTCCCCGTACGAGGCGGGGCTCGGATGGACGGTGCAGCCGCGCCCGGGCCGTGACTTTGTCGGCAGCAGGGCGCTCGAGCGGGAAGCCGCGAAGCCGTCCGACTGGGCGCTGGCCGGGCTCGAGGTCGATTGGCCGCGCATCGAGGAGCGCTTCGCCGCCGTCGGGCTGCCCCCGCTGGTGGCTGGACGGGCCTCGCGTGACGCGGCGCCGATCTTTGCCGCCGGGGCGCGCGCCGCCCCCAGGCAGGTCGGATACGCCACCAGTTCGACCTTTTCGCCCATCCTCAAGAAGTACATCGCCCTGGCCACCATCCGGCGCGGCTTCGCGAAGCCCGGCACCCGGGTCGACTTTGAACTGACGGTCGAGTTCGTGCGCCGTACGGTGTCCGCCACGGTGGTGGAGACCCCCTTCTTCGATCCGGCCCGGAAGCGGAGCTGACGGCCGATGGCGCGCCAGTACGATGTGATCGTGGTCGGCGGCGGACACAATGGCCTGGTCCACGCCGCCTATCTGGCCCGTGCGGGGCTGGACGTGTGTGTGCTCGAAGCGCGGCCGATGGTGGGCGGCGCCACCGTCACCGAAGAGATCTTCCCGGGCTTCCGCTACAGCGTCTTTTCGTACGTGGTGAGCCTGATGCGCCCGGAGATCATCCGCGAACTGGACCTCCCCGGCCACGGGCTCGCGATTCTGCCGCTCGAGAGCACCCTCACACCGTTGCCGAACGGCGACCGCCTCTACCGCGACGGCGACCATCACCGCACCTGGCGCGAGATCGCCCGCTTCTCCGTGCGCGACGCGGAGGCATACGACGACTACGGCCGGACGCTGTTCTACATGGCGCGGGCCGTGAAGTATCTGCTGGGGATCGCCCCTCCCGATCCCGGACGGATGGGTCCGGGTGACATCCGTGGCCTGCTGGGCCTTGCCCGACACTTCCTGAACCTCGAATCCGACCAGCTCCACCTGCTCGTGAAGCTCATGACCATGAGCGCCGCCGATTTCGTGGACGAGTGGTTCGAAACCGACGCGCTCAAGGCGACACTGTCCGCAAGCGGGATCATCGGGACCTTTCTGGGCCCGCGTTCGCCGGGCACCGCGTACGTCCTGCTCCATCACTACATGGGCGAGATCGACGGGAACTTCCGGGCGTGGGGATTCGCCAAGGGCGGAACCGGAGCCGTCGCGGAGTCGATTGCTTCCGCTGCGCGCGCGGCGGGGGCCGAGATCAGAACGGACGCGGCGGTGGCACGGGTACTGGTGAAGAACGGGCGCGTCAATGGGGTGGCGCTCGCCAACGGGGACGAACTGCGGGCACGGGTGGTGTCCTCCAGCCTGGACCCGCGACGCACCTTCCTCGATCTGGTCGACGAGGCCGAACTCCCCGGCGAGGTGGTCCGGGCCGTGCGCGGCTTCCGTTTCCGCGGTTCGTCCGGCAAGGTGAACCTGGCGCTCGACGCAGCCCCCGACTTCAGCTGCATGCCCGGCCAGGGTCCCCATCTGCGCGGCGCCGTCTCCATCAGCCCCTCCATCGACTACCTGGAACGCGCCTATGACGACGCCAAGTACGGGGATTTCTCGCGCGAGCCCTACATCGACATCGTCATCCCGTCGGCGATCGATCCGGGGATGGCCCCACCCGGCAAGCACGTCATGTCGTGCTTTGTGCAGTACGCGCCCTACAAGCTTCGCGAAGGGTCCTGGGACGACCGGCGCGAGGCCTTCGGCGACACCGTCGTCGACACGCTGGCCCGCTACATCCCGAACCTGAAGGACATCATCCTGCACCGCCAGGTCGTCACGCCGCTGGATATCGAGCGCACCACGGGATTGTCGCAGGGCAACATCTTCCAGGGTGAGCTGACGCCTTCGCAGCTCTTCTTCCTGCGCCCGGTCCCGGGCTACGCCGCCTACCGGACGCCGGTCCGCGGCTACTACCAGTGCGGATCGGGGACTCACCCGGGAGGCGGCATCATGGGAGCGCCGGGGAAGCTGGCTGCGGGCAGGGTGCTGGCGGACCTGGGGAAGGGGCCTCGCAGGGCACGGGGACCCGTGCCGGGGCGCCGAGGGAGCGGAAGGTGAAGACGTACGACGCGGTCGTTGTGGGTGGTGGCCACAACGCACTGGTGACCGCCGCTCTGCTGGCCCGCGAGAAGTGGAGGGTCGTCGTGCTGGAGCGTCGTGGAGTCGTGGGGGGCGCAGCGGCGACGGAAGAGCTGTTTCCCGGTTGCCGCGTCAACGTGGCCGCGCAGGACGCCGGACTCTTCCCGGCCGAACTCGTCTCGGAACTCGGTCTCGGCGCCCATGGGTTCGAACCGATCCACCCCCAGGCCGTGACAACCTCGCTCACCGGGGGCGGTGAGGCGCTCACCCTCTGGCGCGATGCCGCGCGGACCCGCGAGGAGATCGCCCGCTTCAACCGGGAGGACGCGTCCCGGTTCTCCGAATGGGCCGCCTACCTCCGCTCGATGGCGCGCGTACTGCGCCTCGCGCTCGATCTTCCGGCGCCGGCACTGCACGAGACAACCACCAGGGAACGTCTGCGTCTGCTCCGCCCACTCATCAAGGCGCGGAGGCTCGGCAAGCACAACGTGGTGGAACTGCTGCGCGTGCTGCCGCTCCCGGCCCGGGACCTTCTCGACGACTGGTTCACCGACGACACGCTGAAGGGAATGCTGGGGAGCAGCGCACTGCTCGGAGCAGGCAACGGACCGAGCGCCATGGGCGGCGCCTTCCGGATGCTGTACCACGCCAGGGGCTGTGATGCTCACGGCTTTCGCTCCTCGGCGTTCGCGAAGGGCGGCATCGGCACGCTTTCCGAGGCGCTGGGCTCTGCGGCGCGCGCAAACGGAGCCGAAATCCGCACCCGGGCAGAGGTGGTACGCGTGCTCATGGAGGACGGGGTGGCCACCGGGGTGCGACTGGCCGGCGGAGAGCAGATCCTTGCCCGCTGCGTCGTGTCGGGCGTCGATCCTCGACGCACCCTGCACGGACTGGTGGGCGCACCCCGCCTGGGCCCCGAGTTCAACCGCAAGGTGGGCAACATCCGGCTGCGCGGGACCACGGCCGTGCTGCACCTCCTGCTCGACGACCTCCCGCCGCTCTCCGGCGCCGCGTCAAGACTCTCAGGTCACACTCTGGTGGCTCCCGACCTCGACTACCTGGAGCGCGCCGGCGACGCCGTCAAGTACGGCCGCTGTTCCGCCCGTCCGCACCTGGACATGGTCATTCCGACGCTGCACGACCCCGCGATGGCACCCGCGGGGCAACATGTGGCCTCCATCCGGATCCGCTTCGCTCCCTACCGGTTGCGCACAGGCGACTGGGGTCACGCCGCCCAACGCGACGCCCTGCTCTCCGACGTCTTCGCCGTGCTCGACGAGTTCCTCCCCGGCATGCGCGATCGCATTCTCGACCAGCGTCTCTTCTCGCCTCTCGACCTCGAGAATGAGCTCGGGCTCACCGGCGGCGACGAATATCACGGCCGGATGGACCTCGACCAGTTCCTTTTCATGCGCCCGATCGCGGGATGGGCACGCTACCGGACGCCCGTGGAGCGGTTGTTCCTGTGCGGGTCGGGGTGCCATCCGGGCGGTGGCGTGACGGGAGGACCGGGCCGTCTTGCCGCAGGCGAGATCTTGCGCAAACGGGGGCCGGTCGCGCGATTGAGCCGACGCTTGTGAAATCGTTCACAAATACCCCTCCACCACTCCAGGAGTGTCCAGAATGACGTCCACCTTCGATATGGCCCTCATCCAGCGTGGAGCCCGGCTTCGTCGTTCGCCGTACTTCGATGCCACGCTGCGCGCCGGCTGCCGCAGCTATACCGTGTACAACCACATGTTCCTCCCCACCCGCTACGACGATCTGCACGCGGAATACGAGAAGCTGCTGACCGGGGTCACGGTGTGGGACGTGAGCGTCGAGCGGCAGGTGGAGATCACCGGTCCGGACGCCTTCAGGTTCACGAACCTGCTCACGCCCCGGGACCTGTCGAAGTGCGCCGTCGGGCAGGGCAAGTACGTCGTCATCACCGCCGAGGACGGGGGCATCGTCAACGATCCGGTGCTGCTGCGGCTCGGCGAGAACCATTTCTGGCTGGCGCTGGCGGACAGTGACGTTCTGCTGTGGGCGAAGGGTGTGGCGCTCAACTCCGGCATGGATGTGACGATCCGCGAGCCCGATGTCTCACCGATGCAGGTTCAGGGTCCGAAGTCGAAGGAGGTGGTGCGGAGGCTCTTCGGCGACGAGGTGTCGGGACTCCGCTACTACTGGTTCCTGGAGACCGACCTGGAGGGCATCCCGGTGGTGGTGACGCGAACCGGGTGGAGCGGCGAGGTCGGCTACGAGATCTACCTGCGGGACGGCAGCCGTGGGGTAGAGCTCTGGGACCGCGTAATGGATGCGGGACGAGACCTGGACATTTCCCCCACGGGCCCCTCGGACATCCGCCGAATCGAGGCGGGCATCCTCAACTACGGGATCGACATGACGCTGGACACCAACCCGTACGAAGTCGGATTGGGGTGGCAGGTGGATCACGACCAGGAGGGCGATTTCATCGGGCGCGACGCGCTCGCCCGCATTGCCTCGGAGGGACCCCGGCGCCGACTCGCCGGGGTGGAGATCGGCGGCGACCCACTGGACCTGAACATGACGCGGTGGCCGGTGGTTCCGGACGGCCGCGACCGCCAGGGCGGCCAGCGGATCGGCTTCGTCAGCTCGGCCGTGCATTCGCCGCGCCTGGGCAGGAACATCGGGTATGCGATGGTGCCGACGGCGTTCGCGGAACCGGGGACGCGGCTGCGCGTCACCACGCCGGATGGGGAGCGCGAGGCCAGGGTGGTGCCCAGGCCCTTCGTGGATCCCGACAAGGAAATCCCCAAGTCGTAGGAGCCCGGGAAGCCTCTTCAGAACCGTAGCTTCGCCCCCAACTGGGCCCGCCGCGTATCACCCAGTCCGCTCCGGATCGTGCCGTCGAAGTTGAAGAGGAGCGACCCGCGCGCGGCGTCGAGAGAGTTGTCGGCGTTGGTGAGGTTGAAGACCTCGAGGACCGGCTCGACCGTCCTGCCGCCTCCGACCTCCACGGGTCGTGACAGCTTCACATCCCAGGTGAAAAAGGCGTTGTCGCGGCGCAGCGTGTTCCGCTCCAGAATCGTGCCGTCCGGGCAGATCCGGTCCGATGGCTGGCTCGCCCGCTCTCCCCGCCGCGAACAGCTTTCCGAAACCGGCGAAGCCGACAGATACCGCAGGATGTTGCTGAACGCGACGCGTCCCGGAAGCGAAAACGCGAAGTAGCCGGTGGCCTTGTGTCGCCGATCCCGGTCCGACCACCCGTAGTCGGGCTCGAGATTCGAAGCGTCCGCGTATCGGAACGTGAAGGGATCCCGCTCGTTGTCGTCGTCGGACCTGTCGAGGGAGAGGGTGTAGCTCAGGTCGAAGGCGAGCCTTCCGTCAAGAGCTTCCCCCGCACGCACGCCTGCCGTTACGGCGTGGTATCTGGAGCTAGCCGTGCTCTCGGCCACCGTGAGCGTCCCGATTCCGCCGCCCTCCGGGTGCGTCCCGAGTCCGTAGGGCGATCCGAAGACGGCGTCGTTCCGGTTCACGAAGCGGAAAAGGTGGTCGCCGCGCGCATGCTGGTATGAGACGCTCGCAGCCACTTCACGCGACAGCTCCCGCTCGATCTCCGCGGCGAACGACCAGGTGCGCGGCAACTCCAGGTCCTTCGAGGTGACGTGGATGTCCGGGAGGAAGGGCGCGGTCGAGCTTCCGTCGATGAGCTCTCCGACCGGCGGCGGCCCCTGACCCGGAAGCCCGAAGCTGCTTCGGAAGAACACTTGCTGGAAGGCCCCGTTCGTCGTCACGCTCTGGGCAAACACCAGGATGGGGATGCGCGCGTGGTACGCACCGGCATTGAGCCGCACGACCGTCCGGTGGTCGCCGGAGACGTCCCATGCCAGGCCGAGCCGGGGCTGAACGTTGTCGAGGTCGTCGGGAATCGTCCCGTCGGACGGGAAGCGCGGGTCGGACAGGTAACGGGCGTAGAAGGTCGCCTCCGGCTCCACCACGACGTCCGGATGCCAGGTTCCCTCCCAACGCAGGCCGAGGTTCACGGTAAGCCTGTCGTTGGGCTTCCAGGTGTCCTGCACGTAGAACGCCAGCTCGTCGACACCGAAGTCCCCCCTGCCCAGACGATCCGGCGCCACTCCGGGCACCGTTCCCGACTGAAGGTATGTGAGCACCGGCCCGGTGATGTCGGTTCCCGCAGGGCACGCTCCGGTCGCGCTGTCCGATCCGTCCGAACAGGTGACGTAGCGGCTGCCCTGGTTCACGAAGCCCATGAAGCCGTCCACCGAATCGAAGATGTAGCGGCCGTTCGCGAAGCCAATGAACTGCTGGAATGTCCCCGTCCGGTTGTATTCGACCCCCGCCTTGAACAGGTGTCGGGCCCGGAGCCAGGACCAGTTGTCCACGACTTGCAGCCGCGTGTCGTAGGCTGGATCGATCGGCAGGAAGAAGGGCAGGCCGATGCGGAAGCCATCGGCGAAGTCCATGGCGATGTCAGGGAATGGCCGGCCACCGAGGGTTTCGAACTGCGGCGTGGCCGGCGGCGTCGATCCGGGCATCAACGGGCCGTCGTACCAGCGCACCCGGTCCTCGCGCGCCAACTGCACGCGCAGCTCGTGGGCCAGGGTGCTGCCGAGCAGAGACCGCCAGCTGACGTTGAAGGCGTGTGCCTCGTCCGTCTCGACGCCGTTTGCCGACAGCCCCCAGGAATCCACGTCGAAGGTGCCGTTCAGCTGCTCCGACCAGTTGTAGTTGTACTTGAGGGAGACCTGGTTGCGACCGTCGAAGTGGAGATCCGTCTTGACGAGCAGCGCCCGAGCGTCGTCGGTGCGGGTGATCGGCCCGAACTCGTCGTCGAAGAGACCCGGCCACTGTGCGTTCAGGAAGTCCTCGAGCCTGGCAAGATTCGCCGGTTCGTTGACCAGCCGCCGGGTTTGCTTGGTCTCGGTCGCTTCCTGCTGGTCGTACGCCACGAAGAAGAAAGCCCGATCGCGTACGATGGGGCCGCCGAACGTGAAGCCGGCCTGACTGCGAAGAAAGTCCGGATCGCCTGCTCGAACCGCCACGGGGTACGCCGCCGAGACACCGTCCCACTGGCCGAAGTAGTGGGCGGAGCCCACCAGCTCGTTGGTGCCCGACTTCGTGATCACATTCACAAACCCTCCGGCCGAGCGTCCGAACTCGGCCGTGGCACCCTGATTCACCACCACCACCTCCTCGATCGCGTCCTGGCTGAAGGTGAAGGCCGGTCGCTGCCCGCCCCGCTGTTCGCCGAAGAAGGGGTTGTTGAAGTCGGCGCCGTCCACGATGAAGTTGTTGAAGATGCCGCGCTGACCACTGATGTTGAGTTCGTCGCCGTCGGGTCCCTGCGAGATCGCGACGCCCGGAGTCAGAAGCGCGAAGTCCAGGTAGTTGCGACCGTTGTTGGGAAGTCCGTCGACCACCTCCTCGGACAGGCGGGTCGAGCTGGTCACATCCTCGGGATGCACGAGGTGCTCGCGATGGCCTTCGACGGTTATCCCTTCGAGCTCGACGGCACTGAATCGCAACGACAGTGACAACTCCTCGCCCACGCGCAGGATCAATCCCCGTGAGGTCGCCGGGGCGAGCTGCCCGTCGGCGAAGGCCTGAACGTCGTATGTGCCGAGGGGGAGGAGCGGGCGCACAAAGGTGCCGGACGGAGTTGTCGTCACGGTACTGTGGAGCCCCGTTTGCCGGTGCGTGATTTCCACGCTCGCCCCGGCGACGGGCGCCCCGAGCGCATCGAGAACCACGCCCCGGATCACCCCTGTCGAGGCTTGTGACTGGGCAGACACGTCACGGGTCGCTGTCGCGAACGCCAGGACGTGCACCGAAAGCAGGACGATCAGCCCCGGAAGGCTGCGGACGAGAGCGCTCATTTGCAGGGCGGTGCCAGACGTTTTGAAGATCCGGAATGGATACGACGGTTTCAACATAACGATACGACAGTTTCGATCATTGGTGCGTCATCCCCCGAAGGGACTCCCCACTGTGGTTCGACCGGTTGCCAGGAATTGACAGCAAGGCGGACCGAACGAAAGAATGCTGTGTAACCCGTGCCAGTGTGGGCGTCCACCTCAACCGGACCCGATACCCATGTCACTCCCGTTCGACCCGCTCGGCCCGCGTTCGCTCAGGCATCGCGAGGTACGTGAGGAACGGCTGGGTCTGCTGAATCTGCCACACGTCCAACCACTGAACGACTACGCCAGGCAGCTGCGGGAGGAACGCCCGGAGACGGTGGTCCCGCACTTCGATCCGTTCGACGGAGGGACCGCGGCTCGCGTGCTGTTCCTCTTCCTCAAGCCCGGACCCAAGAACGACTCCTCCAACCCCCGCGGTTCAGGATTCATGTCGCGGGACAACGACGGTCGAACCGCAGAGTGGACGTTCAGGTTGATGAGGATTGCCGCGGTTCCCCGCACGCTGACGGTGTTGTGGAACATCGTGCCATGGTGGGACCGACGCAGAGCCGTCACCCCCGAAGAGCTCGAGGAAGGCGTGGGGAGGGTCAGGGAGCTGAAACGGTACCTGCCGTTGCTCGACTCGGTAGTACTCGTTGGCGAGAGCGCGGCAAGAGCCGAGCCACTGATCAGGCGCGAGGACTGGCGGCTCTTCGAATCCTACCACCCGTCGCCCAAGGTCAAGGCAGCCTGGGCGTCCAAGTGGCTCGCCATCCCGGACGACTGGGCCAGGGTCATGGAGGGTCGTTAGCAGCACGACGCGCGCCCGGCCGGAACGGATCGACCGCTCCGACCAGGGGTGCGCTGCCCGGTCGCGTGCCGGTTGTGCGCTTGCGCGGTCCCGCATCGGCAGCCAAGTCTCACACTCGACCATCGCGACCCTCACCGGATCCAGCACCATGCAATTCCCCACGCCCCGGCCCCGCCACCTCCTCCCCGTCCTGCTCGTCGCGGCCGCGTGCACGTCGCCCCACGACACCGTCATCCTGCACGGGCGCGTCATGGACCCCGAGACCGGGCTCGACGCGACCCGCAACGTCGGGATCAGGGACGGCACGATCGCAGCCGTCACGGAGGACGGCATCGCCGGCCGGGACACGATCGACGCGACCGGCCTCGTGGTCGCGCCCGGCTTCATCGACCTGCACGCGCACGGGCAGGATCCGGTGAGCAACCCGCTCCAGGCGCTGGACGGCGTGACCACCGCCCTGGAGATGGAGATCGGGGTATACCCGGTGGCTTCCTGGTACGCTTCCCGCGAGGGCAATGCCCTGCTCAACTTCGGCGCGACGGTCAGCCACCCGAACGCGCGGGCCAAGCTCCTCCTCGGCGTCGACACCGGACATCAGCCGACGCTCCCCCCCGGCGAGAACGAGTCGATGGGATCCGACGTCATCTACCAGGCCCTCGACGACGACCAGATCGCCGAACTCGCCGCCCTGATGGAGGGAGGTCTGGCAGAAGGGGGTCTCGGCTACGGCTTCGGCATTACCTACACACCGGGAGCATCGCGCACCGAGATCGTCCGCCTCTTCGAGTCGGCGGCCACGGCGGGCGTGCCCGCGTATGTGCACCTGCGCGGGGCCGGTTCGATGGGCAACCTCGGCCCCTTCCAGGAGGTCATCGCCAACGCCGCGGCGACCGGGGCCTCCGTTCACGTCGTCCACCTCAACTCAAGCGCCGACGAAGACGCGCGGGAAGCGCTGGGGATGATCCGCGGCGCGAGCGAGCGAGGCGTCGACATCACCACCGAAGCGTACCCCTACACGGCGTCGTCCACCTTCATCGAATCGGCCCTCTTCGATTCCTGGGTGGGTCTCGACGATTCCGACTACCGGCGGCTTCAGTGGCCCGGCCAGGAGGAGCGGCTCAACGCCCGCACCTTCGCCGAATACCGTGAGCAGGGGGGATGGGTGGTCATCCACGGCCGCAACGAGGAGACCAACGAGTGGATCGTGGCCCAGCCGGACGTGATCGCGGCCAGCGACGGCATCCCCTTCCTGCACCTTTCCGTGCACCCGAGGGGCGCCGGCACCTTCGCCCGCATTCTGGGGCACTATTCCCGGGACCGCGGGGCGCTCTCGCTGATGGACGCCCTGGCCAAGATGACCATTCTGCCGGCCCGCCGGGTCGAGGGGGCGGCCCCCGAGATGGCGCGAAAAGGCCGCGTCCAGGCGGGAGCCGACGCGGATCTGGCCGTGTTCGATCCGGAAACGGTGCTGGACCAGGCCGACTACGACGCTCCCGCCACGCCGTCCCGGGGGTTCATGTTCGTGCTCGTCGGCGGTACGCCCGTCGTCCGGGACGGCACCGTGGTGGATGGGGTCTACCCGGGGCAGGCGATCATGCACCCGTCCGATCCCGATTGACGCTACTGCGCACGGATCATCCGCATATGAAGCACTGCACAAAGGAGCGAGAATCGATGAAACGCCTGTTTCCACACCTCCCGCGGCTCCAACACGGGCTGATGGCCGCCGCGGCTGCCGCAACCATCGCGGCGGCGCCGGCGTCCGCCCAGGAACCACTCTCCCTCGACCACTACATGGACATGGAGACCGTGTCCAACCCCCGGATCTCGCCCGACGGCTCCCGCGTGATCTACACCCTCGGGCGCATCGACGAGGTCAACGACCGCCGCGAGTCGTCGCTGTGGATGATGAACATCGACGGATCGAGGAAGCGGCACCTCGTTGACGGTGGCGGGGCGGCGTGGTCCCCGGATGGCACCCGGATCCTCTACACAGCCCCCGGTGAGCCGCAGGGCTCCCAGATCTTCGTAAGATGGATGGACGCCGAGGGCGCGACCAGCCCCGTCACCCGGCTGGAAAACGGACCCTCCAACCCGCGCTGGTCGCCCGACGGCAACTGGATCGCCTTCACCGGCCGCGTACCCGACAGGGCCGACTTCGCCGGGGTCGACCTGCCCTCGAGGCCCGACGGATCGACGTGGACCCCCGCACCCAAGGTGGTCGAGCGGGCCGCGTACAAGCGGGACCGCGCCGGATACGTGGACACCGGCTGGACACACGTCTTCGTCGTTCCCGCGGAAGGCGGCACACCCCGCCAGCTCACCGACGGGAACTGGAATCACTCGTCGATCCGGTGGAGCCCCGACGGCAGCGAGATCTACTTTACCTCGTACAGGGAGGAGGACTGGGACCGGCCCGAGCACTGGCAGGAATCCGAGATCTACGCGGTCGACGCCGCAACCGGGGATATCCGGCAACTGACGCACCGGCGCGGCCCGGACGGCGGTCCGGTCCCCTCCCCCGACGGTTCCCTGATCGCGTATACGGGAATCGACGCGCACCGCGACACCTACCGCAACGTGAAGATCCACGTCATGAACCGCGACGGGTCGGGTTCGCGCGTCATCTCGGAAGGCTACGACCGCCAGGTCGGGCCGATGACCTGGGCGCCGGACGGCGGCGGGCTCTACTTCAACGTCAACCGCGACGGCTACGCGCAGCTCCACTTCGTCTCGCTGGAACGCGGCGTGAGCCAGCTCACGTCGGGCAAGCACATGTTCTCGATGTCCTCGTTCGCCGACGACGGCACCGCCGTCGGGGTCATCTCGGACGCCCACGAACCCGGAGACATCTTCCGTTTCAACCTCACGCACCCGGAAGCCACGGTCCGTCTGACCGAGGTCAACGAGGATGTGCTGGGACATGTCGGACTGGGCGAGGTCGAGGAGGTCTGGTACGACTCTTCCGACGGTTTCCGCGTTCAGGGCTGGATCGTCAAACCGCCGGACTTCGACCCCGAGCGCACGTATCCGCTGATGCTCGTCATCCACGGCGGCCCACACGGCATGTACAACGGGAGCTTCAACTTCGCCTTCCAGGAGCACGCATCGAACGGCTACGTGGTCCTGTACACCAATCCTCGCGGCTCGACGGGCTATGGGACGGAGTTCGCCAACGCAATCAACCACGACTATCCGGGCGCCGACGTCCCCGACCTCATGAACGGCGTGGACGAGATGCTCGAGCGGGGCTATGTGGACGAAGACAACCTGTTCGTGTACGGCTGTTCCGGCGGGGGCATCCTGACCAGCTACATCGTGGGCAACACGGATCGGTTCCGCGCAGCCTCCGCCAACTGTCCCATCGTGAACTGGATCTCGGCGATGGGTACATCCGACGCCACCGGCTACATGCGCACCTTCGAGAAGCCGTTCTGGGAGGACCCGGCCGAGTGGATCGACCGTTCGTCGATCTTCTACGTCGGCAACGTCACCACCCCCACGATGTTCCTGACCGGGGAGATGGACCTGCGCACGCCCATGGCCCAGACGGAGGAGTTCTACCAGGCCCTGCACTACATCGGCGTGCCGACCGTGATGGTCCGCTTCCAGGGCGAATGGCACGGCACGTCGTCCAGGCCTTCCAACTTCCTGCGCACTCAGCTCTACCTGCGCAAGTGGTTCGAGAAATGGGGCACGCACAAGGAAAAGATGGCGACATGACGATCCGGGAGATCGGGGGCGGCACCGCGATCGTCGACCTCCTTCACCAGGGCTCCGCGGATGTGATCGGGGCCAATGTCCTCGATCTCGCCGACGGCATCGCGCTGGTCGATCCGGGCCCCGAGGCCCGCCTGCACACGCTCCGCGAAGGGCTCGCCGCGATGGGGCACTCACTGGGCAGCGTGCGCGCCGTCCTGCTCACGCATATCCACCTGGACCACGCCACCGCGACCGGCGCGATCGTACGGGAAGCCCCGCGCGCCAAGGTGTACGTGCACTCGGTGGGCGCTCCCCACATGGCCGATCCTTCTCGCCTCCTGGCGTCGGCAGGGCGAATCTACGGCGACGCGATGGCGACGCTCTGGGGAGACTTCCTGCCCGTGCCGCGGGGGTCGATCCGGGAGGTGGGCGAGGGTGACGTGGTGGCGCTGGGCGGCCGCCGCTTCCAGGTAGCCTACGTCCCCGGACACGCCAAGCACCACGTCGCCTACTACGAGGCCGCAACCGGAACCGCGTGGGTGGGTGACGTCGGCGGAATCCGGATCGGGGGCGGCCCGGCGCTGCCCGTCACGCCACCACCCGACATCGACGTGGAAGCGTGGGGCGCGAGCATGGACCGGGTCATGGCGTGGGCGCCCCGGCGCATCGTGGCTACCCACTTCGGCGCGTACGACGATGTTGCGGAGCACTTCGCCGAACTGCGCCGGGGACTCGCCGGGTGGGCCGGGCATGTGCGGGGGTCGCTGGCGTCGAGAGACCGCACCGTCCCCGACGATCCCGCGCGGGCCCGTGCGTTCGGACAGTGGGTGGCGGCGGGACTGCGCGAACAGGTGCCGCCCGAACTGGCGGACACATACGGGACCGCGTCCGGTTTCGTGGGTTCGTGGTGGGGGCTGGCGCGGTACTGGCGAAAACGCGCCTGAGAGCACATAGTGACTTCCATGAGTATCGACGTGACATGGCGGCAGGAGGCAGGCGTGCTTGTTGGCGCGATCCAGGGCCGCATCGACAGCAGCCACGCCATGGACTTCCTGAACCTGGTCGACGGAAAGCTCACGCTGAACGACACGCGTCTCGTTCTCGACTTCGAGGGCGTGGGGTTCATCAGCAGTGCCGGTCTGCGGGCGTGCCTGATCGTGGCCCGACGGTTTAGCGCCTCGGATCGCAAGTTCGGGATCTGCGGACTCTCACAGTTCAACCGCGACATCATGTCCGTGAGTGGCTTCGACCAGCTCATCACGGTGTACGAGACCCAGGCGGTGGCCGTAGGCGCTGTCCAGGATTCCTGACACGACCATCGGGATCGGCTCCGCGCGCTACCCCTCGATTGGCGCTATCCCTCGATCGCCAGGTTCACGATTTCCCGAAACCGGCTGACAGGATTGTTGCCCCGGGGCGTCTGCGTAAAGACCAGCACGATCAGGTTGCGGGACGGATCCACGAACGCGTTGGTCCCGTCCGACCCGCCGTGCGAAAAGACCCCCTCCTGCGACACCGACCACCCGTATCCGTAGTAGCCGGCGGGCCCGTCGGAGCCCGGGTTGGTACGGATCCTGGGTGACGTGACGAGCTCCACGCTCTCCTCCGAGAGGAAGCGTTTCCCGCCGTACACACCGCCGTTCAGAAACATCTGGCAAAAGATCACATAGTCGTCGGCTGTCGAGATCATCCCGCCGGAAGCCCGCACGAACGGCACCTGTGGCGGGTCGCCGGGGGTCCATCCGGGCATCCAGCCGCCCTCCCCGTTCCTCTCATAGTACACGACAGACATTCTGTCCAGCTTGCCGTCCATCTTCTCGTCCACTTCGTGATGGTAGCTGTCGTGCATGCCCAGCGGCGTGTACAGCTCCCGGTCGAGGTAGTCGTCCAGCGGCATCCCCGACGCCATTTCGGTCAGCGCGCCGAGGGTGTTGTACCCGGGGTTGTTGTAGCTGTAGGTGGTCCCGGGCGCGACCTCGGCCCCGACGTGACCGAACCGCGCGGCCTCCAGCTGCAACGTGGGCGCGTCCGGGTGCTCCGCGCTCGGCTGCATGTAGGGTTGCAGGAACAGGGTCGGGATCCTGAGTCCGCTCGCGTGCGACAGCAGGTGGCCGATGTTGACGAACCCGGCCCGGTAGTTGTCCCACGAGGGGATGTGCTCGCGCACCAGGTCCCCATAGGCCAGCTTCCCGTCCTCCACGAGCATGGCGACGCCCGTGGCGACGACCGGCTTGGTGTTCGACGCCATCCGAAACAGGGTGTTCGGCTCCATCGGGATGTCCCGCGCCCTGTCGCGCCACCCCAGCGCCTCGTGGAGCACGACCTTCCCGTCCTTCGCGACCAGCAGCACCGCGCCAACCAGGTCCCCGCGCGCGATCGCCTCCTCGTAGAGCGCGACGCCTCCGGCGAGCACCCCCGCCGACATGCCTGCCTCCGCCGGGGTCGCGCGGGTGACGACGGTGCCCTGGGCGGTTGCCGGCATCGAATGGGCCAGCACGGCGGCAGCCGCCAGGGCAGCGATCACGAGCTTTCCGGGGGTGCCCCGGGCACCTCTCGGGCGAATGGATGTTCTCATGGGACAGCTCCTCTCGTTGCCTGTACCAGGTACTTGAGCGCGAAGGACCCGATCCAGTGGGATCCCGCGTAGTCTGCGTCGAACATGGTCTCGAACCCGGCCTGGACGTGTGCGTCCACGAGCTCCCGCAGGCGAGCCACCCTGGGGTCGTCCGCCGGCAGCGCCAGGGCGATGCGCACCATCGCATCCGCGCGGGTGAAGGCCAGGCCGATCAGGTGGGAGCGGGCACCCAGCACCGCCCGCAGCGAGTCGTTGGTGATCACGGCCCCACCCTCGGACGGTGGCGCGTCGTCGCTGGAACCCGCCGGAGCGGGGGTGCGCAGGGTCGCGAATTCGTCCGAATCGAGGGGGGGAAGAAAGTCATCCAGCCACTCGACGTAGGCGTCCCCTTCCATCACCATGGCCATCAGGGCCGCTTCTTCGAGACACGGCGACACGAAGTCCGACCGCCCCGGCTCGTAGGCGGTTGGACACCTCCGGTCGCCGGCGAAGAAGCGGACGGCGGCGTCCCTGAGCGCCTGATCCAACTCGGGGCGTTCGGCCATCCCCGTGGCCTGAAGGCTCATGGCAATGGCAAAGGCCGTGTTCGCGTGCACGCCGGTCCGCACCGGCCCCTCCAGCTCCGCCAGGTACGCGGCCAGCCGCTCGCTCACCAGGCCGGTGACGGGCTCGAGGCGCTCCGCCCACACCGATGCATCCGCGTCGTTCCACGCCGCCAGTTCGGCGTGTAGCAGGATGAGCCACGCCCAGCCGTAGGGCCGCTCAAAAGCGGGATTCTCCGTGAGGTATTCCAGCTCGCCCTCGATGGCGGCCTCGGAAAGATGGTCCCGCAGCTTCTCCCGGATCAGGGGCGTGACGGCCAATTCGGGCACCTCCTTCATCAGCCGGACCATGGTCCAGGTCGAGTTCACCGCCGAATGCCAGTCCCAGCACCCGTAGAATGCGCGATTCCGGTCAAACCCGCGCCGCCTCGTGTAGGCGATGTCGTCCAGGTACCCCGCGCGGTCGGGACGCAGCGTGTGCGGCCGGTCGACGCAGGAAAGGGGCATGGCAGCAAGGGCGAGCGCGGTTTCGGTGTCGAGGAGGGCGGCCGGGCCGACTGTGCCGACTGTGCCGACAGCGTCGGAGGCCCCGTCAGGCTCGGCCGTCGCGGAGGCGGCAGCAGGGGCCGCAACGGGGGCCGTGTCCGTGGTGCTCGCGCTGTCTCCCGGTGTCCCGGCGGGTACGTCGGCCACGCAAGCGGTCGCCGCGAGGGACAGCGCCACCGCGCTGAAGCACGAAACGCCGCCCGGGGTGGAGGGCTTGAGGCGCTGGGCCATGGGCATCGATCGGTGGGCCGCGGGAATGAACCGGTGGGTCGCGCGGACCTACCCGATCTCCGGTCTCCGCGAGTGCCAGTCGCTCCCCTTCTGGAACGCAGCCGCCACACTCAGGATACGATCGTCCGCGAACAGGTCCCCGATCAGGGTCGTGGTCAGCGGCATCTCGGTCGGGCTGTCACCGTCGGGGTTGCGCACGCCATAGTCGTACGGGACGACCGCGGCCGGGTGCCCGGTCTGGTTGGTCAGCCCCACCTGCCCCGACCCGCTGACGAACATGTCGAAGCCGTCCATGGCCCTGGCCATCTCCTTCATGAGGATCAGGCGACGGCGCTGGGACTGTACGAAGTCGAGGGCGAGCGCGTCCCTTCCCCCCCGGAACCGGCTGAGCCGCCTGCGCTCCTCTTCGCTGACATCGTCGGGGATCGGCTCCGGCTCGCCCTCCGGCGCGACGTAGAAGTCGAACGCCGCCGACGACTCGACGCCCAGCGCGTTGGAGCGCCCGTCCGGGATTTCGGACATGGGTTGCGGGTCGGCGCCGAGGGCGCGCAGCTGTTCCAGAAACGACTCGGGCGCGTCCTCGGTGTAGCCGATCCGCATGGCAGACAGGTCGGGGTCGGGATCGAACCGGAACGGCGTGGTAAGCGATCCCGGGTCCTTTTCGTCGGACCCGTGGATCGCGTTGAAGACGAGGGCGCAGTCGAGCGCGCTGCGGCACATCGGTCCGGTCTTGTCCATGCTCCACGACAGGACCATCCCGCCGTAGCGGCTCACCCGGCCGAAGGTGGGCCTCAGCGCGGTCAACCCACACCGCCGCGAGGGCGACACAATGGATCCCTGGGTCTCGGTTCCGATGGCGAACGCCACGCACCCGGCGGCGGTTGCCGATCCCGGGCCCGCGGACGACCCGCTCGATCCCTCGTCGAGGTTCCACGGGTTCAGGGTGCGTCCCCTGTACCAGCGGTCGCCCCGCGCGAACTCCCCGGTCGCCAACTTGGCCGCCAGCACCGCGCCCGCACTGCGAAGGCGCACGACAACCTCGGAGTCTTCCCGCGTGAATCGGCTGCGGAAGTCGGCGGCACCCCATGTGGTGCGGGTCCCCGACACGGCGAAGAGGTCCTTCACGCCGTAGGGGATGCCGTGCAGGGGTCCTCTCCAGTCGCCCGCGCTGATCTCGGCGTCGGCCTGGCGCGCCTCTTCCCGCGCCCGCCCTTCCAGGATGGTCACCGCGCAGAGCAGCACGGGATCGAGGCGCTTCAGACGGTCGAGGTAGACCTCGGTGAGCTCCGCCGACGTGATCTCGCGGGCCCGAATCAGCGCGGCGAGGCGGTGAACCGGAAGGAAGGCGAGGTCCTCTTCGCTGGTGGGAACCGGTCCGCTCCACGCCTCGATGTCGATCTCCGTGCGCGCGAAGGGGTTGCCGTCCGTCTCGTGCCACAGCTTCTCCATCAGGGCACCGGTCCCACCGGGATACGCCTGGTAGTGCATCGCCGGGGCTTCGCCATTGCCGAGCGGGACGGGTACGGGTACCTCCTGGGGCGGCACCTGCACGATGGCAGCGCCCTCCTCAAGCGGTCCCGACCCGGGCAGCGCTCCCCGCGCGCCGGCGGTTGCCGCGGGCAACGGCTCCGGCCGCAGGGTCCCCACCGCCGCCGCGGCGGCCGCGGTGGCAAGGAAGCGGCGCCTCTCGATCGGATTGCCGGCAGGAGGTGGTGTCTTCCGTGATCTGGTCATGTCTGTCTTTCCCGTTTGCCTATTGCCTGGCCCCGGCATCCCCGCCGGGCGGCCGCCGCAACTTGTAGACCCCCACCGTCAGCAGCGGCACCACCACGATCGCCATGAACACGATGCTCATGGCATTGTAGCCCTTGCCGATCAGTTCCACGAGGCCGACCCGCGACAACAGATACCCGGCCAGGAGGAGTCCGGCACCCGTAAGCGGACGCAAGCGCCTGGGCATCTCGCGGCCGCGGGCCCGATACACGCTGTTCACCCGTTCGTTGAATGCGTGGATGAGCCCGGCACCGGTCTCGATGAGCGTCCCGAAGAGGATGACCTGGAAGGTGATCTGGAACGTTCGCGATCCCAGCACCTCGAGCAGATGGTTCGCCGGCACGGGACGTTCCAGCACACCCGGGTACTGCCCTGCAAGCGCGAAGTAGAAGAGCAGCCCCGGGATGATCGCGAGCGGCCCCGCGAGCGCCCCGGCCCACATCGCTTCGCCCCGCCGCCTTATGTGCCGCGTCGCAAACAGCATGGCCGGCACCAGCGAGATCTGCAGCGCCCCGTAGCGCGCCCCGGACGAAAACCAGCCGGGCCGCACCTCCCCGGTCCCGAGCGCGGCGCCGATCTGGTCGCCGAAACGGGCGATGCTCCACGCAAACAGGACGAGGTAGGCGCCGTACAGCAGGAACGACCACCCCGCGAAGAAGCGCTCGATCGTGGCCGTCCCGCGAAAGACCAGCACCGCGATCGCGAGAAGCAGCCCGACCGCACCGACCCATCCCGGAAGCCCGAACGTCTCGGAGAGAAAGGTCCCGCCCGCCGATCCGATCACCGCGACGATCAGGAGGACCGCCGTGAGGTATCCGACCTCGTACAGAACCCACCCGCGGCCGAGCAGGTGCTGGAAGTAGGAACGGTAGTCGTAGCTTGCATGCGCGCGCGCAAACTCGAAGCCCACCATGCACGTGACGCTGACCAGGATCGTCGAGGGTATCATCCCGAGCAGACCGCCGAGAGGACCGTACTCGAGGAAGAACTCGACGAGTTCCCGACCGGTGCCGTAGCCGCCCGCGATGATGATCGACTGGAAGACCAGGCCGGGAAGCAGATAGCGCCGGAACCAGGACGGCAACTTCAACCTCCGGAAACGGCTTGCATGAAGAGGACGACGTCCCCGTCGGACACCGGACCGTCCCATCCGTCCATCCAGCGCGTGTTGGTCCCGTTGTGGAAGCAGAGGACATGCCGGCGAAGGTCGCCCGACTCGTCGAAGAGGTGGGGCTTCAGGCGGGGTTCCTGTTCGACCAGGTCGGCGAACACGCCGCGCAACGTCTCGCCGGACGCGGAAAACTCACGGACTCCGCCCGTCGCAGGCTCCAGGAGGGACGGGAGGGTCACGGTCACGGAAGGCACGATGCGCTCCTCGCCCGCCCGCCGGCACGCGGATGGCGGGGCCGCCCGGACACCCTGGCCGACGCCATCAGTCCACCCACGCGGACACATGCAGGATGCGCGGCAGGACGACCGGCAGATTGGTCCAACTCTCGCCCAGATCGGTGCTGACGTGGAGCGTCCCGGACGTTGTGCCCATGTACACGCCACCCGGCTCCAGGTCGTCCACCGACATGGCACCCCTGAGGACGGTCCCGAAGGCATGCGCCGCCGGAAGACCCGCAGACGCCGAATGCCAGCTGTCGCCACCGTCGGTGCTGCGCATGACCTTCAGCGCGCCTCCCACCGGAACGCGGTACTGGTCGCTCTCCTGGGGCACGGCAAAGAGGAACCTGGTTGCCCGGTCGAGCACGATGGGAAAGCCGAAGGCCGAATCGAGCCCGCTCTCGTTGCGTTCCCAGCGCTCGGCGCCGTCCCGGCTCCGATACATGCCGGAGTGGTCCTGCCGGTAGATCACCTCCGGGTCGTCCGGATCCTGCGCCAGGCCGTGAACGCAGTAGCCGATCTCCTTGAACTCCTCGTCCTCGTGGGCCCAGTACACGCCCCGGTTCTTCGGCACCCAGCTGGCGCCGCCGTCGTCTGTGCGGAAGACGCCGACCGCGGATATCCCGCACCACATCCGCTCGGGGTTGTCCGGGCTGAACAACATCGCATGGCAGCAGAGGCCGCCCGCGCCGGGCATCCACGCCTCGCGCGTCGCGTGTTCGTTCAGCCCCGTCAGCGGATCCCAGGAGTTGCCACCGTCGGTGCTCCTGAAGAGACCCGCGTCCTGCACCCCGGCGTAGAGCGTGCCCCGGTTTTCCGCGAGGGTCCAGATCTGACGGAAGCGGCTCGGCCCGCCTTCAGGGTACTCGGGCCCACCGGGAAGCTGCTCCCACGTCGAATTATGTACATAATTTCTGTACATATGTATCGCCGGGCCGTACACATCGCTCGCCACCGCCGCCAAGAACCGCCCGTCGGGGAGACGCAGCCCCGCCGTCACCTTCCATCCCTTCAGGAAGGGTCCCGCCACCTCCCAATCCCGCCGGTTCCCGCTGGTGACCCAGAAGCCACCTTTCGCCGTCCCCACCAGGACCCTCACACCCATCCACGCTCTCCTTGCCTGTCAGCACTCACGTTCCGGCGCGGCGCACCGGCCATCAGTTCACGGACTGCTATACTTGGACGGCACCCCACACACCCGTCAAGTTGGCACGATGAACGACCCCCGCCCCGTCATCCTCTTCGACGGCGTCTGCAACCTTTGCAACGCCTCGGTGCGGTGGGTCCTCAGACACGACTCCCGCAAGCGGTTCGACTTCGCTTCCCTGCAATCCGGCACCGCACGGCGACTCCTCGCCGCTGCCGGCGCGCCCGCACCCGGCTCCCTCCCCGACGCGATCGTCCTGATCGACCAGGGCGGGGTTCACACCGGTTCGGCCGCGGCCACCAGGATCGCCCGGCAGTTGCGGTTCCCGCATTCGCTCCTCGGCCTGGGCGCCGCCCTTCCTGCCTGGCTCCGCGACCCCGTCTACCGCTTCGTCGCCCGCAACCGCTACCGCTGGTTCGGCCGCCGTGAACGCTGCGAACTCCTCCAGCCCGACCACGCCCACCGCTTCCTCGACGCTCACGAGCTTAACTGACGCGGGTACTCACACGCGGCCCGCACCCGGCACAAGGTCACCTTCCCGGAGGCGCTGCACGAACGTGTCGGCCGGTACGACGTCGATCCCGTCGCGGGTCCGGCGCGGCCGCGGCTCCAGGCAGACGATCATGCGCCGCTTCACGGGGTGCTCCGTCGCCAGGCTCCGCAGGCCTTTGAGGTGTTGCCGGGTGACCGCCGCGGTTGCCTTCGCCTCGATGGCCAGCACCATGTCGCCGATGATGAAGTCGACCTCGATCCCGCTCGGGAGGCGCCAGTACGAAAGTTCTTCGTCGAAGTCGCGATATCCGAGGAGGGCGGAGAGCTCGTGACAGACCCAGTTCTCGAAGGCCTTGCCGTAGAGTTCGGAGCGGGGCAGGACGGCTCCGCGCCGGGCCAGCCGGTTTACGACCCCGACATCGGCAAAGTAGAACTTCGGCGCCCCGATGACCCGTCGTTTTCGGCGCTTGCGGTATGCGGGCAGCCAGCGGGCAAGCAGGGTGTCTTCCAGGATCCCGAAATATGCCTTGGCCGTCGGATTGGAAACACCGCATTCGCGGGCGACATTCGAGAAGTTGACCATCTCGCAGTCGCTCAGCGCCGCCACGTCCAGAAAGCGCGAGAAGGCCGGCAGGTTGCGCACCAGGCCCTCGGCGGCGACTTCTTCCCGCAGGTAGTCGGCAATGTACGAGTCGAGCAGTTGACGCGGCCGGCTCGCCTGGTAGATCCGGGGCAGGTAGCCCCGGTTGAGCAACCGGTCGAGGTCGAAGTCGCTCCCGAGCTCTCCGGCGGTGACGCCACGCAACTCGTAGCGCACGGCCCGGCCGCCGAGCAGGTTGGCGCCGCCGCGACGCACCTTTCGCGCGCTCGATCCGCAGAGGGCGAAGTGGAGTCCCCGGTTTTCCATGAGCCAGTGCACCTCGTCGAGGAGAGCCGGGACCTTCTGGACCTCGTCAATGACGATCTGGCGCCCGGGATCAGGTGCCTCCGCCTCGACTTCCTGGCGCAGCAGTTCAGGCCGGGTAGCGTAGCGGCGGAACTCATCGCTCTTCAGAAGGTCGATCCAGTGCCCGTCCGGGTAGCAGCGGCGCAGGAGCGTGCTCTTGCCCGCCTGGCGGGGCCCCCAGAGAAAGAAGGTCTCCTCGCCGGAGGGCGGCAATATCAGTGATCGATTGAACATGAATATCAAGGTATCATGATATTCTGAAGTATGGTATCCCGATTTCCCACTCATCAGGCGGTCGCTGGCCAACGTGGGCCACAGCTCCGCACCGTCCCAATCCGACATGCCGGCGTCCCTGGTTTTGCCGCGGAAACGTCGGGCAAACATGCCGGCCCGTTGCCGCCACCCGGTCTCGGGAATCAATTTGAGCAGTTGCGATCAACCCGACCCTATTGCCAAGGAGCCCCGAAATGATCCGACGTACACCCATCGCCCTACTCTTCCTCGCCGCCGCGCTCTTCGCCGCGCCCGCCAGCGCCCAGCACACCCCCGACTTCCGCGCCGAGTTCGAGGGGCAGTTCGAAGCGTCGGCCAGGAAGCTGGTCGCGCTGGCCGAGGCGATGCCGGCCGAGTCCTACTCGTGGCAGCCCATGGAGGGCGTCGCCAGCGTGGCGAAGGCCTACATGCACATCGCCAGGTACAACTACATGTACCCGCACCTGAACCTGGGAGTCGCGCCGCCGGACGGGATGGACTACCAGTCGCTGGAAGACGCGGTCACCGGGAAGGACGAGGTGGTGAGGATCCTCGCCGCGTCCATGGATCATGTGCGCGGGGTGGTGGACGGGATGTCGGACGCCGACCTGGCGGCGCCGGTCGAGCTGTACGGGCGTGAGGTGGCGAGCTGGGCGGTGCTGCTGCAGCTCATCACCCACATGAACGAGCACCTCGGCCAGGAGATCGCGTACGCCCGCATGAACGGGGTGGTGCCGCCCTGGTCGAGTTAGGGCCGAAACCGCGATGACCGCCACGCCGCGCCGGCGAGTCGCCCTCGCGACGCTCCTGTTCGCCGCTGGGCCAACCCCCGCCCTCGCCGCCCCCCAGGACACCACCCGGGCCGCGGGCATGAACATGATGATGTCCACGGACTCTGTGAGAGGGTCCGGCGACATGATCATGACCATGCTGCGCAACCCCATGCTGCCGGGCCTGCGGGAGGTAAGCCCATCAGTCGACCCGTTCCTGCCGGGCGAAGGCGTCGATACGGCGTCCCTGGCCTGGGCCACGCCGCGCGAAATCCTCCACGTTGCCGACGGCGACACCGTCGCCCTCGAGGCCCGCATCGTGAAGCGCAGGATCGGCGGGCGCACCTTCGTCATGTACGGCTTCAACGGCCAGTACCCCGGACCGCTGCTCCGCGTCGGGCAGCACTCGCGCATCGTGGTCCGCTTCACCAACTCGATCGACCTGCCGTCCACCATCCACTGGCACGGCCTCCGCCTCGAAAACCGTTTCGACGGCGTGCCAGGTGTCACTCAGGAAGCGGTTTCTCCCGGCGAGACCTTCGTCTACGAGGTCGTCTTCCCCGACGCGGGCCTCTACTGGTACCACCCGCACGTACGCGAGGACATCCAGCAGGACGGCGGCCTCTACGGCAACATGATGGTCGACCCGGTGCGGGAGGACTACTTCGGGCCGGCCAGCCGGGAGGAGTTCGTCATGGTGGACGACCTCCTGGTGGACGGCGACGAGCTTCTGCCGTACGGGAGGGACGCCGCCAACTTCACGATCATGGGGCGCTTCGGGAACGTCATGCTGGTCAATGGCGAAGAGCGCTACGGACTGACCGTCGACCGGGGCGAGGTGGTGCGGTTCTTCGTCACCAACGTGTCCAACTCTCGCACCTACAACCTGAGCTTCGCCGGCCACGCGATGAAGCTGGTCGCGACCGATCTGTCCCGCTTCCAGCGTGAGATGATGGTGGAGTCGCTCGTTATCGCCCCGGCCGAGCGGTACGTCGTGGAAGTGCGGTTCGCCGACGCCGGGACCTTCGCCCTCCTCAACCAGGTCCAGGTCGTAGACCACATGCGTGGCGAGTTCCATGCGGCGGTCGACACCCTGGGCGCAGTCACTGTGACAGATGACATGACAGATAATGCCGAGAATCTGACGACGAGTCATCGGGCGCTGCGGAGCGATCCGATGCTGGAGGTTGAATTGGACAGATTCCGCCCATTATTTGACCGAGAGGCCGACAAAGAGCTGCTCTTGACCGTGGACATCGAAGGACTGCCGATCATCGTCCAGCAGTTCATCTCGATTGACACAATCTACCGGCCCCCGGTCGAGTGGACCGACGGCATGCCCAACATGAACTGGCTGTCGACGTCGAACGAGGTGCGGTGGATCCTGCGCGACGTCACCGGCCGCGGCCCGGATGGAACCGGCACCGGCGACGCCCCTGGCGATGCCCCGGGTGACGCCCCGGAGAACGCCGGGATCGACTGGCGTTTCCGGCTTGGCGACGTGGTGAAGATCCGGCTGCGCAACGACGCGGATGCGTTTCACCCGATGCACCATCCGATTCATTTGCACGGGCAGCGGTTTCTGGTGCTGTCGCGCGATGGGGTCGAGAACCGTAATCTTGCCTGGAAGGACACGGTCCTCGTCCCCGTGGGGTCGACGGTGGATCTGCTGATGGAGGCGTCGAATCCGGGGGAGTGGATGATCCACTGCCACATTGCGGAGCACCTGGACGCCGGGATGATGGGGTCGTTTACGGTGGTGCCGTGACGAAGTCCGGTCCCCGAGAAAGGCTTGAATGGTATGCCACGTGATCCGGGAAGGTCATCCATGAGAACCAGCGTCACTCGCGCAGCCCTGTGCGGCGCCACGTTGCTTTCACTCTCGTTGACGGGGATCGCGACTGCGCTCCTCGCCCAGGAAGCGGAGCCGGAGGACTCTGCCAACGCGCTGCCCCTGAAGCCGGGGCGCACCATCTCCTTCACGACGGACGAGGGCACCTGGATCAACCTCGACGTGTCGCCTGACGGGCAGGAGATCGTCTTCGATCTCGTGGGAGACCTCTATCTGCTGCCGATGGAAGGTGGCGAGGCGCGGCGAATCACCAGCGGAATGGCGTGGGACGACATGGCGCGCTTCTCGCCCGACGGCAAACAGATCGCCTTCATTTCCGACCGGAGCGGGAGCGACAACCTCTGGCTGATCGGGCGAGACGGCACGGGCCTTCGCGCGATCACCACAGAGGTGGACTTCACCCTGAGTTCGCCCGCGTTCACGCCCGACGGCGAATACATCGTCGCCCGGCGCTTCGGCTCCTATCCGACCCCAGAGAACTACCTGACCAACGTGCCGCTCTGGATGTATCACGTGGAGATCGGCAAGGGTTTCGAGATCTATCCCAAGGATGGAGACAGGACCACGAACACCGGCCCGGCTTTCTCTCCTGATGGCACCCTGATGTACTTCAGCAGCCACGCCGGAGGATACGCCGGCGAGCAGGTGACCCAGTACCAGGTCATGGAGATGAACCGATCCACTGGAGAGGCTCGCAGGATCACCTCCGGATATGGGGGCGGGCTGCGGCCGATCGCGTCCCCGGATGGAAGGTACCTGGTCTACGCCACCCGCAGGGACGCGGTCACGGCGCTTCGTATCCGCGACCTCCACACCATGGAGGAGGAGTGGCTGGTGGCGTCCATGCAACGGGACGACCAGGAGGGCTACGCCCCGAACGACATCCTGCCCGGCTACGCCTTCACGCCCGACTCGCGGGCCGTCGTCTTCACGGGGGACGGCAAGATCAAGCGGGTGGACGTGGCCACCAGGGAGGTCTCGGTAATCCCGTTCACCGCCCGGGTCGAGCAGGACGCGGTGCCGCGGCTCATGGTCGAGCAGCGTATCGACGACGGTCCGCTGCCGGTTCGGCAACTCCAGTGGACGAACCAGTCGCCCGACGGCAGGTGGCTAACCTTCACCGCCGTAGGCAAGGCGTGGGTTGCCGAGCTGGGAGGGGGCGCGCCGCGCCGCCTTACCGACAGCCAGCTCCGCGAGTACGCGCCAGCCTTCTCGCCCGATGGACGATGGATCGCCTTTGTCGCACGCTCCGACGCCGAGGGTGCCAAGCTCGTGCGGGTGCCGGCGGACGGTGGATCAGCCGTCGAACTGACACCCCCGGGCGGAGAATACGCCGGGTTCAGCTGGTCGCCCGGGAGCGACAGGATCGTCTACGTGGGTCGGCGTCACGCATCCCCGACCTGCCGGGGATGCGGCCGGAACAAGGTGGCCTGGATCTCGGCCGAGGGCGGAGACGAGCATCGGATTCTGGACAGCGTTCCCTCGGGAATGACCGTACCGCAGGTGGTCGCCACGGCCCGGGACGGCGAGCGGGTCTACTTCACCGAGATGGGCCCGCGCGGTCCCGCGGTAACCTTCGCCGCAGCCCCGCCTCGGCATCTCGTCTCGATCAGGTTCGACGGGACCGACAAGCGTACCCACGCGAAGCTCTCGAACTCAACCGGCCAGCTCAGCCTCAGCGATGCCCGCCCCTCTCCTGACGGCAAATGGCTCCTCGTCATCGACCGGGAGAACGCCTACGTCTCGCAACTGCCGGAGGTCGGCGACGGTGTGGACATCAACCTGGCCGCCGCATCGGTGCCCCTGACGCAGCTCACCAGCGAAGGCGCCAACACGATTGGCTGGGCGGACGGCGGCCGCACCGTCACATGGGGCTTCGTGAATCACTTCCACCGTGCATCGCTCGAGAGCGTGCTCGCGGCGGACTCGGTCGGCGGCTTCGAGTCCGAGCACTTCGAGATCGCCCTGAGCGTGCCTCGCGCCATCCCGCGGGGGAAGCTCTACCTGCAGGGCGCGCGCATCATCACGATGCGGGGTGACGAGGTGATCGGGGAGGGGGACATCCTGATCGAGAACAACCGAATCGCCGCGGTGGGCCCCTCGTCGAGCATGGACCCGCCGCCGGACGCCCAGGTGATGGATGTACGGGGCAAGACCATCGTCCCGGGCTTCATCGACATTCACGCCCACCCGTCGACGGGCGCCGCCATCGTGCCCGACGAAGGCTGGAACATCGCCAGCCACCTCGCCTACGGGGTTACGACGACGCGCAACCCGAGCGGCGGCCGGGGCTCCTTCTGGTGGCAAGAGCTGATCGAGGCCGGCGAGGTCGTGGGCCCACGCGTCTATGCCACCGCAAATCCATTCACCACGAACAACGTCAACATCAAGAGCTACGAGGACGCGCTCCGGGCAGTTCGCCGATACAAGGAGCAGGGTGCCCACTCGATCAAGCAGTATCTCCAGCCTCGGCGAATCCAGCGTCAGTGGGTCAGGATGGCGGGTGAGGAGGTCAACATCACCGTCACCAACGAAGGCGCCGGAGATCTCAAGGCCGACTTCACAATGGCGCTGGACGGCTTCAGCGGTATCGAGCACAGCCTGGGCATCGTCCCTCTGTACAAGGACGCGATCGAGGTCTTCGCGCAGTCGGGCATCACCTACACGCCGACGCTGATCGTGGGGTATGGCGGTCCCGCGGGCGAAGGGTACTGGCGTGCGCGGTGGAATATGCATGACGACGAAAAGCTCCGGCGCTTCACGCCGCACCAGTCGCTGGACAACGAGTGGCGCCGCAAGACGGTCATCGTGGAGGAGGACTACATCATCCCGTTGATCGCGCGGGGAGTTCGGGACATCGTGCGCGCCGGGGGCCAGGCCGGGCTCGGCTCGCACGGCAACGAGGCCGGAATGGGAGCACAGTGGGAGATCTGGATGCTGGCGTCGGGCGGAATGACTCCGATGGAGACGCTCCGCGTCATCACCCTCCACGGCGCGGAGGGCATCGGATTCGCTCAGGATCTGGGGTCGCTGGAGCCGGGCAAGCTCGCCGACCTCATCGTGCTGGACGCCAACCCTCTGGACGACATCCAGAATACCAACACGATCCACTACGTCGTAAAGAACGGCGTGTTGTACGACGGCGATACCCTCGACGAGCTTTGGCCCGAGCAGAGGACCTTTCCGAAGTTTCCGTGGACCGTCGACGACGAACAGTACGAGGCATTGCGCAGACGATAGTGCACGCGCTTCCCTGACTACCTCCGCACCAGCCGCGTCCTCGGGTACTGCGCGTACCACCCGAACCAGAAGGCGCGATGGGCGGGGAGCCGTTCCAGGCGCTCGCCCGCCGGCCCCACGAGGCCGCCTTCTTCAAGGGTCCACGGCGCACCGTCCACGTCCCAGACCACGTCTACGCCATCCCAGCGGGCGAAGCGGTGGCCGGCGCCCTCGTAGACGCGGCTGGCCCCGCTCCGATCCGTCAGGACCACGAATTCCCTGCCACCGAGGGCGTCGTGGTACACGCGGTTTCTCCATAGGAAAGGCACCCAGATCGCGAGCTGCTCGTCGGGAGCCTCCGGAAACCGAAGGGCCAGGACTTCATCCTTGTTCGGCAGGCGACCATCCAGCTCCGGGACGCTGAACATCAGCCTGTCGGTGGCAAAGTAGTCCCGGTAGGCCACCCCTTCGCCGTAGTCCCGTTCGTGTCCCGTGTCGAGTGACAGGACGAGGGTCTCGGGATGACGCCCGCGCCATTCGCCCCAGGTCGTGGTCACCACATGGCGCGGCTCGAGCCGGATTCCCCGGCCGACGAGGGGGCCGACGGCGGGCTCGCCCGCGAAGGTCGACCAGAGCGACCTCGTGGCGTGATCGTACATGAGCTTGTTGGAGCGGTAGAGGAACCCGCTCGTGCCCAGCTCGTGATGCACGCCTCCGAACACCGACCGATAGAGGATCATGGTCCCGCACAGGGTACAGTACACCCCGGTGTAGTGCTCGCCCGCTATGGAGTCCTTGAACATCTCGTGCCAGGCGAGGATCCGCTTGGGATAGGCCCGCGTGTCGCCGTCGAGCGCAACGCCGAAGACGATGTTGTCGTCGTCCAGGTAGTCGGCTTCGGCGGCGGGGATCATCGCCGGATGGTCGAGGGGCGGAATGCCGTCGCGGGACACACCACCCCACCGTATCTCATCGAGCCGTATGTTCGCGGGCGGGTCCTCGTCGAAGTACTCCACGAAGCTGGAGTCGAGCGTCGCGTAGAGTTCCGCCTTGAAAGCGGCGTACTCGGGATGCGTGCCGGGATTGGTCCGCCATATCCACTGCCACCACGCTTCGAGATCTTGCCTCAGCCTCTGATCCGTCCCGCGCTCGAGTACCGAGACGATCCGCCGTCGACTCTGCTCGTCCGGCACGTACCGCATCAACTCGACCAGGATTGACGCGTGCGCATCGTCCCAGTATTCCACGATCAACTGGTCCGCGGCGGCCATCTGCAGGCTGTCCCCCGAGACGAGGAGCCAGAAGGCCTCGAGCGGAGTGCGGGGGACCTGGCGCGAGGCGGCCGCCAGGAGCGTCGTACCGGCCAGCAGCAGGATGAATGCGCGCATCGTCTTCCAATTGCGGAACACCGCCGTTCGCGCCGCTTTGTACATTGTTGGGACTCGACAACACATTGAGGAACTTCAGAATGACAGAGATTAACAAAGTGGCGATCCTGGGCGGCGGCAACCTCGGCAGGGCGATCGCCAGGGGCCTCGTGACCTCGGGAGCCGTCAGCCCGGGGAAGGTGGCGATCACCAGACGACAGGTGGAGCTGCTCGATGACCTCGTGGATGAGGGCTTCCTCGCCCGCTCGGACAACCGCGGCGCCGCCATGGGCGCCGATGTCGTGATCGTAAGCGTCCAGCCGCAGCAGATGGAGGATCTGCTGGACGTCGTCGCACCCGTGCTTGACGCAGGGAAGCAGGTCGTGATCTCGACGGCCACCGGGGTATCGATCGCGGACATCCGACGTTGGGTCGGGCCCGAGATCCCGGTGGTTCGGGCCATGCCCAACCTCGGGATCGCGATCGGCGAGTCGATGACCTGCCTGGCCGTGGACGACCCTACAACGGACGCCGCGCATGTCGGCAAGGCGCTCTTCGACACCATGGGCTCGACGCTCCTCATCCGCGAAGACCAAATGACGTCGGCCACGGCCCTCTGCGCGTGCGGCATCGCCTTTTTCCTGCGGGCGATACGCGCCGCGTCCCAGGGCGGTATCGAGATCGGCTTTCACGCCGAGGACGCGCTTCAGCTCGCGTCGCAGACGGCGAAGGGGGCCGCCGCGCTGCTGCTCGCGAACCGAAATCACCCGGAGATGGAAATCGACAAGGTGACAACCCCTCAGGGATGCACCATATCCGGGCTCAATGAGATGGAGAATCGCGGTTTCAGCTCGGCGATGGTACGGGGCATCATCAGGTCCGCCGACAAGGCCGGAGCCCTCTACCGTCCCGGGGAGTGACGTTCGATCCAGCAATCGGGAGTAAGCGCCCCGGCCCGTTCGATCAGCTCCCTGTCCCAGGACACGAGCTGACCCTCCGCTGCCCGCGCGACGGCGGCGTAGAGAGCGTCTCCCGCACGAAGGTAGTTTCGAGTCCCCAACTCGATGGCTCGTCGAAGCACCGCCCGGTTCACGGAGTACGTTGACATCCGGGGCGATTCGAGCATCTGACCGGTGAGGCTGCGACCGTGTTCGGCGCTCCGAAGACGACGGGCCAGCGCGCACGCGATTTCCAGTTTCGCGAACTCGGGCAGGACGATCGGGAGTTCCCGGGCCGCGACCCGGGACAAGAAGGCCCGGCTGGGTTCCGACATGCCATCCGTCGGATCCGCGGCCGAGACCCACACACTTGCGTCGATGACAAGAGCTGTCACTTCGGCTCAAGGCGGTTCCGGTCCGCCTCCAACTCCTCCCTCGCGGAACGGCCGGTCGGCGCCCGTTTGATCGCTTCGTCGGCCGCTTCCAGCCAGGAGCGAAGCCAGGCTGAAGAAGCCTGGTGGGCTTCCCCGCTCTCCCCGTCGCTCAACCAGCGCCGATAGAGCTGCGTCGTGACTTCACGAACGGTTACCCCCCGCAGCGCTGCCTCCGCCTTGACCTGCCTGTACAGATCATCCGGTATATCGATGGTCGCTTTCATGTGACCATGCTAACCGTATTACCGTATACCTGTCAATCCGCCTGGCATCCGCCACACCCTTCTTCCTGTCGCGCGACCGCGCCGGGAACCTTAGTCTGTCTGGAGGGACGCGGTCATCGTCGCCGCGTCCCCGAAGGACCCGCGCAGACCCACCGAAGGAGCCGCAAGAATGACCACGCGCCGCTTGCCCGACCGAGTTCGGACCGCCTGCCTCGCCACCCTCGCCGTCGCCCTGCCCGCGCTGTGGGCCGCCGCCTCCTTCGCCTCGCCCGCGACCGCGCAGGAGGGGCCCACGAAGGACAACACATCCAACCTGCAGCGCCTGAAGCACGTCCCGCTCGAGGTGGGCCCCCAGTTCAGCCGCTCGGACGTCGAGATCGAGCAGGAGCTCAGCCGCCCGTTCATCTACGCCAGCCGGATCATGAACCCGACCTTCGGCTTCGACGTCATCTCGATCGAGGACCCGAACAACGCCGAGGTGATCTACGAGTGGCGGATCGAGGACGCCGAGCTGCACGTCGGACTCGGCGCCATGGACCCCAAGTACTTCAAGCACGACGGACGCTACTACCTGGTGCAGTCCATGCAGTTCGCGCCCGGCGGGCCGGACGTCGACCTCGGCGCGGTCGTCTTCGACGTGACCTCGCTGCCGGACGTCGCCGGGATCCGGGAGGTCGGCCGGATGCGCGCCCCGGACACCCCGGGCGGGTTCCACAACATCTTCATGTACAAGCACTCGTCGGGCGCCCCGCTGCTCTTCGCCACCACGAGCGGCCAGCACGCCAACGTCTACGACATGTCGCTGTTCATCCAGGGCGACAGCGCGCAGGGGCTGGTGGGACGGATGCCGTGGCCATCGACCGCAACGCCCTCACCCTACGGGATGCTCCAGGGCTACCACGACTTCTACGTGGCCTTCGACCACTCCACGGGCAGGGACATGGCCTACGGGGCGGGGCTGGACGGCTACTACGTGTATGACGTGACCGACCCCTCCGCGCCCGTCCTGGAGACGTCGATCGTCGGAGTGCTGGGCGTCCAGCTGGCCCACACGATGAGCGCCACCCCGGACCACAAGTACGCGGTCGGTCAGACCGAGTACCTCTATTCGCCGGTGCGCCTCTACGACCTGCAACCCGGGCTCTCGGGAGAGGTCGAGACCATCAACGAGGAGATGTCGGTGTGGACGCCCAACTGGAAGGGGTTCACGCACAACCACGAGATGCGCTGGCCGTACGTCTTCGTGTCGTCGTTCGAGGACGGACTCTACGTCTTCAACATGAGAGACCCGGCGAATCCCTCGACGGTCGGTTACTTCGACACCTTCCACGGAACCCCGCGCCGCGGACTCGACCCCCGCACCCTGGGCGAAGGCGACACCGGATTCAACGGTGCCTGGGGGATCGACGTGCGCAACGCCGACGGACTCATTGTCGTGAGCGACTTCACCACCGGTGTCCATCTGATGAAGCTCGACGGCTTTGATGGCTGGAACGGCTCCGACTGGGGGATGCCGAACGTGTCCAGCGTTCAGGACTGGGACAATGCGCCCCGGCGGGTGATTCCGTAGGAGAAGAGGGTTGAGAGGGCGACCGCGGCTCCGGCTCCGCCACCTTGGCGTGCTTGTGGGCGCGGCCCTGGTCGATACCGCCGTCATGGCCCAGGCCACGGCCCAACCCGTGGTCCCCCCGTGCGAGCCCGTCCTGGACCACGCCACCGCGGAAGTCTCGGAATTCGCTCGCTTCAACCTTGGGCCCGCCCCGGGCCAGGAGGGCTGCGGCCTGGCTGAAGTGGTGGGCGCGTGGTCGCCCTTCGGCCTCGCCGTCATGCGCTCGGGCCACCTCGCGCAGCAGTTGCGCCTCGTCCTCGATCTTCCGCCGGTCGAGGGCCGGGCCCGCTACGTAGCCTGGGTGGCCACGCCCGCCCTGGACCGGATCGAATCCCTCGGCACGGTGACCGCGCGGGAGCCCTTCACGGTCCCGGTTCACTGGAACAAGATGGTGATCGTGGTGAGTCGCGAGGACGGGCTCCCGGCAGCCGACGCGCCGCGCTGGAGCGGCCCCGTGGTGCTCCTGGGGCGTTCCCGGAGCGCACTCCTGCAGAACCTGATGGGGCACTCGATCTTCCGAAGGGCGGAAATGTAACCACGAAAGCAGCCATCCCATGAAGACCTTCCCGCACATCGTATTGGCGGCGGTGCTCGCCACCGCGTCCCCGCCCCTGCTTGCACAAGAAGCCGCCGAGGCATCCGACACCGCGAAGGCCGAAGCCAAACCGGATCCCGGACCGCTGCGCACGATCCGGTTCGAGGTGGACGAGGGCACCTGGATGTTCCTCGATGTCTCTCCAGATGGGAGCACGATCCTCTTCGACCTCCTTGGCGATCTCCATACGGTTCCGATCGGTGGGGGAGATGCCCGCGTTCTCCTCGGCGGCCGCGACTGGGATCAGATGCCCCGCTACTCTCCCGACGGCGACAGGATCGCCTTCATCAGCGATCGCGACGGCATGATGAACCTCTGGACCGTCAACGCAGACGGCTCCGACCCGAAGCAGTACAGCAAGGCCCGCACCGATCCTCACCTCTCTCCCTTCTGGACGCCGGACGGGCAGATCCTCGTACGGAAGGAGGGCGAGCTCTGGCTGTACTACCCGGACGGCGGAAGCGGCTTCAAGGTCGAGATCGAGGGGTCGATTCAGGGACCCGGCATCTCGCCCGACGGGCGCTACATCTTCTACAGCACCTCGGCACCGGGACCGGGCGGGCCACCGTCATCCAGCCTCCATCGCTTCGATCGCATGACCGCCCAGACGATCCCGCTCGGGTCGGGCGTCCGTCCCCAGATCTCTCCTGACGGGCGCCTGATGGTCTATGCCCGCAGGCAGGATCACCTGGTAGCGCTGCGGGTCCGGGATCTGGTGACCGGGACTGACCGCCAGCTCGTCTCCTCGATCACGCCGATCTCGAGACGCGGCAGCCAGGACGTGCTTCCGGGCTACGCGTTCACCCCGGACGGCTCAAGCGTGGTCATCACCATCGATGGCAAGATCAAGCGGGTGGACGTGCAGAGTGGCGCCGTGCAGGACATTCCCTTCCGGGCCGAGGTATCTCAGGAGGTTGCCGAGCAGATCCTGACGCCCATGCGCCAGCCCGACGACGACCTCGAAGTCAACGTTCTGCGCTACCCGTCGATCTCGCCGGACGGCGAGAGGATGGTCTTCAGCGCGCTGGGGAAGCTCTACGTCACCGACCTTCCGGATGGCACACCGCGGCGTCTCACGGACGCCGACGAGCGGGAATACATGCCGGCCTTCTCGCCCGATGGCCGCTCCATCGCGTACGTCACCTGGGCCGACACCGCCTACGGACATGTGAAGGTGATCCCCGCGTCCGGCGGCAGCACACGCACGCTGTCGGTCCACCCCGGCCGCTACTCGAGCCCCACCTGGTCGAATGACGGGATGAAGATCGCGTTCGCGCGCGGGGGGCAGGGTGGCGTCGAACTGCTGGGAGACGAGCCGCACGATCAGGACTACTTCGAATTCTTCTGGGTCCCCTCGGCGGGCGGCGACCCGCAGCTGATCACCACGACGATCCCGAGTCGCCTGCGGGGCTTCCCGATGCGCTACTACCCGGTGATCGCCTTCAACCCTGACGGCACACGACTCTTCTTCAGCGAGTGGGAGCGCGGAAGCACGCCACAGCAGCCGTCGCAGACGACGCTGTACTCGGTTCGGCTGGACGGCTTCGACAGGAAGGGACATCTGAAGTTCAACGCCTTCGACGAGGTGCTGCCCTCGCCGGACGGAAGACGCGTCGCCTACGTGCGCCGGGCGCAGGTCTGGGTCTCGGATCTGCCGCAGTATCCGACCCAGGTGGTCAATCTGAACTTCGAGAACCCCTCGATCCCGCTGAAGCAACTCACCAGACAGGGCGGCAACTACGTCGGCTGGCTCGGCAGCGACACGGTCACCTGGCTCTTCACCAACCAGCTCTACCGGCAGGACGTAGAGGCGGACTCGGCCGAGCAGGTGGCGGAGGTCCGGCTCACGGTCCCGCGCGCGCGCCCCGAGGGCAGGATCGCATTCACCAACGCTCGGATCATCACGATGCGGGGTGACGAGGTGATCGAAGGCGCGACGATCGTGGTGGACCGGAACCGCATTGTCGCCGTTGGGCAAGATGTCCCGGTGCCTTCGGATGCCGTGGTCGTCGATGCATCCGGAAAGACGATCATGCCGGGGCTAATCGACTCGCACGCCCACCTGCACTACTCCTCCTTCGAGCTGTTCCCTCAGCAGAAGTGGGAGTACATCGCGAATCTCGCCTACGGTGTCACCTCGACCTTCGATCCCTCGGCGCACAACATCGACGTCTTCTCGCAGTCCGAAATGGTGGAGGCAGGCGAGATGCTGGGGCCCCGCATCTACTCGACCGGAGATGTGATCTACGGGACGGAAAGGAACTTCCCCGTGGTGTACGAAAACATCAAGGGCATCGATGCGGCGCGGGACGTGGTCAAGCGCTACAAGGCCTACAACCCGGCGATGCTGAAGGAGTACATGCAGCTCCGGCGCGACGAGCGGCAGTGGATCAAGCAGGCGGCGCGCGAGGAGGGGGTCCGGCTGACCTCCGAGGGCGGGGGCGACCTGGTGCGCGACCTGACGCTGGCGCTCGACGGGTATACCGCGGTCGAGCATACGCTCCCGCTGACGCCCTTGCACGACGACGTGATCGAACTCGTGGCGCGCACCGGGCTCCACTACACCCCCACGCTCATCGTGGCGTACCTCGGATCCAACGTCATCCAGTACTTCGAGGAGTTCGAGAACATCCACGAGGATCCGAAGATCCGGCGCTTCACACCGGAGGGGAACGTCGACGCCTCCCGCTACTGGAGGCACGTGCCCGAAGAGGAGCTGGACTTCATCGACGGGGCCGCCGATGGGCGCAAGGTCGTCGAACGCGGCGGGTACGTAACGGTGGGAGCGCACGGGAACCGTCAGGGAGTCGGGATGCAGTGGGAGCTCTGGACCTTCGTGATGGGGGGATTCACGCCGCTCGAGGCCATTCGTGCCGCGACCTACGACGGCGCCCTCAAGATCGGCTACGAACGGGACCTTGGTTCGCTGGAGCCCGGCAAGCTCGCCGACTTCCTCGTGCTGCACGACAATCCCCTGGAGGAGATCAGGAACACCGGGAAGATCTGGTACGTCGTCAAGAACGGCTTCGTGCGGGACGGGGAGTCGATGACGCAGGTCTGGCCCGAACGCAACGCGCTTCATCGCTTCCACTGGCAGACCGATGAGGAGATGCGGCGGTGGTCGGCACCCGCTCCGGAGGCGTTGAGACGATGAAGCGGGGGGCTCACTCGTTCGGCGTGGCCGGAAGCCGGCCCCCTACCCCTCCCGCCGGAACGCTGCCAGCAACTCCGCTTCCCGTTCCGGTTCCAGCCCGGACCGCAGTTCCTGCCGCTCCGCGTCCTGGGCGTTGAACCACTCCAGCGTCTCCCGTGCCGTCTGCTCCAACGGCCGCGGCCCGAAGCCCGCGGCAAACGCCTTGTCGCCATTCACCCGCATCATGCCGAGGTAGTCGCCCGCGGGCTCGGTCCAGTAGGTGAGCGCCGACAGGCCGTGCTCGCGCAGGAAGGCCGCGTCCACCCAGGTCAGCGTCGCGTCGGAGCCGACCGCCGCGCGGGTGCGTTCCAGCAGGCTCCCCATGGTGAGGGGATCCCGCGGGCCGACCACGTTCATGGTGCCGCTGAGGTCGTCCTCAACCGCCTTGATCATGAAGGCGCCCAGGTCGCGCGCATCCACATGCTGCATCGGATCGCCGGGGTCGCCCGGAGCGAGCACCTCGCCGCCCCGCGCCAGGCGCACGGGCCAGTAGGTGTAGCGGTCGGTGGGGTCGCCGGGCCCGATGATGTAGGTCGGGCGCACGATCAGGTGGCTGTCCGGGAAGGCGCCCCGGGCCTCGTCCTCGGCCAGCGCCTTCAGCGCGCCGAACGTTCGGCCGTCGACGACCTCGGTCTCCGGATCCTCGATGGTGTCCACGGGGGCATCCTCGCGGATGTCGGTCGTCAGGTACGGGACGTAGACCCCGGTCGAGGACACGAACACGTACTTCCCCACCGAGCCGCTGAGCGCTTCGGCGGAAAGGCGAACCCAGCGGGGAATGTTGGCCGGGTTGTCGATCACCACGTCCCATTCGCGACCCGCCAGCGCCCCCAGGTCGCCGTCCCGGTCGCCGATCAGGGTCTCCAGTTCCGGGAAGAGATCCGGGTTCGTGATGCCCCGGTTGAAGAGGGTGACCTCGTGTCCCCGCGCCACGGCCGCCCGCACCTGGTGGGGACCGATGAAGCTGGTGCCGCCCAGGATGAGGATTCTAAGCGGTGCCGGGGTTTGGCGGTAGAACGTCTGGCACGCGCCGAGCGCGAGGCCGCCGACCGCGACCGTCGTGACCTGAAGGAACGTCCGGCGTGAGAGATCGGTCGTCATGTCGTGGTCTCTGCTTTCGTCGTCGAGGGGAATCCCGGGTCCGCGCCGCCGCGTCCCGGTCGAGCGGGAATCCGGCTAGCTTTGGAGCCACTATGGCCAAAGGCGGGACAGACCACAACGGGAGGGGTGGAGGGCGGTGACTTCGGGCACTTCCGGGGCAGGCCCCCCACAACCTGCCGCCGAGACGTGGTGGGAGGTCTTCGTACACGCGGTCCGCGGCACCGGCGGCGATCCCACCAGCGGGCCGCTGCGACGCGCGGTCATCCTCCTGGCGATTCCCATGGTGCTGGAAATGGCCATGGAATCGCTCTTCGCGGTCGTCGACATCTTCTTCGTCTCGCGGCTGGGGAACGAAGCGATGGCCGGCGTCGCGCTGACCGAGTCGGCCATCACGATCATCTACACGGTGGCGATCGGGTTGAGCATCGGCGTGACGGCCATGGTGGCGCGCCGGATCGGCGAGGGCGACCGTGAAGGCGCCTCCCGCGCGGCCGCGCAGACGGTGCTTCTCGGCGTGTTCCTTGCCCTGGTATTCGGTGTGGCCGGCGTGGTCTACGCCGCCGACATCCTGCGCATCATGGGCGCGGACGCGAGTGTCGTCGCCGCGGGCGTTCCCTACATGCGGGTCATGCTCGGCGGCAACGTCGTCATTCTCCTGCTCTTCCTCCAGAACGCCGCCTTCCGGGGAGCTGGCGACGCGGCCATCGCGATGCGCGTGCTGTGGATCGCAAACGGCCTCAACATCGTGCTCGACCCCCTGCTGATCTTCGGCGTGGGTCCCTTTCCGGAGCTCGGCCTGCAAGGCGCCGCCATCGCGACCACCATCGGGCGCGGCACCGCCGTGCTCGTCCAGATCTACACGCTGTTCGGCCTCCGCGGAAAGCTGCGGGTACGATGGCCGCACCTGCGCATTCAGCCGGCGATCATGGCAAGGCTCGTGCGCCTCTCGGCGACCGGGACACTCCAGACCTTCATCGGCACCGCGAGCTGGATCGGCCTCATCCGCGTCATGTCGTCGTTCGGCGCGGAAGCCCTGGCCGGGTACGTGATCGCGGTTCGGGTCCTCCTCTTCGCGATCCTGCCCGCGTGGGGGCTGTCGAACGCGGCAGCCACGATGGTCGGCCAGGGTCTGGGCGCGGGCGACCCGCAGCGCGCCGAACGCGCGGTGTGGATTTCCTGCAAGATGAACTTCGTGTTTCTGGGAGTCGTCGGGTTGCTTTTCCTCGTCTTCGCCCCGGCGATCGTCAGCATATTCGGCGGCACGGGCGAAGCCAGGGCGGTTGGCATCACCGGCCTCCGCATTGTCTCGATCGGCTTCGTCTTCTACGCTTACGGCATGGTCCTGACGGCGGCGTTCAACGGCGCGGGTGCGGTGTGGACGCCGACAATCCTCAACCTGTTCTGCTTTTGGCTGTGGGAGATTCCCCTCGCGTGGATCCTTGCGTTTCCGGTAGGAATGGGCCCCAACGGCGTCTTCATCGCGATGACGGTGTCGTTCTCGACGCTGGCCGTCGTGAGCGCGCTGTTGTTCAAGCGCGGGAAGTGGAAACAGGCCACGGTATGACTGCGGGCGGTGACCGACGGGGCCCACCCGCCCGCCGGCTCGCCGTGGCGCTGGTGGCCCTCGGTGCCGCCGGTTGCGCAACGCCCGGCCCCGGCCTCGAAGTCTTCAGCACATCCGCAGCCGCCTGCTACGACCGATCCGACCAGCCACAGACCGCGGTCGTCGACAGCCACCTGCACGTTCGCCCCTTCGGCGGTCCACCCGTCCCCTTCGACGAGGTCATGGGGTACCTGCGCGACACCGGTGTGCGCTTCGTGAACATCTACGGGATCGGGCAGATGCTCCCGGTGGACTCGCCGTGCACGTACTACCTGGACTGCGTGGGCACTCCCGTCGTACCCACTCTCAAGAACGACTTTGCCAACGCGGCGAGCGTGCTCGCGAACCCGCCCGTGGGCGTCCACGTCACGCTTGCCATGACCTTTCCGGATCTTTCCCGGCCCGAATCGGTGGTCGCCGGGATGGAACTGCTGGACACGGAATTCCCGGGCATGTTCCGGTGGATGGGCGAGGTCAACCTCGTGAAGCAGGCGCTGTTCGGGAACGGGCACGAACCGGTGCCGCCGGCCACGATCGCCGAGTGGGCGCCCTTCATGGCCGTGCTGCGCGAGCGCGACATCCCGATCGCGATTCACTCGGATCTTGGCAGCGACGACGAGCCGACCCGGTACCTGCCGCTCATGCAGGAGGTGCTGGACCGCTACCCGGACAACAGGATCGTCTGGATGCACATGGGGCTGTCGCTGGAGCTGAAGACCCTCCCTGCCGCCGAGCACATCCGCCTCCTGTCATCGATGCTCGACCGCCACCCCAACCTGATGCTCGACATCACCTGGCGGATCATCGACGACAACTACTTCTCAAAGGCGGAGAACCAGCCGCTGTACGTGGATTTCCTGAACGAGTACTCGGAGCGGATCCTGCCGGGGACGGACTTTCTGGCGTCGTCGAACAAGGACTTCGACGTTTACAGGGGCGAACTGCAGGTCACGAGCCGGATCCTGCGGTTCGTGGATGACGAGGCGTTTCGGAATATCGGGCTGGGTGCGAACTACTTCCGGCTGTTGGGGTTGGAGTATGAGGCGCCGGCGGTGTGTGTGTCGCCCCCCTACGACACGGGCCGCTGACCCGGCCAGTCCCCACGCTGCACAATCACCTTTCCGTCGCTGACGACCATCAGCACATCCTGCACGACGCCGATGTCGTCGAGCGGACTCCGCTCCAGCACGATCAGGTCGGCTTCGAGCCCGGGGGTGATCGCGCCTACCTGGCCTGTCAGGCCGAAGAGGTCGGCGGCCGTGGTCGTGGCGGCGCGTAGCGCCTCGAGCGGGGTCATGCCGATGTCGACCAGCTCCAGGAGCTCGTGCGCGAGGGTGGTGGTGCTCTCGGGACCGTAGCCGGTATCGGTCGCGGCGACGATCTTCACGCCGATCTCGTGGGCGTTGCGGGCCATTTCGCGCACGCGGGGCAGCATGTGGCGCCCGCGCACGTTGAGGACGGCGTTGTCGTAGTCGCCGCCCGGGATCGTCAGGTCGCGGACAATGGCGATGGTCGGCACGACGAACGCGCCCTTCTCGGCCATCAGCGCCAGCGTCTCGCGGCTCATGTAGGTGCCGTGCTCGATGCTCCGCACCCCTGCCGCGACCGCCGCCCTCGCGCCGGCGTCTCCGTGGGCGTGGGCGGAGACCGGGATCCCCGCGGCCCCGGCCTCTTCGACGATCGCGCGCAATTCGGCCTCCGAGTAGAACTGCTTGCGCGGATCCGTGTCGGGCAGGCCGGCCCGCTCGGTGGCGTTGGTCTTCACGAAGTCCACGCCGCGCGAGACGATTGCGCTCGTCATGGCGCGAACGGCGTCCTCGCCGCGGACCTCGCCGCCGTACAGGTGCCCCAGCTCGGGGTGGTCCTGGAAGAAGGCCTCGGCGGCGGGTGGCCTGACGTGGTATCCGGCGGCCAGGTATTGCGGCGCCTCGAGGTGGCCGGCGGCCTGCAGTTCCCGCATTCCGACATCCGCGTAATGGGAGGTGCCCATGCTCCGCATCGTCGTCACGCCGGAGTGGAGCGCGCGCCTTGCGTCGGCCGCCGACCCGACGTGAACGTGGGCATCCATCAGGCCGGGGGCGAGGTAGCGCCCCATCAGGTCGACGGTGGCTGCGCCGGACGGGGTGTCGACCCCTTCGCCCTCGACGATCCGCGCGATCCGTCCGTCCTCGACGATCACGGTCGCGGGCTCGGAGACCGTGCCGTCGATCACGTCCACGACGCGGGCGTTCACAAGGACGAGGTCCTGGGCGGCCAGCGGCGCACCTGAGCCTGCGAGAAGGATGGCGGCTCCGGCCAGCGTCATGCAGGTGCTCGCCAGCGGATTCCCAAAGCCCGCACTCCGGCGGTTGGCGGTCGTCATTCGTTTTCCCCTTTAAGCATTCGGTCGAAGAACTCCTCGGCGCGGCTGTACATGTCGATTCTTGCCGCCGTGCGCAACCCGTGCGTCTCGCCCGGGTAGCTGCGGCTCTCGAAGACCTTCCCGTGGCGCTCCAGCTCGGCCACCGCGATCTCGAACTGGCGGTAGGGCGCGCGCACGTCCAACTCCCCGTGCATGATCAGCAGCGGCGTGTCGATGTTCTCGATCCGAGCCAGCGTGTTGCTCACGGCGTAGATGTCGGGCTGCTCCTCGGGCGAGCCGGAATGGCCCGTCTTGATGAAGATGCGGCCCAGGCGGTCGGCGTTGGTGTACGCATCCCCGAAGTCGTAGATGCCCGCCATCGGCACGGCCGCGTCAAAGACGCCCGGCACGCGGGCGATCGCCGCCATGCTCGTGATCCCGCCGTAGCTGTAGCCGTAGATGCCCACCTTGCCGTTCGTGTAATCCTGGGTTCGAAGGAAGACCCCGGCGGCCGCAGCATCGCGGGCCTGCCCGTTGGCCCAGTCGTTTATGCCGAGGTCCTGGAATTCGCGCCCGAAACCGGAGCCACCCCGGTAGTTCACCGCGAGCACCACGTAGCCCTTCGACGCCAGGTACTGCTCGAAGAGGTTCTCGCCGTGAAGATACGAGTTGGTGCCGCCGCCGTGCACCTGCACCAGGGCCGGGTGGCGGTCGCCCGGCGTGTGGCCCGGCGGCATGTAAAGGAAGCCCTGGATGTACAGGCCGTCGTAGCTGCGGAAGGAGATCTCGACCGGGTCGACCACGGTGGCCCACTCGGCCGCGAAGTGGGTCAACCGGCGGAGGGGACCGCCCGCCGCGGGGATGAGGTCGACATCGGAGCCGCGCGTGGGCGTCGCGCGGGTGAAGGCGAAGAGCTCGGCCCCGGCCGAAGCGGAGATCGAGCCGAGCGAGCCGCCCATGTTGGTCACGCGCGTGGCCACCCCTCCCGCGGCGGGCACGGACCAGAGGTCGAAGTCGCCGCGCTCGTGGTACGGGAAATGGATGCGCTCACCGTCGCCGGACCAGAAGATGCGCATGCGGTGCAGCCAGTCGGTGGCATGGATCTGCATCGCCACCGTGCGCTCGGTTCCCGCCGCCGGGTCGAGGACGAAGATGTCGGCGAGGTCCTCGTACCAGTAGCCGTCCTTGCGGGTGCCCAGCAGGGCGATCTTCGTGCCGTCGGGCGACCAGGCGGGCTCTGTCGAGACCATCAGGCCGTGCGAGACCTGGCGGGTTTCCATGCTTTCGATGTCAACAACCCACACGTCGTCGTGCCAGTAGTCGGCGGCGTTCGACACGTAGGCGATCCGCCGGCTGTCCGGAGCCCACGAGGGCGACCAGCGGAAGTCGTCGGGGGCGAAGGCGTCGAAGGTGACCTGCCGCGGCTCGCCGGAGCCGTCGGCGGCGGTTACCCAGATGTCCTGGTAGCCGGAGCGGCCGGAGTAGAAGGCGACCTGCCGGCCATCGGGTGAGACCCGCGGGGCGCGCTCGTCGTGTTCGTCGTCGGTGAGCTGGACGGGGTCGCTGCTCCCCACCGCCACCGTCCAGAGGTCGCGTCCTCTCCGGAAGACGATGCGGTCGCTGGACGGGAACCAGGACGGGGAGCCGCCTTCGGCCCAGAGGTCGCCGGTGCTGCCCGCGACCGCGTCCCCCTCCGTCGCGCCACCATCCGTCGGTACCAGGTAGATCCCCGATCCCTGCGGCCCGGTCGCAGACACCGCCACGTACCGCCCGTCCGGGCTGATCGCGCTGCCGCCGGCGCGGCCGCGGGGTCCGTAGATGTTCTCGAGGGTGAGGTCGAGGGTCTGGCCATCCCGGGTCGGCCGATCAGGTCGGTCCGGCGCACAGCCGAACAGGACCAGGAGGGCCGGAACCACGATCGCGTGCCCGGTCATTTGTCGTTCGCTCATGTGTCTTCCCACGGGTTGAAGATGGGGACATCCGCACCCTCGAAGTCGCGGACGTTCCTCGTCACCACCGTCCCGCCCCTTGAGATTGTCAATTCGTCATCCGTCTCCGTCCCCGCCCATCAGCTGCAGCAGCCTGGTCGTCGTCTTCCAGTTGCGGATCGTCATGCTCTGGTACACGGGCATCGAGGCTATACGGTTGAGATGACTCCGGGATGCCTTCTCGATGAGCCGCGAGAAGTAGAGCACATCCTTGCTTGCCCGGACTTCGTCCACGCCGGGCCTGGCCCGGACATGCTTCATGGCGTCGGTCGCCGTCAGGGGAGCCATCAGGAAGAGGACATCGTAGCGGCAGACATCCGGTCGCGCGCCAAAACCCGGAGGCGCCCCTTCAACCACTGCCCGCATCTGTTTGCGGGATCGCACCGCGACTTTCGCCTTGTAGTCGAACGCCGCTGCCAACATCTCCTCGATTCGGACCGTCAACGCGCCGGGCCCGGAGGAAGGCGAACGGAAGATCACGTTCCCGCTCTGGATGTATGTCACGACATCGCGGAATCCTTCGGCCTCGAAGCAGTTCCGGAGATCGGCCATCCGGATGACATTCCTGCCGCCGACATTGATGCCGCGCAGGAGGGCCAGGCAGGTCCCGCCAGAAGTCACCCCACCACCTTCCCCGGATTCATGATCCCCGCCGGATCCAGCGCCCTCTTCACCGCCCGCATCGCCGCCACGCCCACAGCACCGAATTCCTCCCCGAGGAACCCGATCTTCCCCATGCCGATCCCGTGCTCGCCCGTGCAGGTGCCCTCCATGGCGAGCGCCCGCCGCACGATGCGTTCGTTGATCGCCTCCGCTTCGGCCAGCTCGGCCGCGGAATCGGGGTCGATGATGAACACCGCGTGAAAGTTCCCGTCGCCGACGTGCCCCACAATGCCCCACGGCATCGTCGCCCGGCTCATGTCCTCCCGGGTCTCCTCAATGCACCGCGCCAGCGCGGAAACCGGAACGCAGATGTCGCTCGTCAGCCCATGGCAACCCGGCCGCAGCGCCAGAATCGCCGGATACGCGTCGTGGCGCGCCTTCCACAGCCGGACGCGCTCGTCCTGCCGGCGGGCGTATTCGAAGGCCGAGCCGCCCAGCTCCCGGCTGATCTCCTCGATCATGGCACCGTGGGCCCGGACATCGGCCTCCGACCCGTGGAACTCGAAGAACACCGTCGGAGCCTCGGCGTAGTCGAACCCCGAGTAGAGGTTGACCGCCTTGATGGCCGTCGCGTCGAGCAGTTCCGCGCGGGCGACGGGAATGCCCAGCTGCACCGCTTCCACCACCGACTGCACGGCTTCGGCCAGCCCCGGGAAGGCACACACGGCGGCGGCCATCGCCTCGGGGACCGGATGCAGGCGCACCGTGAGCTCGGTGATCACGCCCAGGGTGCCTTCCGAGCCAACGAGGAGATGGGTGAGATCGTACCCGGCGGAGGACTTCCTCGCCCTGCCACCGGTCCGCACCACCTCGCCGCTCGCCAGCACGGCGGTCAGGGAGACCACGTTGTCGCCCATGGTGCCGTACCGCACGGTGGTGGTCCCCGACGCCCCCGTGGCCGCCATGCCGCCGAGCGTCGCGTCGGCCCCCGGATCGACCGGGAAGAAGAGTCCCGTGCCCTTGAGCTCCCTGTCCAGCTGCAACCGCGTCACCCCGGCCTCGACCGTCGCGTCCAGGTCGTCGGAACGGACGGCCAGCACCCTGTTCATGCCGCTCATGTCGATCGAGATCCCGCCGCGGACCGCCTGGACGTGCCCCTCGATCGAGGTGCCGGCCCCGAAGGGGATCACGGGTGTGCCGTGGCGCGCACAGGCCCGCACCGCGAACGCGACCTCTTCGGTGCACTGCGCGAAGACCACGCCGTCGGGAGGGATCACGGGGTGGTGGGAGTCGTCCTTGCCGTGGTGCGCACGGACGGCGGCGGCCGTGGAGTAGCGGTCGCCGAAGCGCTCGCGCAGTTCCTCCTGGAGGCCTGCGGCGACGGTCGCGGTGGTGGTCATTTCCTGGGCGGAAGCCGGTTCGACAGCGGATCCACGATGAGCGGACCGCCGAAGAGCGGGGGAGCGATACCGTCGAGGGGCTGGATCAGCACCGTGTCGAGAACCGGTCCGCCGGGCATGAACATCCTTTCCTTGCAGCTTTTCACCCTGCGGAATCCCGTATAGGAGGAAAAGCCGAGCCCGCCGGCCAGAACCGCGCTGATCCTCACGACGTCCCCGTTGGAGTCGGTAAGAGCCGCGACCAGGAAAGCCCCCGCCCCGATGGCGTCCGCCATGGGCATGACCCTCTCGATGGTGCACGATCCCATGGGGACCTGCTCCTCGGCGGGGATGAAGTCCGGCGGCCCCTTCACCAGCGCCAGCGAGCAACCGGACAAGAGAAGCAGGGAACAGGTCAGCAGCGATCTGGCCAGCATGTCTTTCACTCCTTTCAAAGGGGATGTCCAACATAGGGGGGACCGGGACGGAATGTCACACGGGGAGGCGGGGACACACCGAAAATAGTATTTGCAAATACGGTTTTTATTCGGTATCTTGTCCGGCCCATGTCTCATCTATCGACGGCGAAACGGAGAACGGCGGACGCACTGCGCCGCGCGATCCACGGAATCGAGGAGGCCGGATCGCACGGTCGACCGCGTCTTCCACTGGGTATACCCGAGATCGACCGGACCCTTCCCGGCGGCGGATTGCGCCTGGATTGCATCCATGAGGTGGCCGGAGACGAAGCCGCCACCGGTTTCTGCGCGGCTCTGCTCGCGCGAGCCGGGAGCGATGGGGCCCGCAGTGGAGCCCGAAAGGGTTCCCTGCTGTGGCTCGCCCGGGGGGACGACCTTTACGCGCCCGGACTGGTCCGCTACGGGATCGGGGCAGGGCAGCTGCTGGTCGTTTCGGGGCTGCACCGCCAGGAGGACATGTTGTGGGCCATGGAGGAAGCGCTTCGCTGCCGGGCCGTGAGGGGGGTGGTGGCCGAGACGGGAAGGATCGGCCTTGCGGCGGGGCGGCGGCTGATGCTCGCCGCCGAGGGGACGGGGGTGCTGGGATTGGTGCTGTCGCGCCGTGAGGGGGGGCGAAGGCGGGGGGGGAAGGGGGTACCGGTGGCTGTCAGCCGTTGGCGGGTCATGGCCGTCCCGGGCGGAAAAGGTGGCGGGTGCAGGGCAGAGCCGTGCTGGCACGTCGAGTTGCTGCACTGCCGCGGTGGAAGGCCAACCGAGTGGATCATGGGGCTTGGGACATAACCGAACATTTCCCGAACTATGGTGTATAAGGAGATGAGCCAACAGCGGACCACCCAGGACTTCGGGACTCGACGACAATGCCTATCGCCAACAAACTCGCCATCGCGGTCTCCCCCACCGCAGCCTCCACTACCGGAACCCCTCCTGCCCCAGCCTCCTTCACCCCAACCTCAGTCACCCTCGGCGGCCCCGCGTCGGACGACGACCCACTCGGCGACGAGATCGCCGCGCTCTGCGCCCACATCAACGCGGCCACGTACCGGCTTCTCACCCTGCTCCGGGTCTACGACGAAGAGGAGCGCTGGCAGGGGTGCCGTTCCTGCGCCCAC
>MKWU01000357.1_pt1 | contig 87339 bp, 91 predicted proteins | sample 809101 | NCBI WGS metagenome assembly MKWU01 (sample SAMN05860141, study PRJNA318959) | sponge metagenome | host: Aplysina aerophoba | place: Slovenia: Piran, Adriatic Sea, Gulf of Piran | collected 2013-05-07
GCGGTGCGTCATCCGCTCCGGACTCCGTTCCCCGCGCTCCGCACCCGTCTTGGCTGCAACTTCCGCCTCCATCACCGCTTGCACCAACACCGACAGCCCCTCTCGCAGAAAGTCAATGTCTGCCTCCTCTGCCTCCTTGCGCAACAGCTCCAACACATCCATCCTGTTCTTGGCCATCGAGGTCGCCTCCTTCATCGTCGTTGTTGATGAGGATGACCCGATGGCCACTTTCTTGCATAGCCCTCGTCTGCTCTTACACCACTTCCAGGGACACTACTAGGCCTGAGAACTCGGAGGAGGGCTCGAATGGGCTCAGAAAGGCTCAGAAAATGGCTCGGATGAGCCCACATGAGCCCCCCGAAGGGCTCATGCAGGAAGCCCGATCTACGAACGCAGGAGCACGTGATGAGCCTTAATGAGCCGGTTTTCAGTGAAATCTCTCTGATCGACGGCCTGTTGCCCTGCCATGGGGTGCTTTCCCCTGCCGCCTCTAGCCGCGCCGAGCCTGCCTGTGTGAGAATCGACGCATGAGCACCAACAACCGCACCCAGGAAGAACAGGCCCTGATGACCAAAGCCGCCGCCGTGCTGCCCGGCGGAACGCTCGGCAACCTCCGCCTCGACGAGGAGCACGCGTTCGTCGTGCGCGAGGGCCACGGCTCCCGCGTCATCGACGTAAGCGGCAATGAGTACATCGACTACCTCCTCGGCTCCGGCCCTATGGTGCTGGGACATGCCCACCCGAAAGTGATTGCCGCAGCCACCGAGGCGATGATGAAGGGCACGACGTTCTTCACCCAGAACGCCTACGCCATCGAGCTCGCCGAGCGCATCGTCGAGGCCATGCCGTGCGCGGAGCAGGTACGCTTCGTCAGCAGCGGCTCCGAGGCCACCTACAACGCGCTCAAGGTCGCCCGTGCATTCCGCAAGCGCGAGAAGATACTCAAGTTCGAGGGCGGCTATCACGGCACGCACGACTACTCGCTCATGAGCCTCGCCCCCTCCGGCAACACGCCCTACCCGCAGGCCGAGCCCAGCTCCGCCGGCATCCCGCGCGCCATCCAGGAGACCGTCCTCGTCGCGCCGTTCAACGACCTCAACGCCGTCGAGGACCTGCTCGACCGCTACCACGACGAGCTCGCCGCGGTCATCGTGGAGCCGGTGCAACGCACCATCGCGCCGCAGCCCGGATTCCTGCAGGGCCTCCGCGAACTCACGAACCGCTACGGCGTCCTGCTCATCTACGACGAGGTCGTCACCGGCTTCCGCCTCTCCTACGGAGGAGCGCAGGAGTACTACAACGCCGTGCCGGACATCGCGGCCATCGGCAAGATTGTCGGGGGCGGCTTCCCGCTCGCGGCCATCGTCGGGCGGCGCGAGATCATGGAATCGTACGACCAGGGCTCGGTCGCGCCGGACGTCTACGTCCCGCAGAGCGGCACCCTCAACGGCAACCCCGTCGCCGCTGCCGCCGGACTCGCGACCCTCGAGGTGCTGCGCGAGCCGGGCACCTACGAGGCGTACCACGCCCGCGCCGCTACGCTCCGCAACACGCTCCAGCGGCTGTTCGACGAGGCAGAGATCCCGGCGCAGGTCAGCGGCATCGACATGATGTTCGACGTCTTCTTCACCGAGCACCCCATCATCGACTACCGCTCGACGCTCGTGGACAAGACGCTCAACCGTGTCTTCGACAACACGCTGCTGGACAACGGCATCCTCAAGTCGCCCGGCAAGCTCTACGTGGGCGCCTGCCACACGGACGAGGACATCGAGCGCACCATCGAGGTGTTCCGCCTGGGAGTCGCCGCCGTCCGCGACGCGTGATGGCCTCAGCCATCCTCCGACTCGTCCGCGAAGACGACGCGGAGCAGGTAGCGGCCATCTACGCGCCCTATGCGACCGACACTGCCATCAGCTTCGCTGGCCGCGCCCCCTCCGCCGAGGAGTACCGCGAGCGCATCCGCACGACGACTGCCCGCCTGCCGTGGGTCGTCTGCGAACGCGACGGCATCGTGGCAGGTTACGCCTACGCCAGCCCGCACAGGGTATCCCCGGCCTACCGGTGGTCGGTCGAGACGAGCATCTACGTGCATCCGGACCACCACCGCACTGGCGTCGGCAAGGCGCTCTACGTCGCCCTGCTGGATGCGCTCCGCCTGCTCGGCTACCACCGCGCCCTTGCAGGCGTTACCGACCCAAACCCCGCCAGCGTCGGACTGCACGAGGCTGTCGGCTTCGAACGCTTCGCCACGTTCGACGACGTAGGCTACAAGCTCGGCGCGTGGCGGAGCGTCACCTGGCTCGTCTACCGGCTGGGGAACGACGACTACCCGCCCACGGAGCCACGTCTGCCCCCTGACGTGCTCGGCACACCGGAGTGGGACGCCGCGCTCGCAGCCGGACAGGCGCTCCTGCGCTAACGCGCGCCGTCGAAGAACAGCTCCTCCGGCGTGTAGCGTCGACCGATGATGCCGAGGTCGGCTGCGTACCGCACGATCGTCTCGATGGCGCGGCGGTTGTTCTCCAGTCCGTTCTCGTGCGGGAAGAGGCCGTTCTCGCGCAGCCAGCCGACCCGCAGCCCCATGTGCTCGTCGTCATCGGAGGCGTTGGCGTAGTAGAGACGGCGCGCCTCGTCGCAGGCGTCCACGACGGCCTGCCCCAGCCCGGGGTTGGCGTCGAGCACGTCGCTCTTCGCCGCCAGCATCACGTTGACCGGGAAGACGCCGCTCTGCCGGTGGTAGGTCAGCGCCGCTTCGAGCGGGTCTACGAACAGCGGCACGCGGTTGCCGCCCAGCGGCGGACCGGCACGGTCGAACAGCACGGCGTCCAGTTCGCCGCTCTCCAGTTCCGCGATCTGGTCGCCGCCCTTCGACACGCTGAAGCGCGGGTCGCGGGGGTAGTCGACGCTCATCAGCGAGTTCGGTTCCGCCTCCACCCAGTGCACCTTCGTCAGGTCGAGGCCGTATACGTCCGCGAGCGCGCCGCGCATCCACGTGCCGGGGTTGAACCCCCAGCCGCGCACGCCAACGCGTTTGCCTTCCAAGTCCTTCGGTCCGAGTACTCCCGCGTTCACGTTCACCTGCGCCCCGACGTGCGAGAACGACACGTCCGGGAAGACGGGGATGCCCATGACGGGACATCCGATGTCCCGTGCGATGAGGTAGTTGGTGATGGGCACCACCATGATGTCGTAGGGTGGCTCGGTGAACAGTTTGCCGTAGACCGAGCCGGAGCCTCCCTCCGGCCAGTCGATCTCCACGTCGAAGCCCTGCACCTTCACCGTGCCGTTCGCCAGGTACTCGGCGGCGTACTCGTGGTCCGCCATCAGTGTTATCGCCATCTGTCTCCCTCGTCCTTACCCTCTCCCTGTGGGAGGGAAGTCTATTCCGGAATGGGGTAGCCGTCGGAGCGGCGGTCGGTGCCACCGGTGTGGACGCCCCGCTCGTGGTCTATCCCTATCAACTGCACGGCGCCGGGCGTGCCGACGCTGGGGTATTGCCTCGTCTTGTGCCCTTTCGCTTCCAACTCCCGAAGGGTCTCCTCCGGGATACCGTCCTCGAGGCGGAGCACCATCTCCTCGTCTATCGAGCGTGGGTCGGTGCCGGGGAAGTGCGTCCAGCGCGGCGCGTCAGCCGCCTCCTGCACGTTCATCCCGTGGTCGATCACGTTGGACACCGCCTGCGCGTTCCACTGCGGCTGGTTGTCGCCGCCGGGCGTGCCGCCGACGAGCACGGGCTTGTCGTCCTTGAACACCATGTAGGCGTGGATGGTGTTGATGGTCTTCTTGCCAGGCGCGATGACGTTCACGTGCCCCTCGTCCAGATAGAAGCCGCGCCCTGCCCTGTCGTTCAGCAGGATGCCGGTGTCACCACAAACGAACCCGCTGCCCCAGTACGCCGAGAGGCTGTGGATGAAGGAGACCGCGTTCCCCTCCTTGTCGACCACGTTGAAGTACGACGTGCTCGGCGTGGGCGCGACGGAGTGCGCGAGCTCGCCTGCGGGCACGATGCCCTCCACGGCGCGCTCCGAGTCGATGCTCTTGATGCGCTCGGCGGCGTACTCGGGCGACAGCAGCTCGTCCAGCGGCACGTCGATGAACTCCGGATCGCCGACGTACGCGAGCCGGTCGGCGAACGCCAGCCGCTTCGCCTCGACCATCGTGTGGATGTTCTCGATGGTGTTGTGGCCCATCGCAGCGAGGTCGAAGCCGTCCAGCAGGCTCAACAGTTCCAGCGTGAGCATGCCCTGCGACGGCAGGCCGGTCGCGTAGACCGTGTGCCCGTGGAAGCGGGCCGACGGTGGGTTCTCGTAGACGGTCGTCTCCTGTCCCGCGAGGTCTTCCTCGTCGATGAGGCCGCCGCCTGCCTCCATCGCCTGCGCTATCTGCTTGGCGATCGAGCCGAGGTAGAACTCGTCCGGCCCATGCTCGGCGATACGGCGCAGCGACCGCGCGAGGTTCGGCTGCGCGAACACGTCGCCTACCTGGTACGCGGAGCCGTCAGGCTTGATGTACGTCTTCGCGGTCGACTCGTACTTGGCGATCTTGTCGTAGTGGTCGCTGAAGTAGCTTGCGGAGCGCGGCGGCAGCGAGAACCCCTCCGACGCGAGGCTGATAGCCGGGTCGATGAGCGACGCCAACGAGCGCGTCCCGAACCGGTCGACGATCGTCTGCCAGGCGCGCACCTCGCCGGGCACGGCAGGCGTCAGCGGGCCATCCGCCGGCATCTTCATGTAGCCCAGGTCTGTGAAGTACTCCCGCCTCGCACGCATCGGCGCCTTGCCGGAGCCGGAGACGCCGTAGAGCGTGCCGGACGCGGCGTGGTAGAGGAGCGCGAATACCTCGCCCCCGATGCCGCACATCATGGGCAACGTGACGGCTTCCGCCGCCGCAACCGCTACCGCGGCGTCGAACGCGTTCCCTCCTTCGCGCAGCACCTGTGCGCCCGCGGCGCCTGCCAGCGGGGAGGCGGAGCAGACCAGTCCGCGCGTCGTGTATATGGGGCTATGCGACCTGTTTACTACGCTGCTCACGATGACACCTCTCACACGAGTATCCGGGCAGCGGCATGATATGCTCCGCATCTGTCACCGGCAAACCCACCGCGCCCGGCGCGGCCCACGAAGAAGCGAGGGAGCATCATGGCTGAAGACTTCACCTACGACCGCTGGATGAATGCGCAGGGCATACCCGTGCACCGCGGCTACTACATCGAGGACCTGCGCGAGATCGAACTCGCCCCGTGGAGCCTGCGCGAGTGCGACGCCGCCTTCATCCAGTTGGAGGGTATGCCCGGCGTGGTGGAGGGGCGCGTGCAGGAGGTGCCGCCGGGCGGCTCCATCAAGCCGTTCAAGCAGGCGATAGACGAGATGGTCTACGTCGCCAGCGGACAGGGCACCGCGTCCGTTTGGAGCGGCGACGGCGGTGAGCGGCACACGTTCGAGTGGTCGCCGCGCTCACTGTTCCTGGTCCCACGCAACTCGTGGGCGCAGTTCAACAACATGCAGGGCGACAGGCCCGCCCGCCTGCTGCACTACAGCTACCTGCCGATCGCCATGTCAGCCATCCCCAACCCGGATTTCTTCTTCAACAACCCGTATGAGGAAGACGTACTGCGAGGGGCTGATTTCTACTCCGAGGCAGAGGCGACGACACAGGAGCACGTGGCCGAGGGCGCAGCGGGACGCACGCTCTGGCTCGGCAACTTCTTCCCGGACATGGGCGTGTGGGACAAGCTGATGCACCGCCCCGGACGCGGCTCCATGAACCGCTCCGTCTACATGCGCATACCGGGCTCCGAACTGCACGCGCACATGTCGGTCTTTCCCGCCGGAACGTACAAGAAGGGCCACCGCCACGGGCCGGGCCGCGTCATCGTCATCCCCGGCGGCGAGGGCTACTCCATCATGTGGCAGGAGGGCCAGGAGAAGATGGTCATCCACTGGCACGAGGCGAGCTGCTTCGTACCGCCGGACCGCTGGTTCCACCAACACTTCAACCTGGGGGCCGTCCCCGGACGCTACCTCGCGCTGCATCCCCCGAACCAGTTCATGGGTATGTCCGAGTCCGTGCAGGACCTCTCGCGCGACCAGATCGAGTACCCGGACGAGGAGCCTTGGATACGCGAGTACTTCGAGAACCAGCTCGCCGAGCGCGGCATCGAATCGCAGATGCCGGACGAGGCGTACCGCGACCCCAACTACCGCTGGGACTACACCGGCGTGGAGAATCACTAACCCTCTCGCCCATCGCATAGAAAACCGAAAGGAAGACCAGCCCTCATGCACGACGAGCCCTGGGCGCACATCCACGACCCCGACGAAGAGCGCCTCGCCAAACTCAGCATCGAACTGAACAACCCCGACCACGACTACTACCACTACGAGGTCATCGAGCTCACGACGGTCGGCATCGACATCGGTTCCTCGACGTCGCACCTCATGTTCTCCAGCATCACGCTCCAGCGCGTGCAGGAGATGCACTCCAGCCGGTACGTCGTCGTGGACAGGCAGACGCTCTACAAGTCGCCCATCCTGCTCACGCCCTACACGCACGACAACCTCATCAACACGGAGCAACTGGAACGGTTCGTTGCAGAGTCGTACGCGGAGGCGGGATTCGAACCGCAGGACGTGGACAGCGGCGCCATCATCCTCACAGGGGAGGCGATCAAGCGCCGCAACGCTCACGCCATAGCCGACATCTTCGCCGATCAGGCGGGCAAGTTCGTCTGCGCCTCCGCAGGTCACAACCTGGAGTCCGTGCTCGCGGCCAACGGCTCGGGCTCGGTGAAACTGTCGCGTAACCCGCGCCAGACCGTGCTGAACGTGGACATCGGCGGAGGCACGACGAAGTTCGCGCTCGTGCACGGCGGACGAATCCAGCACACCGCCGCCCTCAACGTCGGCGGGCGGCTCGTCGCCACGGACGACGACGGCAGCGTGAACCGCATAGAGGACGCCGCGCACACCGCCGCAGACAGCATCGGGGTGCCGCTCGCACTCGGGGAACCCTTGCCGGACGAGTACCGGACTGCCATCGCGGACGCGCTCGCCGAGTGCCTGCTCGACGTGATACAGGGCCGCCCGCGCTCCGAGCTGACCCAAGCCCTGCTGCTGACGCCCGACATCCCGCTCGATGCAACCTTCGACGCGCTCGTCTTCTCCGGCGGCGTCTCCGAGTACGTCTACAGCAACGAGACGCGCGAGTTCGGCGACCTGGCGGTCGCACTCGCGGCAGCCGTCCGGCGCAAGATGGAAGAGCACGCCCTGCCCGCGCCGGTGCAGCCCGCGGCGGAGCGCATCCGCGCCACGGTCATCGGCGCGTCGCAGTTCACTGTGCAGTTGAGCGGGAACACGCTCTCCATATCGGACCCGTCGCTCCTGCCCTACCGGAACGTCCCGGTGCTCATCTCGCGGCTGCCGGAAGACCACGAAGTGCAGCCAGAGGAGGTCGCCGCGCTCGTCGGAGAGGCGTTCGAAAGGCAGGACCTCGTGGAAGGCGAGCAGCAGGTCGCGCTCGCGTTCGAGTGGGACGGCCTGCCGCGCTACGCCCAGATACGGAAGATCGCGGACGGGATCGTGGCCGCGGCGCCACGCTCGCTGGCGAGCGGCGCGCCGCTCATGCTCGTCTTCACCGGCGACTTCGCCAAGCTCATCGGCGAGACCATCACGAAGGACATGGGCATCCCCAACCCGGTCATCTCCATCGACAACCTCTTCCTGCAGGAGTTCGATTTCATCGACATCGGGGAGATGATCTACCCGGCGCGTGTTGTGCCGGTGGTCGTGAAGTCGCTGCTCTTCCCGGAGATAGAGAAGCAGACCGCCGAGGTGCTGGACTAGCGCCCGGCGGTGGGGGCGCGACCGTGCCGGCGCTCAGTCCTCGTCGTTCGACATAGGAGCTTGTCCGGCAATGTCAGGACGCCGCAGTTTCCGGTACAACGGTGACGTGAACCAGAGCCACAGCAGGGCGAATATCCCCAACGCGATGCCGCCCCAGAAGAGCCCCGCCGCTAGCTGTCCGCCCGGCGTCGGACCCCGCCACGTGCGCGACGGCTCGGCAGAGTCGAACGTGACCAGGACTTCGTCGCCGTTCACGTAGTAGCCAACGCACTCGTCGGTCAGGCGCGAGAAGTTCTTGCACTCGGTCCACGCGGGGATCGTTACTGTCTGGCCTGCCTGCGTCGTATACGTCAGGCGGCTGTCCTCGTAGACCGCGACCGCCTGCTCCGTCCGCTCCGCCAGCTCTCCCACTCCGCCAAGCAACACCCATCCCGCGACGACTGCTATCGCGGCCGCGACGAGGCCGGCGAAGGATATCCGCATGTTGATCTTCATGTCAGGGCGCGGTCACCCCGGGAAGCGGCTCTCTCCGGAAGCCACCCATTTCGGAGCGAGCCACCGAAGCAAGAGGAGCAGCCCCACGTACACAACGATGAGGGTGACAGCCACGATGGCATAGCCGGCAGGGCCCATCTCGCCGCCCACCAGCGGCTTGAGCACTTCGATGAGGAAGTAGATCCCTATGAGCGCTACCGCGGCCGCGCCCAGCGCGCCGACCGTGTTCCACACAGCACGGGCTCTCGTTCCATTCCCATCATTCTGCACGCCTGGGCTCCTTCCTTCGGTCCGCTGCTAGCTCAACCAGTCCAGGATGAACGGGGTCGGCCAGATGACAGCCAGCGCAAAGTCAAAGAACAGCAGGTTCAGGATGAGTATGGTGACGCCCGCAACGATGCCTCCAATCACTCCTGTCCTGTTCTGCATCATCAACATGGGGCCGAGCGTGGCGATGACTACGGCGCCCCACTTCAGTCCCTCATCCATCAGCCCTGTCATCAAGAGCATGGAAAGCAACATGATGAGGAATATGAGTCCGGCTGAGCGGGCTCCTTCCATCCCACGGCTGCGTATGCCGATGTCCATGATATCGCCCGTCTCCGCGCCCAGCCCCTCGCGGACGAACTGCACGACGCAGAGTCCAAGGCCGATGATCCCGAGGCTCATCGGGAACCACTTGCCGAAGAACGAGAACGTCGTTGCCTCCCAGATGGCATACCCGAGAACGAGTATCGCGACCAGCGTGAAGACGTGCTCTTCCCGCCAACGCCAGCTCCAGCGGCGGGCCGGAGCGTCCGGGGCTTCGCCAGCCGGTGGCACAAGCTTCGAGGGACTGACCACATCGTCGTCGGAGGTAGTGCTCATCCCACCGCTCATGAACTTGGTGAAGAGCGCCCCCATCACGATCGCCAGCACGACCAGCACGATGAAGAGTGGGCGCGTGAACGTGCCCACCCAGTCGTAGCGGGCGACGGAGTCGGTGATGTTCGTCTCGATGATCGGGCCGAGAATGAAGCCGATGAGCAGCGGCGGGCGTGGCCAGCGGTACCGCTTCATCAGCATGCCGAGCACTGCGCCGCCCAGCACGATAGCGATCGCGCTCACGTCCCGCGTGTCCTGGAAGGCTGCAAGCAGTGATATGGGGATGATGAGAAAGCCCAGCACCGGGTACGGGATGAGCGTGAGACGCGCCATCTGCCGCGTGAAGCCGAAACCAAGCAACGTCACCATCAGGTTCCCCAGCCCCAGACTGACGATGATCATGATGGTGATGTCCGCGTGGTCTTCCAGCATCCGCGGACCGGGGGCGATGCCGTAGGCAAGCATCGCAACGATGACGAACGCCCATGCACGTCCTCCGGGTATGCCAAGGGCAAGCGTCGGGACCGCCTGACCGCCTTCCTTCGAGTTCTGTGCAGATTCGGCGAAGAGCACGCCGTCCAGCGAGCCTTTGCCAAACTGGGACTTGTCCTTCGTCCAGAAGATGCCGAACGCGTAGGACATCCAGTCCACGACACCGCTGCCGATACCCGGCACTGCACCGAGGAAGACGCCGAAGAGGGACTGCCGGATGGCCATCGGCCAGCGGGAGAAGCCGTACCGCGCGCCGCTGAATATCTCGTTGTAGCTGATCCTGGCATTCTTGGGAGCAAGGGGCTTGCGTGTCATCGTCAGGTCGATGATCTCAGGCAGAGCAAAGACGCCGATGGTCGTTGCGATGAGCGGCAGGCCTGTCCAGAGCAGCCATTCCTGCTCGAAGGAATAGCGGAAGTCGAGGCCGAGCGGGCCAACCGTACTGAGCAGCATTCCGAAGATCGCGGCCGCGATGCCCTTGATCATCGCGCCGCCGCTCAGCGCCGCAACCATCGCGACTCCGAACATCGCCATCGCTGCGATCTCGGCGAACCCGAACGCCAGCACGAATGGCGCTATGACCGGAATGATGATGGCCAGCGCAAAGGAGCCTACCACCCCGCCTATCGCAGACACGGCGTAGACCGCCCCCAGCGTGTGCGCGGCATGCCCGCGCTGCGCCAGCTGGTTCCCTTCCAGGAACGTTACCTGAGTTGCCCCGCCTGGCATGCCGAGCAGGATGGAGGGAATCGAGTCGAGGGTATTGTCGATGCCGGTCAGTGTCGCCAGCATCACGAGCCCAATCACGGGGTCCGACACCGAGATCACGATGAACGGAATCATGATGGCCATCACCAAGGTTGCCGATATGCCCGGTATCAGGGCAATCGGCACCGTGATGAACACAGCAACCAGGAACCCGGTCCAGTACCCGGTAGTTCCCAGATAGGAGAGACCCGCAGCGAAGTCAGCCAGCATCGAAAATCTCCCATCAGGCCGTTGCAACGGTCACCAGCCGCCCGCAAAGTCAGCCGGAGACGCGTGCTCCTTGGCCTGCTTTGAAAAGGGGCGGCGCGGATATCCGCGCCGCCCCTTGTCATCAGGTGGTCTGGGCTAGTTGCTCACGTACTGGGAGAAGTACTTGGGCAAGAGCCGCGCAGCCTGAGCGTCGACGACCGCCTTCGCACCCTCAAAGAGGTTCTCGTTGTCGATCGTCGCCTGCTTGAGCTCGTCGCGGCCGATCCAGCCGGGCTCCTCACCCGCTACGCCGGCGTACTTCTGGATGAGCTCTGCGTCAGTGGTCAACGCCGTCTCAAATGCCGAGGACAGAGCGTCTGCGATGTGCTCGGGCGTGCCGGGCGGCAGCCAGAGAGCCTTGGACGCGTAGTTCGTTGGCCCGATGAGCGAGTTGAATATGTGCGTCTGCTCGTCGTTGAACTGCTCACGTACGTCACCACAGTGCGGCTCGGTCTGCGCATTGCCACGCAGAAGGCCGGGGCCCATCCCTGCCATCAGACGCATCAGGCCGCTCGGAATCCAGTCCGGGTTCTCAACCGGGAACCGGTACCAGAGGCTGGAGCGAACCGTACTGTTGATGTCGCCGCGAGCCCACATCAGCCGCACCGCGTTGGTGTCGACTGTCGTGAAGCCGAGGTAGGTGAACGGGATATCCAGCTGCTCGGATGCGTATACCGAAGCGAGCAGCGTGGGGTTGCCCTCAGCGATGTCGGAGAGTTCGTCGGCAAGGATGAACTCGCCATGGGCACCGCCACCCGTGCTGCTCTGACCGGAATAGTCCCAGAGACATTTCTCAGCTGCGTCCGCACCAAGGTTTCCGACCGGGTCGTACAGCATCCAGCCGCGGGTCGGGTCGATGGTGGAACCGAGCGGCTCGAACGTGCTGCGCTTGATGAACTGCGTGCTCTCCGAGAACCCGAACGCCAACTGGGGCGTGCTGTTCCAGGAGATGTAGGTGCCGTCCTTCGGCGCCTGGGTCGCGGAGTAGATGTACTCCAGCGGCTTGTTCGGCTGGTTGGTGAATACCACCCGCGGGTTGCCGGGAATGTACTGGCTCATGAACGCAGCCATCACGCGGCCCTGGGTGTCGGTTCCGCCACCAGGCGAGGAGTTCGCGACGATGCGGACCGTCTTGCCGCTGAAGTAATCAGCAGCGTTGAAGCCGGGTGGAGGCGTCGGGGTAGCGGTCGGCTGCGGCACCGGGGTAGCCGTCGGGGCCGGTGCAGGCGCCGTCGAGCCGCTGTCCGCCGGTACCGGCGTAGGCGTCGGATCCTCTGCCATCATCGCCTCAGGCGTAGGCGTCGGATCCTCCGCCATCATCGCCTCAGGTGTAGGCGTCGCGGTCGGTTCCGGTCGCGGCGTGGGCGTGGGGTCTTCGCCCCCACACGCAGCGATAACAGCCACCGTGGCCACTGCGGTGATGACTCCGGTGAGCCATCGGTTCATTCGAGTCCCCATGTCATCCTCCCTGCATTGATAATCCACTCCCATTCAGGAGTGGATCGGCTGCACAGAGTGCAGCTAGTTACAGACCTGTGATGTTTATCACGGAAGCAGGGAAGTATTATCAAAAAGCATTGCAAAGCGCAATAGCAAATGTTGTAATGTGTTTTATATCTCAAGAGGAACAGGCGATGTTCGGTTCGATACTCAAGACGCACCACATCTCGCGCGCGGACCTCGCGCACCGGCTCGATGTCTCCGTGCAAACCGTACATAACTGGTGCAGCGGGCGCGTCCGAGTACCGAGCAACAAACTCGGGCGGCTCTGCGACCTGCTCGAGGAGTTGGGTGTGCCCGCGGACGAACTGGCGCAGATGGCTGTCCGCGAATTGGAGGCACTTGGCGTGCAGCAGGAGCGGCTTGCGCTGCGCTCGAGGAGCGCACAACCACTCGTTGGACTGGTGACGTGGGATCTGATGTATCCCGGGCTGTTCGGTCCACTTGCGCGCGTGACCCGCGTCGCATTGGAAGGGATGGGCTACCAGTGCATGGCGCTCGATTGCGGCGGAGAGCACCGTCAACGGCGCGCCTATCTGCAATGGGCCGCTCGAGGTGACGTGGACGGACTGGTCCTCTGCGGCATCCCCGGCGACGTGCCCGATCCCGACGATGATCTCTTCGCATCGCTCAAGCCGGTCACGGCCGCGGGCATCCCTGTGGTGCTGCTCAAGCCCTGGACAGGCTCCTCCATGGCCATCCCGGAGGGCATAGGAAGCATCGGCTGGGACTATGTCGCGGCCGTGGAGATGGCGGCAGGCCTGCTGCAGGAGCTCGGTCACGAGCAAGTGCACGCCTTCCTTTCTGTGGGCGGGGCCGGATTCGGCGCACGCTACCGGGGACTCGATCGCGCATGGAGCAACCTGAGCTTCACCTTCGATGAGGACTCGATCATCTGGGCGCAGGAGGGCGAGACTGAAGGAGAACTCGCCGAAGCACTCACGGACGCGACCGGCATATTCGCTCCACCATCGCAGCTTCCCACCATCGCGCGCGCCTGTTTCGCAGGCGGTATCAGGTGGCCGGACGACATCAGCATCGTTTCGCTTGGCAACAGGGCATTTGTGCCACAGCTCTACCGGCACCCGTTCACGTTCGTCACTATACCGGTGGGACGGGTGGGACGCGGCGCGGCTCAGCTGCTCTCCAGCATGATCCGCGGCGAGCGGTTTCAGACGGGGCAGGAGTACGTCATCTACGGCGCAAGCACGATGTCCGTGGAGAATGCAGAAGGAGGATCGGTCGGTCCTCCGCGCCGGGGTGCGGCGTTTCCAGGTTCATCCCGCGCCGCGCTCGCCTAACCTCTCCTTAGTCCCTGCGCAGCGTCTCGCGCAGCACCAGACCGATAAGCAGCGACGCGGCTATGGCGAAGCCCCCCATCGACGCGAACGCGACCGTGAAGCCACCTGCCCCGGCGATCACGGCCACCGAGACTGTGAATATGCCGGGGTTGGTCGCCGAGCCCGCCTCCGCGATGAGGCGGTTCACGCCGAAGAACTTGCCGCGCGCCGCCGCGGGCGCCACATCCGCGCCCAGAGTCTGCATCGAACCCGCCATGAACGACACCGCCAGGTTGATGAGGATGAACCCCAGGATGAAGAACGGCAGCCCAAGTTCGCCCCAGGCAACGCCGCCCATCGTCCAGAGCCCCGCTGCCAAGAGCGCACTCGCCGGAACGACGGTGCGCTTCCGCCCGAACCGATCCATCACTTGTCCGGCCATCAGTGTCACCGGGATGCCTACGATCCCCATCGCCGAGCTGATCCCACCCAGCTCGATGGCTCCCAGACCATAGGCGAACGCCGCGTAGGCGACGTAGATGCCGCCCTGTCCCTGCACGCCGCCGCGTCCGACGTTCGCCATGAACTGGGCCGTGAACAGCACGAGCACTGGCCTCGTGATGAGCCTCGCCCAGGAGACGTCCACCTCAGCCGCTGCTGTGTCGCCCCTGCGGCGCGCCAGCACGGCGGGGGCAGTCTCACGCACGAACATGTAGGACGGCACCGTGGCCAGGAACGCGAAGATGCCGAACACCAGGAACGGCATGCGCAGTCCGAACAGTTCGGCGATAGCTCCGCCAGCAAGCGGCCCCAACAAGGTTCCGGCCCGGTTCACACCCGCCATGCTGGTGATCATTCGTCCGCGCCGGTTCTGCGCGCTTGAGTCCGCGATGACCGTGAGCCGGGTCATCTGCCACATCTGCTGTGCGAAACCGTTGATGCCCAGGTAGACCAGTATCTCGGTGAAACTCGAGGCGGTGAGGACGAGCAGCGCCGACGCCGACAGCAGGAGCGTACTGGCGATGAGCAGCTTCCGCCGCCCTATGCGGTCCATAAGGTAGCCCGTGGGCAGCGAAACGATGACACCGCCGAGCATCGGCACGAAGAGCAGAAGCCCGGCGCCAGCAGCGCCCGTGCCGAAGTCGATCGCCAGCAGCGGCAGCACCGGCACAATGAAGCCACGCCCCATGCCCAAAAGGAAGGCGGGCAGCAGCAGCGATACGAGCACCTCGTTACGTTCAGCCCAGCGCCGCATACCCGTTGCGGGTTTCGCTTCTTCAGTGGAAGCCCGGGCTTCTTGTTCGTCGGGCGGCATCGCCTATCCGATGGCGTCCGTCAGCCGTTCGAGCTGCTCCAGGTCAGGGGTGACGGGCCGGAAGATGATCTCGTCCGAGCCCAACTCCTCGTGCATACTGATCGCGTTGCGGATGATTTCCGGTGTGGTCGGCTGTAGCCTGGCCTGGCGAGAGGGGTCTCCGCCGTAGTAGTCGGCCAAGGCACCGGCGACGGCGTCGTCACCGCCGGGGCCGAGTGCGCACGGCAGCGTTACGACGATGCGCGGCTTGCCCTCCCGGTCGTTCTCCGCCCACGACTCTTCGACCTGCGTGATGATGCCCTTTGACCACTCCGCCTCCAGCGCCCTGCCGCCCATCACGTAGCCATTGGCGAACCTTCCCACACGCGCAATCGCCCTCGGATGCGTCCCGCCGATGAGTATCTCCGGGCCGCCGGGCTGCACCGGCGCAGGCCCAACGGGACGCTGCGCGCCCTCCAGTACCTCGCCGTTCCAGATGCGCTTCATATGGACGAGCTGCTCCTCGAACAGCTTGCCCCGGTTGCGGAACTGCGACGGCGCGACGATGGCGTCGTCCTCGCGCCCGCCTACCGCAAGCCCCAGCGAGAGCCGTCCGTCTGAGATCGCGTCTATCGTCGCGGCCTGCTTCGCGAGCACGCCGGCGTTGCGCACGGGCGCGAGCAGTATGGTCGTCACGAGGCGCAGGCGCTTGGTGATGGCGGCCACCGCAGCGAGTTCGGCCATCGCCTCGAAGTTGTCGTACGCCAGCCGGTCGAGCGCTGCGAATGAGGAGTACGGCCCCCTGTCCGCACGCCGCGCCAGCTCCGAGATATACGCCCAACTGTCCGTTGGCATCCTGAACGGAAGCCCAACGCCAACCTTCATGCGCTCACCTGCCTTTGAATTCGGGCCTTCGCTTGTCGAGAAAGGCCCGTACTGCTTCCTTGTGGTCTTCCGAGCGGCGCGCCAGCTCCTGCGCCGTCTGTGCCAGACGCAGGCTCTCGCCAAACCCCATATCGAATGACCGCTGCACGAGGTACTTCGTGAGCGACATCGAGTACGTCGCGCCGGAGGCGAGCCTACCTGCAAACTCCATCGCAGCGGCGAGCATCTCCTCGTGGGGATGCACCTTGCTCACGAGCCCCATCCGATAGGCTTCGTCCGCACTCAGCCGATCCCCCGTGTACTGCATGTAATAGGTATTGCTCAGGCCAATGAGACGCGGCAACTGCCAGCAGGAGCCGTCGCCGGGAACAAGTCCCATGCGCACGAACGCCTCTGCGAACTCCGCCTTCTCCGAGGCGATGCGTATATCGCATGAGAGCGCAAGGCCGAGGCCGACCCCGATCGCGTGACCGTTCACGGCCGCGATGGTCGGCTTCTGCACCTCGCTTACACGCAGCGGAACATTGGAAACGGAGCCGAATCCTGCCTCCGCTTTCTCCGACGCGCGCTGGCCGTGCCGTGCCTCCATATTGCCCCATGGCAGCGGTTGCCGCTCTGCCTTCGCACCCTCCTCCTGCTCGATACGCCCGATGGTCTCGTCGAACCGGCGAATGTTCGCGCCCGAGCAGAACGACGGGTCGCGGCCGGTGAGCACCAGCACGCGGTCTGCATCGTTCGACTCGAATGCTTCGAGCTCGGCATAGAGTTCCGCGGCCATCTCAGTACCGAGCGCGTTCCGCGTCGATGCGTGATCGAGCGTGATGAGTACGACGCCGTCGGTCCGCTGGACTTCGATGAATTCGCTCGTGGTGTTCTCCTTCGCGATACGGGGGTGCCCGGCATTCTATGGAGCGCTCTGCCTGCTGTCCAACGGAGCGCGGGCAGGATGCGACACATCCCAACACCTCTACGATTGACGCAGCGCAGACGGCCTACTACGCTCACCCCAATCTGAACAGAGGCAGCAGATGAGCGCAGGCGACATATCGAACGCGGCGTACGACCGCATCGGCGGGGTGTTCCAGCGCGCCCTCACCGGACTGACCATCGAACAACTCAAGACACAGCCCTCCGGACCTGAGAGCAACCCGATAGGCTGGCTGGCCTGGCACCTCAGCCGCACGCAGGACAAGAATTATTCCCAGTTGCTCGGCGAGGAAGAGCTGTGGGTGACGGATGGCTGGTGCGAACGGTTCGGCATGCCTGCGGACAGAGGCACCGGCAACGGCGACTCGCTCGAGCAGGTGCGTGCGTTCGACCCTATCGACTCGGACACGCTCATCGCCTACTTCGAGGCCGCACGCAACAAGTCCCGCAGGTTCCTCGACGCGCTCACGGACGACGACCTGGAGAAGCCGAGTGCGGCAGGTATTTCTCGAGACGAGACGGTCAAGATATCCATAGCCCGCGTCACCGGAGACCTTATCCAGCACACGGGGCAGATCGCCTACGTTCGCGGACTAGTGGACCGGCACGGCTGGTACGGCGCTTGACCAAAAGAGCGATACACAGGATCGAGAGGACGAGAACATGCTGACGCAAGAGCAGAACGATCGCATCACACGAGTCGGGCCTGGCACACCGATGGGCGAACTCATGCGACGCTACTGGCATCCCATCGCCGCAGCCGCCGAGCTCGACGAGCGCCCCACCAAGGCCGTGCGTGTCCTCGGTGAGGACCTCGTCCTCTACAAGGACAAGTCCGGCACGCTCGGCCTCATCGAACGCTTCTGCCCGCATCGCAGGGTCGACCTCTCCTACGGCATCCCCGAGGAGCACGGCCTTCGTTGCATGTACCACGGTTGGATGATGGATGAAACCGGCCAATGCATCGAGCAGCCGTTCGAGGAGACGGTGCACCCGGATGGACGCTTCAAGGAAAAGGTTAAGGTCGCCGGGTACCCGGTGCAGGAGCTCGGCGGGCTCATCTTCGCTTACATGGGCCCCGCGCCCGTGCCGTTGCTCCCCAACTACGACATCCTCGCCCAGCGCGAGGGGGTACTCCGGGAGGCATTCATAGCGGTGGTACCGTGCAATTGGGTTCAGTGCATGGAGAACTCCGTCGACCCGGTTCACCTCGAGTGGTTGCACGGCGTCTACGGCGCGCACCGCGCCAAGCTGGAAGGGAGGCGCGACGCCGTCGCCGAGAGCCTCGCGATATACGACCGGCACAAGGAGATCGGTTTCGACGAGTTCGAGCGCGGCATCATAAAGCGCCGCGTCTACGGCAACACAACCAAGGAATCGCCCAAGTGGAGCGTCGGCCATCCCCTGCTCTTCCCAAACATCCTGCAGCAGGGCGGCGGTGGACGGTACTTCTTTCAGTACCGCACTCCCATCGACGACACGCACACCTGGCACGTGGAGATAACGAGCTACTGGTTCCCGGAGGACATCGAAGTCCCGGAGCAGGATACCGTCCCCTACACCAACATCGCACTCAAGACCTCGGACGGTTACTGGCGCAGCGACGACACCATGGCGCAGGACCACGCTGCGTGGATACTGCAGGGGCCAATCATGGACCGCTCCGCGGAGCGCCTCGGTGAGTCCGACCGTGGCCTCATCCTCTACCGCAAGATGCTGGACGAACAGGCTGCCGTCGTCGAGGACGGCGCGGAGCCGCTCAACGTAATCCGAGACCCGGCTGAGAACGTGATGATCCACGTGCCACAGGAGGGCTGGGGCAAGCTCGGCCGCACATCGGACATCGACGAAGTAGCGCGCTACGGCAGCACGCTCAAGCCGCTCATAGTCGACCTGCTGACGCAGACTTCCTACGTCCAGCAGCACAACGCGACGGCATAGCCATGACGACCAACACACCACTCAACTTCGGCATCATCGGTCTCGGCGCAGGCGCGATGAACATGATTCCCGAGCTGCGCGCCAACCCGAACGCCCGCATCGTGGCTGTCGCCGACCCACGCCAATCCGCCCGCGAGCGGTTTGAGCGCGACTTCGGCGGAAACGCCTACGATGACGCGGAGGGCCTGTGCGCCGACCCCGGTGTCGACGTCGTGTACGTGATGACACCGGACGAGATGCACGCCGCGCACACCATCATGGCGGCGGAGCAGGGCAAGCAGGTCATCCTCGACAAGCCGATGGGGCTGACGCTCGATGAGTGCGACGCCATCATCGAGGCGACGGAGCGCAACGGCACGCGCGTGCTCGTCGGCCACTCGCAGAGCCTCGACCTCCCGAACCTGAAGATGGCGGAGATCGCCAACAGCGGCAGGCTCGGCAGAGTCGTGATGATGCACACGATGTTTCACAGCGACTGGATCTACCGCCCGCGCGCCAAGGAAGAGCTGATGCAGGACCGCGGCGGCAGCATCGTGCGACGGCAGGGGCCCATCCAAGTGGACATCTCCCGCATGATCGGGGGCGGCAAGGTGCGCTCCGTTCGCGCTCGCACGAACATCGTCGACCCCGACCGCCCTATCGACGGCTCGTTCATGGCGTTCCTTGACTTCGAGGACGGGCACACTGCGACGATCACCTACGATGGCTATGGCCACTTCAACAGCGCTGAGCTGACGTTCGGCTACACGCTCCAGGGCACTCAGATGGACCCGGCTCTGCACGCCAACACGCGACGCCGCACCGCAGCGTTCGCCGACGCGGATGCCGAGGAGGCGTACAAGGACTCGACGCGCTACGGCGGATCGCTCAAACGCTCTATCGAGCACCCTGTTTCGCCCGACCGGCGGCACGCCTTCTTCGGCCTCACTCTCGTCTCGTGCGAGCACGGCGACATGCGGCAGACGCCCACCGGCCTCATCATCCACGGCGACGACGGAAACGAGGAGGTAGACCTCCCTGCAGGCCCAGGTTACAACCGGCGCTACTGCTCGATAGAGGTTGATGAGATGTGCCGCGCCGTCCGCACGGACACGCCCGTCCGTATCCACGACGCGTACTGGGGCAAGGCGACGCAGGAGGTCGTGCTCGGCATCATCCAGTCCTCCGACGAGCGCCGCGAGGTCTTCATGCAGCACCAGGTTCCCTACACAGGGCAAGGCGTGGAATAACGGCTTCCAACCAACCTCGATACTTTGGACTACTGAGCGCGCAGTGCGTGTGATAGGCTCAGCGCGCCTGCCATCAGGGAGCGCATACGCTGGCCCGGGGGGACGAATGAAAGCAGCCGTTCTGGTAGAAGCGAACGAACCGCTGAGGATAGAAGAGGTAGAGCTCGACCCGCCGAAGGCGTACGAGGTGCGGGTCAACATCGCGGCGGCGGGCGTGTGCCGCAGCGACCTCCACTTCATGCGCGGCGAGGCCGTCATCGCCAAGCCCGCTGTGCTCGGTCACGAGGGTTCTGCCATCGTCCAGGAGGTCGGCGAGGGAGTGACGCGCGTCGCACCCGGCGACCACGTCATCCTCTCGTTCGTGCCATTCTGCGGTCGCTGCCCATCCTGCATCAGCGGACGGGCCAACCTCTGCGACACTCACCTCGCCACCGGTCCGTCAATGTTCGACGGCACGCGCCGCCTGCACTGGAACGGGAAAGACCTGGCGCACATGGGCAAGGTCGCATGCTTCGCTGAGCAGGCCGTCGTGCCAGAGGCCGGCTGCATGAAGATCGACGCGGACTTCCCGCTCCCAGTGGCCGCGCTCATCGGCTGCAGCGTCACCACCGGCGTCGGCTCGGTGCTATTCAGCGCGCAGGTCGAACCGGGCAGCACCGTCGCGGTCATCGGCTGCGGCGGTGTGGGGCTAAATGTCGTACAAGGGGCGCGCCTGGCGGGCGCCAAGCGCATCATCGCGGTTGACATCAACGACGCGGCGCTCGAGTTCGCCACGCGCTTCGGCGCGACCGACACCCTGAATCCGAACGACGGCGACGCGCTCAAGGCGATACGCGACATGACCGGCGGCGGCGTGGACTATGCTTTCGAGGCGTTCGGCTCCTCCGAGACGGCCACGATGACGTTCGACGCGGCGCGCAAGGGCGGCACCGCCGTCATCGTGGGGCTCGCGCCGATGGGCGACTACGCCAGCATCGACCCGGTCGCGCTCGTGCGCTACGAGAAGACGTTGAAGGGCTCCTACTACGGCTCATCCCGGCCAGCCATCGACTTCTACCGCATGGTGGACTTCTACGAGAGCGGCAAGATAGACGTGGACGGCCTCATCACACGCAGCTACAGCCTCGACCAGATCAACGAGGCGTACGAGGAGCTGGACCGGGGCGTCGTGGGCCGCGGGGTCATCACCTTCTGATGCGACAGGTAACGCTCACGGTCAACGGACGGCGGCGCACCGCGGAGGTCGAGGACCGCGACCTGCTCGTGGACATGCTGCGCGAGAAGCTGCGTCTCACGGGAACACACATCGGCTGCGACACGAGCCAGTGCGGCGCGTGTACGGTCCTGCTGAACGGCGCGGCGGTGAAGTCGTGCTCGCTGTTCGCGGCGCAGGCGGAGGGTGGGAAGGTCACGACCATTGAGGGGCTCGCGAAGGGCGACACGCTCCATCCGATACAGCAGGCGTTCCACGAGGAGCACGGCCTGCAGTGCGGCTTCTGCACGCCGGGGATGGTGATGCTGTTGCACGAGTTCCTGCGCCGCAACCCAGACCCGTCCGAGCACGAGGTGCGCACCGCGTTGAGCGGCAACATGTGCCGCTGCACCGGCTACCAGAACATCGTCGCTTCCGCGCTCCACGCAGCGTGGACGATGCGGGGCGAGGGATGATCCCTGCGGCGTTCACCTATCACGCTCCCCGGTCGCTCCGCGATGCGGTGCGCCTGCTGCGCGCGTACGAGGGCGACGCCCGCGTCGTTTCCGGTGGCATGAGCCTGATTCCAGCGATGAAGCTGCGGCTCGTGCAGCCCGAGCACCTGATCGACATCGGGAGGCTCGGCGAGCTCGACTACGTCCGGCGCACCGAGGACGGCGGCATCGCCATCGGCGCAGGCGCGACGTACCGTAGCATCGAGAAATCGAGAGCGGTCGCAGCGGTGGCCCCGATGCTCGTCGAGACGGTTCGGCAGGTGGGCGACATTCAGGTGCGGAACCGGGGGACGCTGTGCGGCAGCGCCGCACACGCAGATCCCGCGGCGGATGCCCCAGCTACGCTCCTGGCGCTCGACGCAACGTTCCATACTACCGGGGGAGCGAGCCGCCGCACGATCCAGGCGCGCCGCTTCTTCGTAGACGCCTACGAGACCACGCTTGGCCCGACCGAGGTGCTGACCGAGATCCGCATCCCCAAGCAGCCCGCGCGCACTGGCTCCACATACCTGAAGTTCGCGAACAAGGCGTCGCGGTTCGCCATCGTGGGCGTCGCAGCGGCAGTGACGGTGGACCGCCGGGGCGTATGCACGCGGGCGCGCATCGCGGTGACCGGCGCAGGGCCATGTGCGGTTCGCGCTACGGCGAGCGAGCGATACCTCACAGGGCGCGAGGTATCGGCGGAGGCCATCGCGGCGGCGGCGGCGCGGGCATCGCGCGGGATGGAGTTCATCGAAGACGTGCACGGCTCCGAGGAGTACCGCGAGCACCTCACGCGCGTCATCACCCAGCGCGCGCTCACAGAAGCAGCGCGCCGCGCGGGCGCGTAGCCGCTTACCCCAGATTGCCCCACTTGTCCCAGTGCGTGACCTCCGACGACGGACGGCGTGTCGTCGGGCCGTAGCGGTGGCCGTCCTGCGGCCAGCCAAGTGGAATCATCGCAGCGGTTACCCAGTCGTCCGGCAGCCCGATGGCCTCGCGTATCTGTGGTTCGAATCCCCGGCGGACGCGCGTCGTGAGCACGCTGCCGAGCCCGAAAGCACGGGCCGCAAGCAGCATGTTCTGCACGGCGGGATAGATGGAAGCGCCGTGGTGGATGTCCGTGCCCGGATGCCGCGTGACGGCGAGTATCCACACCGGAACGTCCATGACGTGCTGCGCCAGGTAGTCGGCCGAATTGGCAGCGCGCTGCTCGGAGGTTGTCGCGGCCTCGCCGTGGTTGGGGCGCGCGGTCGCGGGGTAGTGCTCCGCGACGATGCGCTTGGTCGCCTCATCCTTGATGACGACGAACCCCCACTGCTGGGAGTTGCCGCCGTTTGGCGCTCGGATTCCGGCCTCGATGACCTTCTGTACGAGGTCGTCGGGCACGGGGTCGCTCTTCAGGTAGCGCAGCGCCCGCTGCGTGTACATCGCCTCGAACAGTCCAATATCCTCACTCATCCCCGCACCTCGTTTCGTGGTTATGAAGTTGGAGTAACCCAGGCATCGCATCCATCGCCATGCAGCCTCAAAGCTCGAAGATGGGCATTATCTCCCAATGCGTCCATACCCCGGAGTCGGTGTTGCACGGAGGCGGCGGGTTGCGGCGAGCGAACTCCTGCGCTTCCTTCTGGGTCTCGTAGGACTCGAGCCAGGACTCTCTGCCGTGCCTCTCGCACGAGGCTATCAACTGATACTTGCTCGGTTCTCCCAACTCTCCGGCCATGTTCCCTACTCTCCTTCTACCGTCCATCCCTCTCTTTTTCCGCTCCCGCCGTGCAGCATTGCATATAGTTCTCTAAACTTACCATCGCAGAGTCCGTCCCCGATACCGAACCACGGAGGAGCTCTATGCTGACGAGCGACATGAACGACCGGCTGACGCAAGTGGGCCCCGGCACGCCGATGGGCGAGCTGATGCGCCGCTACTGGCACCCCATCGCCGCGAGCCTCGAACTGACCGAAGAGAACCCCACGAAGGAGATACGTCTCCTCGGCGAGGACCTCGTGCTCTACCGGGACGCCAGCGGCAAGGTCGGTTGCATCGAGCCGTCGTGCGCGCACCGCAAGGCGAACCTGTCCTACGGTATCCCCGAGGAGAACGGGATCCGGTGCGCCTACCACGGGTGGATATTCAACGAGGCCGGTCAGTGCGTCGACCAGCCCTCGGAGCCGGAGGGCTCGAAGTTCAAGGAGAAGGTGCGCATCAAGGCGTATCCCGTCGAAGAGAAGGGCGGGGTCAGTCACGTCTACATGGGGCCGGATCCGGTTCCCGTGCTCCCGAACTGGGACCTCTACCAGTGGGAGGGTGTCGAGCGCTCCACGTACGCGGTGATGCTGCCGTGCAACTGGCTGCAGTGCCACGAGAACTCGCTCGACCCCGTGCACTTCCAGTGGCTCCATCGCTACTACGGCATGTGGCGCGCCTCCAAGATCATGGGCGAGGAGCGCCTCGACGAGTTCGACCGCATCTCTGCGGCGCGCGGCAAGGCCCACGTGAAGATCGGGTTCGACCGGTTCGAGTACGGCGTCATCAAGCGCCGGATGCTGGAGGGGGAGGACGAGCAGAGCGAGTGGTGGCGCATCGGTCACCCCATCCTCTTCCCGTACACGCTGCGCGTCGGCCAGGGCACCTGGTTCGAGTTCCAGCACCGCGTGCCGGTCGACGACACGCACACGCTGCACTTCGGCTACACCATCCGTACGCCGGAGCCGGGCGAGATGATCGAGCCCGGGCCGATGACACACGAGAACCGGCCCGCCTTCTTCGACAACGGCCGCATCAAGGACGATTGGGTGGTGGGGCAGGACCAGCTCGCGTGGATCATCCAGGGACCGCGCATGGACAGGAGCACGGAGGCGCTGGGCGTCACGGACGTCGGCCTCATCATGTTCCGCAACATGCTGAACGAGCAGATCAAGGTGGTGGAGGACGGCGGCGACCCGGTCAACGTGCACCGGAAGCAGCAGGAGATCATCGAGCTGCCGACCGAGTATGCGTGGTTCCCCGGCTACGACCGCACCGGCGGCCCGTTCGCCGACCTGCAGCCGCAGCCCGTCGAGCTGGAGCGGGGCCTGCAATAGGACGCTCGGGACGCGTACGGCCTGAGGCAAGGAAGTGGAGGCTCGCAATGGTTAACGTCGACGGGGACACGCACTACTGGCCGACCCGGATGCTCGACAGGGTGACGCACCCGGGCAAGGGTGAAGTGCGCATCCACGATGGAGCAGCCGACTACATCCGCGATGGGAAGGCCATCTGGGAACGCATCCCGGAGAGCCGGTGGAGCCTCGAGAATCGCTACGCCATCATGGACCAGGAGGGCTTCGACCTCCAGGTCCTGATCCCCGACAACCGACCGCTCCCCTACGAAATGGAACCAGACCTCGGATGCGAACTCGCGATCGCGTACAACGATACGGTTGCGGAGGACATCGCCGAGTATGACCGCTTCATCGGCGTTGCCTGGGTCTACCTTCCCGACATCGAGGCGTCCGTGCGTGAGGTCCGCCGCACTGTGGAGGAACTTGGACTGCAGGCCGTGAAGGTCATGGGGGCGTTCGGTGACCTCCACCTCAGCGACAAACGACTGTGGCCCTTCTACGAAGAGGTGGAGCGGCTGGACATCCCGGTGCTGGTCCACCCGGTGGCCGGCGTCGCTCAGAACCGGTTCTTCGCGACAGATACGCGGGTCGCGAACCGCCCGGACCTCCTGGGCGTCGGGGCCCTGGGGCTGCCGTTCGAATACATGGCTGAGATCGCACGGCTCGTGTTCAGCGGCGTGTTCGACGAGTTCCCAGCGCTCCGGGTCGGTTTCTTCGAGGGAGGAGCCGGATGGGTGCCGTTCCTCATGAACCGGCTGGACCACTCGATGTTGCGCGGGCACGAGATAGAGCCGAACCCGAGGCAGACGCTCCATCAGGGGCCAGAGACTCTGCTGAGGAAACCCAGCGAGTATTTCGAACAGATATACGTGGCCGCCGTCTCCTGGGAGGCGTACCTGCCAGAGATCCTCGCGCTGTGGCCCAACCACAACGTCATCATCGGCAGCGACTACGATCACGGGGACGCCATCGCGACGTGGCCGAGGACGATCGAGGGGCTCGACAACATCCCCGGCCTGTCGCCGGAAGACCGGCGCAAGATCCTGAGCGACAACGCCAGCCGGCTGTTCGGGTTCGACCGCCACCCGGAGCGCTTGCCGTCCGGGCGGGCTCGCACGTCGCCAACCCCGGCGTAGCGTCTCGCGTTCAGGACCCGAGAGATGCTTCTCGGCTCTGCTCAGCATGACACATCCCAGGCCTGACCACTGCAGGGCGCCCATGAAGGACGCCCCTACAGCAGTCAGCGCCTCCAGTCCCACCGGTTCACCCTCACTTCCGCATCAAGTGTGAGACAGACTCCGGCTCCATCCCTTCGAGGGAGCGGGCGATGCGCGACATGAGCGAGGGGCCATCGCGCTCGTCACCGGTGGGGCCGCCGAAGGTGCGGCGGGGTTTCAGGAGGGGTTCACGCATGGGACAGGCGCAGGTCTCACCTTGCAACCCCATGAGGTTGGCCTCGGCGTAGCCGTGGACGATGGCAGTGATGACGCGGGTGGGGTCCGGGGTGCGTCTGTTGCGGGCGCATTGCTTCAGGTAGGCGTCGATGGGCGCAAAGGCCAGCACCGGGGCGGAAACGCGGATGGCGGCCTCAATGAGATCAAAGACCTCCGGCAAGGGTTCATCCTGATCCAGGGCCTGCTGCCAGCGGTCTGCGAAGTTCTCGGCGACGGGCAAGAGAGCGGCCTGGGCACGGAGGCAGGCGAGGTAGCGTTCCAGCGTCTTGAGGCGGGCGGTCACCGGGCACCGCGCTGGTTCTTCAGCATGCTGATGGCGTAGTCCATGATGTCGATCCGGTTCCGTATCTCGCTGAGTTCCTTGAGCCTGAATGCGTTCTGGAGAGCAGTCCGGACTGCGGCGTTCCGGACGTGAGGGTCGGGGCTTTCAAGGAGGTCGGCGAGGGCGATAACGCTCTTCAGGGCGAGGCCGTTGATCTCGGCGAAAGCGAGGTCGGCCACATGGCGGCGGGCCTGTTCGATCTCGGCACGGAAGTTGGGGTCCTGCATCCACCGGCTGAGGGTGTTGCGGCCGATGCGGGCGGCCTGCGCGCCCTTGCGCTGCGAAGGGGCTGAGACGATATAAGGGATCGCCAGCATCTGTTTGGGCGTGAGTTGCGCGGGCACGGGCGGCGCAGCGCCGCCTTCGCTGCTGTCGGGGTCTCGCTGAATCCTGGCTCTATCTTGCACCATTTGGCACCATCCACTCTTGAATTCCGGCGTTCAAGCGGGGCCACCGCGGGGCCTTCCGGGGCCGTTTCAGGGACGGTCCGAGGGTGAACGGGGCAGGTATGGGGCCACAACGGAGCCACCCCTCCTGCCTCCGTCCACGCGGTCCGAGCCGTGGCCCGCCGCGCCGGTCAAAACATCGTAGGGAGGAGTGCGGCGTCCCCGCAACGGGCGCGTGTCACAAATGTGACGAGAGGAAGGGCTGCGAGATTCCCGCCTTCGCGGGAATGACGGCGTTACCGCGTGGCGGGGCCGCCGTGCTGCTGCTGGCCGAGGCGATTGTAGGTGACCGGGGTGGTAACGAGCAGGCCGGCGTCGACGGGCAGGACGACGCCCGTGATCCAGCGGGCCTCGTCGCTGGCGAGGAAGACTGCCGCCCAGCCGATGTCCCATGCGGTGCCCTCGGTGCCGAGGACGCCCGCCTCGCGCCGGATCTGGCGCAGGTCGTCGTCCATGCGGGGGGCGACCATGGGGGTGTAGACGAGGCCGGGGGCGATGCAGTTGACGCGGATGCCGTCGCGCCCGTGGTCGCCGGCCATCGACTGCGTGAGGCCGACCACCGCCGCCTTGGACGTGGTGTAGGGCGTGCTGCTGTTGGCGCGCAGCCCGGCGATGGACGAGAGGGTGATTATGGAGCCACCCCCGCCCTTCTCCATCTCCGGTATGGCGTACTTCGAGGAGAGGACGATGCTCTTGACGTTCACCGCCATGATGTGGTCCCACTGCTCCTCAGTGACCTCGGTCACGTCGGCGCGGGTGGAGATGCCGACGTTGTTGTGGAGGATGTCCAGTCGACCGAAACGCTCGACCGCCGTCTGCACCATCGCCTCGCAATCGGCGGCGCTCGTCACGTCGGCGGCCATGGCGAACGCAGTGCCGCCCTCGGCCTCGATCAGGCCGAGGGTCTCCTGGGCGCGATCGAGCTCACGGTCGACGAGCAGCACCTTTGCGCCCTCGCGCGCGAAGAGGATGGAAGCGGCCTTGCCGTTCCCGATCCCCGGGCCGCTCGAACCGGCCCCCGTAACGATCGCCACTTTGCCTGCGAGCCTGTCTGCCACGCTACTCCTCCTCTGAGTCGCTGTCGTCGTCAACGAGGCCGCTCACCATGGGGTGCCCCGCGAGCAGTCCGGACATCTCGGTGACGCGCCCCTCGAATATCTTGCCCTCGATGGCGGACTCGACCTGCGCGTACCAGCCGTCGACGAGCTTGAACAGCTTGATGGTGAGGTGACCGTCGCGTACAACGATCTCGTCTGCAGCCTCCGGCCACCGCATAAGCTGGCCTCCTTCGCTGCGGGCCATCTTCGGTTACGTGGGGCGTCGGTGCAAGCGGAGGTCTGCCCAAAAGAGCACGTGTAGCATTACGGCATGACGAAGACCATCAATTTCACGATAGACGAAGGACTACTTGAACGGCTGGACAGTTGCGCGGAGGTACGCTTGCGCGGACGCTCCGCGGTGGTCAGGGAGGCTCTCACCCATTACCTAGACCGGAAGATGAGCGAGGAGGAGGCCGAGGCAATCCAACGCGCTTATGAACGGGCGTACGGGCCGGGCACGCCACCTGACGAGTTGGAGGACTGGGCGGCGGAAGCAGTGTGGTTGGAGTAGCGCGCCGCCACCCTGCCCCCGCAGTACCCTCACCCTAGCCCTCTCCCCTTGTAGGGAGAGGGGATTCCTGAGCGCTTACGCGAAGTTCGCGTCAATCTCCGGGGCGAGTTGCGCCTCGATGAGCGGTTTGAGGTTCGGCTTGTCGCGGTAGGGGCCGCCGGTGACGTCGTAGCCGGGGTAGTAGGAGTGCTCCTGCGGCAGGACGATGACGCCCTTGTCCTCGCGATGGACGTTCATGGGCTCGCCGCCGTCCTCGACGATCTGTATCTGCTCCTCGAGCACCTTGCGGTAGAGGATGATGCCGATGTCTGTAACGCCGAGCGACTCAGTGGTGCGGTCGGAGATGGGGCCCTGCATGATCCAAGCAGCCTGGTCCTGACCGAGCACCCAGTCGGCGCGGATGCGTCCGTCGTTCTTGAACACGTTCTCGTATTTGTACGGAATCTCTGCCTGCTCGACGACCTCGCCCGCCTCCGGCACGCGCACCCGCAGGACGATGTGGTAGGTGTGGGTGTCGTCAATCGGGACTCGCATCTGGAAGCCGTGGTTGCGCTGCTGGCCAACGCGGAGGATGTTGGGGAAGAGCACCGGGTGACCGATGCGCCACCACTCGTTCTCCTCGGTGTCGCCCTGCATCAGGCGGCGCTTGATGACGCCGTACTCGAACCGGTCGAAGCCGACCTTCACCTCGTGGCGGCCGCGCGCGCCGTCGCCTTGCATCTGCTTCTTCCAGGCCTCGCGCTCTTCAGGCGGCTTCTCCATGCCAAGCACGTAGGAGCCCCAGTAGTTGTGGAGCCATTCGAAGTGCACCGGGTCGAGCGAGTTGTCCATGCACTGGAGCCAGTTGCAGGGCAGCTCCATCGCGACAACCCAGCGCTCGACGTTGTCCCACTCAAGGAGGTCCCAGCGCGGGAGCATGGGCGCCGGCGAGGGTCCCATGTACGCGAAGACGATGCCCGCCTTCTCCTGGACCGGGTACGCCTTGATGCGGACCTTGTCCTTGAACTTGGAGCCCTCAGGCTCTGACGGCTGGTCGACGCACTGGCCGGTCTCGTTGAATATCCATCCGTGGTAGGCGCACCGGATCCCGTTCTCCTCAGGTATGCCGTAGGAGAGGTTGGCCTTGCGGTGCGCGCACGACGGCTCGATGAGGCCGAGCGTGTCCTTCGCATCGCGGTAGAGGACGAGGTCCTCGCCGAGGATGCGTACTTCCTTCGTGGGGTTGTCGGCGTTCAGTTCGGCGCTCGGGGCGATGGGGTGCCAGTAGCGCCGGAGCAGCTCGCCCATCGGCGTGCCCGGCCCGACCCGTGTTAGGCGCTGGTTCTGTTCGGCAGTTAGCATCCGCGTACCTCCGTTAGAGGCTGATCATCTCTTTCGCCAATCATACTCCCGCAACGCAAGTCCTACCTGCGCCGCCGGGCATCAGAGGCCGTAGTCCGGCGACATCGGCACCTGGTGAGTGAGTTGCACGTCCTTGCCGGTGCGCGACGACTCCATGATGCCCGTGATGAGCTCCAGCGTCGCCATGCCCCAGAGGCCGTCGTGGTAGACGGGCGCGTCGTTCCGCACTGCGTTGTAGAGCTCCATCAGGTCTTCCCGGCCGGCGTGGTAGCGCGAGATCGTGAGCGAGCGGTCCTCGATGCCGCCGTCCTTGTAGACGTAGAGCCCGTAACGTGACTGCCGCAGGTCGCCGCGCTCACACGTCGCGATGAGGATGCCGAGGTTCGTAGGGCGCCACGGCGGCGTTTCCTTCGGCTGTTCGCGCCAGAAGCGGCGCTCGTGCTCGGAGCCGATGCGGAGCGAGTCCTTCGCCTCGAACTCGTCTCGGGTACCGTCCTTGAGGCCGGCGCGGATCTGGACGCGGTCGTCATGGGTGTAGCCCTCGATGAGTCCCCTGCCCTGCTCGTCGCTCCACGGCACGAGGTCGGCGGTCATTGAGTAGCCGTAGCCGTTGTTGGTGACGGAAGCCGTTGCGCCGTCCTCGAACTCCATGAACGCGGAGTAGTAGCCGACGGCGTTGCGCTCCGGCCACCACTTGCCGGTGGCGCCGCGTATGGTGCGCACCATGCCGCCGCCGAGCACGCGCAGGCTGTCCAGCTGGTGCGGTCCCTGGCGGTATAGGACGCCGCCTCCCACGCTCTCGTCCAGCTCCTCGGGCTGGCGCGCTTGGAGCATCCAGTCCGTGAACGCCCAGTTGTTGAGTGCCTTGAGTGGGCCAAGCTCGCCGGAGAGGATGATGCGCCGCATCTCCAGGACGGGCGGGCTGAATCCGAGCGTGTGGCCGCAGAGTAGCTTCACGCCGTTCTTCGCGGCGGCGTCAACCATCGCCTCGGCTTCCTGCATGTTCAGGGCCATCGGCTTCTCGGAGACGGCGTGCTTGCCCGCGTTCGCAACGAGCACGACGTGCGGGCTGTGGAAGTTGTTGGGCGTCGCTACCCACACGGCCTCGACGTCCGGGTCGGCGCAGAGCGCCTCGGCGCTGTCGTAGACGCGGGCCTCCGGGAAGCGGACCTGAAACGCCTCGCGGACGCGAGGGTTCGTGTCCGCCGCGGCCATCAGTTCGATCTCGTCCAGGCTCTCCATGCTGGGCATGATCTGCGTCGCGCCGACGCCCACGCCGATAACGCCCATCTTCAAGGGTCTGGCAGAGCCTGTGGTCATGGTTCGCTCCTCTTCCGGCGCCCCTGTCTACAGGGGGAGCCGACGTGCTGTGTCATGGCGAGGCGTTCACCCGATAAGGTGTTGCGAATCCGATGCGCTCCACCCGGGACGACGGGAACTACCCGATCGCGCCGATGACTTCCTGCCGCTTGCCCTCTTCCTCGCGGTAGAGGCCCATCGCCTCGATCACAGGCAGGTCGCTCATCGAGAAGAGCACCGCATCTTCCGACGAGTCGGTGCCGTGCTCGTGCAGTGCCCACGAGGGCAGGACGAAGGTGTCGCCCTTCGTCCATTCGAGCTGCTTGCCGTCGATGATCGAGTAGCCCTCGCCCTTCGCAACGTGGTAGACGACGCTGGACGTGTGGCGGTGGGCATCGGTGTGGGAGCCGGGTGCGAGACGCTGGAGTTTCAGCGCGAGCGTCGGCATGGAGTGTCCGCCCGTCACCGGGTTGGCGTACTCCATCATCACGCCGTCGAAGGGGTCTTCCTCGCCGTAGCCGAGGAGCGCGCCGTAGGCTTCGTCCCACCGGTAGGTGAGCGGGAGAGCGCCGCCGTGGACGTCTCCCAGGTTGGGGCGCATGAGGCCGTTGCCGATAGAGGCGTTGGTGAAGCCGACGGGCTTGGTCACGGGCTGCACGTCCTCCGGGAACGGCTCCTGGAACATGGCGTCCAGGTAACCGACCAACGGAGCGTCGAGGCAGTCGAGCCAGATGACGGGCTTGTCGGTCGGGTTGTTGTGATCGTGCCACGCCCAGCTGGGGGAGAGGACCAAGTCGCCCTCCTGCATCCGGAAGCGCTCCCCCTCTTGCACCGTGAAGGCGCCTTCACCCTCGATGACGAACCGGATTGCAGCGGCGGTGTGGCGGTGCGCCTCGGCGATCTCGCCGGGCCAGACGATCTGGACGGCCGCGGACATCGTCTTGGTCGCGCCGGCCATCGGGCTCTTCAGGCCGGGGTTGCGCATCGTGAGCGCCCGGCGGAAGCCCTGCCCTTTCAGGCTCTCCAGTGCGCCCGCCTGTATCGCCAGTTCGCGCATCTTGTCCCAGCGCCACACGTGCGGCGCGAGTTTCGGACGCTCGGGCGGGTTCGCGTGCATCACCCACAGCGGGTTGATGTTCTCGTCGTCCAACTCCTGGTGGTACGCCTTCTCACTCTCCGGCATCGTCCAGGTCATGGTCGTCCTCCTACTCTCTTGCCTGCGCTCTTGCGGACAGCTCGCCTACCTGACTTATGTGTATCGTCACCAGATCTCCCGGTCCGACCGAGCCGACCCCCTCCGGCGTGCCCGTGAAGACGAGGTCACCGGGCTCCATGCGGGCCACCCACGACATGTTGGCTATCTGGTTCTTGCAGTCCACGATCATGTCGCGCGTGAATGCGTGCTGGCGCAACTCCTCGTTTACCCAGAGGTTAATTTCGAGGTCCTGCGGGTCCGGTATCTCGTCTGCCGTCACGATGCAGGAGCCGATGGGCGCGAAGGTGTCGAACGACTTGCGCTTGCTCCTGTCCTCGGGTCCGCGCACGGTCATGTCCAGACCGCAGGTGTAGCCGAATACGTGCGAAAGCGCCTCGTCCAGCGGAATCATGCTGCCGCCCTTGCCGATGACCATGACGAGTTCGGACTCGTGGTGGATGACGCGGTCCGAGTAAGGCAGCAGGATGGGCTCGTTCGGGCCGGAGACAGCGCTGGACGCCTTCAGGAACATCCCCTGGTCGGACGACACCTGCGGCGCGGTGCCGCTCCATGGGCTTTCCTGCATCTCCGCCTGATGCGCCCTGTAGTTCACAGGCTGCGCATACACCTTGCGCGGCGCGGGCACCGGCGGCAGCAGGCTCACGGAGCCGAGCGGCACGCCGCTCTCCGACGCCGCCATCGACTCCACCTGCGGCCGTAGGCTCTCCCACCGCTCGATGAGGAGCAGCATGCGCATAGGCTCGAACTCGTCCGGTAGCTCCGGCAGCAGGCCGGTGACGTCGACGACGACGTCGCTATCGGTCAACACGCCTATGCGGTAATCGTCGAAACTCACGAGGCGCATACGCACCCTCCCGTTCGCTTATCAGGCATGACGCTAACACCGGCGCAGAGGCGGGGTCAACGCGCGTCGGAGCCGTCGCTGGCGCGCCGATTCCGACGCGTTGTCAGTGCAGCGGCGAGAACGACGCAGGAACCATGTGCCGCACGAGCTGATGCACCGCACTCACGTCCGTGTGCGCCGGCCAGATGCCTTCCTTAAGGTAGATGCCGCGGAGTTCATCCCGGTGCGCCCAGTCCTTGTACGGCCAGAGCTGGTAGAAGCGGTTGAGCTGCCCCAGGTCGCTCATGAAAAAGCAACCCGGGTACATCTCCAGCCGCTTCGCGGCCTGCTCGCTGAACTGCTGCATCACGGAGCGGACGGTGCCCGACGGGAAGGTGTACATCCGCAACTCGTAGAGGCTGCCCCACTCGCGCGGGCCGTCCAGCGAGTCGTTCACTGCCGAGCCCACGAGGATGTCGCTCTCCATAGAGACGATGAACTCGGTGATGTCCGGCGGCCAGATGCCGTCCGCGATTGCCTTGTTACGCACGTCCGCGCGCTGCTGCAGCGTCTCGTACGCCCACAGGTGAACGATCTGGTTTAGCGGCCCGATCTCCGTGTGCCAGAAGCCGACCAGAGGCGAGAGTTTCGTGCGCCCCTCTATCTTCTCGGCGAAGCGCCGCTCCACCTCGGGCACGGAATTGGCCGTGAGATTGTATGTCCGCAGTTCGTAGATCATCCGCATTCCTCCTGGAAAGGTCTGGGTGAGTGTAGCGCAGCGCGGGAATCCGCGCCGCACACCTGCGGTCCCTTCTGAGGAGCATCCGGGCGGGGTGGATGGTGTGCAATTCCGCCGCATCAGGCGTAATTCTGCGAAATTCCCTCAAAAATGAGGCTTCAGGGGACTTGTAGAGTGCCTATCTGGTAGGAAAGCATTGCTCTGTGATACGGCAGCCCAAAGGCTGCAACAGCAGAAGGAGGACAAGAATGCAGGCATACTGCGTCAAGTGTCGGGACAAGCGCGACATGGGTAGCCCCCGCGACGAGACGACCAAGAACGGCAAGCCAATCATCAAGGGGACATGCCCCGTCTGCGGCACGGGCCTCAACATCATCGGCAAGACCATGGCCCAGATGGGCTAGAGCCTCAGGCTCTTTGCGGGAAGCCCGGCGCAAGCCGGGCCTTCCCGTTGCCTAGTACATCACGTCCCCACCGGAGACGGAGACAGCAAGGCCGGTTATGTAGTCCGACTCAGCGGACGACAGGAACGCGGCCATTTTTGCGATGTCCTCGGTTTCCGTAATCCGGCCGAGCGGGTTTGCCCGTGTGCGGTCGGCCACCATCCCCCGCAACTGCTCCTCAGCCGTCGTGCCTGACGGCTTGATGGCGTCGGCGATGTACGCGGCGCGCTCCGTCTCGGCGAGGCCGGGGCATATGGCGTTCACGTTCACTCCATGCGGCCCGAGTTCATGTGCGACGGACTGCGTGAACCCAACCAGCGCGAATTTCGACGCCGTGTAAGCCGCGTAGCGCGGCATACCCCGCTTCCCCGCCGTGGAAGCGATTGTGACGATCTTCCCCCCTCCCCCACGCTCAATCATGTGGCGCGCAACGGCACGCGTGCAGAGGAATGTTCCGCGCACGTTCACCCGCTGCACCTCGTCGAAGGCCTCCTCCGTCAGCTCCACCAGCGGCACGCGGTCCGGCCCCGGACGCGACCCGGCGTTGTTCACCAGGATGTCTATCCGTCCGAAGCGTTCGAGCGTTTCCTGCACCATCCGGTCGACGGACTCGCTATCCGACACGTCACCGACGAGCGCGAGCGAACTGCGTCCTGTTTCGGCTATCTCTGCCGCAACCGACTCCAGCCCCTGCCAGCCGCCCGCGCTACCGTAGGGATTCAGGGCAACGTCGTTCAAGGCAACGTCCGCGCCCTCCCGCGCGAGGCGGTTGGCGATGGCGCGGCCGAATCCGCGTTCGCCGCCCGCGCCCGTCACCAGTGCCACCTTGCCCGTGAGGTCGTACATGCTTACGCCATCCCGTAGAAGCGCTGCGCGTTCAGCCCGGCGACCTTCGCCCGCTGCTCGGGCGTCATGTCCTCGCGAGCGAGCAGATGTTGGATGTTCTCCGGGAACTCTGCGTCCCAGTGGGGGAAGTCCGACGCGAACATGATGATGTCCTCACCCAGGATGCGCATCGTCTCCGGCAGCATCCGCTCCTCGGCCTCGCAGGAGATGAAGATGTTGCCGGAAGCGAGGTACTCGCTCGGGTACTTCGTCAGCAGCGGCGAGTCCACGTGGCCGCGCAGGTGGTAGCGCTCGTCCATCCGGTCGAGCATGTACACAGTCCAGCCGCAGCCTGCCTCCAGGAACGCGATCTTCAGGTCAGGGAACTTCTCCGGCACGCCGGACAGCATGATGCTCACGAACTGCTTCATCTGCGTGAACGCATGGCCGAGCGAGTGCACCTGCGAGAGGTTGTCGAACAGGAACTCGTCGTAGGAGCCGGTGATGCGTCCACTGCCGTGCACGGCGAGCGGCACACCGAGGCGCTGTGCCTCCTGGTAGATGACGTCGAACTGCGGCTTGCCGAACTGGTACGGCCCTTCCGGCAGCATCCCACCGAGCATGCCGAGCTCTTCGACACAGCGCCGTAGCTCCTGGGCCGCGGCGGGCGGGTCCTGCACGGGCAGCAGCGCAACGCCCTTGAATCGCGAGTCCAGTTGGAGGTAAGTGTCGAACAGCCAGTTGTTGTAGGCACGGGAACGCACGATCGCGAAGTCCGGCTCCATGAGCCAGCCCGCGCCGAGGCTTCCCGTGGGGAAGAGCGCCGATGCCGCAAGTCCGCCGCGGTCCAGCGCATCGAGCCAGACGCCGGTGTCGACCTGGCGGGTGCCGAGGCGGCCACCAAGTGTGTTGTCGAACCCGTCGCGTGGGGAGTTCGCGCTCAGGCGCGGCCTCTCGTTGTACGGCGCTGGCAGGTACGGGCGTATGTCCTCGTCAGCGTCGCGCACGTGCCCGTCCGCGTCGATGCAGAGCGTTGCCGTTGTCGTCATCCCCGACCTCCTTATTCCGTGTTCCCGCGCGGCGCAGGATAGGCCGGTAGTTTGAAGACGGCAACTTGTGAACGGTATTCACACAAGACGCTCCTAACGATTGACCTGACGCTCGCGCGCAGGTACATTGCGCCGCGACAAATCGACTACACACGGCGACCCGCTCGGTAAAGCGGTTCGGTCACGCGTGTCCAAAATGCAGCGCAACGCAGGAGGAAACCGAATGCGCATCCACCGATTCCTGGCCCTCGGCGCGATAGCCATGATCCTGGCCCTTTTCGCGGCCTGTGGCGGTGACGACGACCCCACCGCGACGCCCCGTCCGGCGGCGACGCCTACGCCCACCCCCACGGCTGAAGCGATGATGGCGGACGATCCTACTCCCACGCCCGACGCGATGATGGGAGACGAACCTACTCCCACGCCCGACGCGATGGCGGCAGATCCAACCGCCACCCCGACGCCACGGCCGACGCCCACACCCGTTCCTCCGCCCGCTGGCTTCGACGCGGAAGACTACTTCGGCGGCAAGACCATCAAGATCATCACGGGAGCCAGCCCCGGCGGCGGGTACGACACGTTCAGCAGGCTCGTGGCGGCAGCCGCTGAGCGATACTTCCCGGAGAGCACGCGCTTCATCATCCAGAACCTGCCCGGCGCCGGACAGTTGCGCGGGCTGCGGGCCGTCCTCGACTCGAAGCCTGACGGTTACACCATAGGCCCGACGCACTCACGCTGGTTCGCCCGCCAAGTGCTCATAGGCGACATCGAGGGGTTCGACCTCGACGGCATCCACATCCTCGGCTCGCCAACGTTCACCATCGGCGAGGACGGCTTCTGCCTGGACAAGAACTTCGCCTCCTCCTGGCAGGAGGTGCTGGACAGGGACCTCACCATCAGGGTCGGCTCCGCGGGACCGGGCAACGAGCCCGCCATCGAGTTCATGATCCAGAACGGCGCGCCGTTCAAGATGATCTACGGTTACGGCGGCTCATCTGAGATCATGGCGGCGTTCGACCGCGGCGAGGTGGACGGCACGAACCGGTGCAGCCCGGGCACGGCGGGCCGCCTCTACCCTGAATGGATAGACCAGGGCCGCCTCGTTCCCATCTACTACGAGAAGAAGCCATTCAATGACGAATGGCTGGCCAATCTTGGGCGCACCACCCCGCTGCCTTCGTTCCGCGACCTGCCGGGCCTCACCTTCAACGCGGCGCAGGCGGAAGCGCTGGAGTTGAACCTGCTGGTGACTGAGATCTCCCGTGTCTTCTTCCTGCCTCCCGGCGTACCGGACGACGTGATCCAGTACTGGCAGTCGGCGTTCGACCAGCTGATGGAGGACCAGCAGTTCAGGGAGTCGGTCGAGATTGCCGGGTACGCGGACGACTTTGGCTATGGCAGAGGCGAGGACATCCTGGACATCGTCAACCGGGTACGGAACGCCAGCGACGCGACGCGCGCGATCGCGCTCGAACTGAGTGGCGTCGAGGGCCTGGTGGTGAACTAAGAGCGCACGCCAAATGCCGGTGCGGACATCCCATCCGCACCGGCACGGCATACGTGAGGCGAAACAGCAGAAAGGACGTGCCGCCTTATGTGGGAAGCAGCCATCAGCGCGGCTCAACACCTGTTCAGTCCCGGGCCGCTCATCGCATTCGCGATCATCACTCCCATCGCGCTCTTCAATGGTGTGATGATTGCGGGCGGCGTACCCGTCTTCATTCTGCTGCTCAGCTTCGCCTCTCAGCTTGACCCGTTCATAGCCCTGCCGGCCGCCGTCTTCTACGCGGCCGCCAACGACGCGACCGAGCCGATACCGTCCATCCTCATCGGCGTCCCCGGCTCGCGAGGGTCGCAGGCGACCATCATCGACGGCTATCCGATGTCGCGCCAAGGCCGCGCGGGCGAGGCACTCGGCGCGGTCTACGTCTCCTCGCTCATCGGCGGCATCATCGGCGCGGCGATGCTGATGGGCGTGCTGCCGGTAGCGCGCGAGGTGCTGAAACTGTTCGGGGCGGCGGAGTTCTTCCTCCTCTCGCTCCTTGGCATCGCAACGGTAGCGCTGCTGAGTTCCGGTGCGATGGTAAAGGGGCTGCTCACCGCAGCGTTCGGACTCGCCATCGCCCTCATCGGCTTCTCGCCCATCGGCGGCGTTGTCCGCGCGAACATGGGCATCGGCTACCTCTGGGACGGCCTCCCGCTCGTACCGATGCTGCTGGGGCTGTTCGCTATCCCGGAGCTGGCCAACCTGGTCGTCAGCAACACCACCATCGCGACGGAGCGGCTGGACGAGGTGCTCTCCGGCTCCGGCGAGGGGGTGAAGAAGGGCATGAAGGAGGCGACACGCCACAAGTGGCTGATCACGCGCTCCTCACTCATCGGCGCTTTCGTCGGGATGATGCCGGGGCTCGGGGCAGTGCCCGCGCACTGGATAGCCTATGCGCAGGCGCGCCAGACCGAAGCGGGCGCGATGGAGTCCTTCGGCACGGGCGACATACGCGGAGTCATAGCGCCGGAGGCGTCGAACAACGCGATAGACGGCGGCGTGCTGGTGCCCACGCTTTTCTTCTCGATACCGGGCAGCCCCAACATGGCGCTTATCCTCGCCATGCTCATCCTGGTCGGCATCCAGCCCGGCCCGCCCATGCTCAACCAGCACCTGGACCTGAGCATCGCACTCGTCTGGACGATCGTGCTCGCGAACATCATCGTGGTGCCCATCGTTCTGCGGTTCGCGCCGCTCATCGCCCGCGTCACGGTGATACCGCCGAACATCCTCTTCCCGCTGGTGATGGCCATCATCGTTATCGGCGTCTACCAGAGCTCGCAGTCCGTTGGAGACCTGTGGCTGTTCGCCGCAGCCGGCGTGCTCGGCCTGTTCATGAAGGCGTACGCCTGGCCACGCCCACCCATCGTCATCGCGATCGTGCTGGCGAACGAGGCCGAGAAGTGGCTCTGGATAGCGACCAACACGTACGGCTGGGAGATGTTCCTCCGGTGGCAGTTCAACGCCATCCTGGCATTCGTCGTTCTCGGTGCGATCGTCGGCATCAGGGCGCAGCGGAACGCATCCCGCATCCGGGCGGCTGAGGCAGCGGAGCACGACATAGGGGAGGCGGCGCCATGACGACATCCAACGCCAATGGCGCAACAACCTCACGCAGCCGCTTCACGTCCATAGAGTTCATCGGCGAGGTCATCCTCCTCGTCGCAGTCGCTGCGTTCTTCGTCTACATGTACCTGGACTCCGTGCCGCCGGACGCCGATGCACTGGGGTGGCTGCCATGGCGGCTGGAGTGGGACAACGGCGGATGGCTGCTGCCACGGATCGCGGTCCTGTTCGGAACGCCCTTCTGGTTCTGGCGCGCTTACCTGCTCTTCAAAGCGGGGGCTTCCAGCACGACCGGCCAGATCATGGACACCGGCTTCCTAGAGACTGACGACGACCCAATGATGGTCCTGCGGCGCTGGGTCCAGCTGATCGGCACAACGGGCGCGCTGCTCATAGGCCTCTGGGTATTCGGCTTCCACATCGCCGTGCCTGCGTACACCATCCTCTACCTCATCATCTTCGGGAAGGTGAAGTGGTACTGGACACTCATCCCGGCGGTGTTCTTCGAGATCATCATCATCGGCATCTACGGCTACATCCTGCTCTCAGAGTGGGGCACGCCGGTTGCGCGCGATTGGCCCGTCATCGGTTCCATATGGGACGCCGCCATCAACGTCTGGCACAACTTCTACGAGGCCAACCTCGAGTCGTAGTGCACCTTGAGAACAGGGTGTTATATGTCGCTGCTGGACGGGAGTAGTACAATCGGCGGCAGCAAGTCACCGTCCTGAGAACAACGCACACAGGAGGAGCAAGCCATGCTTTCCAGGGAGAACAACGAACTCATCACTCGAGTGGGTCCCGGTACGCCGATGGGCGATGCCATGCGGCGTTACTGGATACCCACGCTCATGGACTTCGAACTGCCGGAACCCGACTGCGACCCCGTGCGCGTGCGGCTCCTCGGTGAAGACCTCGTCGCGTTCCGCGACTCCAAGGGACGCGTTGGCCTCTTGCCGGACGCTTGCCCTCACCGCCGCGTGAGCCTCTACTTCGGCAGGAACGAAGAGGAAGGCCTGCGCTGCGTCTATCACGGCTGGAAGTTCGACGTGGACGGCGTCTGCGTGGACCAACCGAACGAGCCGGAACAGAGCAACTTCAAGCACAAAGTGAAGACGCGGGCATACAAGACGTGGGAAGGCGGCAACGTCGTCTGGGCCTACCTTGGCCCGTCCGACGAGGTCCCTCCCCCACCCGCGTTCGAGTGGACGACCGTGCCGGACTCGCACCGCGGCGTCACCAAACTCATCCAGACGTGCAACTGGGTGCAGGCCGTCGAGGGCGGCATCGACACCTCTCACTCGTCCTTCCTGCACAACAACGACCTCTCCGACAAGACGTTGCTCCGCTCACGCTCCACCGCCCCGTACCTGGAGGTCGAGCAGACCAACTACGGCTACACCTACAGCTCCGTACGCCCGCTATCGAAGGATGAGGGCAACTACGTTCGCACGTACCACTACGTGCTCCCCTTCCACCAGCTGCGCGCTGGTCAGGTGGGCCGCAGTGGCGAGCCGGTGCAACCGCGCAGTTCCGGCCACTGCTGGGTGCCCATAGACGACGAGAACACCATGGTCTTCAACTGGACGTTCACCTGGGACGAGAACCCGCTGAACGACAAGGACAGGCGGCTCGCCGGCACCGGCAACGAGTGGGACGTCGACATTGACCGCACCACCTTCCGCACGGTGCGCAACAAGGAGAACGACTGGAAGCTCGACCGGCAGATGCAGCGCACGGAGAATTTCACCGGCATCGTCGGCGTCAACACCCAGGACCGCGCCCTGCAGGAGACGATGGGCACCATCGCGGACCGCAGCCAGGAGCACCTCGGCACGAGCGACCGCGCCATCATCGCGATGCGCAAGCTGCTTCAGGAGGCGATCCGGGTGAACGCAGACGGTGGCGCGCCGCGCGGCAGCCAAAATGAGTTCGTAGCCATCCGGGCCATCGACCGCATCCTGCCCGCCGACCAGCCATGGTCCGTGCTCAAGCCGGAGATGTACCCCGCGACAGCCGGACGCTAAGCAGCCGCACAACAGACGGCACAAGACTGACGCATACGGCAGGGCTCGACGATGAGCCCTGCCGTATGTTATGTTCCGTACAGTTGATGCCGTACGTATCCGTACGGCGCAGGAGGTACGGCAATGACTGTACGGCTCGAAGTGCGTCTCGACAAGAAGCGCCGTGCGCAACTCGAAGAGATCGCGGGGATGCAAGGCGCATCGATATCAGAAGTAGTGCGGGTCCTCATAGACGACGCCTACGAGGCGATGATTCAAGAAGATCGGCGCCGCGCCGTTCAGGAACTCACTAACCTCCGGGGAGAAGCCATGCCCGACCCAGAGGAACTCTCACGCCAGTTGGCATCCGCCCATGAACCAGGAGGCATCTAATCCGAGGGCGTTCGTCGACGCCAATATTCCCATGTACACAGCGGGCAGTGAGCATCCGCTCCGTGCTCCATGCGCTCGCGTCATGGGCATCATTGCAGCGCATCCGAGTAGATTCGTCACGGATGCCGAAGTCTTTCAGGAGATCATCCACCGTTATGTAGCTGAAAGGCGCTGGCCCCTGGGGAGAGAAGTGTTCAACAGGTTCGCCCGGGCGATGCAACGGTACATCGAACCGGTCTACGTGCAGGACGTTCTCGATGCAGCAGCGCTCGCTGACGACCACCCAGGCATCAACGCCCGCGACCTCGTACACGCCGCGGTCACGCTGCGGCTCGGCGCATCGCACATCGTCTCAACCGACACGGACTTCGACCGCCTGCCGGTGATCACCCGGCTGGCCCCCGAACGCATCGATGAATGGGCGGATGCCTTCATGGCGTAAGGGGGTGCAGCATTTACCCCTTCGTCACCGGTTTGGCAAGCGCGAACGCAACGAACGCGATCCCGAATACGCCCGCGAATATGGTGAACGACAGGTCGTAGCTGCCCGTGATGTCCTTGACTATTCCTGCGAGTATGGGCCCCACCATGCTTACTCCCGCCATGATGGGCGCCGCGAAGCCCCGTATTGTCCCGAAAGACCTGCGCCCGAAGTAGTTCGCGAACATCATCCGGCTCACCACCGTCCAAACACCCAGTGCGGACCCGAAGGCGACGCTGAACGCCACTGCTGTTGGGAACGAATCGACCGCTACCGCCAGCACCATCGCCGTGAGGTAGAAGAGCACTGACGTGAGCGCCAGGTAGCGCGTGTGCACACGCTCCATCAGCAGCCCCCAGCCGAACACGGAGAGCGCCGCCGCTGTCAGGTAGATCGTCACCGCCATTGCCGCCGAAAACTGTGACAGACCCTTGTCCTGCAGGCTCACATTGATGTGCAGGTTCGTCGCGTTCACCGCCAGCACCACGGCGGCCTGCGCCACGATGAGAGCCCACAGCGTCACCGTCCGCTTCGCCTCCGCCAGGCTCCACAACTCCTCACCGGCGTCCTCTGACACTTCCCCGACCTGTACGTCGTGCGTGGGCTGGCGTCCGTCCGGCAGCAGTCCGTAGTCTTCGGGCCTGCGGCGCATGTATGCGGCGCTCGGCAGCACGAGCGCGAGAAAGGCGAATCCCGCAAGCGCCAGCCACGCCTCGCGCCAGCCGAACCAGGTCATGACCGCCACTATCGGAAGCGGCATGAGGAACTGTCCCGTCCGCTGCCCTACGCCCAACAGACCCACGACGCGGCCCCGCTTCCGTACGAACCAGGACGCCAGCGCAACCATCGTTCCCAACTGCGCGCCAGCCGCCGCCGTACCGCGCGCCAGCCCGAAGAACCCCCAGAAGTGCCACACCTGCGTCATCGCAGCGAGGCCCACCATGCAGCCCACGATGATCATCCCCGCAGCAACCGTAACGCCGCGCGCACCGCGCCTGTCGAGTATCCGCCCCACCCATACCGAGGAGATGCCCCCCAGTCCAGACCCGAGCGCGAAACCGATGCTGATGGACGTTGCGGACCAGCCCAACTCGTCCTGCATAGGGCGGACGAACACGCCAACGATAGGCCCCTGCATCGGGACGCTTGCTGCCGCGTTCAGCATGCTCGCGGTCATGATGGCCCAGCCGTAGTAGGCGCGGGGGAACGGCCAGAAGCGGGATATGCGGGGCTGCTGCATCGCCATGGGAGTGCATGCAACCCTACCACCCACGCGCAGCTCACGCCCGCGAACGGCTATACTCCCCACGCTCACCCTCCCTTCCGAGGCGCTCATGCAACTGTCAGAAGACCAGCTAACGCTCGTCGCCACCGTCCGCGATTTCGTGAAGCGCGAGGTCATGCCTGCCGCGACCGAGCTCGAGCTTGCCGACGAGTACCCCCACGCACTCGTGGCGCAGATGCGCGAACTCGGCTTCTTCGGCGCGACCATTCCGGAGGAGTACGGCGGCAGCGGCGTGGGCGCAGAGACCTACGCGCTGCTCATCGAAGAGCTGTCCAAGGGCTGGATGAGCCTCACCGGCGTCCTGAACACCCATCTGCTCGTCGCCCACATGATCGACACCTTCGGCACGCCGGACCAGAAGGAACGCTTCCTGCCCGCCATGGCGCAGGGCGAACGGCGCGCCGCCCTGTGCATCACTGAACCGGACGCAGGAACGGACGTGGCCGCGGTCAAGACGAGCGCCGTCCGGGACGGCGACGACTACGCGGTGAACGGGCGCAAGATGTTCATCACCAACGGCCGATACGGCAGCATCTACGCCATCGTCTGCAAGACCGATCTGCACGCCGATCCGCCGCACCGCGGCATCAGCATCCTCCTCGGCGAGAAGGGCCCCGGCCTCGACGTGGTGCGCGACATCCCCAAGCTCGGCTATCGCGGCGTCGAGACCACGGAGATTGCGTTCGAGGACTACCGGACGCCCGCAACGAACCTGCTCGGCGGGACGGAGGGTGAAGGATTCCGGCACGTGATGGGCGGGCTGGAGCTGGGGCGCATCAACGTCGCGGCGAGGTCGGTCGGTGTGGCGCGCGCCGCGCTCGAGGCCGCGATGCAGTATGCACAGCAGCGGCAGACGTTCGGCAAGCCCATCGCGGAGCACCAGGCGATACAGCAGAAGCTGGCGGACATGGCAACGCAGGTGAAGGCCGCGCACCTGCTGGTGATGGACGCCGCCCGCAAGAAGGACCTCGGCCAGCGCGTTGACCTCGAAGCGGGCATGGCCAAGCTCTTCGCCAGCGAAACGTGCCTGAACGTCGCGATCGAGGCGATGCGCATCCATGGCGGCGTCGGCTACACGCAGGACCTCCCCATCGAGCGCTACTTCCGCGACGCCCCGCTCATGATCATCGGCGAGGGCACGAACGAGATACAGCGGCAGGTCATCGCACGGAACCTGCTCCGCAACTACTCCTCCGGCGACTTCCTCTTCGAGGCCGGCCTGTGAGCATGCCGCTGGAAGACGTCCGCATCCTCGAGCTCACCTCAGTGCTCGGCGGACCGCTCGCGGGGCGGCTGCTCGCCGACCTCGGCGCGGACGTGATCAAGGTCGAGCAGCCCGGCTCCGGCGACGCTTCCCGTAAACTCGGCCCTTACTTCCTGAACGGCGAGAGCGCCTATTTCCTCGGCTTCAACCGCAATAAGCGCAGCGTTACGCTCAACCTGCAGACCGACCTTGGACGCGAGGCGTTCTACGCGATGGCGGCGAAGGCGGACGTGGTGCTGGACAACTTCCGTCCCGGCGTCCTGGAACGGCTGCGGATCGACCACGAGACGCTCAAGAAGGTCAACCCGTCCATAATCTCCGCATCGCTCTCCGGTTTCGGGCAGGACGGCCCCTACTCCGGGCGTCCCGCGTTCGACGGCGTCGTGCAGGCGCTCGGCGGGGCGATGAGCGTGACCGGCAACCCCGGCGACGACCCTGTCTACATGGGGTTCCCGATGGGCGACGTGGGCGGCGGCTGGGGACTCGCGTTCGGGGTGCTCACCGCGCTCCACGAACGTGCGAGGACGGGCGAAGGCAAGCGCGTGGACGTGAGCATGCTGGACATGCAGGTCTCATTCCAGGCACACCTCGCCGCGTTCTATCTCGCATCCGGCGTCACGCCGCAGCCCATCGGCTCCGGCCACCCCAGCAACATCCCGGCCAAGGCGTTCCGCAGCAGCGACGACAAATGGGTGCAGATCCACTGCAGCACGGAGCCGTTCTGGTTCAAGACAGCCGACATGATGGCCGCGACCGTCCCCGGCTACGAGTCGCTGCCGGACGACGCCCGCTTCAAGACTGCCGAGGGACGCATGAAGCACCGCGGTGAATTGGAGGACCTGCTCGCCGAGGCCGTCCGTCAGAAGACGCAGGAGGAGTGGCGGTGCCTGTTCGCCGAGTGGGATGTTCCCGGGGCGCCCATCAACGACATCGCCGACGTCTACGAGGACCCGCAGGTGCTGCACCGCAACATGCTCGTGGAGATAGACCACCCCACGGCGGGGCGCATACGCACCGGCGGCAACCCCATCAAGACAGGTCACGAGGAGCGTTTCACACCCCCGCCAACGCTCGGACAGCACACCGTCGAGGTGCTGCGGGAGATCGCAGGCTACACGGACGCGCAGCTGGACGCCCTACGGGCCGCACAAGCGGTCTAGGGTCAGCACGGCGTCATGCAGACCCAACAATCGCCGGCTCCCGACATCGCCCGGCTCGCCGTCCCCATCGCCCTCATCTTCTTCATGTGGGGCTTCGGCACCGGCGCACTGTGGGTGGCGCGTCCCCTCTTCGCCCTTGCGCTGGGCGGGACGCTGCTGCAGGTCGGCCTCATCTCGTCCCTGAGCGCGATGCCCCGGCTCATCTCCGGCCCTATCGCCGGCCTCCTCTCCGACCGCTGGGGCAGGCGCCCCATGCTCATCCTGGGCGCGGTCGGGCACGGTTTGATCCTCGTCGGTCAATTCGCAACCACCAACTACGTGCACTACGCCCTGCTCGAAGCGCTGGCGGGCATCACCATCGCTATCTGGACGATCAGCTCAAGCGTCCTGATAGCGGACCTTACGAAGATAGCGAACCGCGGGCGCACCGTCGCGTTCCGCGACACGGCGATGCGGATGGGGATGCTGGCGGGGCCCCTCGTCGGCGGGTTCATCGCCGCGCAGTTCGAGTTGCGGTGGGTGTTCATCTTCATCGCGTCCACCAAGGTCGTCGCCATCTTCGTCGTGCTGTTCCTCATCCCTGAGACGAAGCCCGCTCGCGCTCCACGCGAGCCCGACCGGCGTCCGGGCGAGGCGCGGGTCAGCAGAGGCGGCATCCCATGGGCGATATTCGGTACGAGGTCGTTCATCGCGGTCGCCGCGGCCACAATCTGCTTCGGCATGATAGGGCTGGGACCCGGCATCTTCCGCACGTACTATCCCATCCACGCACAGGAGACGCTGATGCTCTCCCCGGACGTTATCGGCAACCTCGTTGCCATGGGCGGCGTGCTGACGATGCTCGCGGCAGCGCCCACCGGCTTCGCGGTCGACCGCTTTGGACGCAAGTGGCCGCTAGCGTTCGGGCTCGTCCTGCTGGGCGCCTCTGTCTACCTGCTCGGAGCGTCGACGGCCTTCATCGGCATTGCCGTGGCCTTCGCCGTTTTCGCCATCGCGGAGGGGATGAACACCAACACCAACCAGACGTATGCGATGGACCTCGCGCCGACAGAGCAGCGCGGGGTCTTCCTGAGTGCATTCCACATGGCGACGAGCACAGGGATGATGATTGGGCCGTTAGTCGCGGGGCTGCTGGCCGGACGCCTCGGTCTGGAGAGCACGCTCTTCATCTTCGTGGGCGTCGCCGGAGGATGCGCGTTGCTGTTCGTCGTTCTCGCTCAGGAAACCCTGCGGAGGGAACCGGCGCAAGGTCCAGCCACGACGCGTTCAGGTTCGTAGGCAGCCCTACCGTACAGTGACGTAGCCGCCCGGCACGCCACGCTTCGCCAGGACGATCTGCCACAGCTGGATGTTGCGCGCCCGGAACCCGCCCGCACACGAGAGCAGGTAGAACTTCCACATGCGGTAGAAGCGCTCGGTGTAGCGCTCCTTCAAGGAGTCCCAGTTGCTGCGGAACTTCTCGTACCACGCCACCAGCGTCTTGTCGTAGTCCGCACCGAAGTTGTGCCAGTCCTCCACCACGAACAGCCCCTCGATCGCCCCGCCTATCTGGGAGACCGACGGCAGCACACCATTCATGAAGATGTACTTGTCCATCCACGGGTCTATCGCGTTCGTGGACTTGTTGCCGCCTATCGTGTGCAGCAGGAAGAAACCGCCGTCTTCCAACAGACGCTCCGCTGTCTCGAAGTACGCACGGTAGTTCTTCGGCCCCACGTGCTCGAACATCCCCATCGAAACGACATGGTCGAATGTTCCCGTCGCGTCGCGGTAGTCCTTCAGCATCCCTGTGACCGGCAGGTGGCCGTAGCGCTCGGCGATGTAGTTCACCTGTTCCTCAGAGATAGTGACGCCGGAGCACGTCGCGCCGTACTTCTCTGCTGCGAACCCCATGAACGCCCCCCAGCCGCAGCCGATGTCAAACACCGACTGTCCAGCCTGCAGCCCGATCTTGCGGCAGATCAGGTCGAGCTTCGCGTCCTGTGCGGCGTCGAGGTCGGTCGCTTCCTTCCAATAGCCGCAACTGCCCGTGAGGCGCGAGTCGAACGTCGCGGCGAAGAGGTCGTTGCCGAGGTTGTAGTGCTGGTCGCCCACGTCCCACGCGCGCTTCTTGCTCTGGCGGTTCATCCACCGAGCGGCCAGGGCAAGTCTCGCAGTGTTGAAGTTCCTCCCGAGGTTGTGCTGCGCGCCCGAGCCGAGGATGCGCGCCATCGTCTCGTCCAGCTGCTCGGAGTCCCACCAGCCATCCATGTACGATTCACCGAACCCGAGTGTGCCCTCCGCGAACACACGTGCGAACAGCCGCTCGTCGTGCACCTGGATGTCCCACGGTTCCGAGCCGTTTATCGCCACCTCCGCCGGTGCGAGGAGGCGCTCTGCTTGCTCTCTGAACTTCGCATTCGCCATGTGGGTCGCAACCCTCCTTACCCCCCTGTCGGCGAGAGAGTATAGCGCGCCGCGCAATGGTATGCGTACGTGGAGAATTCCTCTTTGTGTGACAGGGTTACGCACAGGCGTATACTCACGAATGTACTCGTGCTGCAAGAGGAGGGGATCATGCCAGGAATCGTCGACGCAGACACCCACATCATCGAACACCCCGGCGTCTGGGAGCACTTCGACGCCGACATGTACGACCGCAGGCCTCTGCTCGCGTCCATCCCGCTCGACGGCGAGGACGGCCCCCGCGATTTCGTCTGGATGGTCAACGGCACTGCCGTTCCCAAACGCTCCGGCAAGGGCAGCTACGCGGTAGCCGTCGGCGGTTCCGACTCCGAGAACAACCGCTCCGACATCCGTGCCTCGGTACGCTACATCACCGACCCTCTCGCGCGTGTCGAGGACATGGACAAGCGCGGCGTCGACTCAGAAGTCGTCTTCCCCACAGTCCTCCTCGCCTACATCACCGACGATGTGGACCTCGAGATCGCCATCTGCCGCAGCTACAACCGCTACATGGCCAACGCCTGGCGCGTGGCGGGCGACCGCATGGCATGGGTCGTCGTACCCCCGCTCCGCGACCTCGAAGCTTCGCTGCAGGAGATCGAGACGGCGCGCGACAACGGTGCTGTCGGCGTCTTCTTCCGAGGCGTCGAGGGCGACCGCTCGCTCGCGGAGTCGTACTTCTTCCCCATCTACGAGGCGGCGCAGCGGCTCGGCATGGCCATCAGCATCCACACCGGCGGCGGCTCGCCCGGCATGCTGCAGGTGTTCGACCGAAACGTCTCCCACAACCTGCCGCACGTTCGTTCGCTCCCGCTGTTCGCGTTCCGCGACCTCGTGGCGCACAAGATACCAGAGCGCTTCCCTGACCTGACGTTCGGCTTCATCGAGGCGTCGGCCTCGTGGGTGCCCTACGTCGTTCACCACCTCAGGCGCTCCACCCGGACCTCCGAGCGCGGCATCGGCCGGGCCAACCCCGACTCCGCGCTCGATTTCGGCCCCGCCCTCTTCCGCGAATACCGGCTCTTCATCGCCGCCGAGACCGACGAAGACATCCCCTACCTCATCAACTACATCGGCGAGGACAACATCATCATGGGGTCGGACTACGGCCACCAGGACCAGTCGAAGGACAACGGCATGGTCGGCGTCATGCAGCGCCGCGAGGACCTCCCCGCCAGCGTCGTCGAGAAGATCCTCGCCGACAACCCCACACGGTACTACGGGCTGGGGTAGGCAGAACAACCCTCATCCCCACAAAGGAGCAGGGGCGCCCGAATGGGCGCCCCTCGTGGTTTCCTATTGCCTGGGCAGGGTTATGCCCTACTCGTCCAGCTTCAGCAGCCTACGCGCGTTCCCCTCGTAGATCTTCTGCTTGTCCTCGATGCTTGCCGTGATGCCGTCCATCACCGCGAGGGTCGAACGGATGTAGCCGGAGCCCTTTTCCGGGTCGAAGGGCGCGTCCGACGCGAAGAGCACGTGATCGGCGCCGAAGAACGCCAGCCCGCACTCCGTCGCCGGGACGGAGCCGAACGTAGCCGTGTCGGCGTAGAACATGCGGAAGTAGTCGTATGGGCGCTTGGCCAGCCGCCCGAGCGTGCCTGCCTCGTGGGGGTCGTCGCTGCGGCGGCCGAGCTGGTCGAGGCCGGGCCCGACGCGCCCCTCGAAGAACGGAACCAGACCGCCAAGGTGGTGCGTGATGATCTTGATGTCAGGGTGCTTGTCGAACATGCCGGACATCACGATGCGCCCCATCGCGACGCTCGTCTCGTACGGCCAGCCGAATGCCCACCACATGTCGTACCAGGAGCGGTCCTCCGTCACGTAGTCGGAGAACTCGGCTGAACGCGTCGGGTGCAGCCAGATGGGCAGGTCGAGCTCGGCCATCTTGTCGAACACCGGCGCAAGCTCGGGGTCGTCGAGCGGGCGGCCGTTCACGTTCGTGAAGATCTGCACGCCCTTCGCGCCGAGCTTGTTGACGGAGCGGTCGATCTCGTCCAGCGAGGCCTGTGTGTTGTTCATCGGCAGCGCCGCGACGAAACCCGGGAACCGGTCAGGGTGCTGCGAGACGACCTCCGCCATGCCGTCGTTGGCGATCTGCGCGAGCTCCGGGCTGTCCTCCGGTCCGGCGACCACCTCGACGGGCGGCAGGTTCAGCGAGAACACCTGCTTGTAGTCGTCGCCGAACTGGTCGATCTTCTCGAACCGGGCGTCGACGTCGTACAGCATCGGGATGGCGGAGACGCGCTTCATCATGTACGCGCCGCCCTCGCTCATGTTGGTCATCGTGTCGAAGTAGGGCTTGGGCAGAATGTGATTGAAGATGTCTATCTTCACGTAGTCCTCCGTTGGGGCGCTCCGCGTAGACGCGCCGTTATCATCTGACTAACCCTATCCTTGCGAGGCACTGCGGGTCAAAGGGCGCGGGGGCGTCGTTCCTCTCGAACCGGGCACTCGTCACTACGCGGTGGAATCTCGTCTACGGCGCGATACGGCCCTCCTGGCGCAGGTGTATCCGGGCCAGCCGCAACTCGTCGTACGTGACGTGGGTTCCCAGGAATTCCCAGACCGGCTTGAGAACGGCGCTGCCGCAGGTCTTGAAGGCGCCCTCTATCGCGTCGAGCCTGTCGCGTCCCGGCAGGATGTGGGTCAGGTCCAATACCGAACCCTGAGCCGATATGCGTTCCAGATGGCCTACGATCGTGGTCTCCGCCAGGCCTCGTTGCTGCGCCACCTCGCCGATCGACAGCCCCTGAGACAACAGACCCAAGGTCTCGCCGTGCGTGGAACTATGCCGCCTCTCCCGGCGTTCCCGCGGTCTGCCTCCGGCTGTCTCCCAGGACTGCCCCACAGGCAGTGCGTCAGTCCTGTCAGGCAGACCATTGATGGCGGCGTACTCCCGTATGACCTCCACGAACTGCCGGCCGTACTGCTCCAATTTGATCGCACCTACGCCGGGCGCGCGGGCGACCCCCTCGACGGTCTGCGGAAAGACAGTGGCCATGTAGCGGAGCGTCGTATCCTCGAAGATCACATAAGGAGGAACGTTCCGAGCGTCGGCAAGCCGCCTCCGCATGTCCCGCAATCGCTCGAACAGGTCCTTATCGTAGTCCGCGGTTGCAGTTGGGGAGCCGGCCCGCCCTGCACCGCCCGTCTCCACGCTTCGGCTGTTGAGGGGGCGGGAGAGCGTCAGCGGTTGACGGCTCCGGAGGAACTCGCGACCCTCAGGCGTCGCAGCCAGCACCGGATAGTCCCCTCCGTTCTGCACCAGCAGCCCCTTCGCCTGCAGTCGTTCGATGATCTCTCTGAGTTCGAGCCGGTCGAAGTCCCTAGCGATTCCATAGACGCTCAGTTGTTCGTGGCCCATCTCGATGATGCGCTTGTCCCTGCTCCCGCGCAGCACGCGGACGACGTGGGTCACCCCGAACCTCTCGCCGGTGCGGATCACGGCCGACAGGATCTTCTGGGCGATCTCCGTGGCATCGAAGTCCTCTCTCGGTTGCAGGCAGACATCGCATCCGCCGCAGTCCTCTTCCGTCCATCGTTCACCAAGGTACTCCAATATAAACCGGCGGCGGCAGGTGGACAGTTGGGTGTACTCCACCATTCGCGCCAGTTTTTGCTGGGCGTTCCGCTTCTCCGAAGCGTCTTCGATCTCGTTTATGAAGTAGTCCTGCCTGACCTTGTCGCCGTAGGAGTAGAAGAGGACGCACTCGCTGGGTAGTCCGTCCCTGCCGGCCCGGCCGGTTTCCTGATAATAGTTCTCCAAAGACTTGGGCAGGCTGTAGTGGGCCACCAGCCGGATGTCAGGCTTGTCGATGCCCATGCCGAAAGCAATGGTGGCAACGATGATGGGCGTCCTGTCCCGGATGAAATCTTCCTGGGTACTGCGGCGTGTCTCCCGGTCCAGTCCTGCATGATAGGGACGCGCCTCGAAGCCCTGGTCTCTCAGGTCGGCGGCCAGCTCCTCCGTTTCCCGTCGAGAGAGGCAGTAGATGATGGTGGACTGATCGCGATGATGCTCCAACAGGGACAGGAGCCGCCCCCAGGAGTCTCCTTTGGGCAACACGGAATAGCGCAGGTTCTCCCGGTTGAAACCGGACAGGAATACACTGCCCTGCTGCAAGCCGAGTTGAGCAACGATGTCCTCTCTGACCCGTTCCGTCGCGGTCGCGGTCAAGGCGATGACCGGGACCGCGGGGAAGTCCTCGCGCAATCGCCGGAGGTTGCGGTAGTCGGGACGGAACTCGTGCCCCCACTCGGATATGCAGTGGGCCTCGTCGATGGCTATCAGGCTGAGGTTGAGTTCGTGGAGGAATCGCCGGAATCCGGGGAGCGCCAGCCGCTCGGGCGCAACGTAGAGCAGTTTGACCTCTCCTTGTCTCACCCGCGTCCCAACCTGCTGCACCTCCGAGGCGGACAGTGAGCTGTTGATGAAATCAGCGCCCACGCCCGTGGCGTTCAGAGCGTCTACCTGGTCCTTCATCAGAGCGATCAGTGGGGAGACCACAAGGGTTGTCCCCTCGAAGAGCAAGGCTGGCAGTTGGTAGCAGATGGACTTGCCGCCGCCGGTGGGCATGAGCGCCAGCGTGTCCCGGCCGGCGAGCACGTTATCGATGATCTCTGCCTGGAAGGGACGGAAACTCTCATACCCGAAGCGGGACCTGAGCAGGGACAAAGGAGTATCACCGCTGTGCATAGGGACAGTCACCTCTTTTGAATGAACTGAGCCGAACGGTTCGCCGGAACGAGCGAAGACGGCCGTCTCAGTGTGATAGAGCACACGGAATTGCACTGTCAACGCCACGATGTCACAGGATGACTGCCTCCCCGTGTTCCTTGCCCATTGCCCGGCGTGCGTCTGCCTCGCTACCATGGCCGCACCCCAGCCCCCGGAGAACCCGTGCAAGTACGCATCGTCGGAGCCCACAGCCTGGACTCGAAGCACGCCCACCACAACTGCTTCCTCATCGACGAACGCATGGCCGTCGACGCCGGAAGCATCATGAGCGCGCTCGCCGCTGACGAGCAGGAGCGCATCGAGGCGGTGCTGCTCACCCACCACCACTTCGACCACTGCCGCGACCTCCCGACCCTCGCGCTCAACAACCGCGACGCGGGCAGGACCGTCCAGGTGCACGGTGAGCCGCCCGCGCTCCGGACGACCAACACCCTCCTGCTGGATGGGCGCATCTACACCGACGCCACGAGGGTGCCCGAACCTGGCGTCTCCCCGCCCCTCTCGCTACGCCCCTTCGCTGTTGATGAGACGCATGAAGTGCTCGGCTACAGGGTCTCCTCCGTGCGCGTCGACCATCCCGTGCCGACGATGGGCTACATCGTCAGTGCAGGCGGGCTGAGCGTTGGCTTCTCCGGCGACACCGGCGGCGCGCTGATGGGCTTCTTCGCGCACCCCACGCCACCGGACGTGCTGCTGATCGACGTCAAGCTGCCGGAACGCATGCGCGACGAGGCAGAGCGCCAGCGCCACATGACGCCCGGCATGCTGCGGCAGGAGCTGCTCGCCGCGAAGGAGGCTGGCGTCGCGCTCCCGAAACTCCTCGCCGTGCATCGCTCGCTCCGCGAGGAGCCGGAACTCCTGCGCGAACTCGCCGCACTCCAGACCGAACTGAACGTCGACCTGGAGCCCGGCTACGAGGACATGGTCATCGGCTGAGTCGGTGCTTGACCTGGCACCACTATTAGCCACATACTTAGCTAAGTAATGCTCCGGTGAATCCCCATGACAACCGTAAACGTCCACGAAGCGAAGTCCCAACTCTCCCGCCTGCTCGCGCAGGTTGAGGCCGGCGAGGAAGTCATCATCGCCCGCAACGGCAAGCCCGTGGCGCGGCTGGTTAGTTGTCAGCCCAAGCCCAAGCGCCAGCCGGATACGATGAAGGGGCTCATCAGTATCGACGAGCGCTTCTTCGAACCGCTGCCAGAGGAGGAGCTGGAGCTCTGGGGCGTTTGATCATTGCGAGTCCTGCTCGACACGCACGCGTTCATCTGGTGGTTCAGCGACAGCGCCAGACTGTCGCGACCCGCACACCGTCTCATCGCCGATGATGCGAACGAGGTTCTGGTCAGCGCCGCCACGGCTTGGGAGGTCGCTACGAAGCACCGCTTGGGGAAATTGCCGGATGCGGAGGCACTGGCCCTCGACATCCCTGGGGCTATCGTGCGGCAGAAGTTCGAGGAACTGCCAGTCACCGTGACCGACGGCGTGCGAGCCGGGGAACTTCCCGGCCCGTTACGGGACCCATTCGATCGCATGCTCATCGCGCAGGCACTGGCACGCGACCTCGTCGTCGTGTCCAACGAGAGGCTCTTCGACCGCTACGGCGTGCGCCGTCTCTGGTAGCGCGGCAGCCTCAGCCTGCGAGGTGCTTCCCGAACCACACGAGGGCGTCTGCCCACGCGGCCTCAGCGGCTTCCTGGTTGTAGCGCTCCGCGTTCGTGTGGTTGTGGAACGCGTGCGGCGCGTTGGCGTACACCTTCATGTCGCACGTCGTCCCAGCGTCGTTCAGCGCTCTCGTGATGTCGTCGATGCCCGCGTTGATGCGCTCGTCCAGCTCGCCGTAGACGGCGTAGACCGCGCCCTTGATGTTCGGCACCTGCTCCAGCGGCGGGTTCGCACCGTAGAACGGCACTGCGGCCGCGATGTCCTCGCTCTCCGTCGCCACGCGCCACGTGATGCCTCCGCCGAAGCAGAAGCCGATGATGCCAATGCTCGTGACGTCCGACTGCGCCTTGAGGTATGCGATCACCGCTTGCACGTCGCCGATGTGCCGCTCGCGCGGGATCTCGCCCAGCTTCGCCGGGATGTCCTCGATGCTCGCCGTGCCGCCGTCGCGCGACAGCAGGTCGGGCGCGACCGCGATGTAGCCGTTGCTGGCGAGGCCGTCCGCCACGTCGCGCAGGTAGGGCACGAGACCCCGGTTCTCGTGGATGACGATGACCGCAGCAGCGCTGCCGCCGCCTGCCGGTTTCGACTCGTATGCCGCGAGCTGCGCGTCGCCCGTGTCTATCGAGATGTCGCTTCCGTTGGGCTCAGGCCCGCCGATGAGAGGGTTCGCCATTTCTCCTATCCTCCTTTGGTTTGGTCAGGCCGGTTCTGATTCACTCCAGCCTGACGTTCTTGCTATAGTCGTACTCAGTCGAGATGTCGCTCGCGAAGTCCCACGTCACGCGGCTGGTGTCCCAGCCGGCGCCGAACGCTTCTTCGAAGAACGCGAGCATGTCCCGCCACGCGGCGGCGGTCTGTTCCGGACGGTACCTCCCGGGCATCGTATCGTTGAACCAGCCGTGTGGTGCGCCCGGGTAGACGCGGATGCGATAGCTCTTGTTCGCACGCTCGAATGCGTCACGCCACGCCCGCAAGCTCTCGATAGAGATGATGTGGTCCGCCTCGCCGAACTGCCCGAGCACCGGGCAGTCCACCGCTGCGATGAGTTCGCTCATGGGTACCGGTTGCTCCGGCGTGGGTTTCCAGTTCGCGTTGTCCACGCCGCCGTAAAGCGCCACGACTGCCGCTACATCGTCCCGGTGCGCCGCGTACAGTATCGGCTGACGCCCGGTCTGGCAGACGCCGATGATCCCGATGCTGTCGCTCCGCACGTAGTCCTGGCTTCGCAGGAAGCGGATGACTTCATCGAAATCGTCGATAACCTCGTCGTCCCGTATCTCGACGCGCGCCTCGCCGCGCGCAACCGCGTCGAGGTCGCCGTCGAAGCGGTGGAACAGGTCGGGCGAGACGCCTACGTAGCCCACCTCAGCGAGCCGCTCGGCCATATCCTTCGGATGCTGAACGATGCCGTACCGCTCGTGCAGCCACATTACTGCGGGGCGCGGTTCGTCCGTGTCGGGCCGCGCCAACCAGACGCTCATGCCGCTCTCCAGGCGATGCTCTTCCAACATGGCGTTTCCTCCTCCGAGCCGGACTACGACCCCGCAACGAAATCCGCAAGACGGTCTATCTGATCGATGTCCGCAAGTCCGGGCTCCAGTATCAGCTCGTCGCAGCCGATCTCCTCGTAGGCACGGAAGGCCTCCCGCAGCGTCTTGGGCGTGGACGGCACCTTCACTTCCATCGTCCGCGCAGCCTCCCCGCGGAACGAGTAGTAGGAGCGTATCGACTCCGCCGTGCGGTCTGCGGCGTACTGCCCCCAGGCGCACGTGAGCCCGGCGACCAGCCTCGGCCTGCCCGGCTTGCCCGCCTCCTTCCACGCTGACTCGACAACGCGGAAGTAACCCATCACTTCCTGCGCCTGGTTGGACGCTGCGCTTCCCGCGCTTCCCGCGATGTAGCCGTCGCCCAGCTTGCCGGAGCGCCGCAGCGCAACCTCCGTGCGTCCGCCGATGAGCAGTTCAGGACCCTTCCCGTACGCCGCCCTGGGCCCGATGGGACCGACGTCGTCCTGCAGCGGTTCGCCCGCCCAGATGCGGCGCATCGCGGCTATCTGCTCCTCGAACCGCTTGCCGCGAGCCCTCATCGACGCCTCGGCGGCAACGAAATCGTCCGGCCGCGAACCGACGCCGAGCCCTAGCACGAAACGTCCGCCTGAGATCGAGTCGATACTGGCGACCTGCTTCGCCATGATCGCCGCATTACGCAGCGGCGCGATGAGCACTGTCGGCATCAAGCGCACACGCCGCGTCACCGCCGCCGCTGCGGCCATCGCGATGAGCACGTCGTGGTTGCCGTATACCAGCCGGTCTATCTGTGCGAGCGATGAGAACGGCCCGTCGTCCGCTCGTACCGCCCATTCGACGAGGATGTCCCCCTTGTTCGCGGGGATCACCTTGGGAAATGCGATTCCTATCTCCATGCACGCTCCGCGCCTGAGCGCCTGATCATTCCGGTCTGACTACGAACACGGGCCCGGCGCTGTGCCGCACGACGCGATCCGTAACACTGCCCAGCAGCAGGCGCGCCATGCCCGCACGGCCATGCGTCGCCATCGCCACAAGCTTGTCGCCCGACTCGCCGACCTCGTCCAGTATCACGCTGGCCGGGTAGCCGGTCACGACGCTCCCGCTCACGTCCGCGACGCCCGCCGACTGCATCTCAGCGACCTTCGCCGCGACGTACTCGTGCGCCTCCGATTCCATCTCTCCAGCCAGGTCCTGGCTCGCGTGTATCGGGGCGTACTCCGTGAACGCTTCGCCGTATGGGTTCAGCGAAACGGCGCGCAGCACGGTCACTCCCACTCCCAGCGCGTTCGCCATCTCCACCGTATGTGGCAGCGCCTGCTCGGACAGATCAGAGCCGTCCACCGTCACTACCACCCGGTTGACCGGGTGAGCGCCACCTTCCTGAGCGCGGGTGATGAGCATCGGGTGCCTGCCACTCCGCACCATCTTGTCCGTGACGCTGCCCAGCAACCATCGGCCGACGCCCGTGCGCCCGTGCGTGGTCATCGCGATGAGCGTGCCAGCGTCCTTGTCCGCTTCCTCGAGGATGCAGTCCGCAGGGTCGCCGTCCTTCACCACTGTCTCGACGGTCACACCGTCCGACCTGATGGTCTCAGCCATCTTGTCGAGATACGCCTGGGCATCGCTGTTGATCCTCGAAAGCACGTCTTCCCAGTCGGCGGCCGATGGCAGCGCGCCGGCCTGGTTATCCGTCTCCCGATAGACGCTCATCCCTTCTCTGACCAGTTCGCCGGGGAAGGGGTTTACCACGCGCAGCAGTAACACGGTCGCTCCTGTCGACTTGGCGACCATTTCGGCGTACGGCAGCACTTGCGACGCCAGCGCCGACCCATCCAACGGAACAACGACACACGAATACATGCAGACCCTCCTGCCTTTCAGCTTGCGATTCCTGTTGACGGACGTGCGGTCCGGCTTACCCCTGGCCCACCAGCTTGCGACGCTCGGCAGCGTCCTCGCCGCCCTTCACGCCGCGCTGGTTGAGGATGGGGCTGTACTTGCTCGCCATCCCCTGGCGCTCGTAGACGCTCGTGCCCGTGCCCGTGCCGCCGAGGTCGTTCGGGTTGATCTTCGCCGCAAGTTCGCGCGGGTACTCCGTGACCATCCCGTGGTACCGGTTCTCCTCCGGTGTGCGGAACGTGTTCATCGGGTCGCCGCCGTCCTCGACGATCTTGATGTTGTCCTCGAGCATCTGGCGGAACATGATGATGCCCTTGTCGGAGCGTCCCAGGTGTTCGCCCGTGCGGTCGGCGATGTCGCCCTGCGTGATCCACGCCGCGACGTCCTGCGCGGAGTTGCTGTCCAGGATGACGTACTGCGGCTGGTCATTCTCGTCCAATTGGATGACGGGAGGCGCGAAGAACGGTACGTCCTCCGGCGCCTGCTCGGGCGTGTCCGCTTCCTTGGGATGGCACATCACCCACCAGTGTGCGGTGTTGTAATCGTCTATCGGGACGCGGATCTGCACCGCCGGACCGGTCATGCCCCACTTCTCGCGGTCGAACCCGTCGCCGCCCTGGCGCAGGTAGTACGGGAAGATGATGGGGTGACCCTCACGCCAGGAAGTGTCCTCTTCAGAACCGCCCTCCATGACGCGGCGCTTGTAGATGCCGTACTCGTACTCCGTGAACGCGATCTTCTCGTGGTGCCGGATCGTCTTCTGGCGTTCCGGTTCGTCCCGCATCACGGAGATGAAGTTGGACCAGTAGCCGTGGAGCCACTCCAGGTGCACCGGGTCCAGCGAGTTCTCCTGGCACTGAAGCCAGTTGCACGGCAGCACGGCCAGTCCGATGTCCCTGATGACGTCGTCTACCGCGAAAACGTCCCAGTTCGGTACGAGCGGCGCGGGTGTGGGGCCGAGGTAGGCAAACAGCAGCCCGGCCTTCTGCTCGACCGGGTACGCCTTCATCTGGATCTTGTCCTTGAACCGCGCCTCCGGGTCCTCCGTCTCCTCGTACGGCTGCTCCGTGCACTGGCCGGTCTCGTCGTAGAGCCAGCCGTGGTAAGGGCACCGCAGACCGTGCTCCTCGGGGATGCCGTAGATCATGTTCATGCGCCGGTGGGCGCAGTGCGGCTCCATCAGACCGAACGTGCCGGATCGGTCCTTGTAGAGGATGAGGTCCTCGCCGAGGAGGCGCACCTTCATCGTCCACTTGTCGTTCATCTGGGAGACGGCGGCTATGGGGTGCCAGTAGCGGCGCATCAACTCGCCGGTGGGCGTGCCGGGACCGACTCGGGTATAGCGGTCGTTTGCTTCCTGCGTCAGCATCGCATCCTCCTTCTATCCTTCTACCTCGTCTCGATTATCGGGCGCATCATACAGCCGCCCAAGTTCGTGCCGCTAGCGTCGGTACGACGGCGAACTCGGGAGCGTCCGCTCCTCGAACGCACGCTGGACGTCAGCGAGCTTGCGGGGGAACTCCGTCGTCCGGCAGTTGTGCCAGTCGCCCAGTTCCGCTTCCCAGTCCGCGCCCGGCGGCAGGACCGTCGCGCACGAGCGCACGGTGTACTGCTCCGGGTGCTCCGACGCGGGCGGCGGCGTACCGTCCTCGCGCAGCTGCGTCGCTGCCCGCAGCAGCATGCGGCGGGCACGGATGATGCTCACGTCCGTTGTCCCCAGGTGTTCGCGCGTCCTGTCCATGATCGGGCCCATGCTGTGGATGACCGCCGAGTCCTGCAGCCGCACGGTGGGTATACCTGTCGCGTTGCGCTGTTTCGCCGTCTGGTCCATCAGGAAGTCGCTGTCCGGCGCGGCCTGCGGCCACCACTTCGCGAAGAAGCGCCCGTGCTGCTCCGGCTTCATCGGCCCGACGCCCGGCACGAGCGTCCCCGGCTCCTCCGGCAACGCCGAATGCGGCTTGCCGTTGCCCGGCATCTCCCCCGCGGGCTTCCACCAGATGCCCATGTGGACGGTGTGGTAGTCGTCCACCGGCAGGTAGATGGAGAGCGGCACGACGCCGTCCTGCGCCGGGAACATCCCGTAGATGGGGAAGATAAACTGCGTAGTGCGCCAGTAGACGTTGCCGTCCAGCTCATGGCGCTCCGCGCCGTAGGTGAAGCCGTAGGGCTTCTCCGAGATGTGGAAGTTCGCGCGCTGGTCGTTGTGGTAGAGGCCGTATCGCGGCGAGTCGTCGACGTTCAGCCGGCGATGCAGGAAGTACACGTGCGTCGAGTCCAGTTCCCCCTCGAGCGCCTGCATCCAGTTGCACTCGTAGACGATCTTCTGCGCGTAGCTCACGTTCTCCGGCGGTATCTGCCCCCACTCGAACAGCGGGATGCCGGGCGGATCATCCTGGTTGGGGCCCATGTAGATCCACGTAACCCCGCCGTAGTCCGCGCCCTTGTACGCCGTTATCCGTACCTTCTGCTTGAAGGCGCTCTCAGCGGGCTCGTTCGGCATGTCGACGCACTGACCGTCGGCATCGAACTTCCAGCCGTGGTAGGCGCAGCGCAGGCCCTCTTCCTCGGTGCGGCCGTAGAAGAAGCCGGCGCCCCGGTGCGGGCAGTTCGCCTGCGTGAATGCGGGAGTCCCATCGAGTGTGCGCCAGATAACGAGGTCCTCGCCCAGCACGCGTACGCGCTGCGGCTGTCCCTCCGCTTCGTACTCCCACGAATAGCCGACCGGCAGCCAGTACTGGCGCATCAGGTCGCCCATCGGCGTGCCGCGGCCTACGCGGCAGAGCAGGTCCGTGTTCTCAGCAGAGAGCATGCCGTCCTCCCGTTACGCCTGAAGCAGCGTTGTGCACTCGGACATCATCCTGCAGGCGCAGCATACGACATAGCGCAAGTCCCCGCACCGAACGATGCGCACGGATGCGTCCACTGGCGTATAGTCGCACGCGAGACAACGCCGGAGGAGCAGCAGCATGGAGATCACCGAGAACGTCCTGCAGAGCGGTATGCGACTCTGGTACGCTCGGCCTGACGACACGACCGAACCACGCCCCCTCATGGTCATGCTCCACGAGCGCTACGGCCCCGTCGAGCAGAGCTGGAACGTCATCCGGCGCATGGCGAGCTACGGCTACGTCGCCTGCCTCTCCGACCTCTTCCATCGATACGAGGGCGACCGCGGCCCCCTCGAACGCTCCGAGGCTCGCTGCGACCCCACCGACGAGCAGACGGTGATCGACATCGACGAGTCCATCGCGTTCATGCGGGGCCTCGATTTCGTGGACGGAAGCAACATCGGCCTCGTCGGCTTCTGCCAGAGCGGACGCACCCCAATGGTTTACTCGGCAGCAAGACGCGACGTTGGCGCTCTCGGGGTGTTCCACGGTGGCATATACCCCCGCGACTACGAACCCATCTTCGAGGGTCAGGAGCCCATCGCCGACGTGCTCCCCCGCGTCACCGCGCCGATCCTTGCAGGCTTCGCCGAGCACGACCAGCTCGTGCCCATGGAGAACGTCCGGCGCTTCCGGGGCGAACTGGAGTCCCTCGGTAAACGCGCGAGCGTCCGCGTCTTCAGTGGCATCGGCCACGGCTGGTTCAACGTCACTCGCCCCAAGGACTACAACGAGGCGGCGAGCAACGAGTCGTGGGACATGATGGCCGCTTTCGCAGCCGACGCGTTCGCGGGCACGCTCGGCGATGCCCCGAAGGTCGAGTTCAACGCCGACGCCTCGATCCCGTTCGACTTCTCGATCTAGAGCATAGGGAAGTGGGCGGAATCGCTATGGCTCAGCGTTAGGAATCTCTCACAGTTTCCTGACAGGAAGACAGTCCAACAACATGTTTGTCCTGTTGTCTGCCACACATACTACGAGGTCAGACAAGTCGTACTCTTCTGCGGTTAACCTGGTCCAGACTCTGAGAACACCGTCCTCGTAACGGTACAGTATTGCACGCCTCAGGGCCCGTTGTGACTCGAAGTTTCCTTCGGGTGTCGGGTAGACGCCGCCCAGATGATCTCTGCCACTGAACAGATGCACATTGCTTGTCCATGAATACACGTTCGCAGTGCCTCCGGTACTACTGAACCTGTCGCTGATGAAGTCGTCCAGCAGGTAGACGTTCTGTTCGTGTATCGCAACCGCCACCTTGAGCGTCCTCTGGGAGTCCAGGGTAGGTTCTGATACCCACACGAGATTAGTAGGGGAGATGGTCGGTGTGGGCCTGGGTGTGGCTGTTGCGGTCGGAGTTGCTGTAGGCCGTGGCGCGGGAGCAGCAGTGGGGCTCGGCCTGGGCGTGGAAGTTGGCCTGGGGGTCGCTGTTGGCGTCGGCGTAGGAGTCGCGGTTGGAGCAGGAGTCGCCGTTGGCGTAGGTGTGGCCGTTGCCGTTGGAACAGCGGTCGCCGTTGGCGTGGGTGTGATCGTTGGAGTTGGAACAGCGGTCGCCGTTGGCGTGGGTGTGGACGTTGCCGCTGGCACAGGAGTCGCCGTAGGTACGGGTGTTGCCGTAGGAGTAGGCGCTGGGCTGGAACAGGCTGCAACTAAAGCGATGGACAGCAGGACAGGAACGAGAGACAACGAACGGGTCATGCCTTCACCTGGGCGGGGATTTCCGGATAATGGATGGGCGCCAGGCTCAGGCTGGCGCCCACCCATCGCGAGTCTTGCGGAGTGTCTCTACACCTTGGCCCGGACCCCCGCCGCGAGCTCCGCACTTTCGGAGACGGCAGTGCCGTCCGGGTCCTCCCACGCGATCTGGCCGCCGAGGCCGTGCTCGATGTTCCACGTGACGACGTCGAAGCACTTGCCCGTCACCTCGGTCGCCGCGTTCTGCTTCGCGAGGAAGAGCGCCAACGGCACCATGTGGTCTGCCCGAAGCGGCAGCGGCGCGTTCGGGTTGCCCATGCCGAGCTCGCGGCGCGCGATGTTCTGCTCGTCGAAGCCGGTCGTGCGCGTGTGGCCGGGGATCATCAGGTTCACGGCCACGTTGTCGCTGCGAATCTCGTCCGCCAGGTAGAACATCATCGTGAGCAGCGCGGCTTTGGTCGACTGGTACGGCATCTCGCGGCTGTTCGGACGGAACGCCTTGTACGCGCCGCCGTAGGAGTGGTGCAGCGCGCCGCTGCTGATGATGGAGATGACGCTGCCGGAGCGCTGCTGGATCATCGGCTGGATGAAGCGCCGCGTGACTTTGAGCGCGCCGAACACGTTGACGCCGAAGGCCCGCTCCCAGTCCTCGTCGCTCGTCTCCAGCGTCGTGATGCGCCCTGTCGGCGGGAAGAGGATGCGCTGCCGCATGGCGGCGTCGTTGATGACCACGTCGCACGTGCCCCACTTCGCCAATGTCTCCTCGTACGCCGCGTCGATCTGCGCGCCGTCCGCAACGTCCACTGTCGCCACGAGCACGTCGTCGGGGCGGCCGCGCAGGCTGTCCAGGAACTCGGTGTCCCTGTCGCTGGAGAAGCCCGACGGCTCCCAGGACAGGTCCATCGCCACCACCTTTGCGCCTTCCGCCAGGAATGCCTGCGTGAACGCCCGGCCCATCCCTCGCGCCGCTCCGGTTATCGCTACGACTTTGCCAGCAAGTTCGCTCATCTCTTCACTCCTCGGATACCGCCCCAACACGCGCGCCGGGCGGAAGATGCGCCAATCATACTCCGCCAGCCGATGGGACGCTCGCCCCGCGTGTCCGATAATGGTACGAGTGGGCACACCGCCCGCAGGCGGTTGGACGTGAAGATACTGGGTAAACGCATCGGGCTCGGGAACGGCACCGCGGCGGACGTTGCCCGCTTCCTGCGAGGGCCGGACCGCCGCAGGCGCGAGCTCCGGCAGGCCGCAAGCGTCTTCCGCGAGATGATCGGCGGCTTCCGCGCGCTCCACTTCGTCGGCCCGTGCGTCACAGTGTTCGGCTCCGCCCGCACGCCGGAGGACAGTCCGTACTACCGCCTCGGCATGGAGGTGGGCGGCGCGCTCGCTGACGCCGGGTTCACCGTCATGACTGGCGGCGGGCCCGGCATCATGGAGGCGGCGAGCCGCGGCGCGAAAGAAGCGGGCGGGCGCACCGTCGGCTGCACCATCCGCATCGACGAGGAAGAGGACGCCAACGCCTACCTGGACACCTGCAAGGAGTTCAACTATTTCTTCGTCCGTAAGGTGATGCTGGTCAAGTACTCGTACGGCTTCATCGTCATGCCTGGCGGCTACGGCACCCTCGACGAGGTCTTCGAGACCGCGACGCTCGTGCAGACCCGCAAGATCGAGGACTTCCCCATCGTCCTCATGGGCGCGGACTTCTGGCAGCCGATGCTCGGGTTCATGGAGGAGACGCTAGTCGCCCAGAACATGATCGACCCCGAGGACTTCGCCGCCATCACCGTCACCGACGACGCCCAGGAGGCCGCGTCGCTCATCCGCAACGCCGCCGTCCGGCGTCACGGCCCGCGCTTCACCGACGTCCTCCGCCGCAACCGCCTGCTGCTCGAGTAGCGAACGCCAGCCGCGCTGCCTACGCGGGCAGGTAGCTCGGGAAGCCGTAGAGCGCGACGCAGTTGTCGTGCACGATCTTCCGCATGTCCTCCTGCGCCTCTGGTCCGGCGAAGTCGCGCTCGGTGAACTCGCGGGACTTCGGCCACGTGGACGCCGCGTGTGGGTAGTCCGACGACCACATCACGCGGTCGACGCCGATGTCTCCCCGGTACCGGATCCCCACCTCGTCGTCGATGTAGGTGACGTACACCTGGCGGGCGAAGTACTCCGTCGGCTTCATGCTGAGCGGCGTCGAGAAGCCGCCTCGCCTGCTCGAACCGGTCCCCACCGTGCCGTTGATCCGGCCGAGCCAGAACGGCACCCAGCCGACGCCGTACTCGGCGGAGATGACGTTGAGCGTGGGGAACCGCTCCAGCACGCCGGACGCGATGATGACCGCGATCGACTTCTGCACCTCGTGCGCCGCGATGATCGGCCGCAGCACGCGGTTCTCCCTACCGAACTCGTACCGGGGACGCTCCATGCCCGTCGGCGGGTGGAGGCTGAGGGGCATGCCGAGCTCCTCTGCCTTGTTCCAGAAGACGTCGTACGTGTCCAGGTGGTACGGCTGGTCCTCGGGCGGCGACGCCCAGATCATCGCGCCGCTCAGGCCCATCTTCGCGCAGCGTTCGAGCTCCTCCGCGCCGAGGTTGGGGTCGTACAGCGATATCAGGGCCAGTCCCTTCAGCCGGTCGGGCGCGTAGCTGCAGTACTCGGCCAACCAGTCGTTGTAGACGCGGAAGCACTCGCGCTGCAGCGCCGGGTCCAACAGCCAGAAGAGCCGGAAGCCGAGCGTCGTGTACAGCACTTCGGCAGCCACGCCGTCGACGGCCATGTCCTTCAGCCGCTCCGCCGGGTCCCACCCGCCGGGGCGAGCATCCGCGTATCCGCCGGTCTTCATGAACTCGACCTTCTCTTCGGCGGTGCGGCTCTGGCCCCCGGCAACCCCGACGGCGAGGTCGTGGGGCTGGTAGCCCTCGTAGACCCACCATGCTCCCGGGACGCCGTTGTACTCGTCCTCGACGTGCGGCGCGCGATCACGGAACTTCGCGTCCATCCGCGTCGTCCACAGGTCCAGCGGCTCGCTCATGTGTGAGTCCGACGATATGTACCACGCATCTACCATCGGTTTCCTCCCCGTGCTCCTGGCGCACGCACGCCCTTGTGCGCGCAATATCCTCCCACCCGCATTCCCCGTCAAATCCGCCGCGCCTGCAAGCACGCCACCCATGGCGTATGTGGGGGCGCAGCGGTTGGACGGGACAGGCGGCGCGGGCGGAATGCAACGCCCATGCGGACGGAATGCAACGCCAACGCGGACGAAGTGCAACACGGACCGGGACGGAATGCAGCAGAATGCAACAGCCCGTTCACTCCTGAAGGAGAACCCGCCAGGAGTGAAACGGCAGGATGTCTTTCTGAAAAGTGTCGCATTCTGTCGCTTTTTCCCTGACGGGACCTCAGCCCTGTGACCAGCATAGGGCGAGGACGGAGGTCCGCGTAAGGGGCGGATGTCACTCCGCAGGAAGAGGGCGGGTATGACGGGACCCCGTCAACTTGCACCCGCCTGCCATCTGATTGACAATCCGCACTGACTGTAGGAAAACGCCAACTGTCCCGGTATGGGAGCGTTCTCGTAAGAAACGAGCGCGGCACAGGAGGACTGCAATGGTCTCGATCATCAGTTCACGCGGCGACCGGTCGCTTCGCAGCCTGGTGAACCTCGACGAGGGGCTCATCGCAAGAGAGATCTACGTCAACGCGGCGATCTACCAGCAGGAACTGGAGCAGATATTCGCCCGCGCGTGGCTCTTCCTCGGACACGAGAGCCAGGTGCCCAACCCCGGCGATTTCGTCATCTCCCGCATGGGCGAGGAGGAGATCATCGTCACGCGCGACAGGAAGAACGTCATCCACGCGTTCCTCAACACCTGCCGCCACCGCGGCATGAAGGTCTGCCGCTACGACGACGGCAACACCCTCGTCTTCACATGCCCCTTCCACGGCTGGTCGTACGACACGGACGGCAGGCTCGTCGGCGTCCCGCACCACAAGCAGGCCTACAACGAGGAGCTCGACAAGGGTAAGTGGGGGTTGCACGAGGTAGCCCAGCTCGCCAACTACTACGGCTCGCTCTGGGCGACGTGGGACCCCAAGGCTCCGTCGTTCGAGGACTACCTCGGCGTCTACGCCCCGACCATCAAGTGGTGTTTCGAGAGCTCCGGCGGCGAGGACAACGGCGTCGAGCTCTTCAACCCCGCCACCAAGTGGTACATCCCCACGAACTGGAAGTTCCCCGGCTTCTCGTTCGACGGCGACAGCGCCCACGGCGCGATGACGCACCGCTCCGTCAACGTCGCCGCCATCGGGCCGCAGGGCGACCTGCAGGGCGGCAGCCGGAGCGGCATGAGGGCGCCCTTCCCTTCCACCTCCTACGAGATGCAACTGCCGGAGCTCGGCCACGGCGGTCACAACTTCATGTTCGAGCAGCCCGGCACGGCCGAGTATATGGACACCTGGCAGACCGAGCCGCCTGAGGTCGACGCCTACTACCGCGCGCAGCGGGAGAAGAAGCAGGCGCGCTACAAGGACACGTACCTGCACGCGGGCAACGGCGGCACCGCCCTCGTCTGGCCGAACGTCAACATCCAGCCGCACCGCATCCTCATCTGGCACCCGCACGGCGTCGGCGTCACCGAGTCCTGGCGGCAGTACCCCGTCGACAAGGACGCCCCCAAGGTCGTGAAGGACGCCCAGCGGCGCTACATGATGCGCTACGGCGGCCCCACCGGCCTCACCGAGTCCGACGACATGGAGAACTGGAACTACGCCTTCCCCGCAAGCCTGGGCACCATCGCCCAGCGCCTCCCCTACAACTTCCAGATGGGCCTCGGCCACGACTTCACGGACGAGCGCTTCCCCGGCATGACCTTCACCTTCCGCATCGCCGAGGCGAACCAGCGCGCGCGCCTCCGTCGCTGGATCGAGTTCATGGAAGCCTCCAGCTGGGACGACATCTACCCCGTCCACCCCAAGAAGAACACGGAGCGCTGAACCCGGAACAGCGTCAGGAGACACCGTGTACTCAGCCTCATCCAACAACAGGATTGTCGGGCTCGGCTTCATCGCGCTGGGCGTCCTGTTCCTGCTGCCGCTCATCAGCGGCTTCGAGTTCTCCTTCAGCGACTGGTGGCCCCTCTTCCTCATTCTCATGGGGTTCGGCAGCCTCTCCAAGGGGAGCACGAAGGGCGGCCTCATCGCCATCGGCATCGGGGTCGTGTTCCTGCTGAGCAACCTGGACATCCTGAGCATCAGCTTCTGGCTGCTCTGGCCGGTCGCGCTCATCGCCGTCGGGGTGGCCATCCTCTTCGGCCACTCCCGCTCCCGCCAGGCCGCGAACGACGCTGCGCCCGCGGGCGACGACCTCGCCGTCACTGCCCTCTTCTCGGGTAGTGAGCAGCGCATCGACAGCCAGCGCTTCAACGGCGGCAACGTCTCGGTCACTTTCGGCGGCGCGGAGATAGACCTGCGCGGCGCCGCGATGGACGGAGACGCGGCCACCATCAACGTCAACGCGGTATTCGGCGGCGTGAAGTTCCAGGTCCCGACCGGCTGGGCCGTCCATGTCCGCGCCGATTCGACGTTCGGCGGCGTCGAGAAGAAGCGCCCCGACCCCGCCGAACCCAAAGCCACGCTCACCATCACCGGCTCATGCCTCTTCGGCGGCATCGAGATCACGTCCTGAACCCGACAGGAGCAACGCCATGACGACCCAACGACCCAACGACAAGGCCGAAGACCTCATCAACGTAAACAACACCGTCATCCTCACCAACCTGCCCATCGGACAGCAGATCAAACTCCGCGACGGCACGGTTGCCGAGGTGACCGCCAACCCGCGCGACGGCGGATGGGTGCGCGCGCGATACGTGGAACACGCCTCCAACGCCACACTCGTCGGCACCGAGGAGATGATCTTCGCCACCGATGTCACCGGCATCCTCGAGACCCCGGACGCCACGCCGTTCGCTCCGGCCGACGCCGGCCCCGAGCGCGCTGTCGGCCTCGCCCGGCCCGTTACGATAACGACGCCGGAGCAGAGCCTGGAGCGCCTCCTGTTCGAGCGTGAGATCGAGCGCTTCCTCTACCGCGAGGCCGAGCTCCTGGACGACCGCCGCTTCAACGACTGGATCGAGCTCGTGGCCGAGGACATCCATTACCACATGCCCGTCCGCCGCAACGTCAAGTTCGGTGAGCAGCACCGCGAGAACACCGACCCCGAGTCCGAGATATCGTGGTTCGACGAGGGCAAGCGCACGCTCGCGGGCCGCGTCCGCCAGATCAACACCGGCCTCCACTGGGCCGAGGAGCCGTTCTCCCGCATCCGCCACGTCATCAGCAACGTTCAGGTCGGCGAACTGCAGGGCGACGAGGTTCCCGTCCGCAGCAATTTCTTCGTCTGGTCCAACCGCCTGCACGACGAGGTCAACGTCTTCGTCGGCACGCGCCACGACGTCCTCCGCCGCGACCCGGACACCGGCTGGAAGATCGCCCGCCGCCTCATCCTGCTGGACCAGAACGTCCTCCTCTCCAAGGTAATCACGACCTTCTTCTAGGAGCGTCATGGCACTCACCGCGGAATGGCGCTCCTTCGGAGAGTTCGACGTCGTCCTCGTCGTCGAGGACGGCATCGTGCGCGAGGCGATGACCGCGGAGCCCGCCATCCTCAATAACTTCCTCACCTCCATGAGCGGCCTCCGCTCCTGGCGCAGCGACCACGCCGTCGAGGGCGAGAAAGACCATCCCGAGCCGTGGGGCGCCCTCGTCATCTCCCGCGCCGAGACCGGCGAGATCATCGACATGGACCCGCAACGCTTCTGGACCGGCGTCCACATCTGGTTCCGCTCCCGCGGCGTCGACTACGACACCCCAATAGCAGCGGGGGCGTAGGTTCCACCGTCATTCCCGCGGAGGCAGGAATCCAGAGTCACCGCCAGATCACGCGACAGGGCGTGGGACAGGCGTAATCCCCTTTTCTACGGCCTTCTCCTGTGCAACACCGGGTTCTCAGCGTCGTCATCCCAGCGAGCCGGGTTCTCCATGATGTACTGGCGTATGCGGTTCAGGGCGGTTTCGTTCCGTATCACGTGTTCATAGTAGTTGCGTTGCCAGAACGAGGCGCCCTGCGTGCCTTGGAGGGCGTTGATACGCCTGGCGGAGAACGTCTTGAAGGCCCTGACGATTTCCGACAATGCGTGGCGCGGCGCACCCCCGTCCCCGACCCCGGCCCCGGTAGGGGCAGGTTTGAAACCTGCCCCTACCCCTGTCGACGCCTCGCCATCCCCATCGTCCACACCGCCTGCGCCTGCGCTCGTCAACACCACGATTCCATGCACGTGATTCGGCATCACCACCCAGGCATCCAACCCTACGTGCGGATAATGGCGCGGCAACTCCTCCCATACGGCCTGCACGATCCGTCCGGCCTCGCTGAGGCGCATCTCGCCTCCCAGCGCCTGGCCAAGGAGACACTCCCGGTTCCGAATGCACACTGTCACGACATACGCCCCATCACGGGCATAGTCAAAGCCGCGCAGTCGTATGGAATGCCTCCGGCGCACTGGGACGCCGAAGGGATATCAAAGGGCCAACATTGTCCTCAGGTAGGGTTAACGAATGGAACGTTCAATGAGCCACGAAAGTACGACTGCAGGTGGGAACTACAGACCACTTTACCAATCTCGCGCTCCTCGTCACAGAGCCAAATGATGCATCCCTGTAGCAGGGACTGTGGCGTGCGATTGTCGGGTCTAGTTTCACAATGAACGCAGAACTCCTCGCTATTCACAGGTGGTTTCTCAGCAATCTTGAACGCTACTTCGCTGTAGTCATAAAGCCTTGAAGCGTCCTTGCCACAATTAGGGCAAGTATTTGCGAGGTAATTGAAAGGGAAATAGGAACTGGGCTGCATTCCAAGAGACACGCCTTCTTGTTTGGCAAGGGCAATCTCGTCACTGTTGAATCCTTCGGGGCCGTAAAACCGCAGAAGAGGTGTATCAGTCTTCACTACAGATTGTTGAACTATGTGAGCACAGTTTGTGCACTGTTTTTCGAATCTGTACAGGGAGCGTCGCCTTAGGGGTCCATAGCAGCCCTTGCACTTCGGTCTAGTACACACTGGAATCGATGATGCCGTTGGAGTGAGAGGTGTACCTTTATCAAGGCGTTCCAAGTCATGTACTGTTTCTACTTTAAACACAACCAAGTATGCCTCATTCTGGCGAGCGTAATCCCAAACCGGTGCCTCCGGCTCATGCGTCACTACAACCTCAACCAGAACGCGAGGCTTCCGGTACCGGTCAAATACTGTGACATCTGGCTGAATCGAGCCCAAAGACTCTTCTAATTCGACTGTCGACGCCAACTCGGTCAGGTTCCCCTGATGAGTATCCTGACACTCGCAACATCGCCACCGGAAAGGAATGTCCTCTCCTCGGGAAATAGCATTGCAGATTCTATCGTGCAACAAGCGTTTCCCAAGCTTGTGAAGAAGCGACTCCCCGTCGCAGTTCTCTTCTTGAAGATGTGCGAAGTGGTGCACATTAGTGTTACCTTTGCGCGCCACTAGTGTGCCACCGCACTCAGGGCAGACACAATGGCATGCCAAACCTCTGGGTACATCACCTATGTGGACAAGGTGTCCATCTTTTTCGCCATATGGAATCTTGAGAGTCATTCAGAAGCACCTACCTCCAAAGCTTAGCCTGTCTCCATGCTGTGTATCACGGTTGCGATAGTCGCCGTAGCTGTCGTGCCTCCGTCTACGCTCATACAGGATAGCATCGGGTTCAGTGTCCCTCCCTCTCCCCTTCCGTCACATTTGTGACATCTGCCCGTTGCGCACCCAATCAACCCTTCCCTACCCTGTTCCCAACGGCCCACCCAGCCCGCGCCATCGCCGGGATGACGGGCCGATACCACAGAGGAGGAATGGCCAGAAATGGCGCAAAATGGCTCACTTTTCAGAGATGACGCACTCACCCACCGTCAGGCAGTGGCTCTCCCGCACATCGCGGCCGAATCCAACCTGGAGCGAGCAGCCGAAGCAGCCCAGATAGGCAGGCGGACGCTCACACGGTGGATGAACGACCCCGCCTTCCGAGCGGAACTTGAGCGCATCAGGCAGAACGTCTCAGACCTCGGTTTCAACGTGGTGGAAGGACTCACCCTCAAGAGCGCTATCCGCCTCGACCAGCTGCTCGACGACCCGGACCCCAACGTACGACTCCGTGCCCTGAAGGCTGCGCTCTCCATCTCCCTCTCCGTGAAGGAGCAGAAGGAGCTCCGGCGCCGGCTCGACATGCTGGAGAACACTCAGGTCATGATGAGGCAGCAGCGATGAGGCGCGCTACAAGAGCGCTCGAGCGGTACTACGGCTGTCTGCTGGCGCAGGCGGCGCTCGACCCCATCGCCGGGGACTACGTCTTGCGCTGGGTGGACGCGATAGAGCGCGGTGAGCACCCGCCGGACCCTACGGACCTCTTCATAGCCGCTGCAGATGTGCGTGTCCCCGTACTCAGCCCGGAGCCGGTTATGGCGTACCTCAGGCAGTGCTTCAAGACCCAGCGCATCCCGGACGAGACCCGCATCGTGCAGGCCATCGCCCACGCCTACGCGGAGCGAGACCTGATGAAGGTGGGTGAAACGTGCCACTGCCCGGCGCGGCGTCCGCTCTTCCAGCGGCCCAGGCGCGATGGCTTCCGTGGGGACTAGGAATGAGAACGGGAGTACCCGTCGTTCCTGCGGAGGCAGGAACCCCGCAGCCCTGGGGGGACGTGGCGAGGGCTGTGTGGGGCTTGTCATTCCGAGCGGAGTGCAGCGGAGCCGAGGAATCTCTCGGGCCAGGCCCCGTTGTTGGCCAGCGCTCCGTGAGAGGATGCTGCGCGCTGAAGCGCGGGCTGCGCTCAGCATGACAACCCCCGGGGCGTTGCCCCCTTTCCCGCGACGCGCGTACGATAGCGCCCTCAAACCCGGCCACCCGCAGGAGGACCAACGTGTTGCCAACCAGGATCCGAACAGCCCGCTTCGCCGGATGGCGCGCATCCCTCGCCCTGCCGCTTGTCCTCGTCATGCTCCTCGGCCTGGCCGTTGCCTGCGCCGAACCCACCCCGACGCCAACACCAACACCGACCCCCACCCCCACGCCAACCGCCACACCCACTCCCCCCCCCACCCGCCCCCCCCCCCCCCGAGCCTCCCCCTGCCGCTGGCGGAGGCGGCATCCTGGGCAAGGACCTCTTCGCCCTCCTCGACGAAGCCGACGTTGCCTGCATCAAGGAGTCGGCGGGCGAAGCCATGTTCGCTATCGCCGAGCAGATGACCATCACCATGGCGCTGGCCAACGACCCGGCCGGGGCCGTCATCTTCCAATGCCTCTCAGAGGAGACGATCGCGCAGCTCGGCGCCGCCATCATCGCTGCAGGAGGTTGAGGACATGGACAGAACGACGTTCCGGGCGATAGACGGCGACGGCCACATCCGCGAACGCGACGCCGAGATATGGCAGTACCTCGATGAGCCCTACGGCTCGTCCGAGATTACGCTCAACTACCCGTTCTTCCCCTCACTGGACGGCTTCCAGCGAGGCGCGTTCGGCGCGGCGGCCGGCGCGCACAAGCGCAGGGAGGGCGTCATCGACGTCCCCGCCTGGCAGCGTCTCCTCGACGAGATAGGCCTCGACTACGCCGTCCTCTACCCCACCGCCGGGCTGGGCGTCGGCATGATCCAGGACCCGGACTGGGCCACCGCCGTCTGCCGCGGCTACAACAGTTGGCTCGACGCCGTGTACCGGCAGGTCGACTCCCGCCTCGTCGGCGTCGCGCTGCTCCCGCTGCAGGACGTCGACGCCGCCGTAAAGGAGCTGCGCCGCAGCGTCACCGAGCTCGGCATGGTCGGCGGCATGCTCCCGGCCAACAGCGCCAACATGGGCGTCCGCAGTCCCCTCGGCGACGAGATGTTCTGGCCGCTCTACGAGGAGGCGCAGCGGCTGAACGTGCCCCTCGCCGTCCACGGCGCACCGTCGGTCGGCCTCGGCATCGACTTCAACCGCAGCGTCACCTTCGCCAACGTGCTGGAGCACCCGCTCTCCGTCATGATCCAGCTCGCCAGCATGTTCCTCGAGGGTGTCTTCGACGAGTTCCCAGACCTCCGCGTCGCCTACCTGGAGGCCAACACCGGGTGGATGCCCTACATGATGGACCGCATGTCCGGCAAGAAGCGCCGCGGACGCACCGACTCCGCCGACCTCATGCACAGCGGGCGCGTGCTCGTGAGCGTCGAAGGCGCGGACCCCGGCCTCCCCTACGCCGTCGACCGCCTCGGCGAGGACGCCATCATCTACGCCACCGACTACCCGCACGAGACGAAGGAGATGGTCGCCGAGGAGCTGGACGAGGCTCTCGCCCGCACCGACCTCCCGGAGCGCGTGCTCCGCAAGATCTACCGCGACAACGCCGTCCGCCTCTACAACTGGCAGGGCCCCACGCAGGAGGCGGCCACACAACCCGCGGCCACCGCAAACGCGTAGGTCTGTCAGAGCCCGATGCAACCAGACACGCTCCACACCGCTGGCCCGGACGCCGCAGCCACCGTCCGGTACACCTACTGGGCGCTCTACGCCTACGGCCACGAGGTCACGCGCAACGAGAACGAGTTGCGCGTCTTCCCTCGCGTCGACGGCGCCCAGTCCAACGCCACCTGGGAGGTGCGCACCACGCCGGACGGCGAGCGAACGGAGCACCACGACGCCTTCGGCAACCGCGTCCTGCGCTCCCTTGTCACGCAACCGCACCGCGAGATGTACATCGAGGCGACCGGCTCCGTGGACATCCGCCTTGCGCAGGAGCCGGTTACCGACCTCCGGATGGAGGTCTACCGGCAGCGCCTGCTCCCCACCGAGGTCTACCTCGCGAAGTCGGCGCTCGTGGACCCTGCCGCGCTCGCCGGGCAGGCGGAGGTGGCTGCGGGCGGCGCGGTATCGCTGTTGGAGACCGTCGAGGCGGTCACCGCCTGGCTGCGCCGCAACATCGTCTACGAGCGCGGCTACACCTCCGTATTCACCACCGCGGAGGAGGCTGTCGCGCGGGGCCACGGCGTCTGCCAGGACTACGCCCACGTCGCCATCGGCCTGCTCCGCGCCCTCGGCATCCCCGCGCGCTACGTCTCCGGCCTGCTCTCCACCCAGGTCGGAGAAACGCACGCATGGATCGAGTTCCAGCACCCGGACCACGGCTGGCTCGCCGCCGACCCTACGAGGGGGCTCATGCTCCCCGGCCCAACGGAACTGCTGACATTCGCCGTAGGCCGCGACTACAACGACGCCCGCCCCAGCATCGGCTCGTTCGAGCCGCCCGGCCAGGGCGGGCTGGTGTCGATAGTGGCCAGCGTGCAGCTGCCGGCCTAGGCCTGCACGGACTCCTTGCCCTCGATGCGCCGCACGAAACCGACCAGCGCATAGATGAGCGGGGTGTCCAGCGCGGCGATGCCCAGCTTGATGACGTACTGCACGTAGATGAGCTCCCACAGCACGCCGCCCGGCACGTTCCCCGCGAAGGCGATGGAGACGAAGATGGCGGAGTCCAGCGCCTGCGAGACCATGGTGGAGCCGTTGTTCCGCAGCCAGAGGTGCTTGTCCTTCGTCACCTTCTTCAGGATGTGGAACAGGATGACGTCATTATTCTGGGAGATGAGGTACGCGATCATCGACGCCAGCACGATGCGCGGCACCGAGCCAAGGATATCATCGTAAGCCCCCTGCCCTTCCCACCACGGAGCGCCGGGGATGATGCCGCCGACGTAGGTGAGCAGCACAACCATCAGGCTCAGGGCGAACCCCGTCCAGACCACGATGGCAACGGTGCGCCTGCCGTACACCTCGGAGATGGTGTCGGTGACGAGGAAGGTCAGCGGGTATGCGATGAAGCTGACCGACACCTCCCAACCGCCCAGCGTAACGATCTTCGTGGCGATGATGTTCGCCACCACCAGGAACGTCGTGAAGGCCATCGCGAGCACAGCCAGCGGCATCGGTTCCCTCCATGGATGGGTCGCGGCACCCGGAAGATTTCGTGAGTATATCCGTTCTGCGTCGTTTGGGAATCACTCGGGTGCGGGCCGGTTCACGCGCCGGGGCTCGGCCCCGGAAAGACCCACCGCGACAGCGCCGGTTCGGCCTCCGAACAGGGCTGCATGAGCAGATCCCGCCGGACGTGGCTGCGCCCGCCCGCAGGTTCGCCGCCGCCTCCCGCCACCGCCAGACACATGCCGTCGCCATCCAGCCGGAGCGTCCCATCTCTTCCGTACGCGAACCGCTGCCGCGGCGACTCCGAGCACGCCCGCACGTAGAGGCTGGTCCCGTCCGCCTCGATGCAGCGGTCGTGTTCCACCAGGTAGAGCTGCCCCTCGGAGGGCCGGTTGAACGCGAACATCTCGTCGTCCGCGCCCGGCTTGCAGGTGTGCGCTTGCAGCGGGCGGTCCAGACCGAGGCTGGCCCCGAATCCCGCAACGTCGACGCAGTAGAACTCCGGCTCGTCCAGCGGATCCGCCAGCATCACGAGGGTCTCAGGCGGCGCGGCGCCATCCATGGGCGCCGCTGCGGTTGGGGCCGGTTCCGGAGTGGACGTAGGCGTGGACGTAGGCGTGGGGTCGGGTACCGGTGTTGCCGTCGGCGCGGGTAAACGGGTGGCGGTAGGCTCCGACGCCGGTGCTGATACAACCGTGGGGGTCGGAGTGGGTTTTGACGTCAGCGCAGGTGCAGCCGTAGGAGTCGCGAGGGACTGCAGCGTTGGAGTCGGCGCAACTGTGGGGGTGAGCTCGGCCGAACATGCGGCAAGCGCTAACACAACTGGGCAGACGAGCAGCGCAGCCAGTATCCACACACGTCTCGACACGGGAGCATTATAGAAGCGCTAACCCGAGCCGCCATCCTTTCAGGTGGCAGTATGGAATATCCGGCATTGCGCCATGTGATAGCATCCGAAGCACGTATCCGTTCATCGACAGGGGAGTTCGTTCCGAAAACAGGCAGTGTTGAGAAGACTGGCTGCGCCCGCCGGTCGAGCGTGTCCGTGCAGAGGATAGACGCTACGAGGAGGTCTCCGATGCGGCTTCTCAGACTCACGACCGTTCTGTCAGTCATATTGGCCACGCTGCTCATGGCCGGAGCGTGCGGTTCCGAAGAACCCACGGCCACACCGAGACCGGAGCCTACGCCGACACCGGTTCCCGCAGCACCGCAGCCACAGCCGACGCCCACCACAGAGGCGATGATGACTGACGACCCCACGCCGACGCCAACGCTCGCGCCGGGTCAGCCGACACCCACTCCCGCTCCTCCTCCGGCAACGCCGACGGCCACGCCCGTCCCACCACCGTCGTTCGATGCCGGCACCTACCTTGAAGGCAAGACCGTCCGGGTTATCGTCGGCTGGGACCCCGCGACGTCGTCCGACCTGCAGGCGCGGTACATCGCGAGCGAACTGCCCAGGTTCATGGAGGGCAGCCCTCGGATGATCGTCACGAACAAGCCGGGCGCAAGCTCCATCATCGCCAACAACTTCATGGCGAAGGCGGAGCCGGACGGGCTCATCATCTTCTGGGGCGTCGGTGGCCAGCCGACCAACCAGCTCACTCGAGCGGACGAGACCGAGTACGAGTTCGACAAGTTCGTGCGCATCGGTACGTTCGAGAACCGACCCGCCGCCTGGTACATCTCCGGCGACGCTCCGTACAGCCGCATCCAGGACGCCATGGGCGGCACCGAGGAGTTCACGTACGGCACGACCACGTTCAGCGCCACCGTCGAACTCATGAAGCAGGCGCTCAACCTGCCCGTCCGCCAGGTGCTCGGCATCCAGGGAGGCACCACCGGATTCCTGCTCGCTTTCGACCGCTCCGACGTCGACAGCATGATCAGCGGCAGCGGCTGGTACCGCATCGCCAGCGACCGTCCAGGCTGGTTCACTGACGGCTATATCGAGCCGTTCGCCATAATCGCCGACCCGACCACGCGGCTCCAGTACAACGGCGAGATCAACCCACCGGACGACCTCGTCAACGTGCGCTCGCTGATGAGCGAGGAGCACGTCCGCGACTTCGAGATCCTCACGGCCACCGACGGTGCGCTCTACCGCACCGGCTTCCTGCCGCCAGGCACGCCGCACGAGATCCGCAACCTCTTCTCCGACGCTGGTACGGGCATTCCAGGACGCCGCATTCATAGACGGACTGACCAAGCTCATGGGGAGAGCCCCAGACGAACTGATCCCCGGTCCTGCATTGGATGACATCGCGCAGTCCTTCAGCGTCGCCGACCTGGACGGCGCCTACAGCAGGTGGGACCCGAACTACGAGTCGCCGCTCAACTAGCGCGAGCGGCATCGAAGCGCCTGGACAACGGGGGCGGGATGAATCCCGCCCCCGTTCACGTTGCGAGAACTACGACAGCCCCAGCCAGCCCAGCACGAAGCGGTCCGGCCAGATGACGTGCAGGAAGCCGTCCAGCACGACGAATGCGACGAACGCCGCGAAGGCGGCGGGGATCAGCGACCAGAGCCGCCTCTTCCCCTGCCAGGGCAGGTTCAGGTTGATAAACACCAGAGGATAGAGCACCGCCGCGTACTTGAATCCGATCGTCCCGGCAAGCAGCATGAACACGCCTATCCAGGCGATGATCCGGAGGAGAGCCCGCGCCGCTTGGAAATCGTTCCCCGTCCGCATGCCGATGTCGAACACCGGCGCGTTGCCACCGCGAGCGCTCAGCAAGGTGGTTGTCGCAATGCCCAGCAAGACGAGCAGGAACGCCGAACCAGCCCATAGCGGCAAGAGCTTCGCCTCACGTTGGTTGTAACCGATCGCCTCCGGCAACACGACCAGCGCCGTCCAGCCACCGAGCACCAGCAGCATCGCAAACTCCCACCGCCAATAGCGAGCGAGCGTGCTCCAGATCGTGGAGGGTTGAGCAACCGCTACGCTGCTGTCCAGACCAGCAGGAGCAGATGCGGCTTCTCGGACGTCCGTAACCTCAGTACCAAGACCCTGCAAGCCTGCTTCGCCTGCCGCCTCCGAGAATTCGCGGGAAGCACGGCCCATCACCCACCACAGGTAGGAGGCGAACAAGACCGCCAACACGAGGATGGTGATGGCATAGGGGCGCGAGAACACATAGGAGAACCCCCCTAGCGAGAGCGACGTAAAGACGTTGTGCTCGATGACCGGGCCGAGGATGAAGCCAAGCAGGAACGGCGCCCTCGGCCAGCCGTGCCACTTCATGCTCAGCCCCAGGGCCCCCACCGCGAGCACCACCATGATGTCGCCCAGGTGGAGCGTGGCCTGGAACGCCCCGAGGAACATGATGGGGAGCATCATCCCCGCCACGAACGTGTACGGCACCTGCGTGAGCCGGGCGACCTGGGAGCCTATCGCAAGCGCGATCACCATGCTGAGCACGTTCCCTATCCCGATGGCGAGCACCAGACCCATCGTGATGTCGAGGTTCGTGGTCAGCATCGGGATTCCGGGCGCGACGCCGTAGGAGATGAGCGCCACGAGCATCATCGCCCAGCCCACACCCCCCGGTATCCCGAAGGCCAGCGTGGGGATGGCCTGCCCCGCTTCCTTCGCGGCCTGCGCCGATTCCGTGAAGAGGACACCGTCCAGGCTGCCCTTGCCGAACTGCGACTTATCCTTTGCGAACAGGATGCCGAAGGCGTACGACAGCCACTCCACCACAGCAGACCCGATGCCGGGGACAGCCCCAAGGAACACGCCGAACAGGCTCTGGCGCGGGATGGTCCGCCAGCGCTTCAGCCCCTCCTTCATGCCGATCCAGATCTCCTTGTTGGAAACCTCTCCCGTCGAGGCGATGGGCCGCCTGCTCGCAGCGAGGTCGATGATCTCCGGCAACGCGAATATCCCCAGCACGGTGGGGATGAGCGGGAGTCCGTCGATGAGATACGCCGAGTTGAAATTGAACCGGTCTATGGCGGTAAGAGCAGCCGTCCCGATGGTGGACATGAGCACGCCCAGAATCGCGGCGGCGAACCCGCGCAAGAGGGAGCCTCGCACGACCATGACGACCATCGCGACGCCGAGGAGCGCCATCGCGGCTATCTCGGCGTAGGAGAACCGCACGATGAGGGGTTTGATGAACGGCAACGCGATGATGAGCGCGATTGCCCCGATGACGCCGCCTATGGCGGAAACGACGTAGGTCGCGCCGATCACCCGTGCGCCGAACCCGCGCCGCGCCAGCTGGTGCCCCTCCAGGAAGTCAACCGTGGACGACGGGCCGGGGTAGCCCAGCAGCACCGCCGGAATGATGTCCACCGACTGTCCCAGCGCAATCATGGCCCCGACGAAGATGAGGCCAATCGTGGGGTCAACGCTGAGGATGAGGAACGGGAGCAGCAGGGCTATTGTCGTCGTGCCGCCTACTCCGGGTATCAGGCCAATCGGGCCTGCTATGAGCATGGCAAGGAGCAGCGCGCCCCAGAACCCAGGGCTGATCAGCAGATCGCCAACGATTGGGACGGAGTCGGCAAGGATTTCCAAGAATCGCCCTCCCGTGCCTCAACCTGAAAGAGGGCCGCGCCGTCGATCCCGGCGCGGCCCACTCATCCGCGTGCCGATCAGAAGAAGTTGGTCAGGTTCTTGGAGAGCAGTACGTTCTGGTCGAGATATATCTCCCGACGCGATATCTTCCATTCACCGTCCACCCTGCGCAGGGTGTCTATCCTGTTCCCTATCCAGGTGTTGTCCTCGTCCTCCAGGCGGTTGCGGTGCACGAGGAACCGGGACTTCACTCGTATCTCGCCGGCGCCGACCTTGTCGGAGCCGGAGTCCAGCAGGCGGACGTTCGAGACGAAGTGGGTAACGCGAGAGAGCGGCTCTTCCGCCCAATGCACGCCCGTGCGGATCTGCGCTACGCGTTTCTCGAGCGTGTCCTTGCCTTCGTCGAACCAGGACATCTCGACCGCCTCGCGCGTCAGTTCCTTATCCATCTCTTTGGACGAGACGTTCCGCTTCATGGGTGCGTGGTAGCGGACATCGTGCGTCAACAGGTCCAGCCATTCCTCGTAGCGATGCTCGTCCAGCAGGTCGGCCTCCATGTAGAGGAAGTCCTCGATCTCCAGCCGCAGCATCAGTTCCTCGTGTGACAGCAGGTCAGCCACTGCGTCCTCCTACCTTCCGTTTCCGTTCTTCATCCAGTCATCCTTCGCAGCGGCGGCCTTGGTAGGAGCCATCTCGCCCCAGTCCTTCGCCTGCATCACCTCGGCCCAGCGCTGGTAGTAGCGACGGTGGTTCTCGTCGCTGTAGTTGTGCGCGAACAGGCCGGGCATGCCGAACTCCGTCGGCCCGTGGAGGGGTGGCTCGGAGAGCCGCATCTGGTAGTTGAGGTCCAGCTTCTGCGCGACCGGCCCCTTGCTCGCGATGGTGAGCGCGTACCAGTTCTCCATGTCGTCCTGCTGCGTGACGCCGCCCGGGCCGTAGTAGAGCTCGTAGTAGTTGGCAAGCTCGGTCTTCACCTCCTGTGGAGCGTCCTTGTCCACGAAGAAGTACGTCCATATCTCGGTCATCGCGGGGCCCTGCGGGTGCATGATGCGGACGACGCGCCCGAGCCAGCCCTCGTTGGGGAAAATCGCCGGGCCGACGGAGAGGTGCGCCATCAGGCCCAGGCGCTTCTTGCGCTCCTCGAACTTCTCGCGCAGGTACTCGCGGACAGCGGGCCGCTCATTCCACGTGCCGGACTCCTCCCAGCCGGGGTCGCCCTCCTCCGGAATCGTCACGCCCATCGTGTGGCCCTCCGGGAACGAGACGGTGTAGCGGCTCCGTGTCTGCCCGACGGAGATCGAGCGGTCCTCCCGCGGGCGCACCGGGTTGCCGGTCGCCCCGACGCCCAGCGCAAGAGCGGTCGAGCGGTGCGTTATCCAACCGTGCGTGGTGTCGGTGTCCGGGCAGGGCACCTTCCAGTTGCACCCAAGCCGCCACTTGACGACGCCGCCAAGCACCTCCGCGCCGTTGTCCGAACCGTCCGTGTGCATCAGTCCGGTGGCAAGGTAGAAATCTGACCCGCCGAGATACTCGTGGAAGCTGGGCGCTGACTTGTCCCACGTGGCCCAGATGGAGCCGTGGAAGACCTCCACGCGCGCCTGCAGCAACCCCCATTGCGACTTGTCCATGAGGTCATAGCCGTTCTCGTGGTACGGCAACGCGACCAGCGCACCGGTGGCGTCGTACGTCCAGCCGTGGAACGAGCAGACGTGGGTGAATGAGTTGCCCTGGTCGTAGCGGCAGACACGGTTGCCCCGGTGCCTGCAGGAGTTCAGGAATACGTGCACCTTCTCGTCGCGCCCACGGCTGACGATGACCGCCTCTTCTCCCATCCGCCCGAGGATGTAGTCCCCGGCATTCGGTATCTGCGATTCGTGGCCGACGAACAGCCACGAACGATTGAATACCTGCTCCATCTCCTGGTCGTAGAGATCTTGATTCCAGAAGATCTCCCTGCTGACGGTGCCGCTCTCGGAGTCAACGAGCCTCTTCATCTCTGACGTAAGCTGGACCATGATCTCCTCCTGGTATACCCGCGACTCAAATCTGGCGCTATTCAATCACATGGCCAGCGAAATTGGAAAGAAGCGCAGCCACTGGCAGCCCCGTGGTGTACGGATTTCGTTGCCGCCGGCGGCCACCGCTCTGCCGGACGAGTGGAAGCGGCTGCTAGAATGGCTGCCGGAGAAGCTGTACGAATGTTGACCGAGTTCACCAAGCTCGCAGAGGTAGGAGACCTTGCTCCCGGCCAGATGCGCACGGTCAAGGCGGGCGCCGAGTACGTCCTTCTGGCGCGCCTCGGCGACGAGTATTTCGCGCTCGACGGGTTCTGCTCGCATGCTGACGGCTTCCTGGCGGACGGGTACCTGCACGAGGACTACTGCGAGGTTGAGTGTCCCATCCATGAAGGCGCCTTCGACCTGCGCTCCGGAGCGGTGACGAACCCGCCCGCAGAGGTACCCGTCGTTGCGTACGAGATTCGCATCGAGGGCGGCGACATCCTGGCCGGGCCGCGCGCCTAGCCCTCTTTCGCGACCGCGCCCATGACCCGCTCGCGGATCAGCGCGTGCAGGTCGTCGTCCAGAGGCCCCGCCTCCGCCGCGGCGATGTTCGCTTTCAGGTGGTCCAGATCCTTGGTGCCGTTTATGAACGTGTGCGCTGAGGGGTGCGCGAGGGAGTATCGGAACATCGTCGAGACGAGGTCCATTCCTTTGAGCACATCTTCGAGCCCGGACTCCACCCAGCGTCTGCGCACGATGGGGAACTCCCCTCCCCGTCCCTGCTCGCGCAGCGGAGCGCCTTTGACCGACCCGCCCCTGATGATGGTGCCGGCCCCTGCTGCCTCAGCCGCAGTGATGGTCTCCTCGTGCTCCGGTTCCAATGCCGAGTAGACGATCTGGAACGCGTCGAACACGCCCCATTCCACGAATGTCGCGATGTCCGGCAGGACCGCGGAGACACCGATGAAGCGTGCCTTACCCGACGAACGTACCTCCTCCAGCGCGGCGACGCAGTTGTGCGCCTCGATGTCTTCGATCCTCGGCCCGTGCAGTTGCAGGAGGTCAACGTGATCTGTCTTCAGGCGGGCGAAGCTCTCGTCCATGGTGCGCAGGATGTCCTTACGCGACCACTCGGACTCGGCGTGGGGTACGCCGGTCTGCGGACGCCCGCACTTCGTCGCGAGGTAGTACTCGTCGCGCCGGTGCGAGATGAAACGGCCGATGAACTCCTCGCTTCTTCCGTAGCCGGGTGCGGTGTCGATGAAGTTGATGCCGGAATCCAGCACAGCGTTCAGCACGACACCCGCGTGCTCCTCGCTCGGCAGACGCCCTCCGTTCTCCACGGTGTCGCGCATCTCGAGCGCGCCGAAACCGAGCTTCGTGACCTCCAGGCCCGTCCGTCCGAGCACGACCTTCTGCATGGGCTCACTCCCCTATCCCCTGGTTCACCCTGACCTCTTCCATCGAGGGAGAGAGGCCAGACGGCCACATTAGATGCCGTAGAAGCGGCGCGGGTTGTCGTCGATGATCTTGCGCGCCACGCCTTCGGGAATCTCCCCTTCCGCTTCGCGGCGTTCGATGACGTCGAGCGCGTGCAGTTCGGCGGACTGGTCAGCGTGGGTGTAGTCCGTTCCGATCATCAGGCTGTCCTCGGTGCCGAACGACAGGATGTACGGAAGGTCGTCGGTGGTGTCGCACGCCACGTAGAAGCGGCAGTTGCGGAAGAGGTCCGAGCGATAGTCGAACGGGTGGAACGTCAGTTTCTGTGCCTTGGCTATGAGGTCTGCCATGAGGAAGGGCACCCACGACGCGCCGGTCTCTATCCAGCCGACCCGCAGTTCCGGGAACCTGTCGGGAACGTCGCTCATGGCGAGGTCGGTGAATGCGGCGATGGCGTTGAAGCGCCCTCCGATGTCAGCGCCGGAGGTCGGCGGATTGCCCGTGCCGGTATGGATGCAGACGGGTATGTCCAGGCGGCTCGCTTCCTCATACAGGGGGAAGAAGTAGGGGTCGCTGGCGCTCCGCCCGCACTCGATGCCCTTCTTCATGATGCCGCACGCCCCATTCTCCTTCGCCCAGCGCAACTGGTTGACGGCCTCGTCGATGTCGAGCATCGGCATGAGCGCCACCCAGCGCAGGCGTCCGCCGGAGGTGTGCGTGGCATCGGCCATCCAGCGGTTGTAGGCGCCGGTCAGGGCGCGGTCCACTTCGGCACGAGCAGTGAACCCGCCGAGGAAGAGCGTGGGATAGAGCACCTGCACGTCGACGTTCAGCTCGTCCATGTGCGCGAGCCGTGCGGGGATGTCGGTCAACTCGCGCGTCGACTGCACCGTTCCGGTTCGGACGTCGTCGCGCCAGCGCCGGAGGCGGGTGCCGCCGTCGATAAGCCAGAGCCGGTGGGGTCTGCGGTCGCCGAGAACCGTCGGTACCCCGGGGTCGGTGCAGACCGGCATGTGCCGGCGTTCCGATCCGGTGAGGAAGCTCCAGGTGGCTTCCGTCTCGTCCACGTGTGCGTCAACGTCGATACGCGCCATCTGCCACCTCCAACTGGGTGCCGTCTCGTATAGCGCGGAGTATAGCCCTACCGGAGCAGGGAGGGAGAGAAAAACGCGTTTTCCGGCTCATTAAGGCTCACCCATCGCCGATCCACTCCTGATTCCGGCCTTACGGCGAGGGCTCACCGGGGGCTCGACAAGGCTCACGGCACCTCTGCGCAGGGGCTCATCCAAGGGCTCAAAAGGGCTCATCCTCCTTCGGAGCGGAAGGGAAAGGGAGTACCAACGCCGCCTCAAGCAGGGTACGCGCACATGAGTCGACGGCGTAAGGGGCAGATGTCACAGGCCAGGGAGTCCATCCAGGACTCAGCGATGCCACTCCGCGATGTTCCAGAGTTCGCTGTCCCAGCCGTTGATGCGGACGCCATTCAGCGTGTTCAGGTGCGCGGAAACCAAGCAGCGGTTCACCAGCGGTATCTCGAAGTAGCTCTGCACGCGCAGGTCGTTCAGGCGCTTGATGAGCGCCTGAAGTAGCGACGCAGGAGCTCGACAACCTCTTCCCGGTCGATCACGCCGTCGAAGTAGGCTTGCACAGCGTCAAGGACCTCGTCGCGCGTGACGACATCTTCGACGCGAATGGGGCGGTCGGCTACCGGCGGTGTGGCGCTAACCGGGTTGGAGGCAACCGTTCTTGTGCTCGAGGTCCCTTGCGCGGATTCGCCTTCAGCAGGGGTGCAACGTGTGTCCGTTGCCACGAAACTGGTCGCGTCATCGTGCGAGCCCCAGAAGATGGGCGTGCTGACACAACTTCCTTCCTCGTCCGGCGCGTTGTGAAACACCTGGCCGTAAGCATAGTTGTCCCCGAACCAGTGGATCCCGATGATGTGACAGTACGGGTCGGGCTTGCCACCGTTTGCTGCCTTCTTGCGCAGTTCAAACTCCTTTGAGAGCTCATCGAGCAGCCATTTGTCGCACGCATCTTGGCTGAAGTTGTCGTTCTTCCTTGTCACGATCGCGTTTCGGTATGGGTCCAAGCCGGACACCTGCCTGTCGCACGCGCCCGCGGTGTACCATTGAATTTCGTGGTCCGCAGCGGTCCTCGCGTACCGGACCTTAACCCATACGTCATTATCCATGTCGCACTGGTATCCGAGTTCGCCGCCCCAGCCGACGTCACCCGGCTCACGATACCCTCCCAACCCATGTAAACCAGATTCCTCTCACTGGGCAATGGAACAGGCGTCGCGTTCGTCGCCGAAGCAACCGGGTAGTGGGATGGCGGCAAGCCAGCGGGAACGGGCGTCGGCGTGTTGTACGGCACGGGCGTGGGCACGAGGTGACTCTCGCGGAGCGTGTCAGGGTGAATCGGCGGCCGGCCTTCGTGGTCTTGCCACCATTCACTGGAGAAACACACCGGCGAGCCGTCAATGAACTTGTGCCCAGTGGGGACACCTATGTTTGTGTCCCTGTACTTCTGGGCATCGGCGGAATCGCAGAACGCTTGACCATTACCGGGGGTGTTATTCCTCCACGTCCCGTCAATCAACATTCCAACGTCTTCGCATCTGTCGGGATCCGGACCATAGCCCTCTATCCAGGCCCATCCTGGGCCGGTACACGCTTCTTCCGTTTGCGGCACGCCTGGGGAGCCGCCCGCCATGGAGACGGCAAAGAAGAGCAGAGAAAGCAACCCCACACCTACCACCACACAGGCAATCAACCTGCGCTTGACTATCAGGACGGAGCCCTTGGTTGAGATTGACAAGACGCACCTCCTCCTGGTGATACGGCTATAGCAACCTTGGGACTACGGCGGGACCTTGAAGTCAGAGCCGTTATACCAGAGTCACCCTTGAAGTCAAGGCCGTTATGCCGGAGTCACCCTTGAAGTCAGGGCCGTTATGCCGGAGTCACCGAGGGAAAGCACCAACTGAGCGTCGACCGCCGGTGGAGCAGCCCCGGTCTCACCCCAGCACCCACACCCCTAACCTGTCCCTGTATAGACCGGGGACATCCTTTACACCCGTTCGGGGACATGGTTTACACCTCATGCCCGCTAGAGATGCGGCAGGAGGTGGACCATTCCTTGGAAGGAGACGTCGACGATGTCCCTGAAACATGAGTTCGTGACACTGGCGCGGCGAGAGGGAGCGAACGTCCGCGAGCTCTGCCGTCGTTACACGATCTCGCCGCCCACCGGCTATCAACTGCTCCGCCGCTATGCACACGAAGGTGACGCTGGGTTGGCCCAACGCTCCCGCCGCCCCCATCACTCTCCGAACCGCATGCCGGCAGAAGTGGAACAAGCCGTGGTGGACGTGCGTGAAGAGCATCCCGCCTGGGGAGGCCGCACGATACGCAAAGTGCTCGCAGACAGGGGCCATCGCCCGGTTCCCAGCCCCAGCACCATCACGGCCATCCTGCGCAGGAACGGCTGCACCGTGGGTGGGAAACGGCCCCAGCGTGACTGGCAACGGTTCGAGCATCCGCATCCCAACGACCTCTGGCAGATGGACTTCAAGGGGCACTTCCCCACCAGCGCAGGCCGGTGTCACCCGCTGACGGTCCTCGATGACCACTCCCGCTTCGCCCTGGGGTTGCGGGCAT
>MKWU01000358.1_pt1 | contig 87308 bp, 72 predicted proteins | sample 809101 | NCBI WGS metagenome assembly MKWU01 (sample SAMN05860141, study PRJNA318959) | sponge metagenome | host: Aplysina aerophoba | place: Slovenia: Piran, Adriatic Sea, Gulf of Piran | collected 2013-05-07
TGCGCCCCCGCAACGCCCCCCTACAAAAACATGCCTCACCGACCGTGTTTACACTTCCCCAGCATCGTGTCTGGCGAACGGAGTCTACTCCCCCGCTTGCCGCTTCAACCCACCGACCACCGACCTCCAACCGCAGAAGTTACTGATCACTGATCACTGACCACTGACCACTGCAGTTCCGCGCCCCCGCAACGCCCCCCTACAAAAACATGCCTCACCGACGGTGTGCATTCTTCGCAACGTGTCGGCTGGCGAGCATGGCGGCGGCTGTACACCGGTTGTGTCACCAAGAGCCTGAATGGTTCCAAGGATGACTGGCCGGTCAACTACTGTGGCTCAGTAGTAACTTCGCAGAGAGAAAAGCGCCAAAATCGGTATCGCTGCCAGACGTAAACGAGCGGGTTGGATAACTGGCTTTCTCCTGAAAGTTCTCTCCCAATAGGATGCGATTGCCCTGAGATTCGGGTAGAAGTTCCCCTTGTGGGCCCAAATCGTGTGTTATAATAGCTTCCAGAATGAGTTGCGTTTCCTCTGACCCTGAGAAGCCACGACTCCCGCCAAAAGAAAATCTGAAGCCGAAGGAGGGCAGCTGTACGTCTGTGAACTGCCCATTCTTCATCTTCCGATACCTATAGAAGACGGCGAGGGAACGTCTGCGTACTCACCCTTGTAAGGGCCTGCAAAGAGGAAAAACGCCGACATAATCCGTCGAATCGCGACCGAACCCAAGGCAATTGCAACGAATTGAAACAAACCTCGTGAGGCTGCCTGAATCGGCTGGAGGAAGAGTCTGCGAAATCAAGAAAAAAGTCCACAAAAAAATAAATTCCGTCGACTTGGATCGACCTGGATCGACCTGGATCGACTTAGATCGACCAAACCAGGACAATTGCATCGACTTGAGACTAGGCCTCATGAGGCAGCCTGAATCGGCTGAAGGGACCGTCTGCGAACTCAAGAAAAAAGTCCAAAAAAAAGAAATCCCGTCGACCTAGGTCGACTTACGTCGACTTGGGTCGACCAAACCAGGACAAGTGCATCGACTGGAGACTAGGCCTAGTGAGGCTGCCTGAATCGGCTGGAGGAAACGTCAGCGAAATCAGGAAAAAATTCCCAAAAAAAGCAATCCCGTCGACTTGGATCGACCTGGATCGACCTGGATCGACTTAGATCGACCAAACCAGGGTAATTGCATCGACTTGGGATTAGGCCTCGTTAGGCTGCCTGAATCGAATAAGTACCCCTTGTGGGCCCACAAGGAGGGCCAGCTTTGTGGACATTCTAGGCGCACGAACTGAGAAGCCACTGCTCTCGCCCAAAGAAAACTTGCAGGTGAAAGCGGTCAGCTGAAACGCTGCGAAATTCCCCCAAATAGTCCTCCCGGTATCCTTCAGGGATGGCGAGGACCTGTTCGGTAAGACGCAAAAGAGCGTCCCAAAAAACTGAAATTGGCGCGACATACGTATACATTTGTATACATAACGCGACATTTGTAGACATTTCGCGGCCAGAACACGGGCAAGTGAATCCAGTAATGACGAGTACCCGTTGACGTTTGTCACCAAGGCGATTGGCGGAAGCAAAATGCTCTGCCGCCAAGGGCCGCGCATAGAAAATCCGTTACGCATTCGGTGTTCTTCGCGGCCCTTCGCATCGCTTCGCCGATCGATTGGTTCTGTCTACTGCAACACGCAAGCGAGAAAAATCCCTGGCAGAAACTCTCGTCCAACGCGCATACGAGACATCCTGCATCGGTAGGGACCCAGTCACAGCACATCAGGCAAGTCCAGTAAACTGCAACTCAGGCAACCCGAAAACGCTCGTAAACGCTCATGATCTCTCGTAAACTCTCGTCCAACACACGCATGAGAATGCCTGCATCGGCAAGGCACCGCTCACAGCCCATCAGGCAAATCTCATGAACTGCAGTTCAGACAACTCGACATCGCTTATTAACGCTCGTAAACGCTCATGATCTCTCGTAAACTCTCGTCCAACACACACATGAGAATGCCTGCATCGGCAAGGCACCGGTCACAACCCATCAGACAAATCTCATGAACTGCAGTTCAGACAACTCGACATCGCTTATAAACGCTCGTAAACGCTCATGATCTCTCATAAACTCTCGTCCAACACATACATGAGAATGCCTGCATCGGCAAGGCACCGGTCATAGCCCATCAGGCAAATCTCATGAACTGCAGTTCAGACGACTCGACATCGCTCATAAACGCTCGTAAACGCTCATGATCTCTCGTAAACTCTCGTCCAACACACACATGAGAATTCCTGCGTCCCATCAACAAGATGAATCTGACGCAAACGATCCACGATGAATGGAATGCCCGAATCAGCCCCCAAGACTCTCGCATCTACCGTGAATTCCGACTTGCTCTCCGATGCTGGTTTGCTCTTGACTTCCACACGCTACCACTGGAGCTTCAAGAACTCAGTCCACTGGAATCTTGTATGAGGACGACAGTAGCACCAGTCAAGGCCAGGCGCAGCACAACTTGACCATCTTGCTCCGCTTGGCTCTCAAACCCTTTCGCAAAGAGAAAAGCGCCAAGACCGGCATTCCTGGCAGATGTAAACGAGCCGGTCGGATAACTGACTGTCACCTGAAAGTTTTCCCCAACAAGGTGTGTATGCCCAGTTCTCAACGCAGGAGTGCCCCATTTCGGTGCCCTGCGTGTGATAAAATAGCGACCGAAATTCAGACGCCCTGGCCCTGGCGAGTCATGACTCTAGCCCGGGGAATACCTTAAGGTGAACGAGGCCCGCTGAAGATCAGAGAGTTTCCGAGAACGAAACTGCCCATAGTCGCTCAAAGACGGCGAGGAACTGTATTCGAAGCCTGGCAGAGTAGCTGAGAATTTCTTTTGGCGCGACATTTGTAGACATAAACCGTTCCAACCCAAGGCAAATGTATCGCCTCTGAACTAAGCCTCGTTCTGCTGTCTGAATCGTGTTGCCGCCTGACTCGGAAGGGACTTCCCTTTTGAGCGCACTTCGTGGGCTATTTCGGCGTGAGTCTTACGCTTCCGCTACCCTGTATTTTTTTGCATGCAGAACTTAACACTGTTACACTCGGTTTCCAGCATGCGTTGCTCACCAGACCAATGAGGGCAACGCTTATTCAGGTCAGCTTGCTGTGATGCGGACTGCCGAGCAGTTCCTTTTGCAGTGTGGGCTTGGCCCACTTTCGCTGATTGCTGCGTCTCCCCCGCAAAGATCAGTTGAACTGCGCCAGAGCGTGGCTCTTGCTCTGCGTTTCAACTTTTTCCGCCAAGAAATACATTCCAATTTCGTAGAAGCATCTCTGCCTGTTGCTAACTGCCGGGCCCTGCTGCCAAGCAGAATCCGGTTTTCCATATAAGAGACTAAGGTTCAAAAAGTATCCATTCACCCAAAGGAGGAAGACTACATGACAAGACGAACTCCCAGCCGACGTGACTTTCTACAAACGACAGCCGTAGTTGCCGGCTCAGTGGCGTTGGCCGCCTGCGCCGCGCCCGCGGCCGCGCCTGCTGCTGACGGCGACGACTCCGCTGCAACAGAACCGCAGACCATCTCGTGGTGGTACGCTTGGGGCAATCTGGATCCGGCCGTAGAGTCAATCTCGCAGCTCGAAAGCTTCCAGGCGCACGTTGGCGAAAACACGACTCTCGACTATCGCGGCAGCACCAACAACGAAGCCGTTCTGACCGCACTGGCGGCCGGCGACCCGCCCGACGGCGGCTCAAACATGGACTATCCCGGCCTCTGGGCCCGCGGCGTTTGTCTGGCCGTCAATGACATGGTCGACTCCAGCGAAATCATCGATCCCGGCAACGTGGTCGATGCCGTCTGGCAAGGCGGGTACTACGGCGCCGATCTGATCGGCGTTCCCTCGATCGAGTCCTTCCTCTGGTATGGTCTAAACTATAACGCCCAGCATGTTGAAGAAGCCGGCCTCGACCCGGACAACCCGCCGCTGACCTGGGAAGGCGTCCTCGAATGGCACCAGGAACTCTCCCAATTCGACGACGGCGGCAATGTCCTCCGCATTGGCCTTGACCCGATCGACGCCATGGCCGGCGAACCGGACTTCATCGCCACCTCCTACGGCCACACCTGGTGGAACGACGAAGAGCAGACCTTCCACCTGAATCACGAGCTTATGGCCCAGGGTATCCAGATGCAGTCCGAGTTCTACCGCTTCATCGGACCGGACAACTTCGCCGGGCTGCGATCGGTCGAAGGACAGGGCACCTGGGGCGCAGCCTTTAACGCCGAAGTACAGTCGATGATCATCGAAGGCTACTGGCACGCAGGCGAGACCACAATCCAGAAGCCCGAAGTGGCTGTCCATAACCGCGCCACCTGGGCGCCGGTCCCCTCCTTCCGCGAGGGCGCCAAGGTCATGGCCACCGGCCCCCACATGGTCCAGATCTACAGGGACGGGAAAAACCCTGACGGCATGTTTAAGGTCGCCGAGTTCCTGCACACCAATGAGCCCCTCGACATTATTTTCCATGAAGTTGGCTGGATAATGGGTATCGAGACCTGGCTCCCCACAATCGATCCCGATACATTCCCCGGTCTGCGCTTCTACATCGACAACATCGAAGAGGTCACCGACTGGATCGTTGGCCGTCGCTCCCCGATTCACTGGTTTGTCAATACGCAGCTCTGGGACCTGCGCGAGCAGGTCTACCGCGACCTGATCACGCCTGAAGAGGCCGTCGCGGAACTGCAGAAGCGTGCTGAAGACGAGTGGGAAGCCCAAGGGCTCTAGCGACTACTATCCAGCGGCCAGCGTCTCACGGCCTGGCCGCTGGACATTCTGAAAAGTGAAGGATCTCCTATGGCTGCAAGCACACAAAAGGTCAGCCGCTACACGCCTCAGGAATGGCGTAATCTTCGCCTTGGACTGATCTTCGTCTCGCCATGGGTCCTGGGCTTTCTCATCTTTACTATCTATCCCCTCTTGTCTTCGCTCTACTACAGTCTGACCCGTTACGACCTGCTGCGCCCGCCGGTCTTCTTGGGCGTAAAGAACTACGCCACCCTCTTCTTCGATGATCCCCATTTCTGGAACGTGATGTATAACACGCTCTACTATGTTGGCGTGAGTGTCCCCTTCGGCGTCGCCGTGGCCTTCTTGATTGCCAACCTGCTGAACTCCGATGTCGTAGGCCGTTCATTTTTCCGCGGCGTGATCTACGTCCCGTCCATCGTTCCCGCAGTGGCATCGGCCATGGTGTGGCAGTTCCTGATGAATGTTCAGTATGGCGCCATCAACGGTATACTCCGCTACTTTGGCCTGCCCATCATCCCATTTCTCTCTAACCCGGGCTGGGCCAAACCGTCGCTGATTCTTGTCGCCATTTGGGCACAGGGGGCCGCCGTAGTCATATTTCTTGCTGCGCTGCAGGATGTCCCTCGCTCTCTATACGAGGCCGCAACAGTTGACGGCGCAAATCTGTGGCACAGGTTCCGCAATGTCACCGTTCCCCTGACGTCCCCAATCATTCTCTTCAATCTGATAATGGGCCTGATCGTCGCTTTCCAGGAATTTACCGTTCCCTGGCTGCTTACCGAGGGCGGCCCCATGAACTCTACCGAGTTCTACCTTGTTCACCTCTATCGCAATGCATTTGAATACTTGAGGATGGGAAAGGCTTCGGCACTGGCCTGGATTCTCTTCCTGATCATCGTTTCATTTACAGTCGTCATTTTTAGGTCCTCTGCCAGGTGGGTCTACTACGGAGGCGACAAATGACCTCAATCGCCTCCGAAAACAGAACCGCACCCGCGCCCAAATATCACTATGACTCCGGCAGAAGGTGGCAGACCTTTCTGCTCGAATTCGCCAAGTACGCTATTCTCATTCCGCTTACAATTAGCTTTGCCTTCCCTCTCTACTGGATGATCAGTTCCGCGCTCAAGGTGGACTCCCAAGTCTTTACCGTGCCGCCCATCCTGTTGCCCTACCCAATTCACCCAGAGAACTTTATAAAAGGCTGGCAAATCCTGCCTTTTACGCGCTACGCCGTCAACTCGGTTGTATTCTATACGGTCCCCGCAGTCGTGTTTACCGTCCTATCCTCGACAATCGTTGCCTACGGATTCTCCCGCCTTCGTTGGCCGGGACGAGATACCATGTTTTGGCTGGTCGTGATGACAATGATGCTGCCCTGGGCCGTTACCATGGTGCCGCTCTTCATCACCTTCAAGTGGCTCGGATGGCTCGACACCTACCGCCCACTCGTCGTGCCCGCGCTCTTCAGCCATCCATACATCGTATTCCTGCTTCGCCAGTTCTTCATGACCCTTCCCGAGGAGCTTTCCGACGCTGCCCGCATCGACGGAGCCAGCGAGTTCGGCATCCTCTTCCGCATCATCCTGCCGTTGACCAAGCCTGCCCTGGCCGTGGTCGCGCTCTTCCGATTCCTTTGGGCCTGGAACGACTATCTAGGTCCCCTGATCTACCTTCGAGACGAGAATCGCTACCCGCTCGCCCTCGGAATCGAGCAGCTTTCACGTCGGGCCAACGACATAGGCAATTTCAGCAATGGCATCCCCTACCTGATGGCCGTTAGCACGCTCGTCGCACTCCCAATCATCGTAACTTTCTTTTTCGCCCAGCGAACCTTTATCGAAGGTATCTCAGTAACAGGGCTGAAGGGTTAGGAAGCAAGAGCGGCCGATAATGCGCACTTTCTTCCCCACTCTTCTCGTCGCGGCACTCCTCCTTTCCGGCTGCTCGGCGGGCCTCGCCTACGAGCGCCTGTCCCACTCGCCTCCCTCATTTCAGCAACCAGTCAGGCTCCAAGTCAACGCCTTACCCTTGACTCCCCGCTCCGAAGGGCCCGCCCAGACCGGCACGCAATCACGCCCCTGCACCGGCGGCTTCGTCGAACACCAACTCCCTCACATTACCGGCACAGCCTTCGAACGCGTCACCTACTTCACCAGCAACGGCGCCGGCCTCGCCGTCGGCGACCTCGACAACGACGGCGACGAAGACTTCGTCCTCGCCAACCTGCTCGGTCCCAACCAGATTTTCTGGAACGAAGGCGACTGGCAGTTCCGCCCGCAGCTCCTGCTCGACGGCAGCCCGCGCGGGCTCGCGCTCGTCGATGTAGACGGAGACGGTTGGCTCGACATTACCGCCACCAGCCGCTCAGGCATCTTCCTTTACTGGCGCAACAGAGGCGGCGAGGACAGTGCAACGCCCTTCACCAGCGAACAGGAGCCGGGACGCCTACAAGGTGTCAACGGCTTCGCTTACTCGCAGCAGTGGGGCGACCTGGACGCTGACGGCGACCTCGACCTTGTCACCGCATCCTATGACGCCTCACTCGAGAAACAGATAGGCCGTCGCGCCCTGGATGCCACAGACCAGAACGGAGTATTTGTCTACAAAAACAATAACGGAAGCTTCGCGCCCACCCGCCTCGCTTCACGCGCGCAGGGGCTGGCGCTCCACCTCCAGGATCTGAACGGCGACCGCCTCCCCGACATTCTCGTTGGCAACGACTTCGACGTGCGCGATATCGCCTTTCTCGGCCAGCGCAACGGCGGCTGGCTCACGACCGAACCCTTCGCCACAACCACTTTCAGTACCATGAGCTTCGACAGCGGTGACCTCGACAACGACGGCCAGATGGAGCTGTTCGCCGCCGACATGCACCCCTATTCCGAAGATCCGGAAATCATGAACCAGTGGCTACCAGTAATGGAGACCATGCCTCCTCCCAGCCCCGAAGACGGTCCCCAGGTGATGGCCAACGTCCTCCAGGAACGGCAAGGCGACGCCTGGTCGGACCAGGCCGAAAACTGGCGCATCCCCTTCAGCGGCTGGAGCTGGTCCGCCCAATTCGGCGATCTGGATCAGGACGGCCTGCTCGACCTGTACGTCGTCAACGGCATGACCGCCATGGAGATCTTCCGCCACCTGCCCGGCGACGAACTGGTCGAGGAAAACCAGGCCTACCGCAACGACGGAGGCAACAGCTTCACGCCCGCACCCGAATGGAAGCTGAACAGCACCGCCGGCGGCCGCGGCATGAGCATGGCCGACTTTGACGGCGACGGCGACCTCGATGTGTTGATTAACAACCTGCGCTCCCCGTCCCAACTGTTCGAGAACCAGTTGTGCAGCGGCAAGTCCCTCCTGGTCGATCTGCGCCATCCCGGCAACGGCAACACACGCGCCCTGGGCGCCGAGCTTCTACTGCATACCTCGACCGGCGTCTATCGCCGCAGTGTGCACGCAGCGGGAGGCTACCTGTCCGGCCGCAGCGCCCGCCAGCACTTTGGAATGCCCCCTGCCAGTAGTATCATCGCCTTGGAAGTGCGCTGGCCGGACCGCGTCGTCACGCTGATCGATGTGCAACCGCTTCAACCGAACAGCCTACTGACAATCACCCGCCGCACCGCTGAAACCGAGCCAATCGCCCCAAGCGACGCCGGCCCACCCTGAGCGGTCTACGACCTTCACCTTTCCCCACCATAATGGACCAATCCTTGAACAATCCTTCTTACGAGCACAAATGGCAGATTCTGGCTGCCTTGGCAGGCGTCATCCTGACGGCATCCCTGGTCTTCAGTTCTGCCGCCGTCGTCCTGCCTTCCATCGTGCGCGAATTCAATATTGACTTTGACGTCGGTCAGTGGGTGCTCCTTTCCTACACCCTCGCCCAGACTTCAATCATGCCCATGGTGGGACGGCTGGGAGATATGGTCGGCAAGCGACCCATTTTCCTGGGCGGCACAATCGCCTTCATGATCACGTCGATCCTCCCCGGTCTCGCGCCCACCATCGAGCTGCTGCTTTTCTTCCGCGTCCTGCAGGCCGTGAGCGCGGCGTTCGCCATCACCCTGAACTACGGCATTGTCATCGAAAACTTTCCCTCTTCCGAGCGCGGCAAAGCACTCGGCGCTTTCGGCGCGATCTTTGCGGCTGGAAGCATCGTCGGACCCATGCTCGCCGGAGCCCTCTTAGAAACACTTTCGTGGCGCTGGATCTTCTTTGTAGGTCAGCCTTTGAGCGCAATCAGCCTGGTTTTGGCCTGGCGCTATCTGCCTAAGACTCGCCCCACCGGCCGGGAGAGTTTCGACTGGACCGGCTCCTTCCTCCTTTTTGCGGGGCTTCTGGCACTTATGCTGTATCTGACATTTGGCGACCGCGTCGGATTCCGTTCTCCCGTCATGCTGGGACTGTTCGCAGTATCTCTACTCTCGATTTGGCAGTTTGTGCGTAATGAGGCACGCGTGCAGGATCCGCTTGTCGACCTTTCGCTGTTCCGGAACGCTCAGTTCAGCGTCAACTTGGCCATTCGGATCATTACAAATGTTGCAATGGGTGGTCTGTGGTTCTTGTTTCCATTCTATCTGAGCAATATCTTGCAGATTGAGCCTTTGCTTGCCGGCATGCTCCTGACAACTTTTTGGATCTGGTTCGGTGTGGCCGTGTTGGTTTCTGGCACCTTGTCCGATCGGTACGGCGTTCGACTGATCACAGGCGTGGGCTTGGCAATCCTGGCCTTCGGTTGCTACACCGTCAGCACACTCAGCGCCGCCAGTACAGCTGCGGACTTTGTTCTACGGGTCGCGCCAGTTGCCCTGGGCTTTGGGATCTCACATTCACCTACAAACAGCGCAGTCATGAGTTCTGTCCCCCGCGCAAGGCTGGGCATCGCAAGCGGGACCAACACGATCGGCCGCTTCTTAGGACGCACCGCCGGCGTGGCCGCACTCGGCGCCGTGTGGGCCAGCCGCGTCAACGCATATGCCGGGCCCGAACTCAGCGGCGCAGTGACGGAGGCAGCAGCCGCGCCCCAGATCGCGGCACTGCAAGATGTTGCCTACGCGGCCATGGCCCTGGTCGCCATCACCCTGGCGTTGATTGCATGGGAAACGCTCCACTCGCGTTCGGCCGCACGCCAGGTACCGGTTTCTTCGTAACCGACCCTGTTTCCCACCGCAGCGCGCACACCGCATCCTGCTACCTTTCGGCCCGCGGCGCGCGTCGACATTTCGGCCTAACTGTGGAAGACAGAATCCACGCCCCGGAAATCCGCTGGCCGGATCCTTTCTTGTTGTTGTTTACGGCCAACGTCTGCAGCCGCACAGCATACAAACGGCCGTGCGTTCCCACTAATCGTCCAAGAAGCGGCCCTTGGTCCTCGGACCGTTCTACTCACCCTACCCAATAAGGTGTATGTCTCCGCCCGCAATGGCTAAGCCGACTGTTCAACCCTCTATCGAGCGCAAGTGGCATATCTTCGCTGCTCTAGGTTCAGGTATCTTTCTCGCCTCTTTCGACGGCGGTGTCGTCAGAGTGGCGCTGCCCACGCTCGTAACCGAATTCAACGTCGACTTCGCGCTTGTACAGTGGGTCGTGCTCTCCTTCTCGCTCACGCAGACAGCGATCATGCTGGGCGTGGGCAGGCTAGGCGATATGGTGGGCAAGAAGCCGATCTTCCTCAGCGGCACGATCGCATTTGCCATCAGTTCCGTCCTCGCAGGCCTTGCGCCCAATATCGAGCTCCTCCTCTTTTTTCGCGTGCTTCAGGCAATCGGCGGCGCATTTGCCACTGCACTGAGTATGGGCATCGTAACCGAGACCTTCCCAGCTTCAGAGCGCGGAAAGGCGCTCGGCCTCTTCAGCGCCACCGTTTCGGTCGGTGGCATCGCCGGGCCGATTCTGGGCGGCGCTCTCCTCGAATACTTCTCCTGGCGCTGGATCTTCTTCGTTTCCCCTCCTGTCGGTTGTGTCAGTTTTCTTCTGGCCTTGCGCTACCTGCCCGGTGCCAACCCCGGGGGACGGCAGCGCTTTGACTGGGTCGGTTTTTCCACTTTCTTCGCCTTTCTGCTTGCGCTCATGCTTTTCCTGACCGTCGGCCAGCGCACTGGCTTTCGATCGCCAGCAATGCTAGGCCTCCTGGCTTTCTCACTGCTTTCTCTCACGCTCTTCATTCGTACGGAGTTGCGCGTGGCGGAGCCGCTCCTCGACCTTACTCTTTTCCGCAACACTCTCTTCAGTCTCAACCTGTCGATGCGCCTGATCAGTTTCATCGTTACAGGCGGCATCACGCTGCTCTTCCCCTTCTATCTCAGCAACCTACTGCAACTGGATCCTTCCGTCATTGGCCTGCTGCTCACAGCAACAATGGTTTTCTTCGGCCTGGCCTCACCAATATCCGGAATCCTTTCAGACCGCTTCGGGTATCGGCTTATCGCCACCGCCGGGTTGGTAATGTTTGCATTCGGCTGCTACACTGTCAGTACTCTCACTGCTGAGACTTCGATCATAGGATATGTTCTGCGAGTCTCACCGTTGGGCTTGGGAATGGGAATCTTTCAGTCTCCCAACAACAGCGCCGTCATGGGCTCAGTACCCAGAGAAAGGCTCGGCGTGGTAAGCGGCGTCAACGTGATCGGGCGCACGCTGGGAAACACGGCAGGAGTGGCCGCCTTGGGAGCATTGTGGGCAAGCCGGGTTCTGGTTTATGCGGGGCCCGATTTCGCGGGTGACGTGACTGAAGCAGTTGCTGTCGCGCAGACATCGGCCTTGCGGGATGTCTCATTCGTCGCGATGGCGATGGTTGGAGTGGCGCTGGCGATGAGCGTTTGGGGGCTGGTGCGTGGGCCGGCACTCCTGCAAATCCGCAGACGTCGACTCTAACTACAAGCAGTGACTGGAATTCTGCTTTCCAGACGCGAGAATCATACCCAAGTGACCCTGAATGGAGTGATCATGAACGTTCGCTTTGGCTATCGGGATATGCGCTACCCCAGCGACACCCTGGGCACACTAAGAGATAGTCAACATCTGCTGGCGAACACGCCGGCTCTGCACGCCCAAATGGCCGAGGACGGCTATCTGCTTCTGCGGGGACTCATCGACCGCGAAAAGGTGCAAAAAGCGCGGGCGACAATCTTGCACTACATGCACGAGCAGAACGTATTGACCCCGGATGCGCCTGTACTCGAGGGCGTTATGCCAAAGGGTGGCCGCGGCGCCAAGATGAGGCGTATCGCCTATAGCGAGGACGTTCTCGCCGTCCTCCAGGCAACTGAGCTTTTCAGCTTTTTTGCTTCCTACTTCGGCGAACCTGCCCTGACCTTCCAATACAAATGGCTGCGAGCCGTCGGCAACGAGCAGTACACCGGCGCGCACTATGACTTCGTGTATATGGGCCGCGGCTCACCTCGTCTTCACACTATCTGGATACCTCTGGGAGACGCGACGGTCGACCATGGCACGCTCGCAATCTGTCGGGGATCTCACAAACTGCCAAGCTTTGCACGCATCCGTGATACCTACGGGCGCATGGACGTGGACCGGGACGGCATTGATGGCTGGTTCACAAAAGATCCAATGGAGATCGTCGAGAATTTCGGCGGTGAGTGGCTCACCAGCGAATTCTTTATGGGCGATGTTATCCTTTTTGGAATGCACACAATGCACGCTTCCACCACCAACCTGACCAATCGCTTCCGTCTCAGTTGCGATGTGCGTTTCCAGCCGGCCAGTGAACCAGCCGACAAACGCTGGGTGGAGGGCGGCCCTGGGCACACGGTGCACGGCATCAAAGAGCTTGTCCCCATGGAGAAGGCGCGAGCCGATTGGGGACTGCCAGTCGGTTAACTGAATTCCTAACCTCAGCAACAGTCTGCTGGCAAGATCGATCAACGAATTGCCCGCGGCTCGAAGTTCGATTACCATAATCCCGGTGTAAGGAAAGTAGCCGCTGTTAGCTGTCCAGTTGACTAGCAGCCAGCCGAGTTCCCGAAATCGCCCTTTGCAACCCTTGGTCATGTCTGAACATACTCGTATCGACTGCGATATTCACAATGAAGTTCCGGACTTGGAGGCTCTGTATCCCTACCTGCCTGACCACTGGCTCGCCTATTGCCGCGAGTCGGCATTCAACGGACCTGACGCGGCCGACTACCCTGAAAGTGTACCTACAACTGCTCGCGACGGCAGCAGCCCTAAACCCGATCTGGCTGAAGTGCAAGCTCGCGTCCTGGATGATGTCGAAATTGGCATTTTGAACTGCGCCTATCGCGTCCAGAGTGTTCGCAACGAGGACCTGGCCGCCTCTCTGGCTACCGCGGTTAACCAGTGGCAGGTGGAGCACTGGCTTGAAAAAGAGACTCGCTTGCGGGCATCCATCGTTGTGCCAAGCCACAGCCCGCCCCTGGCCGCAAGGGAAATCGACAGATGGGGCGATCACCCCGGCTTCGTACAGGTAATCCTGCCGGTACGTGCCGAAGCCCCTTATGGTAATCGCCGCTATGACCCCATTTACGAGGCTGCAATCAGGCACGACCTCGCGCTTGGCATCAATTACGGCGGCGCCCCCGGACATCCCCCAACGCCCACTGGCTGGCCGTCCTATTTCATTGAAGACTATGCCGGCATGGCGCAGATCTTTCAGTCCCAGGTGATTAGCCTGGTCTGTGAAGGCGCATTTGAACGTTTTCCCTCATTGCGGGTCGCGCTTATCGAAGGGGGATTCACTTGGCTGCCGTCGCTGATGTGGCGCATCGACAAAGAGTGGAAGGGGTTGCGCCACAATACGCCCTATGTCAGGCGGCGGCCGTCCGAATATATGCGCACACACCTGCGCTTCACCATTCAACCCTTGGACGCGCCGCCGAATCCGCTGCATCTGGCGCAAATTCTCGAACAATGCGGGGCCGAAGACCTTCTTCTATACGCCAGTGATTATCCCCATAGCCACGACAGTCAGGACTTTCTTCTGGACCTGTTGACGGCCGATCAGAGAGAAAAGATCGACTCCGCAAACGCGCGCACGTTTTACCGGTTGTAGATAGACGCTCACGGAGGCGAGACAGTGAACTACTCTCACAATTGGATTCTCGCCCCAACTGACACACTGGGAGGACAGACATGACTGCTCAATTCGATTCGACTGCCATTGCGGAACGCGGCGCCGTAACGAAAGATCGTACTAATGGTCATGACGCAGCCGATCCCGATGCCTCAGTTCAACAGGGTGCCCGATACCGTGCGCCTCTGGACACGGCCATAATCGACACCGATATTCATATCTACTTCCCGACACAGGACGTACTGCGTTCCTATTTGGAACCGCACTGGCAGGAGTATCATCAGACCTTCGGACAGCGTGGCTATGACGGCTCCCACTTTCCACGAGCGATGCCCAATGCGGCCCGCCATGACGCCTGGCCTGACGACGGAACGCCGCCAGGTTCAAATCTGCCCTTGCTGCAGAAACAGCTTCTGGACGAATGGAACATCGAAATCGGCGTCCTCAACCCGCTTGTAGGCGCGGGCGAGCAACGCAATCTCGCCTTTGGCGCCGCCTTTGCCAGGGCCACCAATGAGTGGCAGTTGGCCGAATGGCTGGAACCGGACCCCCGCTTGCGTGCCTCGATCATCGTTCCTTGGGAAGATGGAGAGCTTTCTGCCGCAGAAATCGACAGGTGGGGCAGTCATCCAGGATTCGTCCACGCACTGCTTATCGCCCGCACAAAAGAGCCTCTTGGACGTCGCAAATACTGGCCCATGTATGAAGCAGCCTGCCGCCACGACGTGCCCATAGCCATCCATTTCGGCGGCGCGGGCGGCGCACCTATTACCGGTTCGGGATTCCCCAACCACTACATTGAAGATCATGGCGGCATGCCGCAGACCTTCCAGGCGCAGGTGATTAGCCTCATTTTCGAGGGCGTCTTTCATCAGTTCCCCACACTCAAATTTGTGCTGATCGAAGGGGGATTTGCTTGGATTCCGCCGATGCTATGGCGCATGGACAGCGCCTGGCGCAAGCTGGGCAGCGAAGTGCCCCACGTTACCGAACCGCCTTCGGAGTTGTTCCGACGCCATTTCTGGGTCAGCACACAACCGATGGAAGAGCCCTTCCAACCGGAGCAGTTCCGCCAACTGCTGGGTCACCTCGACTTGGACGACAACCTGCTTTTCGCCACCGACTACCCACACTGGGACTTTGACTCCCCGGATCGCGCCTTTCCCATTCCGTTGGACAAAGAGCGCCGGCGGAAATTTATGGCGGAAAATGCCCGCGCACTGTACAATCTCTAGAGATCAGTAATGGCTAAACACATCGTTGCCACAGTTGACGAGATCCCCCAGGGAGAACGCAAAATAGTCGAAATCGGTGGACGCTCCATCGGTGTCTTCAACATAAAGGGTCAGTTCTATGCCCTGCGCAATATCTGTCCCCACCAGGGCGGCCCCCTCTGTGAAGGTCGGCTCACTGGCTTTGTGATGGCCGACAAGCCCGGAGGTGAATACAGGTACGAGAGGCGGGGCGAGATTATACGCTGCCCCTGGCACGGCTGGGAATATGACGTGACGACCGGCCAATCCTGGGTGGACCCCACCTCCGTACGCACTCGCAGCTACGAAGTAGAAGTCGCCACCGCAGACGCTCTCCCTTCTAGTTACCAACCGGGCCCCTACACCGCGGAAACGTTCGAAGTCTCTGTCGACCAAGAGTACGTCGTCGTCGAACTGCCGGGCTGACAAGAGCACTGGATTCGCTTCCCGACCACGCGTAGTGACCAAAGTACTACAACGCATGCAGAGTCAAAACAGCTATTCTATAGCCATGGGAGATCCCTCCTCATGAACCATTCGGCAACTGCCGCTTTCGACTTGAAACTTGATGCCTTCCTTCAAAACGCCCAGCCGCGGCAGCTCGCGGAATTGAGTGAATGGCTGCGTATTCCCAGCGTCAGTACCCAGTCGCAACACAACGAAGATGTCAAGAGAGCTGCGGACTGGCTGGCACGGAAGATGACTGCCATTGGCCTGCAAAACGTGGAAGTCATCCGAGCCGGCGGCCATCCGATCGTCTATGGTGACTGGCTGCACGCCGCCGCCGCCGCCCCGACCGTCCTGATCTACGGCCACTACGATGTCCAACCAGTCGACCCGTTGGAGTTGTGGACTTCGCCACCATTCGAGCCGTCCGTGCGGGGCGAAGACCTGTTCGCCCGTGGGGCGTCTGACGACAAAGGGCAACTATTTGCCCACGTTGCCGCGGTCGAGGCCCTTCTGTCAACGTATGGGGAGTTGCCAGTAAACGTTAAGTTCCTGGTTGAGGGCGAAGAAGAGGTAGGCAGCCGGGCACTGACTGCATATCTGCCGTCAGAAACTGAAAAGCTCGCGGCCGATGTCTGTCTTATCTCCGATACGCACATCCTGGCCCCCGACCTACCGCTGATCATTTATGGGCTGCGCGGTATGTGGGCCGGCGAGATAACAGTCCGGGGTCCTTCCCAGGACCTGCACAGCGGCATGTTTGGTGGCGCTGTCCACAACCCCAATCAAGCCCTCTGCGCGTTGCTTGCGCAGCTTCACGACTCCGCCGGTAGGATCACCGTTCCCGGATTCTATGACGACGTCCAGGCCCTGTCCGCAGAAGAACGGACGGCACTGGCACAAGTTCCCTACGATGAGGAAAAACTGATTCAGGAGAGCGGCGTGCCCGCAGCATGGGGCGAAGATGGCTTTACGGTTACCGAAAGGATCGGGGCGCGGCCTACGCTAGAGATCAATGGAATTTGGGGCGGCTTCATCGGCGATGGGTTCAAGACCGTCATCCCCGCCGAAGCCCACGCCAAAGTGAGTTGCCGTCTTGTGCCCGATCAGCAGTCGTCAGCCGTCGGGCCACTGATTGAACAGTTCCTCCTGCAAATTGCGCCGCCGACAGTGGAAGTAACTGTGAACACTCTCCAACACGCCCCCGCCACGGTCGTACCGCTCGACGTTCCAGAAATAAAGTCCGCCGCCAGAGCCTATACCAGAGTCTTTGGCGCAGAACCGGTCTTCAGCCGCGAAGGCGGCTCAATACCCATTGCCACAGTAGTCCAGGAAGCGCTTGGCATTCCCATTCTCTTCATGGGCTTCGGTTTGCCGGACGATAATCTGCACGCGCCGAACGAAAAACTACACTTACCGAACTTCTATCGTGGCATTCGCGTTGGTATTGCGTTGATGGAAGAGTTGATTTCGTCTTGACTTCAACTTGAAAACGGTGCAGAATAATTAGTCTGATGTAGAAATATTTCGCTTCTTGACTCTGGAGAGACTCTAATAAGGAGTTACATATGCGCGCAGGTATTCCACAGTTTAGTGCCATTCGACGTATCTGGCTGATATCTATCGCGGCGGTCCTGCTGTTTTCGTTGTTGCCACAGACAGTAGCGGCGGCTTCACCGCAGGTAAATGTCAGTCCGCAAACCACAGGCTACACGACGCACGTCGTGCAGGCCGGCGAGAGCCTCTCCCGTATCGCTGTAAGGTATGGTGTTTCGGTCCAGGCCCTGGTAACAGCCAATAACATTGCGAATGCGAATCAAATATTCGTCGGCCAGCGGCTCAGGATTCCGACAACCGGTCAGCAGCCTGCTCCCTCACAGCAGCCCAGCGCATGTGCCCGCACTCACACCGTCGTAGCTGGTGAAACGCTTTCGGGCATAGCGGTGAACTACTCAGTAACAATCCAAAGCCTGGCCCAGGCGAACAATACAACTGTAACTTCGTACGTCTATATTGGTCAGAGCCTGTGCATCCCCTCTTCAGGCACAAGTGGCGGCGGCACCAGCGGCGATACCAGCAGCGGTGGCAGCGCCCCCGGAACAGGTGGCTTCTGGTACGAAGTGCAGCTTGGCGATACGCTTAGCCGCATCGCCTTTAATAACGGCACCACCATCTCCGCCATTATGCAGGCCAACAACCTCGGCGATGCTAACACTCTCTTCTGGGGCACGCGGATTTGGATTCCTGAGGCAGGAGGAAGCGCGCCGCCGTCAGGGAGTGGAACCGTCACCCCTCAGCCGCAGCCAACACCAGCACCGTCTACCGGAGCTCCCTATGCAATCAGCCAGCCGACGCACCTCAACGTACGCGGCGGGCCAGGCACCGAATATCCTGTCCTCAGCGTTCTGACATCCGGCACCCAGGTAAATATCACTGGACTCGGCCCCAGGGAAGAGTGGTTGCAGGTCGAGGTGTCGGGAGTTAGCGAGCCGGCCTGGATCTATCGCGAATTGACCCAAGTGGTCGGATCTCTCGATGGCGTGAAACGCTTCACCGAGTCGGAAATCCCGGCGCGGCCCGAAGCGGCTCCCGCTCCACCAGCTGCCGCGCCTGCTCCCTCCGCGCCAGCAACCAGACTGCCAGGCATCGGCTTCGGCTATGGTGTACAAGCGCACATGATCCACAATGGCCAGGAAGGAATCGCCATGGACAAGACCCGCGAGCTGGGCTTCGGTTGGGTGAAGCAGCAGATCGAATGGAAGGTCTTTGAGTCCAACCAGGGCCAGTACGGCTTTGGCGATATCTGGCCGCTCGTGAACGCCGCCAATGCTCGCGGACTCAATCTGCTGTTCAGCGTTGTGAACGCGCCAAATTGGTCTCGCGAAGCAGGCTACGACGGTACGGTGGGCGGGCCTCCGGCCGACCCGCAGACCTTTGCCAGTTTCCTGGGCCGGCTTGCAGGAGAATACTGCGGCTCGTCCGTAAAGGCTATAGAGGTCTGGAACGAGCAGAATCTCCACTACGAATGGGGCAACCGACCAATCAATCCCAGTGAGTACATGGCGTTGCTACGTCCCTCCTACGGCGCGATCAAGGCCGCTTGCCCGTCTATGTATGTGATTAGCGGCGCCCTGACCCCCGCCGGCGACAACGGCTCCCTGGCAATGGATGACTTCCGCTACTTCGAGGCCATGCTGCAGCAAGGGCTGGCCAACTACGTGGACGGCTTCGGCGCCCACCCAAGTGGCTACAACGTGCCGCCCAGCGCCGTCTGGCAGAGCGCGTGCGATGCCATCCAGCAGACTGGTAACCAGAACTTCAATGGCGCATGCGACAACCCCCATCACTCGTGGAGCTTCCGCAGCACGATGGAGGGCTACCGAAACTTGGCGCTGCGCTATGGAGCCGGAAATATCCCAATCTGGCCGACCGAGTTTGGTTGGGCGGCGGGCGGCGCCTTTGACCCCCGTTACGGTTACGCCAACGACAACGACTTCGACGAGCAGGCCCGCTGGACAGTCGAAGCCTTCCAGATGATGCGCAACTGGGGCTGGGCTGGACCCGCATTCCTGTGGAACCTGAACTTCCGCGTCGTGGCCGACGGCACCGAGAAGGCCCAGTGGGGCATTGTCCGCAACGACTGGAGCCCCTTGCCTGTCTTCCATGCATTGCGGAATATGGCGAAATAAATAGGAGCATTTGGTTCAAAACGATGTTCAATCCGGAAATGACCGCCTCGGCCATCAATAAGATGAGCGAGCGGACACTAGCCGCCAACCTCGGTATCGAGTTCACCGAGGTTGGCGCTGACTTTATGTGTGCCCGAATGCCGGTGGACAGCCGGACTCTGCAACCTTTTGGCCTCCTGCATGGTGGTGCCTCGATCGCGCTGGCCGAAACGATGGGCAGTGTAGCGTCAACTGCTCTGATAGACCTGAGTGCCCAGGCCGCTGTCGGGCTGGACATAAATGGAAACCATCTACGCACGGTTCAGGAAGGATTCGTCATCGGTACTGTGCGGCCGATCCACATTGGGCGCCGAACGCACGTCTGGGAGATTCGTATCGAGGATGAGCGCGGGCGTCTGGTCAATATCAGTCGGCTGACAATGATGATTGTTCAACGATGACTGTCCAGCGGTCTGGATAGGGAGGGACTTAGAAGCCGTTCTCCTTTTCTAGGTTTGCGGTCGCAGCCTCCAGGGTAAGGAGAGAACTTCCAGCAGCTCGGGCGCTCTTGGACTTTAATCAATTTTCACCGTCCCACAATTTCCACGGCATAGAATAGCGTAACGATATTAGAGCGATGACGAAGCTAAGAATCTTGACAGTCTGGGAGGAAGAAGGAGACGTACTGCGACAGCCTGCGAAACGCGTGCGGACCTTTGATACACGGTTACACGAACTTCTGGAAAACTTGATTGAAACGATGCGTGAAGGCCAGGGCGTCGGACTGGCCGCGCCTCAGGTTGGACTGGATCTACGCATCTTCGTCATTGAATATCCGGAAGATACCGAACGACCCGAAGAGACGATGCAGCAGTATGAGATGATCAACCCGGAAATCGTCAAGGCCAAGGGATCGGAAATCGGCCAGGAGGGATGCTTGAGCCTACCTGGGCTGGCCGCAGATGTGGAGCGGGCCACCTACGTTCTCGTCAAGGCTCAGGACCGATATGGAAAGACCCAGCGAATCAAAGTTTACGACTGGCTGGCGCGCATTTTCCAGCATGAAATAGATCATCTCAGCGGCGTACTGATGATCGACAGGGCAGAGCAGGTGTACAAAGTGGTCGAGCAAGAGGACGGCGAGGTGGAGTTGGTTCCTATGGAGGAAGTGATTTCTCAAGATTAAGGCGTCGGCCCAACGTGGCAAAAACAAAGCCCCGCAGAAATTAGCTGCGGGGCTTCTTTGTCAGAAAAATAGGGAGATAGAGGCGTTGCAATCTACCTCACATGGTGGTCTATACCCTCGTATCGTTCAATGAAGGCGCGAATTCTGCCGGCGTCAAACTCGTCGAACTTGTCGAGCCGCTGCCAGGCCGTCAAAGCTATTCGCGCTCCCATATCCTTGTGCGCCGATTGCGATCCAAACTCGGTCCAATCGGGATCATTAGGCATCATCACCACGTGTCGTCCGCTATCGATGTAGGGCCGAACCACATCTGCCAGTTGCTCCGTCAGTTCAGGACACGTATCTTCACACTGATAGTAGACAATGACGCCGCCATCCTCCATATTATGTACGACCTGCTCATATCGTACCGGTTCGTCATATATGTCCCAAGGGGCCAATCCTGGGTAATGAGGACCTGAAGTAGGCGGAACTGTGTTGTATTCGATCGGCGACGCACTGCCCTGTTGAATGTGCGTGTTTCCCTGTGTTGGCCAAGCTTCTTCTTCGCCGGCTGGTATGGAATTTCGAATGTTGACATAGATAACCAGCGCCACGATGGCAAGAAGCACGGCCACACCGCCGAAGAGATAGAGATTCTGCCTGCGCCTCCTGCCGGCAGCAATCTCTTTCAACTCCTGGCGGGAAGGGCGAGCCAGCGGGCCGCGTGTTTCCCTCTGCGAGTGACGACCACTCTTGGGCCGAGATTTCTTTCTTGATCTGGTCTTTGTTGCCATTATTGGTGGACCCACACTAGTGTGGCGTCATCCTCATCTGTTCGTATCCATCCTAATGAACCATCCCACTCAGGAAATGCCCAGTTGAACAGCCACTCGGCGTCTTCAATCGTCAGGTTAACACAGCCGTGGCTCATCGGAGTTCCGAAATTGTTGTGCCAATACGTACCGTGAAACGCGTATTCACCATAAAAGTATTGCACCCACTGTACATTTGGCAAATTGTAATAGGTTCCGGAAGCCAGATCACCTCCCGACATCGTCTGCGTAGGCGTCCGTGCCCACATGCGAAATACGCCGGTAACTGTCGGATAGATACGGATGCCCGAAGAAACCAGGAATTCATTTACCATCTGGTCGCCAACCCAGGCGTACAGTTTCTGCTCGCTCAAGTTCACTTCAATCCACCTCTCGCCCTCATGGCGAGCCTGGCTGACATCTAGATGAAGGTCGGTTGCTCCGTTGAAGGAGACCGCATAATCTATCTCCTCTACAGGTTGGGGCAGTTCCACCGAGGCTAGCAATGTTTCCCGTTCCTGCCGGATAAGGGGCAGGTCCATCGTTGCGCCCGAGAAGGGAAGAGGCGGCAGCAGGTCAAGGCCAGCCTGCTTTCCCTCGGCGGTCGGCAACTGGGGCAGCGATTCAAGCGGTCCAGCAGCCTCTGCTGTGTGAGTTTCGCTCCATGCGAATAGAACGAATCCACAGAGCAGGACCAGCACTTGTGATTTAATCCTTGTTCTGGTCATTGTGGTCAGACTCCCGTTTCAGAAAAAAGTAGAGAACCGGTTCTTACTGGTGGACCATCACCAAGGTGCCTGGGTTGGCGTTTGTGCTGAACAGATAGTCATCACCGAATACGGCGGGCGATGTCCAATCGAACAACCACTTGGCATCCTCTTTAGTCATATTGACGCAACCGCGGCTCATAGGCGTGCCGAAGTTGTTGTGCCAGTACGTGCCATGGAACCCATATCCCCTGTGAAAAAATTGTACGTCCGGAACATCTTTCAAGTGATAATAGTCGCCTGCCGCACGGCTACCGCCGCTCATATCCTGCTTGGCGATCTTGGCCCAGATCCGGAAAGTGCCGGTGACTGTGGGCGTGTTTCCAACGCCCGAAGAAATGACAAATGCCTTGACCGGATTCGTCCCTTCATAGGCAACTGCTAACTGTTCGTTCAGGTCAACTTCCACCCACCGTTCAGTGGTCGTGGGATATTGCGCCGGGCTTAGCCTATTGGGCAGGTTTTCGAGCAGTTCGAGCGCATCTTCCGACGGAATGCGCAAAGTCTGGCCAACATCAAGAACGCTACCGTTGGTCAATCCATTCAGCCGGATTATAGCCGGCGGGCTGACGCCGTACTGTTCGGCAAGCTTATCGAAGGAATCCCCTTCTTGAATTGTGTGAACAGTCGTCCCGCTCCGTAGAGGCTGGATCACCGCTTCTACCGGCGCGGGTCGCAAAGCAGGCACCGGGAGAGCAGGTTGAGGAGCAGGTGCCGGCGCCGGCGCAGAGGGCAGGAGCAGTGACTGTCCCACATAGAGCCACCGTGCCGATGTCAGCCCGTTCATGGACATGAGCCTGGCAGCACTGATGCCATGACGCTTGGCAAGACGCGTGATCGAGTCGCCGGGCTGAACCGTGTACAGTGTCGAGCCTTCGACGGACTGATTCCCCGCTCCGACTTGCGAAACCGGTGCCGCCGCGGACGCGGCCTGAACCGGCGAAGTCGAACCAGGCAAACGCAAGACCTGCCCGTTGTATAGCCAGCGCAAGGGCGAAATGCCGTTTAGTTGGGCCAATTTCGTCACACTGAGACCGTGGCGCTGGGCAACTGCAGAAAGAGAGTCTCCAGGTCGGACTTTATAAGTCCCCAAGCTCCCGACGCCCTGGGGTACGTTGGTGGGAGCACCGCCGGAATCGATTAGTAGGCGCTGTCCATACCAGACAAAATTGACGTTGGGCAAGTTGTTGAGCTGCCGTAAATTCGCTACAGTGGTCCCATAGCGCGACGCAATTTGGCTTAGCGTTTCACCGGGTTCAACGATGTGGACTTCGTTGGCGGTCGCGCTCTGGAAACTCGTGATGACTAAGACAAATGCCAATAAAAAGGCCAAGGTCCCTCGGACATAGGGTGCAAATAGCCGTCCCATTTTCCACCTCATGAGTTGTGATGGTATGCGTGAAATACAAATTGACACTCCTTCTTCGGTTGGTCGATTCCTTCATGCATTCCAACCACAACCTATGACGACATATTTGGACTCTATGTTCCCCCCACTCAGGTTGGACTTCACTTTTTCTGTCAAAATCAGCACCAATATAGCTTAAAAACACCTGGCAATCAATTTACACAGTGCATACGTCTGAAGACGCCGCACTGGCCATCGACGTAGAGGCGGTTCGAATGCGCTAAAGCCGCCTGTTAAGGGGTCGTCTCTGGAAAGTCGTCTTCGGGTGCGGAGATTCCAGGCAACATACTGCCCTCTTGGCCGGCTACCAGACTGGTAAGCGCGGCTCTTCTGAAATCACATCCATTGATGCCGCCTGAACTGTATGCTACAATTCGACACTTGCAGTGGTGGTGCAATGATTTCCAGGAATTCGTCTGCCCATTCTGCTCCCTGAACCCTCTGCCCGCTTCTCCAATTAGTGAACGCCGGCCTTGCTAATCGACCTAAACCTGCAACATTTGTAACCAGTGCCACTATGGCGCTTCAGTGGAGGACTGCCGTGAATTCCAATGCAAAAGAGGATGCTGCCAAACAAATAGTCGAGACTTTCGAACACCGTACTCGGGTTTCAGGCGAGTTGAACGAACGTGCCAAGAAGTCGATGCCAGGAGGGGACACTAGGGCATCTTCCTACTATTCTCCGTATCCTGCCTACATGGCGCACGGCGACGGGTGCCATCTGTACGACCACGACGAGAATGAGTATCTCGATTTTCTCAACAATTACACCTCTCTAATCCATGGACATGCCCATTCCCCAACTGTCAGCGCTATACAGGAACAGGCGGCGCGGGGCACTGTCCTCGGTTCCGCCGCTGAAGTAACCGTTGAACACGCCGAAATGCTATGCGGCCGCGTCCCCAGTTTTGAGAGCGTTCGCTACTGTAATTCCGGCACCGAAGCAACCCACCTTGCGATGCGCGCGGCACGTGCTTTCACAGGCAAGGACATCATTATAAAAATGGACGGTGGCTATCACGGCTCCCACGACTACGTGCAGGTAAACGTTCAACCCGACACTAAGGAAGAAGGACTCCCTCGCAGGCGGCTTACTACCAGAGGAGTGCCCGCGGCAGTGTTGGAAGGTATGTTGGTGGCGCCGTTCAATGATTTGGACGCCCTGCGCGACCTCTTACGGGAGCACCGCGACGACATCGCCGGTATAATTCTGGAACCTGCCCTCGGCGCCGGCGGCGGCGTCGAACCTGAGCCAGGATATCTGGAAGGCGTCAGATTGCTGGCCGACACGTTCGGAGTCCTGCTTATCTTCGACGAAATCATGACTTTCCGTCAGGATGTGGGCGGGTTTCAGTCCGCCATTGGGGTGACGCCGGACCTGACCTCGGTAGCGAAATTCATCGGCGGCGGCCTACCGCTGGCAGCGTTTGGGGGGCGGCAAGAGATTATGGCGCCTTTCTCCCCGTCGCACCCCCAAACGATCCCACACAATGGTACATTCAACGCCAACAACATCACCATGGCCGCAGGACTGGCAACGATGAAGGAGTTCGGCGCCGAACAGGTGGCAAGAGTCAATCAACTGGGGCAGCGGCTCAGACGAGGACTAAATGATGCATTTAAGGCAGCCGGCATAGGAATACGCGCTGTTGGCACTGGATCGATAATCCGCATTCATTGGAGCGATGGAACGATCAGAACTGGCCGTGATGCTGTAGCTGCGCAGGAGAATGCGCTGGACCTGCCCAAGTTGCTACATCTGGAGATGATGAACAGGGGCATTTTCAGCGCCCCCAGATGCCAGTACGCCATCTCCACACCAATGACCGAAAAGGAAATCGACACGGCCGTAGCCGTGATGAGCCAAAGCCTGGAGGTGGTCAAGTCTTACGTCGAGGAGCAGACTCCTCACTTGAAGCTGGACTGAGAATCACCCGATTTCCAAAGTCGTGCCATATCCGCTGGCCCGTGGTCTGGGAACTGCCTGGGCGTAGGCGTGCCGACTTCCATATGTCTTAGTGAATTGCTGCAAGGAGATTGTGATGGCGCACTTAAAGAATAAACGCCCCAATATCATCCTCATTCTCGTAGACGACATGGGATTCTCAGACATCGGCTGCTATGGGTCGGAGATCCAGACTCCCAACCTGGACAGAATGGCCCGCGGCGGAATGCGGTTCTCGCAAATGTACAACTATGCCCGCTGCTGCCCGACTCGTGCCTGCATGCTCACTGGGGCCTATCCCCATCAGGCCGGCATCGGCCATATGATGGAGAACACAGGCTCGCCCTCCTACCAAGGATACCTCCGTGACGACGTAGTGACGATCGCAGAGGCGCTGAAAAGTGGCGGTTATCGCACTTTTATGTCGGGAAAATGGCATGTGGGCGGTGCATATGATCCAACCCGGCCGGAAAGTTGGCGCCCCGGCGAAAAGGGGCACCCAACCCCTCGCCAACGAGGATTCGACCGTTACTACGGAACTCTGGACGGCGCCGGCAGCTTTTTCGCTCCTTACTCACTGATGGAGGACGACTCCTTTGTCCAGGTCGAAGAGGAAACTGAGAGTCATATGCGGCGACAGGGAGAGAAATCTGACACTTCAGACTCCTACTACTACACCGACGCCATCAGCGAACACGCGGTGAAGATGATTAAAGAGGGCGCCGACGCCGACGATCCCTTTTTCCTGTACGTGGCCTATACTGCACCCCACTGGCCACTTCACGCCCTGCCTCAAGATATCGCCAAGTACGAAGGGATCTATCGTAAGGGAGGATGGGACGCGCTGCGGACAGCCCGGCATGAGGAACTGAAAGGGAACGGGCTGTTGGACAGCCGCTGGCCCATTTCTCCCCGCGACGAGGTCGCCCCGCCTTGGGAGGCTGCACGCAACAAGGATTGGGAAGACATGCGCATGGCCGTCTATGCCGCGCAGGTAGACCGAATGGACCAGGGGATTGGCCGCATTCTGGCTGCACTGGAATCGTCGCAGTGCGCTGAGGACACGCTCATTCTTTTCCTTTCAGACAACGGCGGCTGCGCTGAATTCCTGGCGGAGAACGGCTGGGTTGACCGCTATGGTGACTGGACGCCGGACGGCAGGCCGATGCATACCGGAAACGATCCGTCTCTTCTCCCGGGCGGTCCGCATACCTTTATGAGCTACGATCTTCCCTGGGCCAATGCTTCAAACGCACCGTTCCGGCTGTACAAACACTGGGTACACGAGGGCGGCATCTCCACACCCCTAATCGCCTACTGGCCGGCTTCAATTCAACCCAATCAAATCACCCATCAGGTATGTCACATTGTCGATATCATGCCCACTATTCTTGAGGCCGCAAGTATTTCTCACCCGACAGAGTACAATGGGCAGCCTGTGTTGCCCCTGGAGGGAGAAAGCTTCCTGCCGCTGCTGCAAGGCGAAAACTGGAGCCGGCAGGGCCACATTTTCTGGGAACACGAAGGCAACCGAGCAGTCCGATTAGATCAATGGAAGTTGGTCAGCAAACACGGAGGCCAGTGGGAACTCTACGACATGCAGGAAGACCGGACGGAACTGAATGATTTGAGTACAAGGAATCGTCCCAAAGTAGAGGAGTTCGCCGGACTCTATCACGCCTGGGCCAACCGGGTAGGGGTGTTGCCCTGGCCCTTACGATGATGAAAGGGTTTGGATCCCTTTGCAGATCGCTTCGACCGGTTTAAGGGGAAGTTAAGTGTATCTGTGTACCGTCCCCTCTCTGAAGGTCATAGAAGCAGCGCTCCGGAGGTGTGTTGGAACGTATCCACGAAAAAAGTGTCGGGTCTTCAGTCTTGCCCCAGATGGTAAAAGTGAAGTCGGTCTCTTCCAAAATGCCTTTCAAGCGCGGCCAGTCATTGCGCAAATAGCCGGCGTAGAAGCAGATAGTCACTGCTGCCTCCACATCGGCCAGCAATTCCAGCATCGATGCCACCATCTCGTTCGAATAACCTGAACCTCCAGTTTCAACGGTCCATCCCGGCGAGAGAAAAGCCTGGGGAAGCAGCTCCTTGCACAGACGCAAAAACTCTTCTGGATTAAAGCTTGGTGGACCCGCTCCCGGCCCGGGCAAAAGGTCTGCGTTTGCACACAGTGGTATCTCGCCGGCCGCATTACGTTCCGCATAGGTCAGGCAATGGGCAACTGCCTGTGGCGATTTGAAATCAAGTTTCGCTCCTTTCCCCGAGGATATTGTCAGGTCCAACCATCTCTCAAAATCCAGGTCGCTCTCTGTGACCGGGGGATGGGCCATGATGATCTTGCCATCGACCTCGGTAATGTCTCCTTCAATGAAATGAACCGCGGGGTCAGACAGGGCGCCCAAGAGCTTCTGATTGGAGTTTGCGCCGTGGACCCAGCCAACGTCCCCGGGTCGTTCCACGCCCAGCGCATCTAGAATCGGCACCCAGCTTTCTGCGGGCGTTACGGCCATACCAGTCTCCTCCACTTCAACCAAATTGGGTTATGAAACTGAGAATTCAAAACGGGGGTCAGTCGCGGTCCGGGCCAGCACGCTACCCAGCTCTCGCGTATAGTGGATCAGGGCATCTAGAGTCGCGGCAAATAGAGTGAAGGAGAGGTCGGCAATCGGCACATCGGCCAGGAGCATTACGTCGCCGTCGTCGTCTATTGCGAAGCGAACCAGGCGCACTGTCTGGTTGAGACGCAGCAGCAACAAAGTCAGCTTTTCTCTGCATTCGAGTGCAGGAGATGGGGTAAGAGGGGTTACGGCAAAGTGCAGCCAGTCCTCTCCTGCGGCTACATAGAGGTCAAATTCCTCGTCCTGTTCATCTGCGAAGCTGCTGCGCCATATGCCGGCATCGACCGTTTCATATCCCCACTCGTATCGGTCAAATAGCGCAGGTATGTCCACAGCAATCCACCTTGGGGACAGTTCATCGCGGTGGGCCTACCTCGTCACTCTTACAGTGAACATTGAAGGACACGCTGCCGCAACATTATCCCCGCATGCGAGTGCCCAGATGACGCAGGCGCGAGCGGGGATGATCGATAGCGAGCGAAACTTCGTCAGCAGTAAGTCCGGTAGCAGCCTCCAGATCCATCATCGTGCGGAAGGAATTTTCGGTCAATTCCGTTAACCGTTCTCGTTCAAATTCAGTTAGTTTGTGGCCAATTAGGGTCGCCTCCGTGTCTTCGAGGAGCTTTCTGCGACAGTCCAAACAGATCCACGTATGGCCAATAAGAATTAGAAAATCTCTGACCCTGGCGTTTGCCATTCGAATTCTCCCGGTTGTTCCTTCGACCTTCCTGTTTGTCCTGCCGTAGCGAAAACGAGGTAACTCCCAACAGCAAATCCATTTCCGCGCGATACGGCGTCTAACTGCGAATTCCGGCCTGGGGTCGAAAGAACTATGGTCCTAGCTCCATTGCCGGTCCCACTTCCAATACTGGGTGCTCCACCAATCCCGCATTATCAACAGGCCAGATAGCAAGCCAGGCTTTACCGATAACAAAGTCATTTGACAGCTGTCCCCATGTCCTGGTATCAGACGATGCCGGGCGGTTGTCACCAAGCACATATAGGAACCCGGGAGCAACTGTCTGTGCCGGTATATCCCTCGCAATCGGTACTTGGGCGTAGGGTTCAACAACATTCAGGCCATTGACGAACAGGGCTCCGTCTCGAAACTCTATCGTGTCACCCGGCAATCCAATTACCCGCTTTATGTAATCCTGGGAAGGGTTATTGGGATAGTGGAAGACGATGACGTCGCCGCGTCTATAGTCCCCAAGACGATAAGCCAATTTGTTCACGAGCAGGTACTGCCCGTGGTGAAAGTTTGGCTCCATCGACTGACCTTCGATACGATAGTTTTGCACAAGACTGCGGATAACCAGGAAAATGAGGACGGCTAGAATCACCGTCTCCAACGTCTCCCGCAGCAGCGACTTGAGCCCGGGACCGTCTTCTTCGCGCTGCTCTTCTGTAAGCACAGCTTGGCTATCGCCCATGGGCACGGCCCTTCCGGTCGGGACCGCAGTCGCCATGGCTTTGGGGCCGCGTAAAGTCGCTTCTGATCCTAGGTCGATTTTGGGCCGAGATGGCAATGGGTCTGGGGACTCCAAGTCGCCCTCAGGGTAAGAAGCCGCGCTGGAATCGCTTGGGGCCGACATGTCGGAATCGGTCTCCAGCGCGTAAGGGTTCCTCTTTTCGTGGCGCAATGGCTTGAGTCCGGTTTCGTGGCGTAGACGCACAATTATAGAGCAAGAAACTGATCAGATTATATCACTCGACGCAAAAGCGTAACAAGCGAGGCCTGAAGCGGGAATCAGGACAGGAATGTGAGGCCCTAACACTTTGGTGATGGAAACAGCAAAGTACTTGAACGACTATTTGGAAAACAGAGGGTTCTGGCATGAACACAAGCTTCATTTCAGACGCTCTGTCTCTCTTCACCAGAGATATTCATGGCCTGTCCCCTCGGTGTGCCCCATTTATCCCAAATAAATAACCCAATTATCCCAATTTAGTACCTTATCGCAGTATGTATCGCGTCCCTCGTTTGTCTCCAATTTTCAGAAGCAGCTTCTTGTTCACAAGATCGACCAGGTCCAGGCGCAACGTCTCTGCGCCAACATGAGAGCATAACTGTCTGTAATCTCGATTTGAGATGCTGCCGTGCGCCTGCACATACTGCATTGCTTTCAACTGGCGCTCGTTCATGTGCTGTTCCCACTCGGGAATGATCTTTTCCAAGTCTTTGCGGTTCTGCAGTGTGACAGCGAATCGATGGCTTTTTGCATCGAATAGAGGAGGAGGATGGCCGGCTGCCACCATGTCTTCGATCATGCGGTCAACGCCCAGCCCCAGTTCCTCGATGTAGCCCCACTGATAAAGGCCGTTGACAAGACGAGGGTTGCGACTGTAATGCTCGTCAACAATGTTGTCGATCGTGATGTATGCGGGCAGGCCGCCGGGACTAATGATTTCAAGACTGTCCGGCCGCATATGTATTTCGATGCTGCTGCCGCGCAGGCGATAGTCCCGGTGGCAAACTGCGTTGACAAGTGCTTCACGGACTGCAAATGGGGGATATTCCGTCTGGTCTTCGCGCTGCAGCCCTTTTACCACCGCCTTCTTGTCCATCTCTTCCCAGATTACGCGCCAGCCACGTTCGACTATTCGAGCCAGCGGGCCGTTGATTTCTTCGCGGCGGCCATATCCGAAGGAGCCAGGCTCTGCCCCGGGCAATAGGAACTCTACCGAGCTGTCAGCCTCGGCGATCTTGGTCCTTTCCCCCTTCCTGAACGCGGTTTGGTTGTCGTCAAACTTCACGAACACGGCCCGACTGTGGGGCAGAAATAACTGCGGCTCTTTGCCGAAGAGTAGCATGCCGCTAATCGTGGGCGTCCCGGATGCGCTGATGGCCCCGATCTGCTGCAATAGTCTGTTCTTGGGCAAGAGGGAACCGTGGGGATTGCGCTGCTGTCTTTTCTCCAAGTATTCGTCGATTACGTCTTCTTCCAAGTCGTCTCTTGTGGAACCGGTAAGCTCCTCGGACTCGAATTCTCCAATCGACCGGTTACCTACCAGCATTTCCAATTCGGCGGGGTTCAGCGGCCGATTCTCGCCGCCTTGGCGCACCAGAGCCCGCCCATCGGCTAGAATATGCAACTCGCTGCTGCGGTCAACCCGTAGAAGGACTACCGGACCGCTGTGGGTCTCTTCTTGCTGCCACTCAGTCCGCATGGGAGGGCGGCATTGTGCCAAGGCTGCCCGCAATGCTCCTTCAACCTCTTCATCCACCAGCCGCTCGCCCTGGATTCCGCTTGGGTCAACTCCCAACACGACAGTACCGCCTTCACCGTTGGCGAAGGCGACGAGTGTCTCGGCTAGAGAATCCGGATTGAGACTGGGCAAAAAAGCGTGTCGTGGACCAGGCCCCTGGCCCAACAACATACGCAGGTCGGACATTGTCAGACTTCTCCCAACTGTCTATTCGCCCGAAATCATGGGGGTCATCCCGGCGACGGCTTCAATCGTCTGGTCCCCGTTCTCTTCGGCACCTTCAACCTTGCGAATAAGGTCTTCATATCGAAGCACGGCCAGTGCAGCCACAGTATCTCCCTCGTCGAGGTTGACAATGCGCACGCCCCGGGTCAGACGTCCAATTTGACTGATACCGGTGACAGGAGTTCGCAGCATAATGCCGTTACCCGTAATGATAGTAATCTGATCCTTTTCGTCTACAACTCGGGCTGCCACAATGGGGCCGAGTTCCTCTATTCGGGAGTGGTCCGTCGTCCATACTCCTTGTATGTAACGGCCTTTTGTGGCGTACTCCTCCAATCGCACACGCTTGCCACACCCAAACTCATGCAGTACGAACAGGTCGGCACCGGGACGCACTACGTCGAAGCCGGTCACTAAGTCATCACCTTGCAGGCGCATCGCCCAAACGCCGGCCGCGGTACGCCCCATAGCTCGCACATGACCTTCGCGCATCCGCAGCGCTCTTCCTCTGTTACTGACAATGATGAATTCCTCGTCGCCCTTCGTTAATTGCGCCCATTCCAGCGAGTCGTTCTCACCCAGATTCATGGCGATTACGCCGCTGGCGCGAACATTGGCAAAGGCAGAAGATTTTACCCGCTTTATGCGGGCTTTGCGGGTGAGAAGCGTAATATAAGCGGCCTGCTCAAAGTCACCCAAGGTCAACATTGTTGTGACCTGTTCATTGTGTTGCAGGGTGAGTAGGTTGGCAATGTGGGCGCCTTTGGCTGTGCGGCCCCCTTCGGGCAACTCGTAGACGCGGCTGCTATACACGCGGCCCTGGTTGGTAAAGAAGAGAATGTGGTCCAGCGTCCGGGCGAAGCGCAAATCCATCACCTCATCCTCGCCGCGCGTCGTCATTCCTTTCACGCCGCGGCCGCCCCGCCCTTGCGCGCGGAATGTATCGGCACCCATCCTCTTGATGTAGGCGTTGGCGCTGAAACTGATAAGAACATTCTCTTGCGGGATCAAATCTTCATCGCTGAAGTCGCCACTGGCATGGTGTACAATCCCAGTGCGGCGCTCATCGCCATACTTTTCCTTCATCTCGACAATGTCGTCGCGAATCAGGCCGCGAATCTTGTGTGGGTTGGCCAGCAGGTCTTCCAGATAGGCGATTCGCTCCATCACCTCCTGGTACTCATCCTCAATCCTCTGACGCTCCAACGCGGCCAGCCGTCGCAACTGCAGATCCAGGATCGCCTGGGCCTGAACCAAACTCAGATTGAACTGTTCCACCAGATGCGTGCGGGCCTCTTCCGCGCTGGCGGCATTACGGATCGTCTCAATTACTCTGTCAAGGAATTGCAGGGCGATGCGCAATCCTTCGAGGATATGGGCGCGTTCGCGCTGTTTGTTCAGGTCGAACTCGGTGCGACGCGTGATTACCTCAAAGCGGTGATCAATATGAATCAGCAGCGCCCGCCGCAATCCCAAAGTTACCGGCCTTCCGTTCAGCAGCGAGAGGGCATTGACGCTGAAAGATGACTGTAGCGGTGTAAACTTGAAGAGGCGATTCTGTTCCTTCTTTGGCGACGCGCCCCGTTTCAGTTCGATTACGATGCGCATTCCGCTCCGGTCGCTCTCATCCCGCAGATCGCTGATGCCGTCCAGGCGGCCCGAGCGAACCAACTCTGCAATCCGCTCCAGCAATGTGGTCTTATTGATCTGATACGGGATCTCGGTGACGATTATGCGGAAGCGCCCGTTGTCTGTCTCCTCGATCTGGGTGCGGGCGCGTACCAGCAGGCGACCGCGGCCGGTAGCGAAAGCGTGGCGAATCCCTTCAGTCCCGAGGATCTCTCCTCCTGTCGGAAAATCAGGGCCTTTCACCATCTCCATCATCTCGTCAATTCCGATCCGCTCCCGCCGCTCCCAATTGTCGATGACGTGAACTACGGCATCGCAGATTTCACTCAGGTTATGGGGTGGGATATTAGTGGCCATGCCCACAGCGATGCCGCTTGACCCATTAACCAGCATGTTGGGAAGCTTCCCAGGCAGCACCAAAGGCTCTTCCAGGCTGTCATCGAAATTCAGACCCCAGTCGACCGTGTCCATATCGATATCCTGGAGCAGCATCTCGGTCAACTGTGCCAGCTTGGCCTCCGTGTAACGCATGGCTGCCGGGCTATCGCCGTCGATTGAACCGAAATTACCTTGTCCGTCAACCAACGGATAGCGAAGGCTGAACTCCTGCGCCATGCGCGCGAGCGCATCGTAGACCGCCTGGTCGTTGTGAGGATGATACTTGCCCAACACTTCACCGACAATACGGGCCGATTTTTTATATGATGAGTTGGCGCGCAGCCCCATATCGTGCATGGCGTAGAGGATGCGCCGGTGAACCGGTTTCAAACCGTCGCGTGCGTCAGGAAGTGCCCGCGCGACGATGACGCTGACCGCATAGTCAAGAAATGCGGTACGCATCTCGTCTTCGATGGAGACTTCCTCTACGCTTTGGGCAAACATGCCATTGCCATTTGCCCCGTTTCGCAGCGGTTGGTCGGAGGGCAGATCGCCCCTTCGATCGTTTCTGGGGGTTGCGCCCTCGGTGCCGTTTGGCTCACTCATTCACTTTCTCCCGCCGTTTTCGCGTTCCATGTCACAGCCTCCTCTAACAATCAGAAATAGAGTCTCGAACAAGCACTTCTCGCAGTGGTAAACTTAACGTCAAATGGACCTTTTGTGTCAGCAACCGGCCCTCGCCAAGGAGCCTTGAGCGGGCTATTTCAGCCCAGCAAATCCAGCCCCTTTTCAATATCAATTATACCCGATCTAACCGATTTTGGCTAGCGAATCGGGCCTGGCCACAATGGCAAACACAACTGCAGGGCGTACAAATTGAAATCAAGCACAGTAGCGTTTTGCCCTTTATCCAGCCCAGGCCTGCGCTCCAACACAAATAGAAAGACGGACAGGGTACAGACCCCGCCCGCCGCTTCACATCGAGATATTTTCTTGGTCTTGCCGATCCGCTCAATCGGTGTCAGCCTCTTCTTCTTCGGCCTCAGATGCGTCATCTACTAATTCAGCGACGGCCTCTTTTTCAGCTTCTGCCAGGGCAGCCGCTTCGCGGTCCTGTTCTCTCTTTTCAGCGTCAGACCAACTCTCGCCTTCGCGGACAACGGCTACAGCAAAAGTGGCCTCGACTTCAGGCATCAGCCGAATCGCCACATCATACAGGCCCAGGTCACGAATTGGCGCGTTCAACAGAATCCGCCTTCGATCCACCTCGAAGTCGACAGCATTGGCTAGCTGTTCAGCGATGTCGGCAATGGTAATCGAGCCGTATAAGCGGTCATTATCGCCTGCTCGCACGGCAAAGAGCAGTTGTTGGCCGCTAAGGACTTGCGCCTGGGCATCGGCGTTTGACCGTTCCTGTGCCCGCTTTCGTACCGCGGTCTGGCGTATTTCTTCCGCCTGCTTGAGGGCTCCTTTTGTCGCCAGAATCGCCTCTCTGCGCGGGAGCAAGTAGTTACGGGCATAGCCTCTGGCAACACTATGGACTTCGCCGGCGAGGCCAAGGCTGGGAATGTCTTCTGTCAACAATACTTTCATGCGAGCCATCGTATAAACTTCCTTCTCTTCTCAGGCGGCTGCCCAGGTAGAATATGCTTCCCTCTTGCTAGGAACAGGATACCAAGCGTCTGCTTCCCTGCTACGCTTAACCACGACGGCAACTCAGGTGCAAGACGAAATCCCGGCAATTCCCCTGTAGCAAAGCATGCATTTGATAGGTATACTACAACCACTTATTCTACACTCGTTGCGGGTAAGCGGCAAATTTCGAGGCTAACGACATTCCTGCGGAGACGGATTTCAAGTGATCAACTAGGCCTCTGTCCCGGTACGCAGGAACCTGAGGTTAGGACTGGCTTCAAGTCGTCTGCGCGCACCCAGAGAGAAAGAACCGCCGACATTTCCTGGAGGTCCGACAATGCAACGGGAACGAATTCTGATAGTGGAAGACGAACCGGCCGTGGCCAGAGGATTGGAGTACGCGCTGAAGGCGGAAGGATACAAAGTCTTTTGGGCCAAGTCGGGCGCAGAGGCCCTCGAGCTGACACGTCGCGAACAGCCTGATCTGATTACGCTGGACATTCGACTGCCAGATCTGAGCGGCTATGACGTTTGCCGGGCACTGCGCTCGCAGAACCATCGCCAACCGATCTTGATGTTGACTGCCAAAGATGAGGAGCTGGACAAAGTGCTCGGCCTGGAGTTGGGAGCGGACGACTATATGGTCAAGCCCTACGGGTTGCGCGAACTGGTATCGCGGATTCGGGCTCTGTTACGCCGCGCATACGGCGACTTGGCAGCCCCGTCGGAGGATGAAATACAGCGCTTCGAGGGTCTTGAAATTGACCTGACGCGGTTGGAAGTACGGTTGGACGGGGCCGCGGTTGACCTGACACCCACCGAATTCCGGCTGCTGCGCTACCTTTCGGCCCGGCAGAATGTACCGGTCAGCCGCAGCAGCCTTGTCGAAGCGGTGTGGGGTTACGAGAGCGACGTCAACAGTGACCGCACGGTCGATGTCCACATCCGGCATCTTCGTCAGAAGATCGAGTCAGATCCGGCCAAACCAACGCGAATCGTAACGGTACGCGGGATCGGGTACAAATTCCAGGGGCAATAGATTGCGCAGTGGTGCGAGCTAAGGAGGGCGAAAAGGAAAAGACAACGGCAGACTACAATGCCGTTCGGGGCTAACGGCAGATTCCCTTTCCTCCAAATAAAGGTTCATCCCTTTTCGCCAGAATAAGGATCCATGGAAGCCGGCAGAAATTCCTATCCTATATTATGAAACCTTAATCCAAAAGCAACCGGCAGTTCAAAAAAGGTCGCTACAATGGAATGCAGGGCAGCAAACTTCATTCAATGTGTAGCATGATATAGGAGGAGTGCTATGAAGCAACTTACTCGAAAGACCGGCGATACACCACTACGCGGCAGGGCCCATAGGAAATTCTGGATCCTTCTAACGGTGGCAATGCTGGCTCTTCTGGCCTGGGGCGGTACAGTTTCGGCTTCCAGCTTGGCAGAGCGAATCAAGCCGGAGCCAGGTGTCTTAATTGTAGCAGTTGGAGATGAGACCCCAGCCTCTGGGGCTGGCCTGCAACGCGGCGACATCCTGCTGGCTATTGACGGTGATATGGTCAACACGGCTGCCGAGTTGAGACACGTCATCCTGATGCGCGATCCCGGCGACACACTCGAACTGACGGTGAAGCGCGGCGACGAGGAGCTGACGATGACAGTCACCTTGGCCGACAATGACGGCTACCCGTTGCTTGGTGTGGCCCCCAACGTTGCAAGTGACGTCCGAATGCGAAGCTCTCGTTGGCATTTCAGTGGAATGCGCGGCTTTGGACCCTCTTATGGCAGGGATGGGAACCGAGCCATGAAGGACTTCCGCTTTGGCGCCGGCGCCACGGTAATGGAAGTGCAGGAGAATAGCCCAGCTGCAACCGCAGGTCTGATGGCCGACGATGTCATTACCGCCGTGGACGAAACTGAAATAACCGGAATGAAAGACCTGGTCGAGGTAGTAGCGGCATTCAACCCCGGCGACGAAGTCGAGTTGACCGTAGATCGTGACGGAGAGAGTGTCAAGTTGAACGTGACCCTTGGCGCCCACCCCGATGACGAGGGGAAAGCCTTCTTCGGCGTTCGAATCTCTCTTGGAGACCGCTTCCAGCCCAACAGAGACCGAAGCGACTTCGGTCGCCGGCAGCCCGATGGCAACCGCTTCAGTTTCCCATTCTCGCGCGGCCGCTTCCTCTTCAGCGAGATGCTTGAAGGCGCCCTTGTTATGGGTGTGCAGGACGAAGGCCCCGCGGCTCAGGCGGAATTGCAAGGCCGCGATGTGATCACCGCTCTGGACGAAACAACAATCAGCAGTTACGAAGACCTGGTGGCGGCGCTTGCCGACTACAGCCCAGGAGATGAAGTGACTCTGACCGTTGACCGCGATGGCGAAGCCACTACGACAAGCGTGACACTTGGCGCACATCCCGACGACAACTCGAAAGCCTATCTGGGAGTGTCAATAATGCCCCTGGAAAGGTTCCGAATGCGAATGCAGGAAAACAGTGAGCAAGCTGATGAGAAGTCTCAGCGTCAGCACGCATCGGGGAGCGATTCTTAGACCGACAGTATCTGCCCAGGGCGACCAGCTCGAGTAAAGACTGAGAAGCACGAAGAAGTGCTACAGTCACAAAAGCTGGCGCCGTCACATTAACACCCCGCTCTTCGGTTGTCTGCTGAACCGGAGAGCGGGATTAGTCAAGCCAGACTGCTGCCATCAGGGATGCGTCGAGAGTTCTCGATGAGTCCCTTTCTGGCGTAGAGGGGCGCAAATGCTACATTCTATCCGCTGGCGTCTGATCATCAGTTATACTGCACTAACTCTTCTTACGATTCTGCTGATCGGCATTGTCGCTTTCAGTCTGGTCAAGCGTTATATGGCCGACCGCGAACAGGAGACTTTGACCCACAACGCTGAGGCAGTGGCTCGCATGGCGCGTCCCCTCCTCGTACGCGGGAACCAGCATTCTCGACTGCAGCAACTTGCAATTTCGTCCGGGTTTCTCACAAATACTGACGTGAAGATCCTCGGCGGAGACCGGCAGGTTGTCGCTTACTCACAGATGCGTCCCACCCAACTTGATTATTTGCCCGCCTTTATGAGGCTGTTGCGCGAACTATCACCAAGCGCTAGAGCTACACTGCAAGACGGTCCTATCAGCCATGTAATTGTCGTATCGGGCCCCGGTCATCCGCGGGGGATGTTTGCGCTCGAAAATGATGATGATGATGGTAACCTTCAGACCAACCAGACAACCGCCCTGTCGTTGGAAAGGCGACCGGGTATTCTAGGGGATCGGCTAGTTTTCGTGGATCCCGCCGCCGATTCAGCGACCTCCTGGAACACGGCAGCTACGCCGGTGGCGACGCTGAGCGGCCGGCCTTCCAGGAGACTCTGGGGGGTGGTCTTCGGCAACGCCGGCGCCCCCGTGCAAGCTGCCGCTGTTGGGCCCCAAGTTACCTTTCCGGTCTACCATGACGAGGATGTAGTTGGGTACGTCCAAATGACAAACCGATACCCGCTATTCGCCGAGCCGCTACTCGCGATCCGTCGTTCCCTGATGGTGGCCGGCCTGGGTGCTGTCCTGGTCGCTGTTCTACTTGGGTTTCTGATGAGCAGGACGTTGACTGCTCCGCTGATGGCGCTGGAAAGCGCCACCCAACAGATGGAAGAGGGCGATCTGGCAGTCCGGGCGCCTGAAACCGTCGGTGAAATCGGCGATGTCTCGCGTCGATTCAATCGCATGGCCGTGCGGTTGCAGGCGACATTCGCCGACCTGGCCTCCGAGAGGGATGCACTGCGCCGTTTCATCGCCGATGCCTCCCATGAACTGCGGACGCCGTTAACCGCATTGAGACAGTTCGTTGAGATCTTGCAAGGACAGGCCGGAGGAGACCCTGGGACCCGCTCCGAGTTCCTGGGGGAAAGTCAACGTCAATTGGAACGCCTGCAATGGATTACCGGCCATTTGCTAGACCTCTCGCGCCTCGATGGGGGCGTGGCATCGCTGGATATTGCCCACCACGATCTGACCAGTCTATTGGAGGAAGCGCTCTCGCCTTTTCGATCCCTGGCTGAATCCAAACAGATTGAACTGCGAATGACTGCGACCGATGGTCCTGAACTGATCTGCTGTGACAGGGCTAGTATGGGCATGGCCTTGGCCAACCTCTTGGACAATTCCCTCAAGTATACTCCTTCCGGCGGCGTGGTGGAGGTGACTGCCTCTGAGGAAGGGCAAACAACCTTGCTAACAGTCCATGACAACGGACCGGGCATTCTGCCGGCCGACCAGGAACGCATCTTCGAACGTTTCTACCGCGGCGGAGGCAGTGAACACCTTCCCGGCGCAGGACTGGGGCTGGCTATAGTCAAGAGCGCAGTGGAGGCGCATGGTGGCCGCGTACGCTTGGAAGACGGGGAGGGTGCAACCTTTACAATGGTCCTTCCAACTACTCCGTCACAAGCCAGGGAGGAGGGCTCCACACACGGTCTTCCCAGTTGAAGCAGAGTATTGGGTAGCGAGGCATTCCCCAAAGGGCCAATAGTGCTGGTCACGTCTGTATAAGAAAGTAAACAAAAGGCCTGGCGGAGGGTTACACGCCAGGCCTACTTTTATTCACTTCTCCGACTCGCTCTTACAGAATAGTCCGTACCACGAGGCAGGCACTTCTCGTTGCCAGCCAGAGCGTCAACAGCGCGGCGGCGTCAAGTGCCTGACGCGACTCCCTAGTCGATTCGACTTACGTCTGCTCCTGACCGTTCTGTATGAGGTTCGTATCCTGGTACTTCTTCCCTTCTTCAATCAGCATCACAGGGATCCCGTTGCGGATGGGATAGCGGTAGCCATTGCGGGGATTGAGCAGAAACTTACTGTCGTCCATCAGTTGCAACTCCCCTTTATCTTCCGGATCGACCAGAATTTCCAGGAGCTGCGGGCTGACCTCGCCGCCCAAGGGCGCGTCCTCCAGGGGCGTAACCGGCGTCTCCGGCAACACGCCGCTGCCAGCGCCTTCTGGCTGTCCACCTCCAATTGCCTGCTTTATTACATACACCACGCCGGCGGCAAAGCCGACGAAGAAGAGAAACTTGAACAGCTTTTTCATTGCGGGCCTCCATCGATCGTTTCTGGACCGGGCCATCTTAGTGCTGCAATCGTAGCACACCCAAAGCTGTCAAGAAAATCCAACGGCATGCACTGAAACATCAGCCATTCGGTGGGACTGCTCTCACCAAGGCTATCAGTTTCTGCGCCTGGTTTGCGGGTCCTATCTGTCTTGGATGGACAGTTTCCATTCAAAAAATTGGACAGTTGCTGTCTAATTCTGGAGTGGTCAGGATCTTGTTTTCGTGTCATCAACCTCCCTTCGGCGTCATCCTTGCCCAACCCTTCAGTGCTTGCACCAGCGGGGCTTATGTCGCGACGTAATTGGTTGGCGGCGAGTACACTACTGGATAGAGGCACTGCTGCGAAGACGACGCGGGGGTGGCGAAAGATGGTTTGAGGGGGGCGTTGCCTGAGGATTCCTCCGCACAAGGGAGGGCCGAAGGCCCAACCGCCCAAAAGAAAGGAAAGAGTGAAGATGAGTGAGGTGAGAGAGAACGGAGCTCGAGGCAGGCATAGAGGCAAGTCGTGAGTAGTTGGGAGGCCGGGACCTTTCCGGGTCGGCGACATAGTGCGCAAAGAACCAACACCCTTTGCTGGAAGGCGCCAGAATTTAGCCTACTCTTTGCACGATCGAGGCCTCTACGGTATAGTCTTCAAAATAGCGATAGCATGGGAGACCAAGATTACCCTGTCCCTTTCTTGGTTCAGCGGCCGATAGTCTTTCTTCAACTTGGCGCAGAGGATGTCGCATGGAAAAACGAACAACCGGCGCCGACGATCCCTTTCAAATAGAACTGAATTCCTTTTCTCAGGCGCAGAGCGCGGCCGCTCATGCTGTTCGCTACGTGGCTAATTCTGAGTTCAACCAAGCCGTGCTTTTCTTTGAAGATGGGAGCTACTTGCAGTTTGAACACAGGGGCCGAGATAGCCGCTGGGCGCACGCTTCTGCGGAACGGACACAGGCGGATCGCGCCTGTGTCGCTATGAGCCACTTCCGACTAAACGCCCTCCATCTGCAGCTCTATTTTGAAGATGGCAGCGATGTCGCATTCACGATCTGACTTTGCGCAGACGCTGATTAGCGAGGAGATAGATTGATGGCGAGAATTGATGAAAAACAGGAGTTTAGCAGCTGGCTGTTAGCATTGCGGGCCGGGGCGTTGACTGAAATGCAGATCGGCACGCTACAGCAACTGGTCGATGACGGCAAGGCAGATTCTTTGGAGGCGGCGGCCCGCTTTCTCGACTGGCAGGACTCGGTTATCGATCCGACGGAGCATTTCTACGGGCATTGAAGCGTGAAACTGCTTAGACTTGCGGGGAAAGGGCAGCGAGCAGTGGATAGTTTCCTGCTCGCTGCCTTCTGAGCTACCGCGTAATTCTACTGTTCGAAATCCTCGGGATACAGCGAAGCCAAAATGTAACTGTCCAGCGGCAGGAAAGCTACCGCCAACTCCTGAACCTCTGCTGCTGTAACCGCCTCGACACGGCTTTGCACCGTTTCCAGGTCAAGGAAGTTCTCCAGATTTACATTCTCTTCCGCGGCGAAGTACTCCAGAACGCTCAGCCAGTAATTGTTCTGTTCCAACTGTTCTTCGCGCTGGCGCACGATTTGCGCTCTAGCCTTCTCCAGCAGATCGTCTCGGGGCCCGTCCACCTGCACTTCGGCAATCAGCGCAAATAGCGCATCCACCAATTCCTGAACCCTGCCAGGATCGCTGCCAAAGTAGAGGGAGACTTCGTAGAGGCTGTCCGGGTCGGGTTCCATCGAGGCGGAAGCACCATAGGCATAGACTCCGCCAAGCGCCTCTCGCAACTCTTCCCGCATCAGGATATCGAGGATAGTTTCCAGCATTCGCAGATGCAACCGATTATCCAAAGTGTCTTCGCCGGGTCCGGTGAAAAGGATAGTCGTCAAGCTCTGCTCATCCTGTCCGCGATAAACCGGAACCTCCACCACACCAACGGGCGGGTCCGGTGCCACGTCGCGCCAAGTCTCAGTCCGGTCGAGTGACGGCAGATTGCCAATGTATCGCTGCGACCAATCGACCATCTGCTCGACGTCGAAATTTCCGACGAAGATAAAGGTGAAGTCGCTGAAATCGGCGAATCGTTCCTGATAGATGGCGAATGCACGTTCAAGATCCAGCGAATCGATTATGTCCAGCGTAGGAACCTTTCGTCGTACCGAATCGCCGTAGCGGGCTTGGATGAAGGCATCAGTTAAGGCGCTGCGGGGATCGAGTTCACGATTCCGCAACGACTCTGTGTACTGGTCCTTCAGCGTGGCGAAGGCGTCGTCATCAGCGTTGGCCGCAATGCCGTACAGGTAGATAAGCTGGAACAGCGTCTCGATATATTCCTTACCGGAAAAGCCGTGGAATCCTTCTTCGAGTTCGCTGATGTAAGGGGCGACGGAAACCGACTTGTCAGCCAATAGCCGCTGCAACGATGCATAACTCACGTCGCCGACGGCGCTCTGGCTGACTATGCTGTCAATGAAATCCGCCTCAGGATAGTCTTCATCGGTGACCAGTGAGGAACCGCCGGGACTGAAGGCGCTGAACAGGATTTCTTCCTCTTTAAAAGAGGTCGGTCTGAGCAGTACTCTGGCACCGTTTGCGAGTGTGAGTTCGGTGATGTTGTAGGTCTCATCCGTCTGCTGCGAAAGAATCTCAACCGGCTCCGGTATCACGGTCAACAAGGCTGAGACGGCCTCAATGTCCTGGTAGGCGTCAACCTGCTTGATTCGAACATTTTCGAAAACGGCTGCGAGTTCTTCCTGGGTGGGCAGGCTGTCGGCATCCCGCTCAGGGCCGACTACGAATACGGAGCGGTTGCTGCCACCAACATACTGTTCCGCCCTTTGGTTCACATCGTCGCGGCTGATACCTTCAAGCAATCGATCAACCAAAGCAAATTCCACGGCAATGCCTGGCACGGTTTCGTTCTCAAGGAAGTTGCGGCTATATTCGCTGGCCAGTGAATGATTGCGCAGGTTTTCACGGTCATTGAAAAGCCGTTCGTAGGTGTTGTATATGTCCGACTTGGCTCGTTCAACTTCGGCGGCTGTAAATCCGTGACGGCGCACCCTTTCCACTTCGGTCAGGGCAGCATCCAGGCTTGAGAGGACTTCGCCTTGGCGCACTTGCACGCCAACTACCTGATAGTTGACACCCCGTATCAACTGCCCCTCATTGACAAAGGCCCCAAGGAACGGCGAATCAGCCTCTCTGGTGATATCGTCGAGCCGGAAATTGAGCATGGTATAGAACAGATTGCCGATCAGTCTATCGCGAAAAACTCCGGCATTGTTCAGGTCAGCGGCGGCTTGTCTGTAGATGATTTGGGCAAGTGTAACCGGGAATTCCGGATCGGTGAGGATCAGATAGCCGGTGTCTTCATAGTCGGGCAGAGAATAGGAAACCCTGGGCCGGACCGTTTCCGGAGCCGTCAACCTGCCGAAATGCTCAGTAATCTTAGATTCGATGGCGTCAACGTCGATGTCGCCCACCACGATTACCGCCATAAGATCGGGCCGGTACCAGTCCTGGTAGAATCTGCGCAAAGTTTCTGGCGGCGTGTTTTGGACAATTTCCATGTCACCAATCGGCATGCGGTCAGTGTAGCGGGAATCGCCCAGCAGAAGTGGGAACAGCTGTTTGTTCAACCTGCCGCTGGCATTTTGGTCTCTCAAGCGTTCCTCTTCCAGGATGACACCGCGTTCACTTTCCACTTCTTCATCGGAAATAGTCGCCCGGCTTGCCCAATCCTCTGCAACCTGGAACGTCGTCCCAATTATGTTTTCGTCGTCCGTGGGGAATTCCAGAAAATAGACTGTTTCGTCAAAAGAGGTGTAGGCGTTTACGTCCGGCCCAAAGGACATGCCGACGCTTTCGAAGTAATCTATGAGCGCCTGTTTAGGGAAGCGTTCGGTGCCGTTGAACATCATGTGTTCAAGAAAGTGTGCTAGACCCAACTGGTCGTCATCTTCCTGCACTGAGCCTGCATTTACCACCAGCATCAGTGTGGCGCGATTGGCAGGCTCTGTATTATGGCGGATGTAATAGGTCAGGCCGTTGTCCAGTTTCGCTTTGCGAATAGCAGGATCCATGGCAATGGGCGCATTCATGTCAAGCGTTTCGCTGTCGAGATCCAGAAATGCTTGCGCCTGTTCCTGTTCTACTGCCGCCGGTGTCGGCGACTCCGCCTGTTCCGCGCTGGACTCTGTCGCTGCCGACGAATTCGGGGAGGAAGAATCGATCCCTTCGCAACCGCTTGCCAGCAATGCCAAAAGGACAAGAAGGCCAGCAAGAAGCTTTACGTTCTTCAACTTGCGCATGGTTGTCGTCCCGGCAGTCTGCCCTGAGGTGGACTCAACCGGCGATATTGTCGCTGCTTTCTTCATTATTGACTCCTTGGGTTCTCTCACGTTGGAATTAAACCTGCCGCCGCTTACCAGCGTAACACCTGAATGTGAAGATCCTGTTGCCTTTTGCCTTAGGTACCTTAATCAAGGGGAGTAACACCAGCCATCTCTTTGCGCTTCTAACGGCCGCAGCCACCGACAGATCGATGCCCTGCGAGTGCTGTAAGTCACTCATCTGGACCTGGCAGGTAGTTTGCTGGGTTACATTTGCGTGTGGATTTCTCCTCAATGACATCTGAACGGCCCGAGAGACAGCAGGGCAACCTTCCATCAGATCCCAATAATTCGCCAACGAACTTTGGCACAGGGTTAATAGTGGCGTCGGCAAGGTTACACGGGGCGAGGCGACGCAATTTGAATGTTTTACCCAAAAAAGTATACGTGATCTGAAGACCAAGCCCAAAAAACTAGGGAAAAAAAGGAGGTCTTTCCCTCTTCGTTTCAGGCGACACATCCAAAAGGGTCGGGCCGCTGGGGAGCGGCGGTAGGCAAAATGGAGGGACCTTCACGGTGGTGAATAGGAACGAGCCTGAGAAAGTAGTCCAATGCGGGACTTCGAATCACTTTTGCCCACTAAGATCAAGTTTCACGAACGGAATCTGTAAACTATGTGTCTATCAAACCCAATGCTGAACTTCGAAGGGTGGGAGGTAATTGCAGACCGGCTCTGTATGTAGTGACGCCTGCGGGACGCGGTCTCAGAATTTGGTAGGCTGGGGATATCTCAAAAGCACTTCCTTCTCAGGACAACCAGACAAGTGTGCATCCCAAATTTTTGTGTCGATTCGTAGCTCCCACTTTCGCTGCGCCATGAAATCCGCAACGTTTCACCCACAATCAGTTCGCGACCTTGTCTGGGGCGAGCGAAGGGATCTCCCACTCCTTATTTCTTGTATATGGGCGGTCGGCCGCAGGCGGCCTCCCTTGTGCAGGGGCTGCGCCCCCGCAACGCCCCGCCCTTGCTCGCCACCCTGCCCATTCCTCCCCAGCAATGCGTCTAGCCAACCATGTTTACCCCCTATTTGCAGTCTAAACTCAATAAACACTGACCACTCCGAAAGAACTATCTACAACGGAACCGAAGCACGCCTGTACAGCCTGCGCAGGAGATCCTGTCGGCCCAGCGGATCCTCAAAAACGCGTGCCATCGTGTCCAAGTCAGAATGCACCTCCGGAGCATCTCTGAGGCTTAGTGCCTCTCCAGTCGCTATCAAGAGCCCTGCGTCCTGAAGTTCGTCAACTGCCTCATACAGCGTCTGCGCGTCCGCAAAAGTCACCTGCCGCAAATAATCTCGGTTGATCCCGTCTTCGTGTGAGCGTTGGTGAAAAAACAGGAGGAGCCAGACCTTGTGGAATGAGTCGATCTGGCGGAGGAGCATGAATCTCTCAAGTGAAGCTGGCAGCATCTGCCCTCTTTTCATTTCTTGCAGCCCAGTTCGCATGACCCTTTGACATTCGCCGCGCGTTGTTGACGCAGCCTGTGACTCTCTAATCTCTTCTGGGCGAGGTCGAATTGTTTTCTTCTTCATGTCAGATAACAGAATAACGCCACCCGATTAACGCTAAGTACAGGTGTTGCAAATAGGGGCTTAGGGATCGGTTAAGAGGAAGTTAGCGGGCAGCTTGCCGGTGAGGAGAGAATGTGAGGTAAGAATGCGTGGAAAGCGGGAGCCTCAACCGGTGGCGCAACTGAGAAAGATGTCTAGCTCTTCGTCCGGCTCCCTTCACCATTCGGCGCGACAGGAAGAGTAAACGAAAACGTGCTGCCCCGGCTTTCGACACTGTCTGCCCAGATCCGGCCGCTGTGCGCCTGAACAATATGCTTTGCTATGGCAAGCCCGTGACCGGTTCCCAGGCTTGCACGCGCTCGATCTGTCTCGTAAAACCGCTCAAAAATGCGGTCCCTGTCTTCCGCGGGAACGCCTATGCCGGCATCGCAGACAGAAATCTTGACTTGCTGGCTCTCGAGCTGCGCATCTGCTGAAATCTTGACCGACCCCCTGCCGGCGAAAACTTCAGGGCATTATGGACCAAATTAGTAATCGCCTGATGAATGCGTTCGGCATCTGCGTAGACTCGCGGGAGGCGGTGCGGCAGGTCGACGATAAGGTTGATGTCGCTTCGGGCAGCCAGTGGCTGAAGTCGCTCCACCGGCGTCAATACAGTTTCACTGACCGGCACCGGTTGGAAGCTGAATGGAACCTGGCCTGATTCGATTCGGGAAAGCTCTAGGAGTTCCCGCACCATCTGTGCAAGGGCATCCACCTCCGTCTCGATCCGGTCCAGAAAACGCGGAGCGGCCGTAGAGTCGTCCAGCAGCGCCTCAGGCAATCCGGTATGCGCTGGTCCCGTCTAGGCGCTCAAGCTATGCTCGCCCTGCGCTCAACTCTACTTAGCCAGCCCCACATTAACTTACTTGCGACCCTTGGCCTTACCTGACTTAATATACAATTTGGGACGCACCCCCAGACAGAAGCAGCTTGACAATTCAAGCTCGTCTGCCATACAATGACGAGCAACTAGAAACCAGTTGGAAGTCAAAAGGGCAGGACTGGAGTGTTCCTTCGTTTCCTCTCCTGGCCGCCCCCTTGTAGCAGCGGATAGGTTGGTCCTTGATTGGGCTCAGATCGCTGCTTTGGATTACCGGCTTCATCCAAGCCGTCACACCGGCGGCGAACCCGCAAATAGGCAAGGAGACGACTGTGTCGAACATCGGATGGAAAGACGTTCTTTCGGATGATATGCCCGTTGAACTGGCCCATGAGATTGATATTTTTGAGGGCCAGATGGAGCTGATGGGCCAGGGGAAACTTGACGAAAAGGTTTTTGCCGAAACGCGTCTGCGTAGGGGCGTGTACGGCCAACGATACGACAATGGCCAGCGGCACGACGGTTTCGAGAGCCGGGAGCTTGCATTTGAGGAATTGGAGCGCTTCAAGGGGCCCGATACGCTTTGGCATGCACCTGGGATGCAGCGCATCAAAGTGCCTAGCGGCGGACTGACACCGAAACAGCTTGATGTGCTAGCCCAGGTCGCCGACGAATATTCGGACGGTATATTGCACATCACCACCCGCCAGGATATTCAGCTGCATTTCGTGCATATCGAGGATACGCCGGACATGATGCGCCGTTTGGCCTCGGTTGGCATTACCACTCGAGAAGCCTGCGGCAATTCCGTCCGCAACGTGACCTGCTGCCATCTTGCCGGCGTTTGCCGTACAGAGGCCTTTGACGCCACACCCTATTCCAACGCCTTTGCAGATTTCCTGCTCGGCCATGACGATGTGCAGGATTTCGGGCGTAAGTTCAAACCGGCCTTTTCGGGCTGCGAAAGCGAGGCTTGCGGTTTGGTGATGATGCACGACCTTGGCTACCTCGCCCAGATTCAAGAGGTGGACGGCAAGCCAAAACGCGGCTTCAAGGTCTTTGTGGGTGGCGGCTTGGGGACGGTACCCCACCAGGCCAAAGTGCTGAGCGAATTTACGCCGGAAGAGGAGATTCTGCCGCAGGCGCAGGCAGTGTCGCGCGTTTTCGCTCGGCTGGGGGAAAAGCGGAACCGAAACCGCGCCCGCATCAAGTTCCTCGTGGCTAAAGTTGGCATCGAAGAGTTCCGCCGCCTCGTTGAAGAGGAGCGTAAGACACTGCCTCACGATGACCGCTGGACAGCCTATCTCGATACGCTTCCCCATTACGAAGAGAAGCCGACAAGGCCGCCGACTTTCCTGAACGGCCAGGTGGGCTCTTCCGAGTTCAACCAGTGGTTTGAAACTAATGTCTATAGCCAGCGCCAGGATGGGTATAGCGTTGTGACCGTAAACCTGCCCTTGGGTGATCTGACTTCGAAGCAGACGTGGGAACTGGCTGACGTCGCCCGCAAATATGTCGGCGACAATGTCAGATCTACCGTGGAGCAAAACATCGTCCTGCGCTGGGTCTCCGACTCTGACCTGCCTAACTTGTACGAAGAATTGAAAGCAATCGGCCTGGGCGACGCCGGCGCAGGCACAATTGTCGACATTACGGCCTGCCCTGGTACCGATACCTGCAAGCTGGGCATTGCCTCTTCGCGGGGGCTTGCCGGTGAACTCCGCACACGACTCACCGTAAAGAGCGCCTCTTTGCCTGACGCGATCAAGGACCTGAAGATTAAGATCAGCGGCTGCTTTAACTCCTGCGGCCAGCATCACGTGTCCGACATAGGGTTCTTTGGCAACAGCCGCCGCTCCGGTAACTTTAAGATGCCTCACTTCCAGGTTGTCCTGGGAGGCATGTGGCGTGAGAATGCAGGCAGTTACGGTCTGGCTGTGGGCGCGGTCCCCTCCAAGACTGTTCCCGAGGTAGTCGATGTAATCACTAACCGTTATGTGGAGGAAAGGTCCAAAGGGGAAACTTTCCAGGAGTGGATCGGCCGTATTGGCAAGAAGGAAGCCCGCAGTATGATTCAGCCCTTCATGAAGCTGCCCGACTTTGAGCAGCAACCAGAATTTTTCTCGGATTGGGGCGATCCCCGCGTATTCAGCCTCGGCGATATCGGCATCGGCGAATGTGCCGGCGAGGTTGTCTCACTCTTTTCGATGGAGATTTCGCCGGCTGAGTCGGAAGCCTTCGAGGCACAGGTCGCGCTGGATGAGAACGACCCGGCGCGGGCAGACGCGATGGCCTATTCGTCGATGGTCAAGGCAGCCAGAGCGTTGGTGCGGACCCAGTTCCTTGACGTGGGCGACAGTCCTGATCGCATTGTAGAGGAGTTCAAGAGCCGCTTTTTCGATACTGAACTCTTCTTCGATCAGTATGCGAAGGGAAAATTCGGCCAGTACCTGTTGGACCGGCACAATAACCCCAATCCGAACCCCGACAACGATTCCGCCCACCGGCTGATCGAGGAGGCTCTGCTGTTCATCGAGGCCACTCATGTTTGCGAATCCAAAGTCGGCGGCAATGTCCTGATTGAGATTTAAACCCGGCCCGTGGACGGTTGCTGGCACAACAGCGACTGTCCACGAGCTACAATTCACTGCCGCTGGAGCAAAAGATGATTGCACCCCAACGCCTGTGCGTGAAGTTTTATTTTGAGGAGCTTTCGGTCGACGTCGATACTTTCATTCCTGTCTTTCACCGCTGGATACGGGAAGATGTCGTGTCGAATGAGATGCTGCTCGACGTGGCCGACTACAAACATATCCTGGACGGGCCGGCGATATTTCTCATCGGTCACGAGGCTGACTATGTCGTTGACTTTACCGACGGCAAACCCGGCCTCCTTTATGTCCGCAAACGTGACGCTGGACCCAGCTTGTCAGATGCTTTGGGCACGACGCTGACTCAGGCCTTGAACGGGGTAAAGCTGGCAGAAAACGATGTGGAACTGGCTGGCAAATTGAAGCTGCGTACCGACGGCGCCACTATTGTTCTCTTAGACAGACTGAGCTACCCCAACGCTTCCTCCAATGGCGACGGCGTCAGTTCCGCCGCCGATGCTGCCCAGGCCCAACTCGCAGAAAACCTGACCGCGCTATTTGGGAGTGATGCCACCCTCACTCGAGTGGCCAACGACGAACGCGAGCCGTTGACTTTCGAACTGAACGCGCCATCCGCTCCTAACGTGGACACTCTTCTTAGCCAACTGGAAAGTGTTAACTGAGCGCCGTTCTCCTCTTCCTATCTCACACCGGGCAGTAAGGACAAAACCGGATGCTGGCCACGACTTCTGAATCTCTTTCCATCTATGAAACGGACCGGGATCCGGACGCCTTCATCCCTTTCATAAAGGCGGTCGGCCGCGGAGAGAAACTGAAGCGCGACCTCACCTATGAGGAGTCGGTAGAAGCTCTGCGCCAGATCGTTGAGCAGACCTGCTCTCCAGCGCAAGCTGGCGCCTTCCTTATTACCCAGAGGGTAAAAGGTGAGGCCGTTGACGAGATCCGGGGATTTACCGAACTGCTGCGGACGGAAACGATCACGCAGATTGTTCCGCGCGTACAAGGGCTGCTCGATCTGGCTGTACCCTATGACGGCAAGGTCAATAGTGCACAACTGGCGCCGGCCATTGCCATCGTTCTTGCAGAGGCCGGGATGCCGGTAGTGTTGCACGGCGATGAAGAAGTACCTACCAAGGCTGGAATTGGCCCGGGGCCGGTTCTGCGTGCAATGGGTGTGGCCGACGACCTTGATCCGAAAGATGTGCAGCGCATGATTGAATCGGTCGGCGTCGGCTACTTGGCGGCTGCCCGTTTTGCCCCTCAGTGGCACGCACTGCTACCTTTGAGACGTCAGTTTGGCCTTCGAACTGTTCTCAATAGTGTGGAAAAGTTGCTAAACCCCGCCAATGCTCCCTATCAGGTAAGCGGTTTCTTTCATGGGAACTACATCGAGCGCCTGCGGGACGTACAGACGGGAACCAAACGCAGCTTTATTGTTCAGGGGGAGGAGGGGTCGGTTGAAATGGCGGTCGGGCGAAAATCACATGTATTTGCCGAGGACGCGGCCAACGATTTAATCCTGGATCCTGCTTCCCTTGGCCACACAGAGCGCGTGCGCGTGCCCGCGCCGGCTGACGCCGCAGGCCATGCCGCGCTCAACGCGGCTGTTATCGCCTCGTCCCGTTGTGAGGCGACCGAGCAAGTTTGTCTGACGGTTGGAGTCATTCTTCATCTCTTCGATCTGGCCCAGAGTGTTGCCGACGGCATTGACCGGGCCCGCAATATCCTTGTCACTGGCGCCGCGCAGGCCCGTCTGGAACGAGCGAAGGCGACGTGAAGGGCCCAAGGATACAAGTTTCCGAAGACAGTTGTTGAACGGCGCGAACCGTTACCTCACTTTCCTCTTTCCCACTTCTCTCTTCTTTTGCAACAGAAATAAGTCACATACTGTTTTGTCCTGACCGTCCCTTTATTCTCGGCGCCATACAGGCGATCCGATTGGGTATTCGGTAAGAAGCCGCAGCGTCTGTTGAGCGGTACTGTTGGGAAGAAGGGGTACCGTCGAGGCATGCTTTTGGAGGGGGGCGTTACGGGAGGTGTCCCCCCTCACAAGAGAGGGCAGAAGGCCCGACCGCCCAAATGCTATTGGAGAGCAGAGTGGAGCAAATTGAGGGTCAACACCTTTGCCGGCAACGTTCAGGAATGCGAGTCGACTGCGGCCGAGGGGTTAAATTTGTCAGCTAGCAGTTCTGCCAGCGCCAGTGCCTCATTCTCAGAGGTGATTTTGCCCGCTGCTTGTGCCTCAGCCAGTTCACGCATGATGTCTCCCACTCTTGGGCCCGGCGTCAACCTCAGATGCTTCATCAAACTGTGGCCGTCTACGAGCGGCTTGGTCAGATGTTCGGCCGCTTGCGAGAATGCGTAGGAAATCAAGCCTTCCATTGAGACGAGGAAGCGGCCCCATTCATCCCCGCGCTCTTGTCCGGTCGCTTGCCTATCGGAAATCGCCTGGAGCGTCACATCCAACCCATCGAATGGCTGAGGCCCCCTGCCCGAATGTTTACCTGAGATTTGTGCAAATTGGTGGCCGGCGACGACGCTGCCGGCGTCGCGAAAGAAGCGATAGGCCGCCACCGGGTCGATGCGGGGGTCCGCAGGGGAAAGCGCCTCGAACAAATCGCGTGGATTACCATGCAACGCCGCGACTCGCTCAGCCAATAACACTTCTCGCCTGCTGAAACGGAGGTTAGCGACCCGGAGGGCCGCTATCTGAGCACTCAATTGGTGGTGGCCGGCGAAGCGCGGCCGCTCGATTCCGTTCTCGATCACAGTTGAGTGGCTGCCGGGCTTGCCAGTGTCGTGAAATAGCGCATGCCAGGTGAGCCATCCGGCGCGGTCGCGGCCGGCCGCGATGTCGGCGCTGAAGTGTGCGCGCAGCTCCTCCGCCCATGGGTCCAGAGTCTGGCTCAGGCTACTGTCTCCCGGGGGCGGACCTCCTCGCAGCCAATCTCGCAATTCGGCGGCGTAACGAACGGCTAGAAGGGTGTGCTCGTAGGCGTCGAGATGGTGACGTGAGGACTGGGTCACACCTTGCAAGGCCTCGACCTCCGGGAACAGCTGGGAGAGAAGGCCGAGCGCGTGCAACTCGCTGATGCCAACGTCGGGGCGAGCGCAGTCCAGTAGCTTCCACAGCTCATGACGCACTCGTTCGGCGCTGACGGAAAGAATCGTTTCGGCGTTCGCGAGAATCTGTTTCCGCGTTTCAATCTCAACTGTGAATCCCAGCTGGGCAGCAAGGCGCACGGCCCGCAGGAGGCGGAGCGGATCGTTGGGCAGGCTTTCGGGCGTTACACGGCGCAGCCGCTTTGCTGCGACATCGCGCATGCCGCCGCAAACATCGATAAGCCGAGGCGAACTGTCGAAGGGGAGTTCCAGTGCGAGCGCATTGGCGCTAAAGTCACGCGCCAGCAGGTCGGACCGCAAGTCGCCTCGCAGGGCCGCGGCGTCACATTCTATCCTTCGGCCGTCGGCGCCATCCCCTATGAGCCGCGCGACATCCCGCGCTTCGTCCAAAGGATAGAAGGCCCAGCCGAGTCTGTCCGCCACTCTCCGCGCGACCGGCAATACAGGGCCACTCAACACCAGGTCCAAGTCTGTTGTCGCGGCGCCTTTGTTTTGGGAGAGGGAGGCTGACGGGCGGTCGGCATCCCGGTTCAAGTTGGCAATGATTGGGTGAGACCAGCCTGGAATGGAAGAGATGCCCAAGAGGTGATCCCGCACTGCGCCGCCGACGATGTAAACTGGCGCCCGCTCTGCCATGAACGAGTCCAGCACCTTTATTATGGCGTCAGGTGGGTTCGGGTAGGGAGTAATTGAAGGCATTGCCGAAAGTGAAAGGGCCCGTCACAGTGTGTTTCGTGCCCCTTCCGTAGTCAACCCACTCTCAGATCAACGCCTCGATCAGGAGAGGTCCCGGTTCTTCAATCCCCCTTCGCAGCGCCGCCACAAACTCGTCTGCGCTCGCGGCGCGGACAGCCGGCACGCCCATTCCATCAGAAAGGGAAACCCAATCCAGAGTTGGAGAGTCGAGGCGCATCATGGCCTGCGCATGGGGTCCTGCGTCTGCGTCGCCGCCAACATTCTGTAGTTCTCCCTGCAGGATGCGGTAACTGTGGTTGGCGAAGATGACGTTGACAACATTCAGGGATTCGCGCGCCTGCGTCCACAGGGCCTGCAAGGTATACATGCCGGAACCGTCGCCTTCCATGGCAAACACCTGGCGATCAGGGCAGGCCACGGCGGCGCCGGTGGCAGCAGGCAGGCCCTGGCCGATAGAGCCTCCGGTCACATGAAGCCAGTCATGGGGCGGCGCGTTTTGGGTGAGCGGGTAGGCCTGGCGGCCACTGGTAACGGATTCATCGGAAACGATTGCGTTTTCAGGCATCAGCGCACAAAGCGCTGTCCAAGCCGCCTCCAGCGTCAGCGAACCGGTCGGCAGCGGCGGGGGCTCAAAAGGCGCTACTGGCGGTGGATCGGACGGCGCGGCCAACTCTTCGCTCAAGGCGTCGAGCGCGGCCGGAACATTTTCGTCCTCGGCGGCCAGCAGATGGATTTGGGCATCCGGCGGCGCCAGCCTGCTGGGGCTGTCCGGGTAGGCGAAGAAACCCACGGGGTCCTTGGCACCGACCAATACAATATGCCGTGCGCCCGCCAGCAGAGCAACCGCCTGATCTACCGGATAGGGAAGGCGAGCCACGACAGGACGGCCGGCTCCCCTGGATACGCGTGCCGCGGCGCGATTGCCGACCACTCTGGCATTGGCTGCCGCGGCGATGCGGTGCGCCAAGCCGCTGACACCTTCGTTACACATCACTTGATCGCCAACGAGAATTACTGTCTCTTCGCCTCGGCGCAGCAGCTGCGCAATGGCGGCTATGCGCTCCTCCGGCACTTGTGCCATCGGCGGCGGGTCTTGGGGGGGAGCCGGGCCCTCCGCCGCGTCCCAAGCAGTATCGCCCGGCAGTATCAGAGTGGCGACCTGACCTGGTGGAGTAAGGGCGGCGGCTATGGCTGCGGCACCGTCGCCGGCGACCGCGCGGGCATTTGGCGAAGTGCGGACCCAACCCGAAACCGGCCGGGCCAAGCCCTCGATATCGCACGTCAGTGGGGCGTCGTATTTGAGGTGATAGGTGGCGTGATCCCCAACAATGTTAACAATTGGAGAGTGGGCCTTGCGCGCGTTGTGCAGATTGGAGATGCCGTTGCCCAATCCCGGCCCCGTGTGCAGCAGCGTTGCTGCCGGCTTGCCGGTCATGCGGGCGAAACCGTCCGCGCAACCGGTGGCGACGCCCTCAAACAGGCACAGGACCGAGTGCATCTGCGGCACGAAGTCCAGTGCAGCAACAAAGTGCATCTCCGACGTACCGGGGTTCATGAAACAGGTGTCCACGCCGCCGTCGTACAGTGTGCGAATGAGAGATTGAGCGCCGTTCATGGGCAGAACTCCGTACAGGACGAGAATGGGAGTGAATTCAGCAGGAATTCAGATTAAGTGGATTCTTCCGACTCGTCAGTCTCTAAGGCAGACTCGATTTCCTGCCAGGCCTTCTCCGCGGCCGCGGCTGTCTGTTGGGAGGGCGGCTCGTCGCCATAGCGGGCCTCGCTGTAAGCCGAGGTGATAGTCTGCACCAACGGGTCGTCGAAGCCGGGAATGTCGGCCAGGCGGCCGGCAAAGCGAGATGGTGTTTCCGCTTGCGATCTCAGGACGTTGCGGAAATGCGCGAAGAGAAGCAACCTTTGGTAGATTTCACGAATCAGTCGACGTGTGTCGCTCTCCCCCTCCAAAGACAGGAAGGGGTCAGGGTCCTCCGGAGCAGGACCGAATCGAGAACGCAATCGCGCCCATAAATTGGCCAGTTGTGCCTGAAGCAGACTTGTAGTCAGGACCGATTCGCGCACCTCGTCTGAATCCGTATCCTGTCGGTTTCGAAGCTGGCGTAGAACCAGCATGAAGATGATGAATACGCCGATTGCGACAACCAGGAGGGCAACCCAGCGGTAAGGCTCCGGCACTGCTTCGACAACCCTTTCCGGCTGTTCCGGGAATGGTTCAGGTGTAGGGGGCTGAGGTCTGCCGGCCGATTCATTTTCCTGTGAACGGTCACCGAACAAGCTGCGCAGGAAGCGAATCAGATACTCGATCAAGATGAATATCGGGTAGGCGATAACTGTGATTATCCACAACAGAACTGTGCTGATCCCGCGCCAAATCAGCCCGAGCGCAGTCCAAAGTACGGCTGCATCCTCTGGCTGGATAATCAGCCCAATCAACAGGGCAACGCCCAGCATCAATAAGATCGTTAAACCAATGCCAACCATCCAGCCGCGGTTGGGGCGCAATCTGCCCACGCGGGCGCGGCGGCGCCACCCGCCCGACTTTCCAAGGTTGGCAACCCCCAACCCCGCGAGACCAGCGCCAGCAAAGAAAAGAAGCAGCCCAACGGGATTAGACAGTTGGCCTTCGGATGCGGCAAACGGGTTGACAGCCGCCCCGGGCTGGCCGCCTTGGAAACCTGAGGGAATGATCCAGGCAAACAGGGCCAGCGCGGCGCCGCCTGTAAGAAATGCCCGCCAGATCTCTTCGTGTCGATACTGACCATGACCGTCCAGCGCGCCCCGCAGCCAGAGGAAGATGCCCATGAGCAGGAAAAGCGCCGCCCCGGGAACTTCAATTGGATTGTCTGGCCAGTAGATCAGGTCGTAGCCCGCGGCAAGTAGCCAGCGAAGATCCCAGACTCCAAATTCGGGTTGAAGGAAGCGCAGCCACAACAGAATCAGTAGTGCCGCAAATCCAAAGGTGGCAATGTGCCGCCGCACCTGGTTGGCCCGACGAAAGTTCCTGCGTTCAGCCATAGTCGGCATTGTCCAGCGGGCAAGTGAAAAGCTGAACACCTGCAGGACGACAATCATCCACGGTGACATCAAAGGGCCGGTGACGGAGGGGGACAAGAAGCCCTGCAGGAGTAGCATCCAGGGCCAGAGCCAACACAGGCGCATGAAACCCACCAGGACTGGCAAAAGCAGGCCCTCAACGTTATTCCACTCTACGTGCTTCCACGGTACTGCAACTGATGAAGTCATCTCTCAGAATAATGTAAAGTTCTATCAAAAAAAGGAGGCGTGAAGTAGGCAGCCCCTGTAGTGCAATCCCTGTAGTGCAACCCCTGGAGGCGCGGCTAGCTGACGCCTGGCATTTTTCCGGCCGGGACAGGCGCCTCCACTTCGGGCATCTCCTGCTCCGCTACGGAGGACAGGTCTGACAGGGCCTGCTCGGACAGCTGCTGGAAGGCTACACCTGGGATAGCTCTCTCAAGGGTCAACCCTCCGATGCCCAACAGAGTGACCGCAAATCCCCGGCGTTGCAGGTCAGCCAAAACCCGGCGCAGACTGTCGGAGAGGGTCGCGCTGATCAGAACGATCGATGTGCCATTGCGGAGGTGGTCAGCCTCCTGTAGCAGAACTCTCTCTATTGTCGTATGGGGCACGCCCACGCAGTAGGCAAGCGCTTCCAGTACGCGGGTGAGCTGCTTAGGGTGCGCGCCGGGCAGAATGCGTACGCGTTGGCCCGCGTACATCATGCTGTTGGCGAACACACCGAAGGCATCGCCGCGCAACTGCGCCCAGCGGGCAAGGGAAGCGCCGGCGCTGATGGCGAACTCGCGCAACGCGGGGTCGATCCCTTCAAATCGGTGATTGAATGTGCGAATGTTGATGAAGATGGCCAGTGGGCGTGAGGCGGACGGCTCGAACTGCTTGGTCTGCAGTTCCTGGCGGCGAGCTGTGGCCTTCCAGTGAATGTGGCGAAAGTTATCGCCGGGAAGATACTCGCGAACGCCGCTCACGCGCAGAGGGTCGTCGATCAGCCGGTTGCGGCTCTGGTAGTCTCCAAAAGGGTGGCGGGCGTCCAACCCCAGTTCAGGCAGGGCATACACACGGGGATAGACCAGAAGAAGTGTAGTATCCGAAAAGTCTCTGAATTGGCTGCGGAATCCAAAGATGTCGCCACAGACGAGTTGGACTGGCCCGAATCTCCAGGCGCCGCGCTGGGTGCCGGTGACGGTATACCGGCGGATGACCCGTTGGTAGAGACCGAGGGAGAACAGGTTAACCAGGACGCGCCGACTGGGAAGGAAGTGCCGGGCTCGTTCATCTGGTTTCAAGTCGAGCGCAGTGGGGATATCGTCCTCGCAGCGCAGCCAAGCGAGGGGCAACGGTTTTGCGTTGGTCACTTCCAGCCGCAAGTCCGTTTCTTCGCCGAAAAAGAGGCGTTCTACGCCGAACCTTCGATGGTAGGTCACCTCGGAAAGGCTGTAGCGACTCCAAAGCCAAACCACCAGCCCCAGCAGACCGAGAATTAGGGCCATTGTAAAGATCAGGCTGTTGCGCGTAAAGAGCGCCAGCACCAATATGACAACTGCAGCCGCCCAGCCGGTGCGACCCATTAGCCTGAGACGGTCGAGCGCCCGTCGACAGCGGTTACTGCGTCTGCAGGTTCGGAGGAGATGTCCATGTTCAGCCCCTCGTCCTGGCTTGGGTCGAGCGGCTCATTCAAGGGCGGCGAATCTGACTCGGTCGGGCTATCCTGCCAATTTTCCTCTACTGGGACGGGCACATTGGAAACAATGCCTTCCAACACGCTGGCGACTGAGGTGCCATGCAAACGGGTATCCGGACCGGGAATCAGCCTGTGGCGCAGGACAGGAAAGGCAAGCTGTTGGATGTCGTCCGGCGTGACATACGTCCTTCCCTGAATGGCGGCGAAGGCCTGCGTGGTGCGGTAAAATGCGAGACTGCCGCGCGGGCTTACACCCAGGTCCAGAGCGCTTTCGTCGCGGGTGGCCTGAACGAGATCGAGAAGATAATCTTCCAAGACCGGATGGACGTATACGTCGCGGCAGATGGTTACGGTTCGGCGGATGTCTTCGGCGTTGACCATGGGCTGGATACGGTCCAGCGGGTTGTCGGCGCGAAAGCGGTGCAGAATCTGGCGCTCTTCCTCGCGTTGGGGATAGCCCATCGCCACCTGGATCTGGAAGCGGTCCATCTGCGCTTCAGGTAGAGGGAATGTACCCGCCAACTCGACCGGGTTCTGGGTCGCCATAAGAAAGAAGGGGTAAGGGAGCGCATGGCTGACACCGTCGACGGTGACGTTGCGTTCTTCCATGGCTTCCAGCATCGCGCTCTGGGTACGCGGGCCGGCGCGGTTAATCTCGTCGGCCAGGACTACACCGGCCAGAATGGGACCGGGGCGGTATTCAAAATCGTCGGTCTTGCGGTTATAGACGCTGACGCCGACGATATCCGACGGGAGGAGATCGGGGGTGAACTGGATGCGTTGAAAGCTGATTCCCAGAGAGGCGGCGAGGGTCCTGGCCATCATCGTCTTACCAATGCCGGGGACATCTTCCAACAGTACATGACCTTCGCAAAAAAGGGCGACCAACAGTTGATCGACTGTCTCGTCTTTACCTACTATGACCTGGGCGACGTTTTCGCGCAGCCGTCGGGCCAGGTCCTGTACAAATGCGATGTCTGACATGACTGCTCCTGAACTGACTGCACCACGTCAACTTTAGCCTGTCCCGGTGCAGTCAGGGGAAAGACAGATGCGATTCTGCCGCCGGACCAACAACACAAAATTCGGCCAGAATGGCCGCTGAAGCACGCTAGTTACGGTGGGCCCCGCAGTGATTTTTGGGAGCGGTCAGATGAGCATGCTTTGGAGGGAGTATAACAGCGCGCAGACCGAACGGCAAAGGAGAGCGGTGTTCAGAATTGGGCTCTCTGGGCACCGAGTTGGGCACGTTCAACACCTGTTCATCCAGAGGAACGGGCCGACTATTGGCGAATTCTTGAAAGCGGTTCTTCCCCTGCCCACACGCCTTGCAGGTTTTCGAAAATGAACTTGCCTCTTCGCTGCCAGGTGTCGTAGGTGACGCCGGCGATATGCGGAGAAAAGATGACATTATCAAGTCTTAGAATAGGGTTATCGGGGGCCGTCGGTTCGTCATGCAAGACATCCAGCCCTGCGGCGCGAATAGTGCCGTTGTTCAAGGCTTCGGTGAGTGCGCCCTCGTCTACTACCGGGCCGCGGCAAGTATTGACGAGAATTGCGCTAGACTTCATGCGCGCCAGTTCAGCCGGCCCGATGAGATTTCGGGTATGCTCATTCAAGGGTACGTGGAGAGTGACGATGTCCGAACGCTCCAGCAACTCTTCTAAAGATACGCGCTCAACCTGCAGATGGCGTTCCTCCTCAGCGGTCACTGGGAATGGGTCAAAATAGAGGACTTCGGCCTGGAAGGGGACCAGCCGCTTGGCCACTTCCTTACCAATGTGGCCGAGGCCGACGATGCCTATGGTCTTGCCGTGAATCGTGAAAGTCGTCATGCCGCTGTCGATATCCTTCCAACCCTGGTTGCGCACATTGTGGTCCATTTCGGTCAGGCGGCGGTAGACGCTCAAGATCAGGGCGAAGGTGTGCTCGGCCACGTCAATTGAATTTGTGCCGCCGTTGTTGGCAAGCGGTATCCCCAGCTCAGAAAGCAGTTTCAGGGGCATGTGCTCGAAACCAGCGCTGACAAGCTGAACCAGTTTCAGTCCTTGCGCTGCTCGCAATACCGATTCTTCCAGGGTACTGGGAAAGAGGATCAGGAAATCGGCGTCGGCGGCCTGGCGAGCCTTTTCTGCTTCTGGCAGATCGTGGGGCAGGACGGCAACATCCCAGTCTGCGGGGGCCGGTGCAACTATCTGTTGGGCTAGTTCGGCTACAAGACTGGTGAATAAGATGACTTTGGGCATTAGTGCGTTCCTTGGTAGGCGGTGAAATGTTCAGCAGCCAGCATTTGGCCCAGGCGTAATCAGCGGGCCGCGAATTATTGTGGCTCAGCCTTCAAGCTTCCAAACCTGCTGAGCTGTTTTTCCGAAGATCCAGGCGCGCTCTTCGGCGCTTATGTTGTCAAGGTACGTGAGTGGAAATTCCAGCGAGTTGTCGAAACCCTCACGGGTGCTTACAGGCGGCCAATCACTGCCCCACATGATTCTCTGGGCGCCGAATGCCTCCAACGTCAATTCGGCCAGGGGCGGGACGTTCGCAAAGGGACAAGGGAGATCGCAGAATTCTCCAAAGCCAGGCAACTTGATCGTCAGATTCTCGTGCTGGGCAAGGGCGGTTATGGCAGCGAATTCGTCCAAGTCAACACCAGGTTTGACTCCGCCAAGATGCTCTATAACCAGCGAGAGATCGGGGAACAGGCGCAGAACTTCGGTAAACTCACTGCTCTGCAAAATGTCAGGCCGGCTGAATACACTTACCACCAGGTCCAACTCGGCTGCAGCCCGCCAATGGGCAAGCGGATCGCTGCCGCGCCCGCGAAAGTCTGCCAGCAAGCGGATGCCGGCGATCCCCTGTTCCGCCCAGGCGCGAACGGCGCTGCCATCGTCGTCTTCGGCAACGATCATGGCTGCGGCAAAGCGGTTCGGGTTTGCTTCGATAGCATTGACGAGGTAAAGATTGTCGCTGTTTCCCATGTATTGGATCAAAACGGCCTGATCGACGCCTGCTCTTTCCATATGATAGAGAAGGACTTCGACCGGCTCGTACTTATGCAGGCCGATATGACAGTGCGTATCGACGATGTCAAACTCTCTGTCTGTCATTCCGAGGACTCCTTTTCGCTCTAGTTTCGGTTGACTGCAAAACTGAGCGCTTCTTCGGTGGGTTCCGTGCCCAGTCCCGGCCCTTGGGGAAGCGTGAAGTAGCCGGCCTTGCAGTCCATGGCGCTGCGAATGAAGCGTTTGTTGCGGTCGAAAATCGAGTGTTGATACTCATGCATGGCAAAGTTGGCTAGCGTAGCTGCTACGTGAAGGCTGGCGGCCTGGGCAATACCAATGTTGATAGTGGCGTGGGGCATTACCTGGCAGTTGAATGGCTGCGCCAGTTCGCAGATGCGCCGGTAACCGGTAATCCCGGTATGGGCCATTTCCGGCTGAATGACGTCCATGCAGCCGGCTTGCAGGCGCGGAAGGTATTCATGGACTGTGCGCCACTCCTCTCCCAGCCCGATCCGGGTGCGTGCTGCGCGGGCTACGCGGGCCTGCCCGGCTTGATCTTCGGGCGCGACCGGCGCTTCGGCCAAATACAGGTCAAATTCGCATAGCCTGTCGATCAAATGGATTGCTTCCAGCGCGGTGTAGCGCCAGTGGAGATCGACTAAAATCTTCGGCGCGGGGCCGACCTCTTGGCGGATGGCTTCTATCTCGGCGACCTCGCCTTCGTCAGCGACGACAGCGGCGTATTTCAATGCGGAGAAGCCGCGGTCGATCCATTCCCTGCCCAGTGCCGCCCGCTCCGCCTTCGTCGCGCCGGGCAGTCCGGAGACGTATACAGGCAGCTGCTCATGGCGCAGGCCGCCCAATAGCTGCCACACCGGCTGCCCCAACAGTTTGGCCCGCAGGTCCCAAAGGGCGATGTCGAGTCCGGCGATGGCGTCGAGGGCGTAGCCTCCAAAATGGCCACGTACGCGCTGCAAGTCGTACAGGTCCTCGTAGATGCGTTCCACGTCGTGAGGGCAGCGGCCAATGACGAAGGGGATCAGCAGCTCCTCAAGAATGGTGTGCGCCACCTGCGGCGCCACAACCCCGAAACATTCGCCCCAACCGACTGTACCGTCGCTGGCAACTGCCTTCACGAGAAGAGTCTGGTCGTGGATTGGGTAGACGGTTCGGTTGCCCGGTCGGACTATGTAGCCTCTTGGATTGGGCTGGATGTCCTCCCCCAGCGGGCCCAGATAGGGTACATCGCGCGGAATACGAAGAGGATACAGTTCGACTGAAGTTACTGTTGTATTCATAGAATCGGGGAGTCTAATTGTCTGCGACTTCGACCTACCGCCCTCGACTTGGTGAGACTATTCTTACCGGCTTCGGTCAGGAGGACAAGAGCGGCTTTATGTCCCGCCAAATCGCGTCAAATTCTTGCAAGTCCTGCTGGTCCAGGTAGGCGCCGGGAATGCGGCTGGCAGTGGAAGTGAAGATGCCTCGGCGTTTGAAAACCTGTTTGTACACGGCGACGCCGTGCATGCGCTCGAAGTTCAGGAGAGGCAGTAGTCGGTTGAACAGGGCCCGGGCGGCGGGCTCGTCATTTGCCTCCAACAGTTGCCAGATCCTGGTGTGAATGTCCACAGACTGGCTGGCCGGCATGTTGCCGCACGCCCCTCGCCGCCATTCATCGATCATGTAGATACCGCCCTGCCCGCCAAAGACCCCATTGCATGCGTCGCCGGCCGCGGCCAGCGTGCGCGAAATGGCGCGCGGCTCCGGTAACGTCTCTTCCTTCAGATACTGAACCCACTCCAACTCACGACACATGCGTGCCAACAGTTCTGATGACATTGGGGTGCCGATTGGACCCATAAAGTTCTGAATACAGATCGGGATGCTCAGGGCTTCGTCGAGAGCCTGATAATAGTCGTAGCAGCCATTTGCATCCGGATGCAAAATGTGGGGCGGCATGGCCATGATGCCGTCAGCGCCTACATCCTGGGCGTAACGGCCGAGGGCAACGGCCGGAACCGTGTGGCCATGAGTTGTGGCGGCGACGACCGGCACTTGTCCGCCGGCTTCTTCTACGACTATTCGGATCCAGCGTTGGCGCTCTTCGTCGGACATAGCGGCGAACTCGCCGGCGTTGGCAGGGCCGACGAGACCAGCGGCGCCGGCCTGAATGCAGAAATCGACCTGCCGGCGCAGTGCGGCTTCATCCAATTCCAGGTTATCGGTAAACGGGGTGACGACTATTGCATAGATGCCGCGCCAAGTCTTGCTCATCTGATATGCTCCGGTTCTGTAGGTGTTTTTGACCGGTCTATTTCGCCACAGTTGAACTAAATTTCACCGATGCTGCCATAAGCGCATGCGCGATTTGCGGACCCTCCGGGGTTTGGCGACAATCTACCTGAGCATTCAGTTGACCAAAATCGGCAGAGCGTTCCGGATCAACAAAAGCACCAGGATATTGCCCTGACACTCCTGCTTAGTATACTACATGTGGGTAACCACTCAATTAATAAGCGAGCGAAAAGACCATGAAAATCACTGCTGTTACGGTATCCCGGCTGCAAGGCGTTCTGGACTATGACGGGGAGTTCTGGGAGGAGCGGCTGGTGCGCCCGCTCGACATTTACCCTGAACATAAGGCTGAAGGCCCGCACGAAATGTTTGCCGTCGGCGAAGGCCGCTATAATATCACTGCGTATTTTGTCGAAGTCGAGACCGACGAAGGTGTGTCCGGTATCGGCGGGCCCCTGCCCTTCGACCAGGCTTTCGTCATTCAGACGCAACTGGCGCCGCTTCTGATCGGTCACGATGCGCTGGCGACTGAACGACTGTGGGACCGAATGTACCGGGCACAGGTGCATGGCCGCAAGGGTACTGAGATGATGGCGCTCAGCTCGGTAGACTGCGCGCTTTGGGATTTGAAGGGCAAGTGGTTCGACGCCCCGGTCTGTCAGCTGCTGGGGGGACCGACCAGGACTGAAGTACCGGCCTACGCCAGCGCCCTGGGCTATTCGCTGGATCCGGAACTGGTGCAGGAGCGGGCCAAGCAGTTCGTGGAGGAAGGCTTCAGGGCGACGAAGTGGTTCTTCCGCGACGGCCCCACTGACGGGAAGATGGGCATGGAGCGCAATTTGCGGCTGGCGCGGACGCTGCGCGAAAGTGTTGGACCGGACGTAGACATTATGTTGGATTGCTGGATGAGTTGGGATGTGCCCTATACGGTGCAGATGGCCCGTCGCCTGGAAGAGTACGCCCCTCGTTGGATCGAGGAGCCGGTACTGCCCGATAAGATCGACCAGTACGCACAGATCCGCGCTGCGGTGAATATTCCCATAAGCGGAGGCGAGCACGAATACACACGTTGGGGACTGAAACAATTGATGGACGCGGGTGCGTGCGACGTCTACCAGCCTGACATCTACTGGTGCGGCGGAATTTCGGAGATACAGAAGATTCTGGCCCTGGCATCCGCCTACGATGTGCCGGTAATCCCTCATGGACACTCAACGCCGGCCAGTATACACGTCATCGCGGCCTGGCCCGAGCCGACTACGCCAATGCTGGAATACCTGATCAAGTGGAACGAAGTCCACCAGTTTTTTCTAAAGAATCCGCTTAAGCCGGTCAATGGCAGTGTAAGCGTACCTAGCGCGCCGGGCATTGGCATGGACCTGGATGATTCCAAGATTTCGCAACGCGAGGTAGTTACGTTCTGACTCTGGGCGTAGCGGTTAGCGCGGGGTGGTGGGATAGCCCACGGGGTCGATGTGGGCTTCAATCAGGAAAGGTTTTTGCGCGGCTATGGCACTTGCCATGGCCGCGTCGCATTCGTCCGGGGAAGAGACACGGGCGGAGGCGATGCCGTAACCGTCAGCGATAGTACAGAAATCGGGGGCGGGAAACTCGGTACCATAGGGCTGCTTGCCTTGGCGCAGCTGGTGCGAGCGGATCAGATCTATGGCGTTGTCAACCGCCACGACTACGGTCACCGGCAGGTCCAGCCTGGCTAGAACACTCAGTTCTCCCAGACACATCAGCAGCCCGCCGTCCCCGATCAGGCAGGCGGCCGGCCGGTCCGGTTGGGCCAATGCTGTACCGATTGCGGCCGGCAAACCGAAGCCCATACAGGACAGGCCGTTGGATAGCGCAAAGCTGTTGGGGCTCAGGGTCGGCCACTCCAAGCTGCCAAAAATCTTGTGGCTTCCTACGTCCACGGCCAGTAAGGCGTCTACCGGCAGGTGACGGCGCATAGCCGCCAATAGCTGCTGAGGAAGCAGCAGTCCGGGCCGAGGATCGGGCACGGCTACGGCCGCGAGTTGCGTGCGGAATGCACTCACTCTCTGCCGACCCCATTGGGGGTCGGTGGAGAAGCCGCTGTCAGCCAGTTGCAACAGGGCCGCGGCCATCGGTCCAACAATCTCCGCGGCCGCGGGCAGCGTTGGATCCTGATTGGGCCAATTGGCCATCCATATCAGCGGCGCGTTTTCTGCTTCTCCTTCGATTCCAGCTGCACCTGACTGCGGGAGGGAGAATGGCTTGACCAACTCTACGACGTCGAAACCTACTGCGAGGACACAGTCCGCTTCGTCGAGCAGTTGGTAAACGGGGTCGCTGCGGGTCAGGCCGATTGTGCCCGCGCTGAGGGGGTGATCATCGGGCAGCGCGCCTTTGCCTTTGGGAGAGACTATGACCGGCGCGTTGACCGCCTCGGCCAGAATTCTCAGCGCGTTGTAGGGGCCCTCCGGTTCCAGGCCCAGCCCGGCCAAGATTAGTGGACGGGAGGCGCTCGAAAGAAGATCGCGAGCACGGGCAACCTCTTTCGGCTCAGGCAGGGCAATCGCGACATTTGAATCTTCCCTGCCGTGCGACGACACGCCTGCCGGCGCGGCTTGTGCCGGCATTTCAGCCTCCTCATTGCTCACTTGCAGATGCACTGGTCCGGGCCGGCCTTGCATGGTCAGGGCAACTGCTGGCGGCACTTCGGCAGCGGCATTCTGCGGGGTAACCTTGAGCGTGCGCTTGGTAATAGGGCCAAAGATGGCTTGCAGATCCACCACCTGGTGCGTATAGGCGGGCAGCAGCGCGTCCGGCTTTTGCGCGGTTATCAGGACGATGGGCGCGCGGTCCAGCCAAGCGTGGCCAATGCCGGGCACTGCGTTCAGCGCGCCCGGGCCCAGTGTTGTGAGGACGCAGCCTGGTGTACCCGTGGCACGCGCGTGGGCATCGGCGGCAAAGACTGCGCTTTCTTCATGGTGCATCAGTTCAAAGCGGATGCCGAGTCTTTGCAATGCCTCCAGGACTGACACGACTTCGCCGCCGGGCATGCCGAAGACGAGGCGGACGCCGGCATCATAGAGAGACTGGGCGATTGTTGCGGCGACAGTGGCCATGGGGAGGAGCGTGTCCTTATCTAGCGATCAAAGTATTTGCCGACGAGGAGTTCCAAGCGGTCTATGACTTCAGGCGGAACAGCCGACTTGTTGGTGATCAGGGCGTCCTGCAGTGCACTGGCATGGGGGGAAGGCCCGCTGCCGGCCAGCAATTTGATAGCGTTGGCAACCGCATCGACAGCCACCTCTGCGTTGCGCAAAAGGATCCTGATTACTGCTTCGACTGTAACGACCTCTTCGGTTTCGTGCCAGACATCGTAGTCGGTCACGTGGGCCATGCAGGCATAGCTCATTTCGGCCTCTCTGGCAAGGAAGGCCTCTGGGGTCGTGGTCATGCCGATAATATCCATCCCCAGCTGTCGGAATGCTAAACTCTCGGCGCGTGTGCTGAAACGGGGCCCTTCTATAGTGACGAAATTGCCACCCATGTGAACTGTTGCGCCGGCCTGCTCCACTGCCTGGGAGCAGATGGCGCTGAGGTAGTCGCAGAAAGGGTTGGCGACGTTCACGTGTACCACCAGGCCGCCGGTGCCAACATCCGGGTCATCGAAAAAGCTGAGCGCCCGCAGTCTTGTTCGGTCGAAAATCTGATCAGGGATGACGATATCGCCGGGTCGGAGCCTTTCCTGCAGGCTTCCACAGGCACTGACGGCGATAAGATACTCGACGCCCAGCATTTTGAAACCATAGATGTTGGCGCGCTGGTTTAGCCGCGTAGGGCTGATGCGATGTCCCCGTCCGTGACGGGCGAGGAAGGCGACGCGTTGGCCGTGCAGAGTGCCAACAATGTAAGCGTCGGACGGTTTGCCAAATGGGGTATCGAGTTCGATTTCTTCGACGTCTGACAACGACTCCATTTGGTAGACGCCGCTACCGCCGATAACGCCGAAGCGAATTGGTTCTGGCATGAATTGAACTCCGTTGAAAGATGAAAAATGAGCTTGTGCCTGCCATTGTAGAGACTTAGGACTCCAGCACTGGCACTGTTTATTTCTTTCCAAAAGGTAACTACTAAGCCACAGTACTTGACCAGCCAGTTATTCTTGGAACCATTCAGGCTCTTGGTGACGCAACTGGTCTGCAGTCGCCGCCATGCTCGCCAGCCGACACGTTGCTAAGAAGGCACACGGTCGGTGAGGCATGGTTTTGTAGGGGGGCGTTGCGGGGGCGCAGCCCCTGCACAAGGGAGGGCGCTTGCGCCCGACCGCCAAAATGACAACATTGAGGGGAGAAAGAACGCCTTTGCTCCCCTCGTTCAGGGTTGCGAATCAGTTGCGGCTGCGTAGATACTCCAAGAGTGGAATGACAGCGGCTAACGCTCACCGGGTTGCCAACAGTCCCGCGGCTGTGCCGAGGACTCCGGCGCGACCGCGTTTGTTCAGTACGGGGAAGCGGATACGAGCTACGCCTCCGTCCTGCAGCAGAAACACTTTGCCTTTGCGCTCATAGTTGTGTTGGTCCACATCGTCTGAGAGCAAGGGCCAGATCGAGAAGTACGCGATCTGGCCAGCTTCGTCGTAGCAAACCGTGCCTGCGGGCAGCGGCTCACCTTCCTCAAAAGGGACTTCGATTCCGGTCGCGCGCAGCCAACGACCAAGACCCAGCCTTTTGTGATCCTGCATGCTAACGCCAACCAAACGATAGGCGGCGATATGGGCTACAAGATCTGCGGTCGTCCAGTTGTCCACTTCCGGCGTGCGCCCGGAGATTCGCAGGTCGATCACATCCTTACGGCGCAACCAGAGGGTCCGGAATGGTATTTGGTAGGTTCTGACGTTTGCCTGAAACTCTGCCATCATTTTCTCAATATAATGGAAATATCGCTTAGGCCGTGCAAAAGCAGACCTGCAAGTCCCAAAGTCATCAGTACCGGTCCGTATCCGATGTCGGGCATTTTTCCGTACAGGTCGGCCAGTGTCGGCAGGATCCACCGAAACTGGGCTAATGGAAAATAGATTGCGGCGCCGGTGAGTCCTACGGCGAGAAGGCCGCGCCCAATGACGATTGACCAAACGATTCGACCAAGGCAGCCGCGCCGATTCGCGTTTTCTGGGCTGTTGCCTATGGAAGCCAGGAGCGCACCCGGCGTCAGCAGGAGCGCGGCCAAAGGGCTGAGCGCGACAAGAGCCAGACAAGCCAGCAAGGCCGCGGTCTGCAAGCGGTACTCAGGCGCGAGCAGTAGGTGCGGTGTCCAGGCAGGCGGCAACAGATTCAGCGCGGCGACCAACGAGAGCAGGAGGAGGCCGATGCGCACTGGCCAACCGTAGGTAGGTTGGCTTCCTCTGATGCCTGCACTATGGTTCGGCTCGGAATCTGCCGGGGGGTCCGCCAAATCGCGGCGAAATGCGTTCAGGCTGATGCTGACACTGACCGCGACGAGCGGCAAGTAGAAACCTTCGCGCCAGAGACGGATATCGCCTTGTTGTACGGGGTGCAGAAACTTTACGATTTCCCCCAAATCCAGCCCTAAGACTGCCAACCCTGCCGCTTTATGCGAGATCCATGGTCGAAAGTAGCCTGCCATCGTAAGCAAGGCGCCGGCAGGCAGCAGCCATTTATTGAGGAGCTTCAACGGTCGGCCGGAGAGGCGTTGATAGAGGCGCATCCAATGAGCACAGCAGGAGTTACTGCGCTTCCTCCTTCTGTCTTCCGGCGCGTTCAAGCCTCTGGCGTTGCCGGTCCCGGCCCTCATCAAAACGGCGTCGTTCCTGTTCGTTCGTCAACTCGAGACGCGGGACCTCGGTTGGCAGGCCGTTGTCGTCCAAGGCCACAAATATGTAATAGGCGCTGTTTGTATGCGTGATTCCACCGGTGAGCAGGTCTTCGGCTTCGACAATTACCTCGACTTCCATCGAACTGCGGCCTATATAGGTGATGCGCCCCCGCAGCCTTAACAGCTGTCCCACCCGCACCGGCTCGTGAAAAGCCATGCTGTCGACGGCGACGGTCACGGCAAGGCGCCGGGCATGGCGCGCGGCTGTGATGCCGCCGCATTCATCGCACAGTTTCAGAATCACGCCACCGTGAACGTTGCCCAGCAAGTTGGCGTGTTCGGGATTCATTATCTGGCTAATACGGGTTGCCGAATCGGCGACAGTTCTGCGGTTAGAATTCATGCGCTCGTAGTTCCAGGTTGCTTGCAGTGAATTGTACCATATTGTCAGGCCAGGGCCCGTTCGTAGGCATCGAGAAGATGGCGCAGACTTCGCTGCCAGGTAAAGGCGCGTGCATGGTCCTGGCCAGCAGCAGCCAACCGGGCGCGCAGCTCTGGTTGGGTAGCAAGGCGGGTGATGCCGCCGGCAATACTATCTACAGACTCGGCATCGACATAGAGTGCGCCATCGCCGCCAGCTTCGGGTAAGCAGGAGTTGTCGGCGGTGAGCACCGGCGTCCCGCAGGCCAGAGCTTCGATGACAGGAAGCCCGAAACCTTCGTATAGAGAAGGGTAGGCAAAGAATTCGGCGGCGGAATAGAGGGCCGGCAGGTCAGAGTCGGCAATGAATCCGGGGAAGTGAACATCTTCTTCCAGTTTCAACTCCCGCACTGTGCTGAAGATTTCGTCGAAGAGCCAACCCTTTTTGCCGCCGATGATTAGCTGGTGCGGGAGCGCCGCTTCCTGCCGGGCCGCGTGAAAGGCGCGAATCAGGCGGGCAAAGTTTTTGCGGGGTTGGAGCGTGCTCAAACCGAGAATGAAGGGGCGATCGTCGAAGCCATACTTTCGCCGTGTCGCCTGCAACGCGTTCTGGTCTGTCACGCGGCTAAAGAAACTGTGGTCGACGGCACCCTGTACGACGCTGATTCGTCCAGCGAGTTGCGGCCACAGCTCTTCCAAATCACGGGCAGTGTGGCCGCTGTCGGCAATGACGTGGTCGGCGCGGCCGATGCTCCGGGGAACGACTATGTTCAGGTAGTGGTGCAAGGAGGGCATTGCCGCTTCGGGATAACGCATGAAGGCAAGGTCGTGCACGGTTAGCATCCTTGTTCTGGCGCTGACCGGCGCCAAGACAAAGTCGGTAGCGTGAAACAGATCGATGGCGCCGCCGGTAAGCCATTCGACGCGGGGAAAGGGGATTTTCAGGCGGTGCCAGATGCGGGTGAGGTTTCGCTCCGAAATGGAGGGAAAGGTGTGCAGAGGGAGCGGGGCAGTTGTGCGCTGACTAGCAGCAACGGTCCCGGCAACGAAAAGGGAGAGGTCGTAGCCAGGATTATGCTGAACCAGTGCGTCAACCTGCCCGCGAATGATGCGGCCTATGCCGGCGGACTGGCGCACGGCTGGTGTGTAATCGATTACAAGCTTCACAGCCCTTTGAACGTCCAAAGCCTGTTTGCAGCGAAGTTCCAGAACATAACAACGCCGATGGCGAAGAGTTTGGCGGAATTGTAACTCATCGTGAAGCCCAGTTCGGCACTTGACAGCCAGTCAATCCAATAGGGGCGCAGGAGTTCATCAGAAAAGCCAAAGACCAGCTGATTGATTCCCAGACCCACGACGCTTACCAGGGCGAATTTCGCCATTTGCAAGCGGCTATTGCGGATTCGACTCTCAGGGTAAGTCCACCACCGGTTGAGAAGGAAGTTTTGGAGGACTGCCGCACAGAATCCGGTGCCGTTGGCGAGATTGGAGGGGAAGCCGGCGAAAACGATCAACAGATTCAAGATGGTAACGTCGGTTACCGCTCCAAGCGCGCCGACGAATGCGAACTTGACGAACCGTTTCGTCTCTTTGCGTCTTCTGCTTCCCGGAGGCAGAAGTTTGGCCCCTCTCAATTGGTAGTCCATTCTACTGTTGTGTCAGCACTGTAATTCTGAACCAGTCTCAAGTCTACAACGATCATTGTACTCGAAATGATGGATGTGCTGCAGCCGCCTGGCTTGTCCCTGGAAGAGGTTCAGAAGCGGAGGCAGAGCCGGTAACTGTAAGTTTGTCTTTTGCCAGGGCAACTGCTGCCCCAAGCCACAGGGCAACGTGCAGATACATTCCTTGCACGTACAAGTTATCGAACAGATGATGGACCGAGAGATGGGCGATTACGCCTAAGACACCGAGGAATAGGGCTGCCGTCCACGCTGAGGACGGGATGGCAGTCCAAGGCGGTGACTGTACATTGCCCAGGCGGCCGAAATTCTCGTTCTCTGTGCGGAGGATGCGGCGGCGCGTGCTGATCAGCCAAAAGACCACACCTGTCCAGAGCGCCAAATAGGCAAACATCCCAAGCAGTCCATTCTCTGCCAGTACGTTGAGATAGATGTTGTGGGCGTGGCCCAAGGGCTCTTCCCAGCGGGGCAAACGTACCTGCGGATAGACGGCTGCGTAGTTGCCAGGGCCCACGCCCAGCCACGGTGACAGCTCCCACATGCGCAGGGCGGCAATCCAGTGGGCCAGCCGTTCGATCACGGAGAAGTTTTCATCAGTGACCGGTTGCTGGACTACTTCCCACATGTCCATGCCCAGGTAGGCAGGCAGGTCGGACAGACGATCGGTCAGAGAACCTGGAATGTAGCGGGTCAGGGCGGGGCCAAGCAGAAGCAGGACGGCGGTCCCAGCGAGGGCGGCAACTTTTATCAACCGTCCGCCATAGATGAGTAGGACAACTGTCATGCTAACGGCGGTACCCAGCCAAGCCCCTCTGCTCCAACTGGCCAGCAGTCCCATGCCGATGATAGCTGCCGCCCCGCCGTAGAGGACGGTACCTGTGAGGCTTTGTTTGAGGGCGGTGCCCGAAACCTTCACGAATGAAGTGAGATTTAACATGAAAAGCGCAACCGCGACAGGCAGTGTAAGCCCCAGATAGCCGGCGAAAGGATTGGGCTGGCCGAAGGTGCCGGCCGCCCGCATAAAGCGGCCCAGCAGCAGGAAATTGGGCGGCCCGATCCGGAAGACAAACTGGTACATGCCGAGTGCGGCCTGCAGCATGGCGCCGGTCAAGAGGCCCCAGACCAGCCAACGCACTTGACGCGGCGTGAGTGCCTCCTGAACTAATAGAATCGCTATCAGCATCTGCAGCCACTTGATTACACCTTCAGACGCTTCTCGTACATCAATCGCATTGCGGAATGAAAGCAGGAGCGCCAAGAGATAGATGACAAAGAGCAAAGGCAGAAGACCTGTGTTCAGTCGCAGCCGGTTCGTTCGCACGCCATTTGCGAACCACAGAAGGACGGCAGCCCCCAAGATGCAGTCTGCAATGCTTATTGGACCGATCTTGAATCCGCTGGCGAATGGCAGAACGACAGCAAGCCCCAGCCAGATCAGATGCGGGAAACGCAATAGGAGCAGGGTCGCGCTGACAGCGGCAATTGCCGCGGCCGACACGAGCAACGGTAGTTCGGCCAGCAGCCATGCCAACCCCAAAAGCCCAAGAATCGCTGCCGAAATGCGTACGTTGCTGGCGGCGCTGTAGGGCGGGGCTGGCGGAAGGGCTAATCCGCCGCTTCTGAGTGGTAGCCGCGCGGTCCGACCCCACAACATACCTGCGTCCCCCTCCTGTCTTTGCCTTGCATGCCATGCCGACTGCTAACGAGATAGCATGGCATGCATCACTGAATGACTTAACAGAATATCTGATCAAAGAAAATTCCCGGACACACTATGCCCGGGAACTAAGGCGGAGAGGGAGGGATTCGAACCCTCGAGGGCGTAAACCCTACGCGTTTTCGAGACGCGCGCACTCGGCCAGACTATGCGACCTCTCCAGAAAGTGTTCGTGCCGAGCCGGCCCGGCACGAGAGATACTAGCACACACAGTAATCACTGTACAATTCTTCGACGAATTGTTGGAATGCATCTTCAATAGTGGCGCGGCCGGGCTGGACGCCGGCAGCGAGTTTTTCGCGATCCTGCACCAGGACGACCGGCCATTTCTTACAGCAAGGCTTCGGCCAATTCAGTGAAGTTGGTTACGGTAAGCGCGGGCAGGAAGGGCGAGTCCTCGACCGGCAGTTGGTAACGGTTCACATAGGCCGCTTGGAATCCGCAGGCGCGGGCACCGACGCAGTCGAAAGCGTTGGCTGAAACCATCATGCATTCCTGGACTTCCAGAGTGAGCAGATGGGCCGCCCGGCGGTAGACACCGGGATGGGGCTTGAAGGCGCCGTTGCCCGTGGCGGAGATGACGTCGTCAAACGGGAAATGCACGCGATTTTGGACCAGATGATCCAAATAGTGGGGGTCTCCGTTGGAGAGCACGACCAGACGATACTGGTTGTGGAGCCGTTCCAGCGCGGGTACTACTTCCGGGAAGGGGGTGAGACCCTGCCAGGCGGCCATCAGCTCCTGCACGCGATTCTCTGTTGGCGAAATCTCGTTCAGTCGGAACACGTAGTGAAGGGCCCGCCTAACTGTTTCGAGATAGCCGGCGTGGCCCACCATCATGATCGTGTCCTGGTACTGCTCCAGCCGCTGACGCGTGCGCCACTGGTCCCAGAATGTTTCTGGCGATGTGGCCGGCGCCTCTCTATTGAGGAGCTCGGTTATCGCGGGTTTGAGGCTGCCTCCCAAGTCCAGGATAGTGCCGAAGAGATCGAATGTGAGGGCTTGGGCAGTGTCAGTCGGGGCCATGCGTTTTCCCTTGGCGTCTCAAGAGGTCAGAGTTTCGGCTATTGGAGGGAGCAGGGCGCCGTCGGAATTGAACTGAACGTCCTGGGCCGGGCCAACTCTGGTGAGAGACGGCTTTTCGGCGGCCTCTTCCAGGAGCGCGGGCGAAAGCCAGAGTGTCTCCAGCTCGAGCGTGTTTTGGATCCAGACAACGCGGGCAGCGGCAGCATCTTTGCCCATCAGGCCGGTCTCGATGATTTCCCGGTCGGTCGGAAGAGTGACGGGCTGTTTGGCGGCGGCGAAGTTACCGGCAGTGAGACAGTTCGTATAGGTGGCGTGCCAGTCGATCTTGGCCCGCAGCCGTTCGGGGATGAGATCGGCCAGCCCTACGCCGGAGGCATTGCCGTGGCTGCCAGGCGTCAGATCAAGGACAGCCAGGACGCGAAAGTTGGGTTCCCTGGGGCCGCCGTTGCGTCGCCACATCCCGATGATGTTTGTATCCATGCCGGTGCCGCTGATGTTTTTGCCCATCTCCTGCACGACCAGCATATCAAGGTCGTCGAAAGGGATGGAAGGCTGGAGTGCCTTGGCCTGCCGTAGCAGCGGCGGCTCCTCCTGGAAGATTTTTTCGCCGGGCAAGACTGTAATTTCGGCCGGCGCGTGGCGGCCGTTCTCGACGATGGCGACACCGGCTACGATGGGCATTGTATTCAGAATGACCTGCGCGGCCTGTGGAATTGCAGTGACGGCATCGTGAGCGTGGAGCGTGGCCGCGCCTCGCCTTTTGCCCAGGCCGATGGTCATGATCTTGCAGAGGCCGCTCTCGTGGTCGGCGCGAAATGCGGTGTGGGCCTTGACGCGATTTACGGGGATGACGGCATCGGCCTCGGCTGCGTGCCGATCCCAGTAGACCGGCATGCCGTCAGTTTCGCCGATCTGCTTGACTTCCAGGCTGCTGTGAATAGGAACGCCAAGATCGGCCATCCCGTAGCCGACGAGGACGGCATGCTGGCCTTCGGCAGTGCCGCCGCCGTGACTACCCATTGCCGGGACGAGGAAGGGGTCGGCGCCAATTGCCTGCAAGGACTCGACGACCGCCTGTACCACTTCCCTGTAGCAGGAGATTCCGCGGCTGCCTACGGCCACAGCCACCCGCATCCCCGGCCGAACGCGTTCGGACAGTGCAACTGCGTTGAGGCCGTTCCATACTGCGGCCGATACATTGTCAACTTGCTGTTCGGAGACGGACTGCCGCACTGGCGCGAGTTGAATCATTGGGACCTCCCTGGCTAAGATTCGTTTATGTGCCAACCTGTGTTTTCAACCATGCCTCGATAAACGGGTCCAGTTCACCGTCCAAGACGGGCTGAGGCGAGGCGGTCTCTACATTCGTGCGCAAGTCCTTCACCATTTGATAGGGGTGCAGGACATAGGAACGGATCTGACTACCGAAGTCGGCCTGGACATTTTCTCCCTTTAAGCGGGCCTTTTCGGCGGCTATTTTTTCCTGCTCGATTGCGTAGAGCTTTCCTCGTAGAATTCTTAATGCAATTTCGCGGTTCTGCGTTTGGCTGCGTTCGTTCTGGCAGGATACGACAATACCGGTCGGCAGGTGATGGAGGCGGACTGCGGTAGCGTTTTTCTGCACGCTCTGGCCCCCGGCCCCACTGGACAGGAAGACATCCATCTTAAGGTCATTTGGGGCGATTTCGATTTCGATGTCTTCGTCGATATTGGGCAGGACTTCCAGTTTGGCGAAGGAAGTATGGCGGCGGTTACCGGCGTCGTAGGGGCTGAGCCGTACGAGGCGGTGCGTACCGTGTTCCGCCTGAAGATAGCCGTAGGCGTATGACCCATCGACGGTGATGGTGACACTCTTGATTCCGGCCTCTTCACCTTGGGTCATGTCGGTGATTTCGGTGGCGTAGCCTTTCTTTTCGGCCCAGCGCAAGTACATGCGCTGTAGCATTGCCGCCCAGTCCTGCGCCTCGGTGCCGCCTGCACCTGCATGGATGCTGATGATGGCGCTGCCTGAGTCGTATTTGCCATTGAGAGCCAGTGTGAACTCCCGTTTTTCCAACTCTGCATCGAGCGTATTGGCCTCTGCCTCCAATTCTGCCAACATTTCTGCGTCATCTGCGGCCATTTCGGCAAGATCGAGGGCGTCTTGGGTACGTTGTTCCAATCCATCCCAGACTCTTATTTGTTCCTGCAGGGCGTTCAACTCCTGCATCTTCTTCTGTGCGGCCCTTTGATTGTCCCAGAAGTCGGGGGCTATCGACTCTTCTTCCAGTGCTTGTGTCTGCGCAACTTTGTTGGGCAGGTCAAAGCCGCCTCCGGATCGTGTTGACTCGCTCGGCGAGCAGATGCAGACGGTCAGTTAATTCGCCCATTTGTCATTATCTCCTTTGATGAATGATGGTTAACATTCCGGAGCCGCCGGATCCTAGAGGTTGGACCGTTGCAGGCGGCCCCCATATGAGGGTCGGTCCGGTTACTCACCCAACAGACCTTCTACGAATGCCACCGGATCGAACTCTGCCAGATCATGTAGTTTTTCCCCTGTACCGACGAAGCGCACAGGGATACCCAATTGCTTCTTAATATTGAGGACGGCGCCGCCCTTGGCAGTGCTGTCAAGTTTGGTCAAAATGATACCGGTTACGCCGGAGGCTTCTTTAAAACCTTTTGCCTGCAGGATGGCGTTTTGGCCGGTGGATGCGTCCAGCACCAGCAATATTTCGTGCGGGGCCCGGTGCACTTGTTTTGCAGCCACCCTGCGCATCTTTTCCAATTCCTGCATGAGATTGAATTTGTTCTGCAAGCGGCCTGCGGTATCGGTGATGAGGAGATCGGCCTTGCGGCTCTCCTGGCTGGCTCGCATGGCGTCGAAGAGCACGGCGGCCGGGTCGGAACCGGGGGCTTGGGCGATGACTTCCACGCCGGCCCGTTCGCCCCAAATCTGGAGCTGATCGATGGCAGCAGCCCGGAAAGTGTCTCCGGCGGCCAGAACAACTCTTTTGCCTCGCTCTTTGTAGCGCAACGCCAGCTTGCCTATGGTCGTGGTTTTGCCTGAGCCGTTAACACCAACGACAAGAACAACGGTGAGGATGCGCGGTTCTTCAATCTGCAGCGGTTCGTCAGCTTGCAGGAGCTTGACCATCTCCTGCTTGAGGATAAGGTATGCATCCTGGCTGCGTTTGACGCCTTCCTGTTGAACACGGTCGCGGGTGGATTCGACGAGCTCGACGGTGGTGTCCATGCCGACATCAGCAACGATCAGCGCCTCTTCCAACTCTTCCCACAGTTCATCGCTGACTTCGTTCTCCTGAAAGAGCGATCCGATCTGACTGAATATGCCTGAACGTGTTTTTTGCAGGCTTTCTTCTATTTTTTCGTCGTCGGCCGATTTATCTTCCTGGCGGCCAAACAAGCGCCTGAGCACGTATTCTCTCCGTGTATGAGCTTGTTGCGCGGTTATCGGCAATTATAGCACGCGGCAGAACCAAAGAGAGAACAGGGCGCGCCTCTCGCGTCGGTGCTAAATTGTGTTCAATTGTAACTACTCAGCCGCAACTGATTCGCAACCCTGATCGAGGTGAGCAGAGGCGTTCGTTCTTTCCTCACTGTTGCATTTTGGGCGGTCGGCCGCAAGCGGCCTCCCTTGTGCAGGGGCTGCGCCCCCGCAACGCCCCCCTACAAAAACATGCCTCACCGACCGTGTGCCTTCTTCGCAACGTATCAGCTGGCGAGCCTGGCGGCGGCTTTACACCAGTCGCGTCACCAAGAGCCTGAATGGTTCCGAGGAAGACTGGGAGGTCAGGTACTGTGGCTAAGTAGTTACGTTCAATATTAAGACGAGGCTGCTCTGCGTATTGTATGTTGCTTTGTGGCAATATTGACTGCCACGATTCTATTGGGTAGCAGGCGGGGGAGTTGTGATGTCATATGAGATTTGCATTAGTGCTCGATGACACCTGTTTAGTGCTGACAGATAAGCAACAAGAGTTGGTTGTCTACTCTTAGACCTGTCGAGCAGCAGTGGGAGAACACATCTGCTTGCCATGCCCCCGGGGGCATACGGTGTGTGCCTCTTAAGTTACGAACTGGGCTATGATTGATCTATGGTCTGGAAAGGCGTGTTGGCTTGTTCTTGTTGTCTGACTGTATACTGAAACCGAGGGACAAGGACCCTCGGAGATGACGGCCAGATTGGAGGCCGTGTCAAGCCTCGATTCCTTTCAGAAAGGTCGAAAATGCTGGTGTCGAGAGAAGAGTTGGAGCAGAGAGAAGAACGGGAACTGGCTGTTTATGCGATGCGCAGCTGCCAGAGCCGCGGGCGGGTTTATCCGGCGGCCGAGCATCCGTATCGCACTGCTTACCAGAGGGACCGCGACCGTATCATCCACACGACCGCGTTCCGCCGGCTTCAGTTCAAGACCCAGGTATTCGTTTACAGTGAAGGCGACCATTACCGCAACCGGCTTACGCACACGATTGAGGTGGCCCAGATTGGCCGCACGCTGGCGCGGGCGCTTTCGTGTAATGAAGATTTGGTCGAAGCGATCTGCCTGGCCCACGATCTGGGTCATCCGCCGTTCGGCCATACTGGTGAAACTACGCTAAATGAACTGATGGAAGGCCACGGTGGCTATGATCATCAGAAGCAGACCTATCGCGTCATCACCAAATTGGCGTTGCGTTACCCGGACCATCCGGGGTTGAATCTGACGTACGAGGTGCGGGAAGGCGTGGTCAAGCACGACACCGACTATGACATTGTTGATGCTCGGGATTACAACCCGGATGAGATGGGCACGCTGGAATGTCAGCTAAGCAATCTGGCTGACGAGATTGCCTATAACACCAGCGATTCGGATGACGGTCTGCGGGCCGGAATACTGAGCCCCAGTGCCTTCCTTGATCTGGCGATCAGCCGGCGCGTGCTCGATTCGCTGGGTGAATCGGCGACATCGATCGACTTGACGCAGCCGCTGGACCGCTACCGGTTTGTCCGGCGGCTGGTGGGAATCGAAGTAAGTGACGCGATCCAGGCGACGGCCGCTAACTTGCAGGCCGCTGGCGTGCAGAGTCTGGCTGATCTGCGGGCGCGCGGCAAGAATATGGCGGCCTACTCCGCGGAAATTGCGGAAGAAAACCGGGAACTGAAGCGGTTTCTCTTTGATCGCTTCTATCGTCATTTCCGGGTGGCGCGGATGGCGGCAAAAGCGGACCGCACAATTCGCGCGCTCTTTTCAACATTTGTCGAAGAGCCGGCTCAGCTTCCTCCGGAAGCGCAGGAATCTGAAACGGCAAATGGCGGCGATCTGCATCGTGTGGTTTGTGATTACATTGCGGGGATGACGGACCGCTATGCTATCGCAGAATACCGACGCCTCTTTGACCCGGAAGAAGGGGTCTGACCGCCTCTCAGCGCTCTGTTTGTCCCCAACTCAGTCAAGAACATATACAACGAGAGTGGCGCTCAGCGAGCGGAAAGGCTGCGGTGTCTGTTCGCTTTCGAGGAAGGTTACACTCTTGATTGAGCATTCCAGCAGGATGCTGTCAGAGCGGACAGTACATTTCAGGCCTGGAACGACTTCAAGTGGCGTGGATGTGACAGCGCCGCCGACTTCGGCGAGGCCGTCCAAGCCGGTAAAGTCTACACCGGGCGAGACGAGGGGCTGGCTGAAGCTCTGTACGGCGGAGCGGTCATACAGCCAGATATCGAGCAGCCGCACCTGGTCCATTTCAGCGGCGGCGCGATCGACAGATTCGTTGATTCCCATGCCACAGGCGCCCAGAAGCTCACCGTCGGCCGTGTTGATGGTGAAGCTCTCATCGTAGGACTGGACGCCGAAGGCGTAGTTCGCCTCAAATTGGCCTACTATCTGGCGTGAGGTCTGGTCTGCTGGCTCTTGGTCGGTATGGCTGCGGCCCGTGTCTGCGATAGCGGGGTCCAACCTTGGGGCCTGGACAGCTTCCAGACTCGTTTCCTGCTGTTCTGCGGGACTTACGGGCGCGGCGTTAGGCTCCTCGATTGTAATTCCTTCGAGCGGGCCGCCTGGATCAGCTTCCGGCGTGTCGACGCGTTCGGGAAATGGTGGCTCGGCTGAAACCGTTGGCCAGTCGTCTACGCGGAGACCCGTGTCTCCGCTCGCCAGATCTTCGATGGATTCTGCGCTCTCTGCGGTTAGAGGCGCGACATCGGTTTGAAGCTCGTCTTCCCACGCGGCGGCATTCTTGTCTTCAGCCGACTCGTCCGCGGGCCACTCATCCTGCAAGGCATCACGGAATTCGCCAATCTGCTCAGTTTCGTCTTCCTGGAGCGCAGGAGCGGCGGTTTCCGGGGGTGCATATTGCGACCTACCGATTGGATCGGGCTCTTCTTCGACCGACTGGTCTGGCGATTCCTCGCTAACCGACACCTGGCTGCCCCACTCCTCTGGTTCCGGAAACTCATCGTATGGATTCGTCGCCTGGTCATATTCCTCGCCAGTTTCGACATGGGGTTCGGTGTCGGGTTGGAAGTGGGGGGAGGGCGGCGGCGGATCGAAAGAGCGGGGCGCGGCGACCGCCTGCTCCCGGAAGACTGGCTCATCAGGGCTGGCGGGATCTTCGGTTTCTCGCTCTCTATGCAGCCAACTCAGGGTGGGGCGCTTTCTGACTAGTCTCCCGGCGAGAGGGGGCGGCTTGGCGCGCGCCTCTTTCGGCGCAGCGGCTTGTTTGGAGCGCCTTCTGCTGAACGGCAGGGGAAACGGTTGCTGCGAGGGATCGTTTCCTTGCGACTGGCGTAACAGCTGGTAACCGATGACGACGGCGCCGGCCAGCAGGAGCGCGGCGGCCACGTACAGCAGCCCTTGATTCAGCCAATCCAGGACGGCGGAATAGCTCGAGTCTGTTGCCGCGCCAGCGCCGGCGGGTGTTTCGACAGACTGGGCTGGGGCGGACGCGGCGGGCTGCGCCGCGGGCGGCTCGGTCCACTGCACAGGCCAGACCCACCAACCGATAAACAGGCCCAGGGTCAGCCCTACCAGCCCAGACATCAGGATGTGGACAAGTGACTTGTGACGGTCGATCATTTTCCAGCCTAAGTCTATTGGCGCATCCAACGCGCAGTTACAGGAGTTCGCTGCGTTTGGCGGCCTGCAGTTTGGCTACGACCTGTTTGACCTGCTGAATACTGTCCTTCTTCGCAATTAACAGGGCGTCGCCGGAATCGATCACAATAAGGTCGTCGACATCAATCAGGGCTACAAGCTGCTTATGCGCAGCGATGATGTTGCCACGGCTATTCAGCTGAAGGATTTCCCCTTCGACAGGAATGTTGCCATCCTCGTCGCGGGGAATGACGGTTTCAAGTGCATCCCAACTTCCCATGTCGTTCCAGCCGACCTGCATGGGCACTACTGCCACCTCTTGCGCACCCTCCATCAGGCCATAGTCGATTGAAATGTCGGGCATGGTCGGCCAGACTTCAGCCAGCACGCTGTCGTGCTCGTTGGAGGCGAGGGCAGAGGCAATGCGGTCGATGGCGGCGAACAGTGCGGGCATCTGTCTTTCATATTCGGCCAGCAATCGCTTTACGCGGCTGACGAAGATGCCGCCATTCCAATAGTAGGCACCGTCGGCCAGGAACTGTTCTGCGGTGGCTTCATCGGGCTTTTCCAGGAAGCGTTTCACGGGGAAGGCGGGGAGATCCCCAGCCACGGGAAGGGGCCGTCCTTCGCGCTGGATGTAGCCATAGCCGGTGTGCGCTTTGGTTGGCTCGATGCCCAGCACGGACAGGTAGCCGCGGCGGGCGCAAAGCTCCGCCTGCCGCAGGGCGTTCTGAAAGCCGACGGCGTCCTGGATGAGATGATCGGCGGGGAGAACGGCGACGACTTCGTCCGGGTCGCGCAGCTGCAAGTGGGCACAGGCGAGGGCAATTGCCGGAGCGGTATTGCGTCCATCGGGCTCGACCAGAATATTTTCGGGGGGCAAGCCGTCCAACTGGTCGGTACACAGGCCGGCGTAGCGGCTGCCGGTAATGACATATGTGTCACCGGTGGCCACCAACCCTTCCAACCTGGCGACGGTAGACTGGATCATAGTCTGGCCGCAGCCGGTGATGTCGGTGAACTGTTTGGGTGCGTGTTTCCGGCTGCGGGGCCACAGGCGTGTGCCAACACCACCGGCAAGGATAACTGCGTACATTGTCTTTAGGCTTCAGTTGGCGCGGACATACTGCATCAGGCCAACCTGACGCACAAGGCCCTTGAGCTCCATCATGGCCAGCAGACTGCTGACCTGTGAGGTGCCCAGTGGGGCTGCCCGCACGATATCGTTCATGTGCTGCGGTTCGGTAGAGATATGTTGCAGAATCAACGCTTCGTCCGGCGAAGCCGGCACCGTGCCGCGGGCCTCCTGATGGGCGACTGCCGTGGGCAGTTGGAGACGCTCCAGCAGATCGTCAACCGAGGTGATAGGAATGGCGCCGTCCTGAATCAGCCGGTTGCAGCCATCGCTGCCGGGGCTCAGGATCGAGCCGGGCACGGCAAATACATCGCGGGACTGTTCGGCGGCAAAGTCGGCAGTGATGAGCGCGCCGCTGCGCTTTGCCGCTTCGACGACGATCACCGCCAAGCTCAACCCGCTGATGATGCGGTTGCGGGGCGGAAAATTGCTGGCTTCGGGGCGAGTGCCGAGGGCGTATTCACTGATCAGCGCGCCCTGTTCGATGATCTGCATGGCCAGCCTTCGATTGCGGGCGGGATAGATCTGGTCGACGCTGCTGCCGAGGACAGCGAGTGTGCGGCCGCCGGCGTCAAGGGCGGACTGATGGGCGATCGCGTCTACGCCGAGCGCCAGCCCGCTGACGACGGTCACGCCGTTGCGGGCGAGGTTGGCCCCCAACTCGGCGGCCACTTCGCGTCCATAGGGTGAGACGCGCCGCGTGCCGACCACGGCGACTGCAAGTTGGTCATTTTGTTCAAGCTGGCCGCGCATGTACAGGAGCGGAGGGGGCTGAGGAATCTGAAGCAGATTGGCGGGATAACCGTCATCCTCCCGGCTGAAAACCTTGTATCCGCGGCGGAGGACCTTTTCCAGCTCCGCCGACGGGTCCAAGTGCTGCCGGGCAGTCACCAGATTCCCAATGCTGCGACGGTCGAGTCCTGCTGCTTGCAACGTTTTGGTTGGCGCATTCCAAGCCGCGGCGATGTTGCCGCAAGTTTCCAAGAGGGCGGTCAGCCGTGCAGGGCCGATGCCAGGCACGCGGTTGAAGGCAATCCAGTAGGCTCGGTCGTCCATGGTCAAGTGACAGCGCTCAAAATGATGCTGCGGGTGCAAGCGGCAAGAGGATACGGGTTATGGCATTTCATCTTCGAGCAGCCCTGGCTGAAGGCGGACGGTCAGGATTCCGGCCTCGACGTCGACGGATCGGACCACATCTGCGAGGGCAGGAATCAGCAGATCGCGGTCGCGATTCACGCCCGGTTCGGGACGGATGATGTACACTTCGTTGGCGCCGGTAAACAGTACGTCCGCCACTTTGCCCAGGCGCTTTTGGGTTTCAGTCTGCACGGTGAGACCGACAATGTCATGGACCCAGAATGCGTCTTCATCCAGCTCCATAGCTTGTTCTTCGGGAATGTACAGCCACTCGCTATACAGGTCTTCGGCCTCAAATCTGTCCGAGATGTCAGAGAAGCGGATCAAAAAGATGCCCTTATGAGGCCGCGACGTTTCGATCTCGGCCTGGGCCAACTTTTCTCCAATGAAGAGTTGCTGGCCGGGGGTGAAGCGTGTGTCAAAGTCGGTGTGGGACTCGACTTTCACCTCTCCCTGCAGGCCGTGCGCGCCGATGATGCGACCGACAGCGAGGTAGCCGTCAGGAATAAAGGCTGAGCGCCGGTGAAAGCGGTTGGCGCGTGAAGAGCCAGCCTTGCCGGATCGACGTTGTTTGCGCTGGGATCGTGTTTTCATCCTGACTGATCCTGCATCTGCAGGGTCCTCACACTGCCCAATGGCCGGTACCTGCGAATACAACAGGTACGGGAATGGGACGCAAATCGAATAGTCGGAGAGCTGCCCCCGCCCATCACTACCCTATCATGGGTCCGCCGCATCCTGCGAAAACGGGGAAACGGCGGACCTTTATGCGGTCACAAAAAGGGGCAGGCGCAAGGGGTCTGCCATCTGTGGAGGAAGTGGCCTGTCGGGGCGGTTACATAATCTTCAGGATTACATCACGCGACTGGCGGACCGACGCCACTTTCAGGACGGAACGCATGGCGTTGGCCACTCTGCCATTTTTGCCGATCACTCGCCCGGCATCCTCCGGCGCAACCTGAAGCCGCAGAACCACCCGTTCCCGGTAGGCGCGCTCGGAGACGTGCACTTCGTCGGGCGCCTCCACAAGAGCTTTCGCCATGAATTCAACAAGTTCTTTCATAGGATGCTCTCTTTATCAGGCGGCTTCCATCTCGGTCGGAGCCGACTCAGTTTCGTCGGAATCAACAGCCTTCAACTTGCCGTTTTCATCGGTGATCCCGTTTTTCTTCAACAGGCGGGCTACGGCTTCGCTGGGTTGGGCGCCGACAGCCAACCAGTGGCTGGCGCGTTCGCTCTTGATGTTGACGGTGGGGGGATCGGTCATTGGGTCATAGGTACCAATGTTTTCGATGAAGCGGCCGTCGCGCGGGCTGCGCTGGTCGGCGATGACGATGCGGTAGAACGGTTTCTTTTTTGCGCCCATGCGGCGCAGACGGATGCGGACCACTGATTACGGCTCCTTGGTTTCTGACAGAATATCAATCCGATGAAAGTGACGCCGGTAACGAATCCGGCGAGCGTTTACGATGTGCGGCGGCGGTGTCGATGCGCTCATGACATGCGGCCTTGGCGCAACGAAGCGAGAAGCCCTTCGGAACTTGGTTCGCGATGGCGACGCCTGCGCCGCTTCTTCTTTTTTCCGCCCTGATCGCCGAGCATTCCGGCCTGCTTCATCATTTTCTGCATTTCGCGAAAACGTTTGATGAGCTGGTTGACGTCCTCGACGGTTGTGCCGCTGCCGCCGGCGATGCGGCGACGCCGACTTGCGTTGAGCAGGTTGGGCAGGCGCCGTTCCTGCGACGTCATGCTGTTGATGATGGCTTCGATCTGCTTGAGGTCGGAGTTGACTTCCTGGGCGTCGAGCTGCTTAGCCATTTGGCCCATGCCCGGCACCATTTTCAGGAGATCCTGAATGGAGCCGAGGCGTTGAAGCTTTTGCAGCTGGTCGCGGAAATCTTCAAAGTCGAACTGGCCCTCGGCGAGCCTTGCTTCCATGGCGACGGCATCTTCTTCGCTGATGCCATCGGAGGCGCGTTCGATGAGTGTGAGCATATCGCCCATGCCGAGGATGCGCCCGGCGAGGCGGTCCGAATGGAAGGGTTCGAGGCCGTCCATTTTTTCGCTGGTGCCGAGGAATTTAATCGGGACGCCGGTTACGTGGCGGATGCTGAGCGCGGCACCGCCGCGGGCGTCGCCGTCGATTTTTGTCATAACCAGCCCGGTGACAGGCACACGTTCGTGGAAGCCCTCGGCAACCGTGACTGCTTCCTGTCCGGTCATGGCGTCGACCACGAGGAGGACGTCGGCAGGACGGGCGATCAGGCGAATCTGCTCCAATTCCTGCATCATCGATTCATCGATCTGCAGACGGCCGGCGGTGTCGAGGATGAGGGCCGTATAGGCTTTTTCTCTGGCAGTTCGGAGGGCGTTCTTGACGATGCTGCTGGGAGCGACGTCGGTGCCTTCGCTATGCACCGGAATGTCGATCTGGCGGCCAAGCGTTTCCAGTTGGGCGATAGCGGCGGGGCGGTAAATGTCGGCTGCAACCAACAGGGGGCGCTGGCCCTGCTTGCGGAGGCGCAGAGCGAGTTTGGCGGCCATGGTCGTCTTGCCGGCGCCCTGCAGGCCCACGAGCATGAGCACATTAGGCGGCGGGCCGGAAAGGTTAAGGGGAGCCGGTTCTCCCAGGAGCTTGACGAGCTCCTCGTTGACGATTTTGACGACTTGCTGTGCCGGGGTGAGGCTTTCCATCACCTCGATGCCGATGGCGCGCTCTTTGACGCGCCCGACGAACTCTCTGACAACCTTATAGTTGACATCTGCCTCGAGCAGAGCCAAGCGGACTTCACGCAGGGCCGCGTTGACGTCGCGCTCTGAGAGCTTGCCGCGGGTGGCCAAGTTTTCAAATACGCCTTGCAGCTTGTCGGACAAACTTTCGAACACGGAATCTACCCTGCTTGCTTCTGGCGGCAACTGTACTTCTATTATACCGAAATCGTATTATAGGTTAGAACGGGTGTGTCAGCAAAATTACGGGTTGCTGACGGCAGCCACGGTTTATTGAGGCGCGTCCGTACCCACAAAGTCTATACTCAAATGGGTAATTCTGCTAATAGTGATATGGGCAAAGTAGAGGCGAAAGCGGGGTCGGTGAAAGATTGGGGGGGAGGGGCGCGCGAGTGCGGCGACCATTCTTTCTAGTCGGCGACGGGCTGGTTCTCCTGCTCCTGGGATTTCGAGGTACGAACGTATACTTCGTGGATGCGCTGGATGGCAGTGACGTTGGTCATTATGGCCAGAAGCCAGAGGACAGGCAGCACCAGGCCCAGGATCAGGGAGGCTATCAGCAGGACAAGGCGTTCGGGCCGCTGGAGAAATCCTACATTGCATTCGATATCGAGGCCTTCGGCTCGGGCGCGTGTATAGCTGACGGCCCAAGATCCTACCAAGGTAAAGAAGATCAGCAGGAGCGGTGTTTGGGCGTTGTTCTGGTTGGCGTAGTAGACGGCCAGGCCCAGAAAGGTGATGCTCTCCGAGTAGCGATCGAGGGTGCTATCCAAGAAGGCGCCAAATTTACTTTCGGACTCGCTGATGCGGGCCAGGGTGCCGTCGACCATGTCCAGCATCGCGGCTGCCCAGAGGATGAAGCCGCCGATGAGGAGGTAGCCGGTCGCCAGTAGGGCGGCAGACCCGATGGTCAAGGCGAAGCCGGTGAACGAAATCATGTTCGGAGTGACGCCGATGCTCTGCAGCCAACGCGCAAAGGCGGTGACGCTGGACATGAGCAGTGGACGAACATGCTTGGCCATCATGGGTCGAGATTTTCCTGGGCATCTGGAATTGGAGGACTAAACCTGCGTGGGTTTGTAGTATACATGGCCTCAAAGTGGTTGGCAAGGAAGGGCGGGGAGAGGCGGGGAGAGGCGGGGAGGGGGGGGGAGAGGCGGGGAAGGGCGGGGAGAGGCGGGGAAGGGC
>MKWU01000359.1_pt1 | contig 87274 bp, 67 predicted proteins | sample 809101 | NCBI WGS metagenome assembly MKWU01 (sample SAMN05860141, study PRJNA318959) | sponge metagenome | host: Aplysina aerophoba | place: Slovenia: Piran, Adriatic Sea, Gulf of Piran | collected 2013-05-07
GACTCCTGCGGTGGTTATGCGACTTTGGACATGATTCTCAGGTGCGGGAGTTGGCAGGTTCGGCAGGATTGGAGAGCGCCATAGCCACTGATCCGGGCACTGGCTCCCTGGGGCAGCAGCGGCTCAGGCTCAGGCCGGTGGCTGTGGTGAAACCTCTGGTGGTGAAACAGCTGGTGGTGAAACAGCGTCATGTCGGTGCTCCCCATGGGAGAGGGGCTGTCGTTCAGCAGCTCACAAGAGCGGTGCAGACCGGATGTCGCAATGGGGTGCGGCTGGCTCTCTTCGGGCTGCTGGCGGGGTGCAGCACGGGGGTCTTTTTCATGACCGGAGTGGCTATTGGCAGTTTTTTACCCTCTGTGGGTGCCATCTGGGGCGGCTGTGCGTTGGCGAGTGTTGGTGTCGCGATGTCGGCAAAGGCGGCGACCCAGGTGGGGGCAAGAGCAGTCCACTTCCCCGATCGCCCGGATGGTGCCGCCAATGCAGAGCTCACTATCAGTCAGCTGTTGCGGAAGATGGTATGTACACGCCGGATAACATGCCTGGAAGCTACGCGGCTGATGGCCAGCGTTGGGGCGGCCTGTAGCATTAACGGCCTTTACAGTTTTCTTTTCCGGGCGGCGAATGTCGGTTTTTTACCAGCGATGAATGCCGGCTTGTTGCCATTTGTGGGAACAGGTTACGCAGGCTGTCTGTTGGGGATTGCTGGTAGTTTGGTGTTGTTCTTCTCGTTCCAGTCGGGTGAGCAAAGATTTGTTGCTTTTCTGAATCGGCCGACGGATCAGGGCGATGGTATTCGCGCTCCAGCAACAGCCCTGCCGGGATGATTATCAGGCACCTGCCCCCCCGCCAGCCATTTGTTGGCTGTGGGTTCGTTTAGTGATGCGCAACAGAATCCGGGTATTGGAACACCAGCCCTGGGTGCCTGCCAGCGACAAGCCGGCAGGCATCCAGGGCTGGTTGTCAAGACAGACAGCCTCGCAGCGCAAGACAGGGGTGGGTTCTACAGGGTGGCGTCCTGCTTGTTTTCGGCGTGAGTTTCCGTATTGGAAGACCGGGCGGCTGGAGGTACAAGGCACCAGGCCTGTACGCGTCCGCATATATCCTTGGCGACCAGAAAACGCCCATCAGGACTGAAAAACAGATTTTCCAGCAGACCACAAGGCTCTTCCCGGTCGAAAAAGAAGTGCTCGCAGCACTTTTGCTTTACCTCCATGTGCTGCGCCTGCCGTTTCCAGTGTTGGCTGGACAGGTCCCAGACATCAACACACGCACGTTGCGGGGGAACGAGTGGATCATCGGTGGGGAGGCGCATCTCATAGCCCACAGCCAGTTGCCTGTGGATACTCAATGCCAGCAGTTTGATGGCCAGCCATCGGTTGCAGTCAACCTCTTCTATCTTACCGGCGTGCGCCAGGTTGCCTGGCAGGGCGATCAAGGCATCACTCCGGGAATTGACAACCAGTCTTCCCTCATTCTGCCAGTCTCCCTGTGGCGTCCGGGACCAGATGAGCACCTGGGCAGGGCTGCGCTGGGAGTCAAAAGCGCGCATTGCCATAGTGCGGCCATCCAGGCTGAAAGCGATTTGATTCACAAGGGTGTCTGGCATATTCAGGAAACGGCTGGGCGTCCAGCCGTTGTCATCGGCACGCCACCAGACGTGTATGACGGCGTTGCTTTGCAGGAGAAAAGTGCGGTCGTCCGGACTGAAACAGGTGCAGGTGTCTATGGAGCGGCCGGGTTGTGCCCGGGTGATCAGGGCGCGCCACTGGTTGTCTGGCGCTTTGGACCAGACTTTGGCCTCGGTGTCCGACAGGGTAAGCAGTTGCTGGCCACTGGGGCTCCACTCGGCAAGAAGGACGGGGTTTTCGTGCTCCAGGCGGAGGACTTCGCACCAGATGCCATCCGGGCGTTGCTCGTGCAGCGAGGCGGTTTGCTCACCTAATCGGACAAAGTGCTTCTGATCCGACCCCAGGCAGCCTTTGCTCTGATGGGGTGCGGCTGCGTGCATATCCTCCTGGTGGATATCGACGCAGAGTTCATCAGAGTTGGGAGCGGTCTGCGGTGACAAAAGTTCGTAGCAGCCCGGCGCTACACAGACCATCACTCCTGTTTTTTCCGCGATGGCTTCGCATTCTTCCAGCTGCAGTGTCCCGGCTTTGCACAGCTGTGTTCCCACCGCAGCGCGCGCCAGGCAAGGGAAAGCCTCGTGCTCGTAGCAGTTTTCCAGCAGTTTTGTCAGATGGCTGTCAAACCGGTTCAGCCAGGGGGCAATGCTGGTGGCGAACCTGTCCTGCGTGAAAGCCTGCGCCTGGCAGCGGGAAACCAGGTGGTCATGATCAAAGAGTTCATCAGGCAAGGCGGTCAGCTCCCGCCCGAAGGGGCGGCCTGCTGGCAGCTCCCGGGACTCAGACCGGGGAGACGGCATGGCCGTTGAACTCTGGCTGGCACTTGGTGCCGGACCTGTGGCGGGCATGGGGAGACGGGGGCTGCTCATGGGAAAGTCCTCGCAGGCTGGGGATGGTTGCCGCTCCGCAGGCTGTTCACCGTCTGTCGGTTGGTGTCTGGCGTTGTGGGAGGGCCTCAGGCTGGCCGCATGGCCGACCGGCTCCTTGGACAGCATCATGGCGGTGCGGTTCATCCCCGCTCCGGGGTGAGAATGGCGGCGCAAAAGGGCTGTTTCTTTTCGGGGGAGGCGGCCTGTAGAAAGAACGCAGACCAGGCGACCATCCATGCCATTGAGCAGCTTTTTCCTGGCGTCAGAGCAGCAGGCGCAGTCACTGCTGCGCTCCAGCCTGGGCAGACGGGCTTTGGGGATGAGGCACTGGCCGTCAGCCCAGGCCGGCGCCTTCTACAGGGTCTGTGCTGAACCTTTCCTCCGGTCTCTGTGTCCAAGTTTGTACGAGCACGGGTGTTTCGACACCTGTTCCAGGGACGGAGATCATCTCCACGGAAGCGTTTGATGCAAGGAAGCCTTATGAACAACATGAACTTTGACCCCACACGCGGGCCGGATTTTCCACCCCGTCCAGCAACAGCAGGCGATGGCATTGCCACATCTCCTCCTGCATACAGCAGGGGCTGCGTTCGCGGGAACGAGCCTGGAGGCGGAGAACATTTTTCTTTCCATGGCGCAGTGGCTGAACAGGGCGGAGGATACTGGGGCCCGCGCTTGATCAGGCCAAGACCCGTGGGAGTGGTGGCCCCTTTGATACAGGATGCTTCCAACGGGCCTCCTCCTGCATATCTCAATGAGCCTCCTCCTCCATATAGTGCTGAGTTCCTCGCCCCGGCAGATGATGGTGCCAATGAGCAGGCCCCTCCGGCACATGCTGTTGCCAATGAGCAGGCCCCTCCGGCACATGCTGTTGCCAATGAGCAGGCCCCTCCGGCAGATGATGGTGCCAACGGGAGGCAATCCATCTGGCAACTGTTCGAGATGGCGACACGGATGCGTCCGCTGACATGCTGGCAAATGGTGCGGATATCTGGATTTTTATTGACGACTGTGAGCGTTGGGACCATGGTTACTGCCCCAGCACTGATAGCTATAAGCGGCACTGCAGCATTTGTTCGCTTGGGTTTGTTGGGCCGGCTGATGGGGAGCGTTGGTGGGGCCTGCATGACTCTAATGGTGCCCTACTGGCTTGACAGAGCAGTCACCAGCTTGCCTGATCACCTGCCCGGTCGTCTGAAGGAGGGCATCAAGGGGTGGCTCCTTCGAGCTGGTGTTCTCGAGAATGTGGATTCTGTAGATAGCCTGGACCTGGAGCTGAGACGCAGTGGCGGGATCACAAAAAGGAAAGTAGCGCGGCTGGCTACTTTCACGGCAGTGGCGGCGGTTAGCGAGGTCGCAATGGGCTGTGCAGGGTTTGCTATTGGCGGCTTGTTACCATTTGGGGGAGCAGCTTATGCTGGCGCTGTTGTGGGGGCGGCTAGTGTCCTGATGTGTTCAAAACAGCTGGAGTGGGTCGAGAAGAAAATAACCAGCTTCTGGAGCCCCCGAGATGGTGCTTGTGCGCCAGAAACAGCCTTGGCGGGCAGGTAGGGAGCCTGCTTCTGGCTGCCAGTGCCAGGCTGGCAGCCGGCCCTGGACTGGCTGCCTGATAATGCAGTGCCGGGACGCAAGGCAGGCAAGCGTCCTTCTTTAACCAGAGCGACAGGAAGGCCGGTGTATTGGCGGTTGTGTCTGTCGCTGACTTGCCTGTCCCGGTCGGTCTGTGCCGGGAGCTCTCTTCACAATCCTTCTTCGCCATCCCCCTCGCTATCCCCTTCGCTATCCCCTTCGCTATCCCCCTCGCCATCCTCCTCGCCATCCAGAGAACAACGCCAGTTGAAACAGTCCACCGGTTCTGGAGCGGGTTCCCCTTGTTCCTCGATGTGAGTTGTTCCGCTGTCGCCTTTTCAGCAGGCCTGGTGCTGCGGCCTTGCTGTGTCTGTGTCTCTACAGACTTTCCAGCAGACCACAAAGCTCACCCTTGTCGAACAAGAAGTCCATGTAACTCTTTTCCTTCACAGTTATAAGCTGCGCCTGTTTTTTGCAGCAGGGCCATAGGGGCGTCTACGCCATTCAAAGTCTTTTCATCTTCTGGGCTGATGGGTTCTTCAGGCAGGCTGTCAGCCCAGGCCGGCGCCTTCTTCAGGGTCTGTGCTGAACTTTTCCTCCGGTCTCTCTGTCGAAATTTATACGAGCACGGGTGTTTCGACACCTGTTCCAAGGACGGAGATCATCTCCACGGAAGCGTTTGATGCAAGGAGAGCCTTATGAATACCATGAACTTTGACCCCACACGCGGGCCGGATTTTCCACCCCTTCCAGCAACAGCAGGCGGTGACATCTGCACACCCCCTCCAGCAGGTGCAATGAGCCCTGCTTACAAGGATGCCCTTACTCACGGAACAGACAAGCTTCTCACTTTTGTAGTGGTGGAGAGCCACATGGAGAACCAACTGCACACCAGGCAAGGAGGCTTTCTTTCCGGGGATGAAGTTGCCATGGTCAAGCAGGAGCCAGAAAGCGCACAGAAAATGAAGGCGATTCTGGAGCTCCTGCAGACGAAAGACGATGACGCGTTTGAGGGGTTCATTGAGTGGCTGGGAAAAGCGGAGTACGCACAGGTAGCCTCGTCATTGCTGGGGTACCCTGATCCTGATAAAGGTTTTGAAGTCGCTGAACAAAATGGCGCAGACCGGGGGCCGCAAATGACCAGGGAGCATCGGGATATCCTTGATCGCGGAGCAGATCGGCTGGCCAATTTTGCAGTGGTGAATGAGGACATGGAAAACCGGCTTCACACAACTGCAGGGGGCTTTCTTACCGAGGATGAAGTTGCCAGGGTCAAGCAGGAGCAGGATCACATACGGAAGATAAAGCTGATTCTGCGCTTCCTGAAGACCAAAGAAGATAGCGCGTTTGGAAGGTTCATTCTGTGGCTCATCAGATCGCGGTGCGAATCGGTAGCATTGCCAGTGACAGGGGATATTGGCTCTGGTGAAGGTTCTGGAGTCGCTGAAGAGGGCGGTGCAGACCAGAGGCCGCAAATGACTCACGCCAAGCGGGATGTCCTTGATCACGGAGCATGTGTGCTTACCGATGTCAATTTCGTCGTGGTGGATGAGGGCATGGAAGACCAGCTTCACACAACGGCAGGGGGCTTTCTTACCGAGGATGAGGTTGTCGAGGTCAAGCAGGAAAAGGACCCCAGACGGAAGATGGAGCTGATTCTGCGTCTCCTGAAGACCAAAGACGATAGCGCGTTTGACAGCTTTATGCTTTGGCTCGTGGACTCGGGACACGAAAGGGTAGCATGGCTATTGATAGAGGATATTAACTATGGCAAAGGCTCTGGCGTCGCTGACGAGGGCGGCGCAGACCGGGGGCCGCAAGTGACGCGCTCAAGATCCGAAGCTGCGGTGCCCCCCCGGGCGCATGAGGCCAGCACCGGGGCTCTTGCCGGAGGCTATTATGGGCCCCTGGCTCCTCCATCTTCTGATGAGTTCCCCACTCCGGCAGATGATGCTTGCAAGGCGCAAAGCCCCCGGGAAAATGATGTCCCCGGCGAGAAATCAACGCAATCTCTCGCGCAACTGTTCTGCAACGCGTGGCAGGGACGCCCGGTTACATTCATGGAAAAGGCGCGCATGGTTGGATGTTCAGCAGTGGCCGGGAGTCTTTTTTACGCCATAGGCAGGACAGCATTGGCTATGAGCTGCTTTTCACCATTGGGTGGCCTGATGTTTGTTTACCCGATCATCAGGTGTATTGATGGCGCCTTCAAGTCGGTAAAGGTGGTCGACTGGCTTGACAGAGCAGTCACCAGCTTGCCTGATCACCTGCCCGGTCGTCTGAAAGATGGCATCAAGGGGTGGCTCGTTCGAGCTGGTGTTCCCGGGAATGTGGATTCTGTAGGGAGCTTGTACCAGGAGTTGGGACGCAGTGGCGGGATCACAAAAAGGAAAGTAGCGCGGCTGGCTACTTTCACGGCAGTGGCGGCGGTTAGCGAGGTCGCACTGGCCTGTGCAGGGTTTGCTGTTGGCGGTTTGTTACCATTTGGGGGAGCAGCTTATGCTTGCGCTTTTGTGGGGGCGGCTAGTGCCATGATGTATTCGAAACAGCTGGACTGGGTCGAGAGGAAAATAACCAGCTTCTGGAGCCCCCGAGATGGTGCTTGTGCGCCAGAAACAGCCTTGGCGGCCAGGTAGGGAGCCTGCTTCTGGCAGCCAGTGCCAGGCTGGCAGCAGGCCCTGGACTGGCTGCCGGATAATGCAGTGCCGGGACGCAAGGCAGGCAAGCGTCCTTCTTTAACCAGAGCGACAGGAAGGCCGGTGTATTGGCGGTTGTGTCTGTCGCTGACTTGCCTGTCCCGGTCGGTCTGTGCCGGGGTGGGTCTCTCTTTACAATCCTTCTTCGCCATCCCCCTCGCCATCCCCCTCGCCATCCCCCTCGCCATCCCCCTCGCCATCCAGAGAACAACGCCAGTTGAAACAGTCCACCGGTTCTGGAGCGGGTTCCCCTTTTTCCTCGATGTGAGTTGTTCCGCTGTCGCCTTTTCAGCAGGCCTGGTGTTGCGGCCTTGCTGTGTCTGTGTCTCTACAGCAACGCAGGCTGGATAACATAGGCGTTTGGTACAGGGGGCGTGCTGGAACAGTTCGCCTGCCCGGCTGTCCATGAGCCAGGTTCCGGAGTAGCTGTGCCTCCGGGCTGGAGTGCATCCGTACGAAAGATTCCATATTCCCGCAAAGGAGGATCCTATGAATACTTCAGGCGTCATCCCCACATACCGTCGGCGCATTCCAGAGTTCTGGGCAGCGACCATCTCTGGCTCTGCTCAGACATCCCCCGCCGACACCCTGTGTGCTGCCTACCGGGAAGCCCTTGAGAATCTTGCGCCGGCCCTCTGTCAGGGCGTATTGATGGATCGCCGCATGGAAAGCCGGCTTCACAAAAAACAAGGAGGCTTTATGGATGATCATCAAGTCATGGAGGTTAACCAGAAGCCCGACAGTATCCAGAAAATGGAGCAGATACTGAGCGTACTGCAGACCAGGGACGATCAGGCGTTTCGTCGATTCATTGAATGGCTATGCGACTCTGGGAGCAGGAACTGGGGGTTGGCCCTGGCTGAACAGGCGGGCTTGAGAGGCACGACAGTAGCTGAACAGAGCAGCGGACATCTGGAGCGGGAACCACCAAGGCGCAGGCTGGTGATCGGGGAGCGTATTATTCCGGTAGTTTGGCGGCCCTGTCCGTGGGAGGGTTTGCCGGCTGATGCCGCCGGAGAACGGGAGCTTGTTGACCCTGAGGAGCAAAGAGAGGGGGGGAGAGTCCGGACTCAATATCAGAAAGCCATCGCGTCGGCCGCTGTCAAGACCGGACGTGTGTGTGGCACGGTTTGTGGTTCCTTGCCAGGGCTGGCTCTTATGGGCCTGTCGGCTTTTCGGCTGCGTCCTGGCTCGAACTGCAGACTTCCGTTCCTGAGTTGTTTTGGTCTATGGGCGGGGATGTTCTGTACCTTTGCCCTGGCAGGGGAGGCTGGTATACAGGGTGCCAGGTTGGGCGCGTGGGTTGGCGGGAGAATATCCGGCTGGCTGGATCACCCACCGTTGACCAGCGTGCCCCATGGTGGGGATGCGATGGTGGTTGCGCACCGGAAAGAGCCTCGCCAGGGTGACGAGGTTCCCACCTGAGCCGCCCGTCTGTGCCCATTTCGTTGCCACTGGCCGACAGTGGCACGGCTTGATCCCAAAACTGCCCAGCCGATGGGCGCAAGCCCCAGGGTTCTTGAGAGTGCGGTCTTTTTTCTTCAACGCCAGGAGGAGGGCGGCGCGGGCATCAGTCAGGGTGCCGGCTGCTGTTGTGACAGTACGTTTTTGCGGCCGGGACTGGCGGTTTCATAACGCAGTCCCGGGGTGCACGGCAGGCAAGTGCCCCTATTGACTGGCATCCTGTTCGCTCATGGCACGCATCCCCTCATCGGCTGGTGAGACGGCGGGGGGGACAAGGCACCAGGCCTGTACGCGCCCGCATATATCCTTTGCTGCCAGAAAACGTCCATCCGGACTGAAAGTCAGGCTGCTGAGCAGACCACAAGTTGCTGGTGTTATATCGGCATCTGAATCTGCGTAGGGCGGGTAGTGATCTGCGCACTTTCCTTTTTCAATGGTCAGCCGCGCCTGCCTTTGCCAGGGCTGGCAGGAAAAGTTCCAGATCTCAACGCAAGTGCGCACAGGAGGTTTGTATGGGTCGTCATCCGGCAGCGCCAGCGTATAACCCACAGCCAGCTGTCTGTGAATGTTCAATGCCAGTGCTCTGATGCTGAGGCCCTCTGTAACAAGCTCATCCGGATCCTGGGAAACCACCAGCTTGTCGGGGAGAGCCTGGTTATTGGCCAAGGCGACCAGGTAAGAGTCTTCAGGAGTAAAAGCCAAAGTCATCTGCCTCTCGCGCTCCTCTGTCGTGAACCAGATCTGAGGGTTTTCAGCCAGAACTCCCTCCCTCTGCCAGTCTCCCTGGTGGGTACGGGACCAGATGAACACCTGGTCAAGTATCCAGCAAAACCTGCGCGATTCCATGTTCCTGGACGACAGCGTTGCCATGGTGCAGCTGTCCTGGCTGAAAACGACCTTGGACATCCAGGAATCTGGGCTGTCCAGGGGGCCTTGCGGCGTCCAGCGGCCGTCTTCACTCTGACACCAGACGTGCAGGTCGTAGATGCTTTTCAGCACGAGAGTCCGGTAGTCAGGGCTGAAGTGGCAGAAGGGTTGTGTGTCTTTTTGGGTGGGTACTGCCGAGGTGAGCACCTCCTTCCAGAGGTTTTGCGAGCACCTGGACCAGACTTTGATTTGTCTGGTCGATAAAGTAAAAAGCTGCTGCCCACTGGGGCTCCATGTGGCCGAATAGACGCGGTCTTCGTGATGCAGATGGGTTGGCGTGCACCAGCCGCCGTCCGGATTTTTCGCATATACCGAGGCGACGCCTTCACCCATCCGGACCCAATGTTTCTGGTCTGGCGCCAGGCGGGCCCGGGCGTCCGGATGAGTTTTGGGCCAGGTATCGTCAGTGTCCGCTACGTTGAGTTCATCAGTTGTTCGCGCGGCTTGCGGTGTTGTCAGGAGTTCGTGGCACTCCGGTGCTACACGCACCATCACCCCTTCTGTTTCAGCAACGGCTTCGCACTCTTCCAGATGCAGAGTTGTTGCTCTGCGTAGCTGTGTTCCCACTGCGGCGCGTGCCAGGCAAGAGAAGGCTTCGTGCTCAAGGCAATTTTCCAGCCGTTTTGTCAGATGGCTGTCGAACCGGTCCAGCCAGGGAGCAATGGTTGAAGCAAATCTGTTCCTTGTGAAGGCCGGGGACGCGCAGTGGTACGCCAGATGACGGTGATCAAAGAGTTCATCAGGCAAAGCGGCCAGCTCCCGCCCGAACGACCGGAGCGGCTCGGCTGCGTGCGACCGGGGCCAGGAGAGCTGCGCGGCTGCAGAACTCTGGCTTGCGTTCTGTGCCGGGCCTGTGCCGGACATGGCGGGAGCGGGGTTGTTCATAGGAAAGTCCTCGTTGATGGGCAAAGGTTGTTGCTGCGTTGCAGGCTGCCGTCAGTCACCTGGTGTCTGGCGTTGGTGCAGCGGGCAGGCTGGCAGCATGACGGATTTCTTGGACAGCAGTCTGGCGCTGCGGTTCCTGCCCCGGGACGAGAGGGCGGCGGGAACTGACGACTTGTTTCGTGGTGGGGCGGCCTGTGAACGCACAGCAGGGCAAGAAACCGTCCATGCCCTTCAAAGACCCCTTCCGGTCATCCGATGTGCAGGCTGGCCGCCAGTCATGAAGCCCCGGGGCTTCCTTTTGATACAGGGTTTCTCCCACGGGCTGAATCCTCCGGCAGACTGGGCCTGCAATGAGCAGAGTTTTTTGGGAGATGAGGGCCCTGGTGGGGGCGCAGGACCTGGCAATAGTCCTGGCAGGCCGGGTGCGGTGGACTTGCTGCGCCTGTGTCCCCGTTGTAACGCAGTTCAGATAACACAGGCATTTGATAGAGGGATGGCGTGTTGAAACCATTTTCCTGCCGGGCTGTCCCAGGAGTACGGTTCCGAGGGGAGTATGCCCCCCGGGCTTGAACGCATCTGTGCGCAAGACTTCAGATTTACGGAAAGGTGGATCCTATGAATACTTCAGGCGTCAACCCAACACACAGTCAGCGCTTTTCTCATTCCCCGCCAGTGACCGGCTCTGGCTCTGCACAGGCATCCCCCGTCGATGCCCTGTGTGCTACCTATCGGGACGCTCTTGAGAATCTTGCGTCGCCCCTCTGCCAGAACCTGCTGGTGGACAGCTGTATGGAACGCAGACTTCGCATAGAAGAAGGTGGCTTTCTGGAGAGTCATGAAGTCAGTCAGGTTCAGCAACAGTCGGACGCTGTCCAAAAAATGGAGACTCTGCTGAGCATACTGCGAACCAAAGACGATCAGGCGTTTCGTGGGTTCATTGAATGGCTATGTGACTCGGACAGCAGCAGAAGCTGGGGGCAGGCGTTGGCCGAGCAGGCTGGCTTGAGCGGTGCTGCTGTGTCTGGGCAGCGTGGCGGACACCTGGAACGGCGAGCGCTCAGGCGTAGAGCCCTGGGTGAGGTGCCTGTGATTCAGGTGCCCCCGGGGCCCAACAGGTTGGGCGCTGAAGCCTCTGGGGCAGATCCTGCTGACGCTGCCGTCAGAAGAGAGGGGCGATGCAAGATACTATGTCGCCAAGTTATAGAGTTGACCTCTATTGCGACTATTGCGACAGGATGGTTTTGTGGCACGGTCTGTGGCTCCTTGCCGGGACTATTTGTGGCCGGCAAAGCGATAGAGCTGATGGTTTCCATCCCGCCGGAATATGATGAACACCCGCTTTTGGACGTGGGATGGGTGGGACTGCTCATTGGCGGTGCGCTGGCAATGGGGCTGGCAATGGTTGGTGGCAGAATTGGTATGGTGATGGGCGAAGGAATTGGCATAGCGATGGGCGAAGTCATTGACAGGGGAATATCCGGATTGCTGGGTCGCCCGGTGCTTCCCAGACTGAATGAAAGGGACATGATGGCGTTTGATCCCCGCCAGCAAGAGCCCCGCCGGCAAGAGCCCCGCCAGCAAGAGCCCCGCCAGCAGGGGTGTTTTCTGCTTGATCTGTTCGGGGGCCGGGGGCCGCAGCAAGAACTCCGCCGGGATGGCGAGGCACCCGCCTGACCCAGCCTCCCGCTCCGATGTCGTCGGGCTGCGCAACAACAGAGCCCTGGTGCCGCAGTCCGGCCCTCTGTGCCCGTCTCCTGTTCAGTAGCAGGCTGACGGATGCCCCGGGACCGGTTGCCAGACCTGCGTGTACCAGTCCGTCGACCCTGAGGCGGTCCACTCTTTCCTCTTTCCTCTTTCGTCGTTGAGAGTTGTTCAGCTATCGGCTGTCCAGCAGGCGTGGTGCGGTGGACTTGCTGCGCCCGTGCCCCCGTCGTAACGCAGTTCAGATAACACAGGATTTTGATAGAGATATGCCGTGGTGAAACCATTCGTCTGTCTGGCTGTCGAATACGTATGGTTCCGGAGAAAGTAAGCCCCGGCCGGGAGCGCATCCATGCGCAAAATTTTCTGTTTCAAGAAAGGTGGATCCTATGAATACTTCAGGCGTCAACCCAACACACAGTCAGCGTTTTTCTCATTCCCCGCCAGTGACCGGCCGTGGCTCTGCACAGGCATCCCCCGCCGGTGTCCTGTGTGCTGCCTATCGGGAAGCTCTTGAGAATCTTGCGTCGCCCCTCTGCCGGAACCTGCTGGTGGACAGCTGTATGGAACACAGGCTTTGCACAGACGAAGGTGGCTTTCTGGAGAGCCACGAAGTCAGTCAGGTTCAGCAACAGTCGAACACTGTCCAAAAGATGGAGAAGATACTCAGCATACTGCGAACCAAAGACGATCAGGCGTTTCGTGGGTTCATTGAATGGCTATGCGACTCGGACAGCAGCAGAAGCTGGGGGCAGGCGTTGGCCGAGCAGGCTGGCTTGAGCGGTGCTGCTGTGTCTGGGCACAGTAGTGAACACCTGGGACAGGAAGCACTCAGGCGAAGGCCCCTGCGTGGCGTGCCTGTTATTCAGGTGCCCCCGGGGCCCAACCGGTTCGGCGCTCAGGTCGCTGAGGGCTCTGGGCCAAGCCCGGCTGACCCTGCCGTCAGAAGAGAGGGGGTCTGCAAGACAATATGTCAGGGAGTCATAGAATCATGTCAGGAAGTCATAGAATCGACATGCATTGCGACAGGATGGGTTTGTGGCGCGGTCTGTGGCTCCTTGCCCGGACTCTGTTTGGCCAGCCTGTCACTGAAAGTGCTCAATGCTGCCCCGGAATATCATGAGGAATGTAATGTGGATGGTGAGGATTACCATGCGGGAGAGGGCATAGCATATGTGGGATTTACGGGGCTGCTCGCCAGCGGCACGCTGGCAATTGTGCTGGCAAGGGGTGGTGCCACAATGGGTAGAGCGGTGGGCGAGAGAGTTGGCAGGGGAATATCCGGATTGCTGGGTCGTCCGGCGGTTGCCAGATTCAATCCGGCGTTTTCCGGATTGAATGAAAGGGACATGGTGGCGCTTGAGCATCGCCAGTACCCCCGCCAACTCGAACCCCGCCGGGACGACGAGGCACCCACCTGCCCCCGCCTCCTGAACTGATGGCGTCGGGCTGCTGATCAACAGAGCTTTGCTGCCACAGCCAAGTCCTGCGTGCCGTCTCCTGTCAGTCGCAGGCTGACGTATGTGCCGGGGCCGGTTTCCGGAGAAGACCGTCCCCTGTCCAGCTGGCGATGAGCAGCCAGCGCAATCCTGGACTGTCCGCCCTTCGTCAGCGAGCGCAACAGGAAGCAGGCCGTTCCGGGCCGCTCATTGGCGGTTGTGTCTGCCGCTGACCGGCTTGTCCCAGTCCGCCGGCGCTGAGGCCGGTCCCCCTTTTCCTCGTGCTGAGTTGTTCCGCTGTCGTCCTTTGAGCAGGCGCGCTGCTGTGCCTGCCAGATAACACATGTGTTTGCTACAGGGAGGCGTGTTGGGACGATACTCTTGCCTGGTTGTCCCATGCTCCAGCCCTTGGGCCGGAGCGCAGCTGCGCGCAAGATTTCAGATTTCCGGAAAGGTGGATCCTATGAACACGTCAGGCGTCAACCCAACACACAGTCAGCGCTTCTCTCATTCCCCGGCAGTGGCCGCCCCTGGCTCTGCGCAGGCAGACCCTGGCGGCACCCTGTGTGCTGGCTACCGGCAAGCCCTTGAGAATAGTGCATCGGCCCTCTGCCAGAACCTGCTGGTGGATAGCTGCATGGAGCGTCGACTGCGCCAGGAAGAAGGTGGCTTTCTGGAGAGCCACGAAGTCAGTCAGGTTGAGCAACAACCGGACACTGTCCAAAAAATGGAGATGATACTCAGCATCCTGCGGACCAAAGACGATCAGGCGTTTCGTGGGTTCATCGAATGGCTGTGCGACTCGGACAACAGCAGAAGTTGGGGGCAGGAGCTGGCCCGGCAGGCTGGCCTGAGTGGCACTGCCGTGTCTGAACCGAGCTGTGGACACCCGGAGCGGGAAGGATTCAGGCGCAGGCCCCTGCGTGGAGTGCCTGTTATTCAGGTGCCCCCAGGGCCCAACAGGTTGGGTTCTCAGGCTGCTGATGCCCCTGGAGACCTGGGGTTTGTTAACACTGCTGTCAGAAGGGAGGGGGGGTGCAAGACAGTCTGTCAGCAAGCCATGGAGTCGGCCTTTATTTTTACAGGATGCGTTTGCGGTTCGTTCTGGGGTGCCTTGGGGGGGCTGATGCTGGCCGGCGCGTCGGCAGCCTCGACGGTAATTCTTGTAAACAGTGAAGACAAAGTCAGCGTTGTGTTTGTAGGTGGTCTGTTGTTGCCGATGTTTGCCGTCGGCTGTGCAACGGCAATTGATCTGGGAATGACGGGTGCCAGACTAGGTGCAGAGTTGGGTGAGGATGTGGGCAGGAGTCTATCCAGATTGCTGGGTCGTCCGGCGGTTGCCAGATTCTATGCGGCGGTTGCCAGATTCTATGAAGGGGGGACATGATGCCGTTTGAACCTCGGCAGGACCCCCGCCGGGATGACGAGGCACCTGCCGGACCCTGCCTCCTGCTTCGATGGCGTCGGGCTGCTGAGGTCGACAAAGGTGAACAGTTGCTGGCTGTCCGGGCTCCAGTGGGCAAAATAGATGTGGTCTGCGTGATCCAGGCGGGCCTCTGCGCACCAGCCGCTGCCATCCGGACATTGCCTGTAAACACTGGCGACTGTCTTGCGTATTCTGACAAAAGATTTCTGGCCGGGCGCCAGTCGCCCCCTGGCGCGCTGGCCTCCCGGGTTTTCGCCCTCGCTCGCTACATGCAGCTCCCCGGAGTTCGGGGTGGTCGCTGGTGCCAGGTGTCCTGTGGTGGAAGCAAGTGTTGTGCGACATCCTGGCCTGATGGATGCTGCAGGCAGGGAATACGTCCCCAGCAGGGGGCTGGCAACAGCTGTGTCAGTGTGGCTATGTTGGCGTCCAGCTCGGGCATGGCTCCACCGGCACTATTGGCTACCCAGCCGACCAACGACAGTCCATCGTGAGCAATGGCCCCTGCCGTCAGCAGGGCATGATTGATGCAGCCCAGCTGCATTCCGACAACCAACACTACCGAGGCTTGCAGCAGACACGGAACCTGGCTGTAAAGTTCGTGCTCAGACAAGGGAACCCGCCAGCCTCCGGCGCCCTCTACCAGCACCAGATCAAGCCCCCGGTTCAGGTAGCTGCGGCAATGGCTGGCCAGCTGGCTGGCGGTGACAATTCGCCCTGCCTCAGCCAGTGCTATATGAGGTGCAATGGCCGGTTCAAGAGCCACAGGGTTGACCTCATCATAAGTCATTTCAATCCCCGCCCCCTGTTGCAGTGCCAGGGCGTCTGGATTGCGCAAGCCTCCGGCGGTGGGCTGACAGCCAGAGGCGACAGGCTTGAGAGCCGCTGTCATCAGGCCTTGCGCGCGTGCGCGCGCCAGAAGCCCACAGGACACGGTGGTTTTGCCAACACCTGTGTCAGTACCAGTAACAAAAAGACAAGAGGTCATGATGCAAACCGAGTGATCAGACGATGAGGCAGAGACAGCACGCAAGAGTACCAGAGACAGTCATGTCATAAAAAATATGCGTTTTACTGGGAACCTGAGGTGCCATGGGTATAATTCCCCCTTCCTGCCAGCACAATCTACAGAGATCACCTGATGGAAATCATTTTCCGACGCCTTGCTGCGGAACTGAATATCGAGGAATCCCAGGTTACCGCGACCGTCCAGTTGCTCGACGGGGGCGCCACCGTTCCCTTCATTGCCCGCTACCGCAAGGAAGCAACCCAAGGGCTGGACGACATTCAGCTGCGCCACCTCGAGCAGCGCCTGGTTTACCTCCGGGAGCTGGAAGCACGGCGTGAGACCGTGCTCACAAGTATCAAGGATCAGGACAAGTTGACGCCGGAGCTGGAGCTGGCGATTCGCGAGGCGGAGACCAAGACCCGCCTGGAAGACTTGTACCTGCCTTACAAACCACGGCGTCGCACCAAGGGACAGATAGCCATAGAAGCGGGGCTGCTGCCGCTGGCCGAGTCTTTGTTCAACGATCCGGCATTGACGCCGGAAACCGAAGCGGCTGCTTTCGTCGATCCCGATAAAGGTGTTGCTGATACCAAGGCGGCGCTGGAAGGCGCCCGGGCCATATTGATGGACAAGTTCAGCGAAGACGCTGATCTGCTGGGTCAGCTGCGTGACTATCTGTGGGAAGAAGGCCTGGTCTCCAGCCGTCTCGTGGATGGCAAAAAGCAGGAGGCGGCCAAATTCAGTGACTATTTTGAACATGACGAGCCGATCAAGACCCTGCCGTCCCATCGGGCCCTGGCGATCTTCCGGGGCAACCGCTCCGGGCTGCTGCGCGCCAGCCTGGTGATCGAGGGCACCGAAGACAGAACCGCAACGCATCCGTGTGAACTGATGGTCGCTCGTTACTGGAAGCTGAGTGATGAGGGGAGAGCTGGCGACAACTGGCTGAAAGAGGCCGTGCGCTGGACATGGCGAGTAAAGCTTTTTCCACAGCTGGAAACCGGGCTGCTGGGAAGGGCCAGGGAAGCGGCTGAAGAAGAAGCCATCAAGGTGTTTTCCAGAAATCTGGGCGATCTGTTGCTGGCAGCACCTGCAGGTCCGCGTGTCACTATAGGGCTGGATCCTGGCTTGCGAACAGGCGTCAAGGTGGCTGTTATCCACAGCACAGGCAAGCTTCTGGATCACACCACCATTTTTCCGCATGCACCGCACAACAAGTGGAACGATGCCCTTGGTGCGCTGGCCAAACTGGTACTGCGCCATAATGTTGAGCTGATTGCCATCGGTAATGGCACCGCTTCCAGGGAGACAGAACGTTTTGCCCATGAGTTGATTCGCCAGTTTCCGAAGCTCAATCTGACCCCGGTGTTGGTCAGTGAAGCCGGCGCTTCCGTCTACTCTGCCTCAGAGCAGGCGTCCCGCGAGCTGCCCGATCTTGATGTTTCCTTCCGTGGAGCTGTGTCCATTGCGCGCCGCCTGCAGGATCCGCTGGCCGAACTGGTGAAAATTGAGCCCAAAGCCATTGGCGTGGGGCAGTATCAACACGATGTCAGCCAGACCCGTCTCGCCGATGGTCTGGAAACCGTGGTGGAGGATTGTGTAAATGCTGTGGGCGTGGATGTGAACACGGCGTCCAGTGCTTTGCTGAGTCGGGTTTCGGGTCTGAGTGCCAGCATTGCCCGCAATCTGGTGGAGTTTCGCAATGAGAACGGTGCTTTTTCTGACCGGGAGCAGCTCAAGAAAGTGCCCCGCCTGGGTGAAAAGACTTTTGAGCAGTGTGCAGGCTTTATGCGGGTCATGAACGGCTCTCATCCCCTGGACCGCTCTGCCGTGCACCCGGAAGCCTACCCGGTGGTCGAGCGTATAGCGGCGCACTTCGATCGCGATATCGGCAGCCTGATGGGCGACTCTGCTTTCTTGCGTGGCGTCAAGCCGGCTGAGTTTGTCGATGGCCACTTTGGTGTGCCCACCATCACCGATATCCTGGGCGAGCTGGACAAGCCTGGTCGCGACCCCCGTCCTGAGTTCCGGACGGCAAAGTTCAAGGAGGGCGTCGAGAGCATTGGTGATCTCAAGCAAGGCATGGAGCTGGAGGGGGCGATCAGCAATGTCACGAATTTTGGTGCTTTTGTCGATATTGGTGTACACCAGGACGGTCTGGTTCATATTTCGGAGTTGTCCGACCAGTTTGTCAAAGACCCGCGGGCTGTCGTCAAGGCTGGCGATGTCGTGCGTGTCAAAGTGATGGAGGTGGATATCGAGCGGCGCCGTATTGCCCTGACGATGCGGCTGTCTGCGAAACCTGCAGCACAGTCCGGGCAGCCGGGCACCAAAAACGGGCAGCCGGGCACGAAAACTGCCAGACATCGTCCTGGAAAGGGACGGCCTGCGGAGTCACCTGTTGCGGCGCATCGGCGGAGAAACCAGAAGCCGATACAAGCGACTTTGGCTGATGTTTTTGCCAATGCCAGGACACTGCGCAAATAACAAACAAGAAGCAGCATTGGAACAAGACTACTGGAACAAGACTGGAACAAGCTCCGGTCTCATGGGATGTTGATGGCGGCCCCTATGTCGCAACAGTGTCTCTTCCCCGGTTTGTTCCCTGCCTGTTTCCCCAATACGGCTTCCTGGCACTCAACAGGACGGCCCGATGGATGTCGGGCCAGGACGCCAGGAGGCGTGGTGGGGCCGAGCAATACTTCGGCCTTCCCGTCATTCGGAGAACGAGTTTACATTGTCATCTGCATCAATCAGGCGGCGCCTTGACGCCTTGTCACAGCCAGACAAGGGCTCGTGCCTTGCGGGCATCCGGCGCGGCATCGAACGAGAGAGCTTGCGGGTTACGCCCGGGCTGGAGTTGTCGCGGGAACCGCACCCCCGGCGGCTGGGGGCGACGCTGACGCACCCCAGTATCAGCACGGATTACTCCGAAGCCCAGCTGGAGTTCATAACGCCTCCCCTGCACACACCTGACAGCGTGCTCAGGTATCTGGAAGAAATTCAGGGCTGGGCCTGCGCGGCGCTGCCCGCTGACGAGTTCCTGTGGAATGCCAGCATGCCGCCGCGCCTGGAGAAAGGAGATGCCAGCGTGCCGGTTGCCCGTTATGGCAGCTCCAACCTTGGCAAACTCAAGCATCTGTACCGTCTGGGGCTTGGCTGCCGCTACGGCCGTGCCATGCAGACCATATCGGGTATCCATTACAACTTTTCTCTGGACAGCCGCTTCTGGCAACTGATGCACGAGCTGGACGCGCAGCCGTTGTCCCTCAGCCAGTACCAGTCGGTCGGCTACTTCGGATTGATGCGAAACTTTCATCGCTACGCCTGGCTGCTATGCTACCTGTTCGGTGCTTCGCCGACGGTTGACAGCAGCTTTGCAGGGGAAGGCGGTGGCCTTGAGCAACTGGATGCCGCGACAAGGTTCCTTCCCTGGGCGACTTCCCTGCGTTTGAGCGACATAGGCTATGGTACTGCCAGTCAGGCAGGACTGGCCGTCTCTTACAACCGGCTGGAAGACTACACCCAGGATATATGGCGGGCGACGCAGACGCCATGGCCGCCGTACAAGAGCAGTCAGTCAGCCACAGAAGGTGCCGGTCGTCAATTGAACGACCACGTTCTTCAAGTTGAGAATGAGTATTACGGTATAGTCCGCCCCAAGCGCACCACGCAGAGAAACGAGCGGCCTGCGGTAGCGCTCAGACGGCGGGGCGTGGAGTATGTTGAAGTGCGTTGTCTGGATGTCAACCCTCTGATGCCTTTGGGGCTGGATACTGACCAGGTCCACTTTATGGATGTTTTCCTCTTGTTCTGCGCCCTGCTGGAGAGCCCGGACTTTACGCCCGAATCCCGGCGGCAAGCGGCCGACAATCTTGGCCTGTCCTGCACGAGGGGCCGTCACCCTGATCTTGAACTCAATGAGGGCAGTGCCTCTCGTCTCCTGCGGGACTGGGGAAATCAGTTGATGGCACAGATGGAGCCAGTGGCACAAGTGCTGGACAGTGCTTGTTCGACCTCTGCCTACACGGCCAGTCTGGGGACTCAGCGGCACAAGCTGGATGACCAGGCATTGACGCCCTCGGCCCGGATACTCGATCACCTCAGCCACAAGGTTTCGTTTGTGGACTTTGTGCACCAGCATTCCCTGCAGCACAGGGAGGACGTTTTGCACAGGGGGCTCTATCTTGCAAGGCAGGATGAATTCGAGGCACTGGCTGCCGCATCACTCAAAGAACAAAGCGAACTGGAAGCCGAAGACGCACCAGAGTTCAAGGAGTTTCTCTCTGAGTACATCCATCCCCGTGATACGGCCGGGATGGATACAAGCAATGGGAACCTGGCTACATCATGAAATTTCCCGAATCCCGCAGCCTGTATGTCCTCGTCTGCATGGCAGCCCTGGCTGTTGTTGCCTGTAGTTTGTATCTTGAGTTCATCATGGCGTATGAACCCTGCCCGCTGTGTCTCTCGCAGCGCCTTGTCATAGCCATAATTGGAGTCTCTGCTCTTGTTGCGGGTGCGCATAATCCATCGGGGCGCGGCCGCACCTGCTATGCGGCGCTGCTGACCTTGCTGTCGGCCGGGGGAGCAGGACTGGCACTGCGGCAACTTTATCTGCAGAGTCTGCCCCCCGACCAGGTCCCTGCCTGCCTGCCGAGTCTGTCTTACCTTATGGACGTCCTTCCCTGGCAGGATTTGCTGGGCGTTATGCTCAGTGGTACCGGAGATTGCGCCGAGGACAGCGGGAGCCTGCTGGGCCTGGGATTGCCGGTGTGGACATTGGGCTGTTTCCTTGGCTTCGGCAGTCTGGGGGTGATCGAAGGGGTGCGCAGTCAGCGTTCACGCTCTGCCCCGGGCAGGAACGCGCAGCCGTGAGCACGGTGATTTATCCCGGCACTTTTGACCCTATAACCCTGGGGCACACTGACTTGATTCAGCGTGCCGCCGTGCTCTTTGACCGGGTCGTTGTTGCCGTTGCAGCGGCTCGTACCAAGAATCCACTGTTCTCTTTGGACCAGCGGGTATCGCTCGCCTGTGCCGCTACCCGGACCCTGCCCAATGTTGAGGTGCGGGGATTCGGCTCCCTGTTGGCCGAATGCGCCAGAGAGCTGGAGGCACGTGTCATTCTGCGTGGCCTGCGCGCCGTGTCGGACTTTGAATACGAATTCCAGTTGGCCAATATGAACAGGGTTCTGGCACCCAGTGTGGAGAGTTTGTTTCTGGCATCTTCTGACAAGTTCTCTTACATTTCCTCCAGTCTGGTACGGGAGATAGCGTCGCTTGATGGCGATGTCTCCAGGTTCGTGTCACCCGAAGTGGAAGAAGCACTTAAAGAAAAGTTCAGAGGCTTGCGACTGGCTGCCAGCACTGAGGCTGATGGCGGTGGCTCAGCCGCCTGAACCGCTGTGGGCCAGGCTGCCGGGCACCTTGCGGTATGGAATGAACAATGAACGCACAGCAGACAAATGCACAACCAGGCAGCGGCCCACGGCCGAAGAACATGGATTACGCTGTCGTTATTATCGGAGCCGGTCTGGTGGGCGCGACCCTGGCGGTCGGCTTGCGCCGGGCTTTGCCGGCAGATTTTTCCATTGCTCTTGTCGAAAGCCGCAAACTGGCACCGGCCGGCGAGGGGCGGCACCAACAAGCCGGGGACGCTGATGTGCGGACGACGGCGCTGTCCATGGGCAGTTGCCGGATACTTCATGAGTGGGGGCTCTGGGACGCCCTGGCCGCTGAGGCGCAACCCATCCTGGAAATCCAGGTGTCAGATCGCGGCCGTCCGGGCATGGTGCGCCTGCAGGCCCGGGATCACCAGGTACCTGCCCTGGGCTATGTCGTGAGCAATAGTCAAGCGGCCCGCCTGTTGCAGGGGCGCCTTTTGGAAGACGCCGGCATAACATGTCTTGAGTCCACCCGGGTTCAGGGTGTCAGGCGTCTGTGTGAGCTGGGGCCTGACTGCATGCAGGTGGAAACACTGTCCGGTGGCAAAGTCCGGAAATTGACGTGCAGTCTGGTTATTCTGGCTGATGGTGGTCGCAGTGGTCTGGCCAGCATGCTGGGATTACGGCTCGACAGCCGGAATGACGGACAGGCCGCCATAGTCAGCAATGTGATCCCGGCAGGTGACCATAACAGCATCGCCTACGAGCGTTTTACCGATGAAGGCCCGCTGGCCTTCCTGCCGCGCTCTGATGGCCGCTGTGCCCTTGTGTGGACCATGCCCGCATCCTTGGCTGCTGACAGAATGCAGTTGTCAGAACAGGATTTTCTCGCGGCTCTTCAGTCACGCTTTGGCTATCGGCTGGGGCGTTTTCGCAGCCTGGAGGCCCGCTGTCACTGGACGCTGCAACAAGGCTGGCTACGTGAGCAGGTGCGTCCGGGGCTGGTGGTGCTGGGCAATGCGGCGCATAGTTTGCACCCCGTTGCAGGTCAGGGTTTCAATCTGTCTGTGCGCGATATCCAGGAATTGATCCATCAGCTCAGTCGCGCCGCCCAGGCAGGGTGCCAGTTGGGTCAGCTGGACGTATTGATGCGTTACCAGGCCCGGCGGCAGCAAGATCAGCATCAGATAATGAAAGCGAGTGACCGGCTGGTCCACAGCTTTTCCAGCAACCAGGCTGGCTGGGTTGCTGCCCGGACTTTGGGGCTGGTCGGTATGGCGAGTCTGTTTCCACTCAAAGACTGGTTTGCCCGGCGGGCCATGGGGCTGTAACAGTGACTTTGAGTACAGATCGTACAGACAGTACAGATAAAAACGTCGACAAAGCCGGTCACAAGGACAGCATGGAATTCGATATTGTGGTGTTGGGCGCGGGGATTACGGGCGCGGCCATGGCGTTGGCGCTGGCACGAAAAGTGGATTGCACTGTGGCACTGTTGGACGAGAGTGATCTGGAGCCCTCATCAGCGTCTCCTGCGGGGCAACAGGGTTTCGATGTCCACAGCTTTGATGTACGCGTCTGCGCCCTGACTGCGGCTTCCAGAAGGCTGCTGGAGCAGCTGGGAGTCTGGCACGGCCTCGCCCGGCAGCGGGTGTGTGCCTACAGCGATATGCATGTCCGCGATGCTGAGGGTACGGGCCAGATTCATTTTTCAGCCCGCGAGCTGGGCGTGGACAATCTGGGACACATAGTGGAAAACCGCCTGCTTCGTCAGGCATTGCTGGGCGGGCTGGCTCAGACGCCAGTGCACAGGCTTGGCGGACGGTCGGTGCAGCAGATAGACACCGGGAGCGAGCAGGAGATAACCGGCTCGCGCTATCCGGTTCGGCTGACTCTCAAAGATGGCAGCCAGATCGGGACGCGACTGTTGATTGCTGCCGATGGTGTGGCGTCCCGCACCCGTGCCCAGGTTGGGATAGTCACGCGCGAATGGGACTATCTGCATCAGGCACTGATTGCAACGGTTCGAATGGAGCAGCCACACCATCAACTGGCCTGCCAGATCTTTCGGGATACAGGTCCCCTGGCTTTTCTTCCCCTGCCGGAGACGCCGGACGGTCACCATTGCTGCTCCATCGTCTGGTCATTGCTGCCTGACGAAGCCCGTCGGATCATGGCACTGGATGACGCAGCTTTCCGCCTGGAGCTGGCCCGCTGCATTGAGCATCGTTTCGGTCGTATCCTGGATTCGGGGCAGCGTGTGTGTCGGCCGCTACGCCAGTTGCATGCTTGTCGTTATCACCGTAACCGGGTGGTTGTTGTCGGTGATGCGGCTCATAGCATTCACCCGCTGGCAGGACAGGGTGCCAATCTCAGTCTGCTGGATGTTGCCCGGCTGGCTGAGGACATACACCGGGCCTGCCAGTGGGGTGAGGATTTTTCCTCCCCGCGCGTTCTGGATCGCTATGAGCGTGCCCGCAAGGGCCACAACCTGGCTGTGGCCGGGCTTATGGAGAGCCTTCAACGGCTGTTTCATAGCGATGATCTGCTGGTGCGCTGGCTGCGCAACAGCGGTCTGGACCTCACCAATGGTCTGCCGGCACTCAAGAGACCTATGGCGCGCTGGGCGATGGGCTTGCATTGGGCGTAACAGCCCCCGGTTCACGGGAGCCTTTGACGAACCGCCCCTTCTCCGGGCTGTCAAATCCGGAGAAGGTCGGGCACTCCTTCCTGCTCAGGACAGCTTGTGGGAGAAGGTTGGTATGCTTGCTGCCATTATTCCCCGAGGGCAGTGGTCCCTGTCTTTTGTCTGTTTACTGTCGTTGGGGGCGACGGGAGTCTGCGCTGCGGGTTGACCTGACAGCCTGCCATCTGCGTTTGATCAAAGCCGGTGTGAGTTGCCGGCTTTGATATACGTGATGTCAGTCCATGCCACGCGTTTCTGATCAGGCACGCCCCCCTGGTTCCCTGGCAGGATGGCTGCCGGCTTTGATGTTTGATGAAGGGGCTCCTGATGCGCTGACCTTGTGTCTCTGAGTCGAGAGGGGCTCGGTTCAGCCCCTTCGTCTGGACGCCGCATGTGCGGCTGCTATGACCTGGCCTGTATCAGCTCTGCGGCTTGCGGAGCGAAGTAGGTCAGGATAGCGTCGGCTCCGGCCCGGCGCATGGATACCAGACTTTCCAGAATGATCGAGGCTTCGTCGATCCAGCCGTTTTGCGCCGCCGCCTTGTGCATGGCGTATTCACCGCTGACCTGGTAAACGAAAGTGGGAACGCCGAAGTTGTCCTTGACTCTGCGCACTATATCCAGATAAGGCATACCAGGTTTGACCATCACCATATCTGCCCCTTCCTGCAGGTCGGCTGCCACTTCCTGCAGGGCTTCGTCTGTGTTGGCAGGATCCATCTGATAGCTGAACTTGTCTGCAGCGCCCAGGTTGGTGGCTGAACCTACAGCATCCCGGAAAGGCCCGTAGTAGGCGGAGGCGTATTTGGCTGCGTAGGACAAAATCCGGGTGCCGGAAAATCCATTGTCTTCCAGTGCTGTTCTGATGGCGCCAATCCTGCCGTCCATCATGTCGGAAGGGGCCAGGATGTCAGTGCCTGCCTCAGCCTGACACAGTGCCTGGCGCACCAAAGCCGCCACTGTCTCATCGTTCATCACATAGCCCGATGCGTCCAGCAGACCGTCTTGCCCATGGCTGGTATAAGGGTCAAGCGCGACATCTGTAATAATGCCCAGATCGGGAAACCGGGCTTTGAGTGCTCGCACTGCCCGGGGGATCAGCCCCTCCGGATCCCAGGCTGCCCGTCCCTGTGTACACTTGCTGTGCGCCTCGATCACGGGGAACAAGGCCAGAGCAGGAATCTTGAGGCTGGCCCAGTGCTCTGCATCTTTGAGAAGCTCGTCCAGGCTGAGCCTTTCGACGCCCGGCATCGACGCGACAGGCTGCCTTTGCCGCTCCCCCTCAACGACGAAGACAGGGTAGACAAGATCGTCAACAGACAGTCGCGTCTCGCGCATCAGTCGCCGCGAAAAATTGTCGCGGCGCATGCGTCGCAGACGAGCGGCAGGAAAGGGTCGGGAAAGAATAGTCATGAGTGACGCGGCTCCCTGGGGGCATGCTGAACGAGACAACGGCAGGACAAAACGCAGCGCCCGGCGGTGGTTGTTGACCAGACGCTATCTGAAGTCAAAAAAACGGCCGCTGGCACTGCCCTTGAAAAAGTGCTCCATTGTGCCTTCTGTGAGGGCGCAAGCATAGCCTGACGGGCAACCAAACTGCCCTGATACTGGTTCGGATGACAAGCTCCGGCCGTACTGAGATAATCCCGCCCTGTTTTATTCGGCCCTCCTCTTCTTCTCGCGACGGCAGCGACCTGGGCGTGCAGGTGTATGTCCACAGGCCGGATCTATTCGCAGCCAAACCATTTGAGGTGAATTATGCGCAGCCACTACTGTGGGCACCTGGACAGCAGTCACGACGGCGAAACGGTCACCCTGTGTGGCTGGGTGCACAGACGCAGGGATCACGGAGGCGTTATTTTTCTTGATCTCAGGGACAGGGAGGGCATCGCCCAGGTTGTTGTGGATCCGGATACAGCAGAAGCTTTCGCTCTGGCTGACAAAGCACGTAGTGAATATGTGTTGCAGGTAAAAGGGCGGGTGCGCCCACGGCCGGAAGGAACTGTCAATCCTGCCATGCCAACGGGAGCCATTGAGGTTCTGGGCAAAGAGGTGGCTATTCTCAACAGTGCCGCGACGCCGCCCTTTCAGCTGGATGATTACACGGACGCCGGTGAAGACGTGCGTCTGCGTTACAGGTTTATGGATCTGCGTCGACCAGACGCCCAGGCCAGACTGATTCTGCGCAGCCAGATGACACGTCTGATTCGCAATCTGCTGGAAGAGCAAGGGTTTCTCGATATAGAAACCCCCTTGTTGACACGCGCTACGCCAGAGGGGGCACGCGATTACCTTGTTCCCAGTCGCGTACACCAGGGCGCCTTCTATGCTTTGCCCCAGTCTCCCCAGCTGTTCAAACAGCTGCTGATGGTCTCTGGATTTGATCGTTATTACCAGATCGCCCGTTGCTTTCGCGATGAAGACTTGCGCGCCGAACGGCAGCCCGAATTTACCCAGATCGACCTGGAAGCCTCTTTCGTTGAGGAAAGTGACGTGATGCAGGTGGCCGAAACCCTGGTTCGCACCCTGTTTCATGAACTGCGCCAGGTCGATCTGGGAGATTTTCCCCGCCTGTCCTGGTCGGAAGCGATGAGCCGGTACGGTTCCGACAAGCCTGACCTGCGCATTCCTCTGGAGCTGGTGGATATGGATGATCTGGTCGCCGATGAAAACTTCAAGGTGTTTCAGCAGCCAGCAAGGGATCCGGCCGGGCGTGTTGTGGCACTGAAGCTGACAGGGGGCGGTGCGCGTCTGACGCGCAAGCAGATTGATGATTACGGCAGCTTCGTGACCACTTATGGTGCCAAAGGGCTGGCATGGATCAAGGTCAACGCCCTGGAAAAAGGTGTGGAAGGCTTGCAGTCACCCATTCTGAAATTTTTTGATGCCGCCACCATCATGCGCATCATGGAGCGGCTGGATGTCAGGGATACCGATATTGTATTTTTTGGTGCCGGCAAGGCGTCGGTTGTCAATGCGTCCATGAGCGCCCTGCGCTCCAGACTGGGTGCCGATCTTGAGCTGTATACCAGCGACTGGGCACCGCTGTGGGTGACAAACTTTCCCATGTTCGAGCACAACGCCCAGGGCGAACTGACAGCACTGCACCATCCGTTCACAGCGCCGGTCTGTACACCTGAAGAGTTGGTGGCGGCGCCTGCGAAAGCCTTGTCGCGGGCTTACGATATGGTGATCAATGGCTGCGAGGTGGGAGGGGGTTCCGTCCGTGTTCACCAGCAAGACATGCAGCAGGCCGTGTTCAAGGTGCTGGGGCTGTCTGACAGTGAGCAACGCGACAAGTTCGGCTTTTTCCTTGATGCCCTGCAGTACGGCGCACCGCCTCATGCAGGCATTGCTTTTGGTCTTGATCGTCTGACTATGCTGCTGTGCGGTACTGACAATATCCGGGAGGTGATTGCCTTTCCCAAAACCCAGTCGGCGGCCTGTTTGATGAGTCAGGCGCCAGGACAGGTTTCGTCCGGCCAGCTGGATGATTTACATATTCGTGTGAACGCCCACAGCCAGGCCTCTTCTGGCAAATCTGGCAAGACTGCCTGACTATTTTGTTTGCGGCCCCGGGGGAACTCTTTTTGCAAGCGGGGCGTCCAAGCAGGTAACAGTGTCGGGACATCCCGTCCCGACCCAACACCTGCATCAGGAGTTCCTCATGCGTATCCGAGTACCGTCATGGGTACCTTCGGCTTGTCTCATTGGCTTGCTGTCGTTGCCCCCTGTTGTTTGCACTGCTTTTTTTGCCGGTGATTTCCCGGAGCCACAATTCCAGGAGCCTCAAACGGAAGAGACGCTTCAGACTGCCCGATTTCCCAACGAGCTGTGGGAAGGTCTGGTAGCCGAGGCCTTTGCAATCGAGTCTTTTGATAACCTTTCCGCCATTCAAGCCGCAGCCCTGATTGAGCGGCGCCTGCTTCCGGTCCTCAAGACATACCTGATTCCGACGATGGTGTTTCCCTGGGTGCCCTATGTGAGCCACCTTGGGCCGGCTTCCCCCTCTCTGCTGGGGTATCTGGTTCGCTATATGGAGGCCAGTGAGCCTGACGAACTGCCGTATGGGGTCAGCGGGTTGACTCCCGTTCTCCGCTTTCTTTACGAGATGTTCACGCCCTCAATGAAATTTACTGTTCCTCATCCGGGTGATTCCAGCCTGCCGCCCATTACCTTCAACCTTGAGACACTGGTCGACAAACACCTGGCCCTTGTCCTCGACATCTGTGACCAGTACCTTGCGTTTTTCTTTGACCAGGAAACCCGGAGTGAGATTCGGGAGAGGCTGAAGCCCAATCTTGTCAGGCAGATGACGTCTGTGGTGATAGAGTTCCATGAGGCACTTCTCAACAATGCATGACGGGCACTGATCGATAACGCATGGGAGATTTTGTAGCTGGCGCGGGATTCGGCTGTGGATCGCAGTCCCAGTTTTCGACGCCGGACGGCTGTGTCTTCTGGCGTTGCCGGGCACAAGAGTGTGCACATCTGTGATGCCATCCCTGACGGCTTTGTCTGACAGGATCCCGGGTGTGCGGGCTCTCCCGTGCCTTACGCTTGGCAAGCCGGGTGTTTGAGGGGTCCGTGTTTCAGCGTTGATGGATGTGGTGATGGTTGCCTGGTGATCGTGCGGGTTGAAAATGAATCCAGGTGTTTCTGGAGTGTGCCGCGCGCCGCTCCCAACCTGATCAGCCAGGGGCGTGCCCTGTGTCGGTACACAGGTTTTCATCCTGCAGGTTGCACTGCGTTGTCCTTCTGATTTTCGCAGACCTGATGCGGTGTGCCGCCGCAACGGCACCTGCGGGCACCTGGCACCTGAATGTTCATCGGTCTGCTGACAGGTTGCGTGTGTTCGAGAATGAGAGCTGTCGATCTGCTCCACTTCCTGAGTCCTTGGCGCGGGGACTGTTCAAGGATGAAAGCGGGAGGAGATTTGTGTATCCTGGTTGCGCCAGATTCTGCAAGCCCGTGCGGCGGTGCGTTATCCCAGTGGCGTCCCGCCCGCCCGTGGAGTTGACACTGCCGTCTCCCGTGAGCCTGTACGCGAACCGAAAGCTGTTCTGTGCAGCTCTGCGGATGGCAGCTTCTGTGCAGGACGCCTGCTGTTCCCGAACCGTTTTTTGGGTGTAATCCTACTTCGCCGCCGTGACAAGAAATCCTATGCCCCGCTTTTTGCCTATGCCCCGCTTTTTGGCTGTACTCCAGTTTCTTCTGCCCTGCCTTTTCTTTTATTGCTCGCATGGTGTGGCGTTGGATATCGGGTTGAATGCCCCGGGGGCTGAGCAAAAGTTTTTATCAGAAGACGAGGCATTTGTACTGTCTGGTTCCCGCGAGGGCAACAGCCTGACAGTGGAGTTTGTTATTGCGCCAGGCTATTACCTGTACCAGAATCGACTGAGCTTCCAGGCTGAAAACCCTGATGCCACCTCCCTTGGGGAGGCTGTGGTTGTTCAGGCAGACAAGCGTAGGTCTCCTCACTCGCAAGGCGATGAGGTCGTGTATGCGGGGCGGCTCCTTATACGTGTTCCCATCAAGACGGAAGAAAAGCAGCCCGGCATTCTTGTCGGTTTTCAGGGATGTGCCGAGGCAGGGCTCTGTTACCCCCCCAGTCAGCACTCTCTTGTACTCGCAGACAGGGACGTTGCACGGCCAGTGGCATCGGGCGGCGTTGAAGCTGCAAGCGATGGCAACAGCTACAGTCAGACACTGTTTGCTGATGTCAACAGATTGCACAGTCTGGCACTGTTTTTTCTGGGCGGAATCCTGCTGGCACTGACGCCCTGCGTGCTGCCTATGCTGCCTCTGGTCTCGGCCATTCTGGTCGGCAGTCGGGGGACGGCTGGTCGCCGCATGCTGCTGGTGTGCGGCTATGTTCTGGGAATGTCGTTGACTTTCGCGCTGGTCGGTTTGCTGACAGGGCTGTTCGGAGCGGGGCTTAATATTCCCGCGCGCCTGCAGTCACCCTGGGTTATTGTGCCTGTGGCCTTGCTCTTCGTCCTTCTCGGACTGTCCTTGTGTGGTTGCTATGAGTTGCAATTGCCTTTCTTTCTGCGCAGCAGGCTGTCTGGCACCGAGCCGAAGAGCCAACGTCAGGGTACGCTGGTGGGCGCTGTGCTGGCAGGTGTGTTTTCGACATTGATTCTTTCCCCTTGTGTGTCGGCTCCGCTGGCCGGTGCCCTGGTTTATATCAGCACGACCGGGGATGCGTGGCTGGGTGGCTTATCCCTGTTTGTTCTTGGACTGGGAATGGGAGCGCCCCTGCTGCTTGCAGGGGCGGGCGGTGCCCGGTGGCTGCCCGCTGCGGGCAGCTGGATGAAGACCATCCAGCTCGCTCTCGGTATCTTGATGTTGGGCATGGCGGTCTGGGTACTGGCGCGGTTGCTGCCCGGCCCGGTGGTGCTGCTGCTCTGGGGTGTCATCTGCATGGCAGGTGCCTTGCTGCTGGGGGCGCTGCCGACTGCGGCGGCTGAAGGGCAGGGGTTTTTGCGGCAGTTGTCTGGCATTTTGCTGCTGGTTTACGGCGTCAGTCTGGTGACGGGCGGCTTGCGCGGCCACTCTGATCCACTGTTGCCCCTGAAGGAGGAAGTGCCGCGCCAGTTTGGCTCGGAACTGTCTGTGTTGCGAGCCGACAGTGCTGCCTCCCTGGAAGCGGCCCTGCGTCAGGCTGCCGATGCCGGTTTGCCCAGCCTGGTTGATGTCTATGCAGACTGGTGCGTCCAGTGCAAGCTGTTTGAACAGCATGTGTTGAGCGAGCCCCGGGTGCTCAAGCGTCTGGCGTCTGTTGCGGTCATCCGCCTGGATGTCAGCGCTGGTACGTCTGACCAGCATCAGTTGCTGCAAAGGTACCAGCTGTTCGGACCACCTTCTCTTCTCTTTTTTGATCAGGCCGGACAGGAGCTGCCCGCGCTGCGAACGCAAGGCAGCATAAGCGCGGAGCGCCTTTTGCATGACCTGAATCAAATCACACCCGGTAACGCCCGTGGCAGCAACTGACGCACAACAGGACAGGAACCTGCTGAAACAGGCTGCTATCTACAAAATGTGGACTAAGCTGTGTGGCTGGGGCACAATGCGACACCCTGTTTTTTATGTGATTCAGCCGATTACTGCCCGATGGCCAGAATTCTTGTACTGCATGGACCCAACCTTAACCTGCTGGGTTCCCGTGAGCCGGAGTTATACGGCAATCAAACTCTGGATTCCATTGATCAGACACTGGATCGACAGGCGCGGGAGGCGGGACACAGCCTGGAAACTTTCCAGAGCAATGCTGAGCATGAGCTCATCGCCCGTGTGCATGATGCCCCCCGGCAGAACATAGTGTTTTTGATACTGAACCCTGCGGCCCTGACTCACACCAGTCTGGCGTTGAGGGATGCCGTTGTTGCAGTCGCCCTGCCCTTTGTTGAAATTCACCTTTCCAATATTTATGCCAGGGAATCCTACCGCCAGTCCTCGTTCTTTTCTGATCGGGCACTGGGCGTTATCAGTGGACTGGGTCCGGTCGGTTACGAGTATGCGTTGGCCTTTGCTGTCAGGCATATCGAACGCCCGGTGCCCTGATTCACACTACAGCCCTGTCGTGCAACTACATGGGATACGCCATGGATATCCGAAAAGTCAAAAAACTGATTGAGCTGGTTGAAGAATCCGGTATTGATGAGCTTGAAATTCGTGAGGGCGAGGAGTCGGTGCGCATCAGCCGCCGCTCAAGCCATCCGGCGGCTCCTGCTGTCGTGCCGGCGCCGGTGCCGCAGCCTGCCGTTGCCCCGGCACCGCCTGCGGGTGAGTCCCGGCCGCCGGTGAAAGCTGCAGGTTATCAGGTGGTCTCGCCTATGGTGGGCACCTTCTACAGCGCGCCCTCACCCCAGTCCAGGCCTTTTGTTTCTGTTGGTGACACAGTGAAAGTAGGGGACATTCTCTGCATAGTTGAAGCTATGAAAATGATGAACCAGATTACGGCCGAGAAGGCGGGAAGACTGGAGGCCATTCTGGTTGAGAATGGCTCGCCTGTTGAGTACGACCAACCTCTGTTCACCATTGTCTGACAGGATGCACCATGCTGGAAAAAGTACTTGTTGCCAACCGGGGTGAAATAGCCCTGCGCATATTGCGTACCTGTAAGGAGCTGGGCATCAAAACGGTGGCGGCCTACGCCAAAGGCGATGAAAATCAGATGCATGTCCGCCTGGCGGATGAGACCGTCTGTATAGGTCCTGCTTGCGCGACTGACAGCTACCTCAACATTCCCGCCGTGATCAGCGCCGCAGAGGTGACAGATACAACAGCTATCCATCCCGGATACGGATTTCTGGCAGAAAATGCCGACTTTGCGGAGCAGGTCGAACGTAGCGGTTTTATTTTCATAGGTCCGAGGCCGGAAACCATTCGCCTGATGGGGGACAAGGTGTCTGCCATCAGGGCGATGAAAAAAGCCGGTATTCCAACGGTGCCAGGCTCAAATGGCCCCCTTGATGATGACAGCCAGCGTAATGCACAACTGGCCCAGGCCATAGGCTATCCCGTGATTATCAAGGCGGCTGGAGGTGGTGGCGGCAAGGGGATGCGTGTCGTGCATGAAGAGCAGGCGCTGCACAATGCCATCAGTCTGACAAAGAATGAAGCAGCCAGTGCTTTTGGAAACGATACAGTGTATCTGGAAAAGTATCTGGAAAATCCGCGCCATGTGGAAATCCAGGTGTTGGCTGATGGCCAGGGGCACGCTGTCCACCTGGGAGACAGGGACTGTTCATTACAGCGTCATCACCAGAAAGTGGTCGAGGAAGCACCGGCTCCCGGTATTCCCGAAAGCCGCCGTCAAGAAATATACGATGCTTGTGTACAAGCTTGCCTGGATACAGATTACAGAGGGGCCGGAACTTTTGAGTTCCTGTATCAGGATGGCAAGTTTTATTTCATTGAGATGAATACGCGTATTCAGGTAGAGCATCCTGTATCGGAAGAAATTACCGGCTTTGATATTGTGCGTGAACAGCTGCGTATTGCCGGGGGAGAGCCGCTTTCCGTTTCGCAGGAAGATATCACTTTTCGTGGGCATGCGATTGAGTGTCGGATCAACGCAGAAGACCCCAGGACCTTTATGCCGTCACCGGGGCAGATTACCTGGTTGCATATGCCAGGCGGTCTGGGTGTGCGTGTTGAGTCGCAGCTCTACCAGGGCTATACGGTTCCTCCTTTCTACGACTCCATGATTGCCAAACTGATTACATGGGGATGCGATCGCGATACGGCGCTGGCCCGTATGCGTAACGCGCTGGATGAGCTGATTATACAGGGCATACGTACCAATACGGCTTTGCATCAGGATCTGGTGCGCGATGCTGAGTTTGTAAAGGGAGGGGTGTCTATCCACTACCTGACCCGAAAATTGGAAAAAGGCTGAGGAGTTGCCGGAGCGCTCCGACAGGGTTGGCCAGCTCCTGGGCGCTGCAGGTTGTAAGCCTGGCGGGTCCCGCTCCCGCCCTCTTTGGAGCGCCGACGGAAGCTGTTGTCAGGCGGGACTTGGGCGGGGTGAGCCTGGAGTTTGTCCTGCTGTCTGCGTACCCTATCGGGCCTTTGCGTGCGACTGCTGTGCGTGCGACGGTCCGGGAGAGGTGGCTGTTGCGTCCTGGGCTGGCATTTTGTCATGAAGCGGCGGACGGATTGCGTTTAACGGGGCGGTGGACGGATTGCCCAACGAAAGCCTGTTTTCCGTTTTGCGCCCGGCCCGGGTTGTGGCGGGGCTTGCTCTCGAGTGCCTTGCCTGCCGTTGAAGTGTGCGCCGGGAGAGGCACCAGTCTGTTTTCAGTTGAAGTGCAGCTGTTGAGCCAGTTCCTGCAGTATGTTGAAACACGCCAGACCCTTGTAGACTTTTCCTCCCTTACGCAGGTCCTCCCTGTGCAGCAGCACTGAGGCGGTGGTCAATTGACCCGGCTTTTGCCCGTCCTCGTTCTTCAGGTCGGGGGGGCGCATAAGCCATCACATGCAAAGACAAATGCAACATGCCAAGTGAAGACAGTTTTTCTGCTGCGCAGTCTTCTGTCGCAGCGACGCGCTGCCCTGAATGCAAGAAGGCCTTCCGTGTCACCGGCGCTCAGCTTGAACAGGCGCGGGGCTTGGTGCGCTGTGGATATTGCCACCATTTATTTCAGGCGCGTCAACATTTTCTGGCGCTGGCACCCGGGGCACCGGGAGAGAGTCAGCCCGGACAACAGCCGGTCGCTACCACGCCTGCTTCAGCCGACAGCAGAAAAAAAACAACGCCTGGACAAGCGTCTGCACCAACGCCTGCGCCTGCACTGGCACCTGCACAGTCGATAGCGCGCGGATCGTCCGATCGCGCTGCGCTTGCTGCGCAAGAAAAGTATGGGCTGGCTGGTTTGAACGAGCCGCTTGATTTGCAGTACCGCCACAGGCGATGGTCCCGGACTTTGGCTATCTCATTGGCGTATCTGCTGGCGCTGGCAGGACTGTTTGTTCAGTATCTGGGATATAATGCCGCCGATATATCCCGCAGCGCAGGCTGGTTGCGCCATCCGCTGGCACTGATGTGTACCATGGTTTCCTGCCCGTCGTTTGACCAGACTCCTCGGGTGGTATTGCAGGAATTTGTTGTCCGACCTGGCAAAGAGAACGAAAACCAGTTCAGGATTGACGCTTTGCTGGTCAATACCAGCAGCAAGGAGCAGCCCTATCCGAAGCTGTACCTGAATATATCTGACCAGAACAATGCATTACTGGCGTCGCGCGTTCTTGAACCTGAAGACTATCTGTCTGGCGCGGCGGCGGGAGCTCTGCGTATGCCTCCGCATCAACCCGTGCAGATCGTTCTCCATATGGAAAGTCCGGGCCCTGAGGCGCACTATGTTGCGCTTGACTTCGCCAGCGGATGAGGAGCGGCTTTTGGGGTAGCTGACGTTGGGTTTGCACGAGACAGGGAGGTGACCGGAAAAAAGACAGGGAGCTGGGCGGAAAAAGAAAAGAAAGCACCCTTGTGCCGAGCCGCTTTTCTCTGCTTTTCTGCTGATTTTCGTTAAAAAAACGCGTTAAACCATGGATTGGCTTCAAAACCGCTTCAAACCGGAATTTTCCGCGCGCAAAGGCCGTGCCCCGGCGGGGTCGCCTCGGGCTTTATCCCGTATCTTCTCCAGAGTATCATACGCGGCCCCAGGGCTTCCGCGCCCACACAGCCTTGCAGAGCGCACCCTCGCTCGGTTGTTTGAGGAAGGTTTCTCCTCGCTGCAGTTGCGTAGCGGTTGTGGCCGGAGGGGCTGAGATTTCCTGTATATGCCGTGCTCAGGCAGGTAGTCAGACCCGATCGGAGAGGCTTTTGCCTTTCAATCATCCAGGGGTAGTCCCGGCCATATCAGGCCAGGTGTATGAGGTGTTTTTGTACGCAAGGTTTTTGACAACGGAGGAAGTGGCGGCATGACTGGCATAAGTAAAGCGCATCAGGATCAGCAGAGCGACATCAGCTCTACACATCTGCCTGCCTGCCAGCCTCGAATGCTGCGAGACAGCGTGGAATTGGCAATGGTCAACTATTTTGCGTGCCTTGATGGACAAGATGTTACTGATGTCTACAACATGGTGCTGTCTGAGGTGGAGGCCCCGTTGCTGGAGTGCGTGATACGCTACGCCCAGGGAAACAAAACCCAGGCGGCTGTCATCCTGGGGCTGAGCCGCGGGACACTACGCAAGAAACTCAAGCAGTATGGTCTGGAGTAGTCGTAAGGACAGTGGAGCCCGGATTTTCCGGTCGCCACAGGCCTGTAATGGCCAGGGGACATGAGCCTTGTGGGTCCTTTTGCTTGATTCAGTTGAAAAAAACGAGACATACATGACAGAAAACTCAAGACTTCTTCCTGTGCGCAGAGCACTGATCAGCGTTTATGACAAGTGTGGCCTTGTGGAGTTTGCCCGGCGTCTTGTGGCTCAGGACATCGAATTGTTTTCAACGGGAGGCACTGGCCGTTTGCTGGCTGAACAGGGCATAGCCTACACGGAGGTGTCTGAGTATACCGGGTGTCCTGAGATGATGGATGGGCGGGTCAAGACCCTGCATCCCCGGGTTCACGGAGGCATACTGGGGCGTCCCGGGGTGGATGACGACACTATGGGAGCACAGGGCATCCTGGCTTTTGATCTGGTAGTCATCAATCTTTACCCTTTCACCCAGACTTTGGCCCGGGCTGATTGTACCCATGAGCTGGCGATGGAGAATGTCGATATTGGCGGGCCTGCCATGCTCCGGGCGGCTGCCAAAAATCACAAGTACACTGCAGCCGTGTCAAAAGCCGAACGCTATGAGGCCATTGCTGATGCTCTTGAGCAAGGGGGTGGTTTGACTGAGGAGCTGTGTCTTGAGCTGGCTGCTGAAGCTTTCGAGCATACAGCGACTTATGATCGGGCCGTTGCAGACTACCTGAGTTCTCGCGCCGGGGATTCCTCCGGGCGCAGTCTGTCACAAGTGATAGAAACCTCTTTTATCAGGAAGCAGGAGCTGCGCTACGGGGAGAATCCCCATCAGGCTGCCACCCTTTATGTCGATGCGCATCCAGCACAGGAGTCGGCTGTGAACGCGCAGCTGATCCAGGGGAAGGCACTCTCATATAACAACATTGTTGATGCAGATACCGCGCTGGAGTCGGTCAGGGCTTTTGAGCAACCTGCCTGTTCTATCGTCAAGCATGCGAACCCCTGCGGGCTCGCCATAGGCAGCGATATCATGGAGGCATACAGTCGGGCCTGTGCGACTGATCCCAGCTCGGCGTTCGGCGGTATTATCGCCTTCAACCGTCATCTTGATGCCAGAACAGCGCGCACTATCCTTGAACGCCAATTTGTAGAGGTGATAGTCGCTCCGGGTATTGATGATGACTGCAATGCTGTGTTGGAGTCCCGCCCGAATCTCAGGGTGCTGGTTTGTGGCCCCTTGTCCAGAAACTCTGTCCCTTTTGACGAGGTCAAACGTGTCAATGGAGGCCTGCTTGTTCAGAGCGCCGACTGTAGCCCTGTTGTGCCCATAACAGAGATGACAGTGGTGTCCGAGCGTGCTCCGACCGAGAAGGAGGTGCAGGACTTGCAGTTCGCCTGGCAGGTGGTCAAGCACGTCAAGTCCAATGCCATCGTCTATTGCCGGGATGGCCAGACGCTGGGTATAGGTGCCGGGCAGACCAGTCGCGTCTACAGTGCCCGGCTCGCCAGTTTGAAGGCTGCCGACCAGGGGCTTGATGTGCGTGGCTCTGTTATGGCCTCTGATGCTTTTTTCCCGTTCCGCGATGCCATTGAGACGGCGGATGCAGCCGGTATTACGGCGGTGATCCAGCCTGGTGGCTCCATGCGGGACAAGGAAGTGATAAATGCGGCCAACGGCGCAGGGATGGCCATGGTCTTTACAGGAATACGTCATTTTCGGCACTGAAGCTGCCGCTTGAGGGGCGGGCTCTGTTCCTTTGTCACGCTGTGTCGCTCACCGGAACAGGTGCCAGCTCTGCTGTCTTTTAGCAGGCAATGGCTCGCACCCGCTGTGGTGTGCGAATTTGTCTCTGTTCGTTGGTTTTCTTGTTCCTCCGGCAAGTGTCTTGGCTCTTGGTGCGAGCTCTGCTCAGGGCCCTGTGCTGCGATCAGCATTCAGCCGAATCTCTGTGCGCTGAATCTGGAGACTGGCTAAGGGGCATTAAAAAACCGCCACTTCGCAGTGGCGGTTTCTGTCTCTTGAAAGGACTTGCAGCCTGGTGGCTTTTTTAGAAAGCTACCAGATCGTAGGAAGCTATGATCCTGGTGTCCTTTTGGGTGTTGCTTGCGTTTGCCAGGCCCGATGCTTTCACTTCATAAGCACCATGCGCCAGTGACAACTTCAGCCCTTCCAGTGCAGGGACGGCGTAGTTGACATGCAGGTTGTACTCGCTGGTATCTAAAGCGCGTGTGGTTGCACCGAGTACGGCGACAGCACTTGCGTCTACATCGCCGCGTACGTAGAGAGCAGCGACATCAAGCCCGGGGATCATGTCGGAGAGGTCGTAGCCAACCTTTGCCTGAATGGATTGCTCGTTAGCACGGCTGAAGTCGCTGATGAGAACAGAGTTGTATCCCTGGAATTCGATGTCATCGTTTCCACCTTTGTTACGCCAGTCGACGTTGGCATCTGCCCAGCCATTGCGGGCACCGCCTCCGATATCCACGAAGCTGAGGGCAAAAGACATGTTGCCGTAGTCTACCCCGGCTTTCAGGCCATACCAGCGCAGTGTGGTGTTCAGACCGTCGGTTTGGTCTGTGGTTTTGGCGTTGCCCACGGAGCTGTTCTGCCCGTACTGGGCACCCAGGGTTACTGCCGTGAGGTCGCTGACCGGTATGGTGTAGTCAACATCCGTGTAGAGAGAGCTGGCTTGATCTTCCTGTCTGCCATAGGCAATTCTCATGCCTGCGTTTTCAGTTCTATAGTCAGAGCCGATCAGATTCACTTGTGAATTTCGATTGTTCTCGTCAAGGAATCTGTCATACCCAGACTCGCCTGGCTGGTTGATGCGCAGGAGATGTGCGGCGTAGATGCGCGCATCGCCCAGGACGACATCAGCGTAATAGCCTTCTACGCTACCGGGCAGGCTGAATTCGTCTTCGGAATTCACCAGAGGTGTGTCCAGTACCATGCGGCCGTATTTGAATACACCATAATCAGCAAGGTTGAACTTGATAGCTCCGAAACTCTTGCCGTAAGACTCTGCGCCACCGTTGGGGCGTCTTTGCAGCAGGCCGGGATCGACAAGGTCCGTATTGCCTCGTGCGTCCGCCCTGATGACGTGATGCGCGCTCAGGTCAAAACCGATCACGTTGGCAAAGTAGCCGGACTGGAAGTCCGCACGTATGGCCTGGGCCCATTGCCTTGCTACATTGTGCGGTTGCCCCTGGTTGTAGTTGCTGTCTTGCTTGGTGTAGTTGCGCAGATGAATATTCAGGCTACTATCATCAATGAACTGTTCGTGGTTGGCTTGGGCCGAGGATGCTGCCGTGGCTGTAAGTACGGCAATGCTCAGCGCACTTCTTATAGCTACTTTCATTTAAGGTTTAACTCCACAAAAAAATAACGTCTATGTATATAAGCCGCCTAGAGGTCCGGGCTGTGGAAACCAAGTCTCCGTCACCCAGTGCGCTGTAGATTGGTCGCACTATATATCTGTTTTGTATTACAAATTAGCTTCTAATACAAACACCCTCTGGATGCAAAAGTGGTATGCATATCAAGTGACAGTACGCACATCACGTAATAATACGCATATCGAGTGCTTTTGTCCTCCTAAGCTTTGTCCTCCTGAGCCTTTTGTTTCTCGTTCTTGTCCATTTGTTACCTCATGCTACGGCTCCCCCGCGAAGGGGTCGCCGGGCGGCCTCTCACGAGGAGGGCGGGCCCGTTTGCATCCCCCGGTGGGGCGAGGGCCTGACAGCAGGCTGAAGCTCCACCGGGAAAAAGTACCATCTCTTTCATCAGACCTGGTTGGTTGCTGGAAAGTTCCCTCTGAACAACAGCCAGTTGGCCTGACCCAGTTGGCCTGACCCAGTTGGCCTGACCCAGTTGGCCTGACATAGTATGTTCGACCCCCAGCAAGAAAAATCGTTCACAGTTCCATCGCCCGTCCGTATTCCGTAGTCGGACAGAGAGGTTGGATGCGAGTCTGGTATCTGATGCGGGAATAACCGCAGTGAAGAGTCGGGCACCAGGACGGTGACGATGCCGCCGGAGCTCAAAGCGAGATAATGCCTGTCACCCGCAGCAGGTCTGGACAAGGCGTCGGTTTCTGGCTGATGGCATCACTCAGGGGAGTGGTTGCCAGGGCGTTGTTGCGTACGCCGACCATAATGCCCGCGTTTCCTTGTTGAAGTTGCTCCACAGCGGCAATCCCCAGCTGGCTTGCCAGCACTCTGTCAGCACAGCTCGGGCTTCCCCCGCGCTGAATGTGTCCCAGGACGGAAACACGCACATCGTAATCGGGAAGCTGTGCTGCCGTTTGTTTTGCCAGGGAAAACACGCATCCAGACTGGTCGCCTTCTGCGACAAGGATAATGCTGGAACTCTTGCAGGCGCGTCGACTGGCCTGCAATTTTGCGACCAATTCAGGCAGGGTTCTTGGTGCCTCAGGAATAAGGATTTCTGTTGCGCCACCGGCAATACCGGCCTGAAGGCCAATAAAGCCGGAATCACGTCCCATGCATTCGATAAAAAACAGACGGTCATGGGATGTGGCCGTATCCCTGATGTTGTCCATGGCTGTCATGACGGTGTTGACGGCCGTGTCGTACCCTATGGTGCGGTCCGTGCCATAGATATCGTTGTCTATGGTGCCAGGAATGCCCACGACAGCAACGCCGAACTCGGAGCGCAGCAAGTCTGCTCCCGTGAATGAGCCATCGCCTCCGATGACGACCAGGCCATCAATGCCTTCTCGTTTGAGTACCGAAGCCGCCTTTTCCCGCCCTTCGTGCGAATGGAATTCCATACACCGCGCTGATTTGAGTACCGTGCCTCCGCGGCTGATGATATGGGCGACGGAGCGGGCATCCATTCTGGACGCATCTGCGTTCATCAGTCCCTTGTATCCGCCCCGAAAGCCCGTGCAGTCCAGTCCATAGAAAGCGCAGGCCCGCACTACGGCGCGAATGGCTGCATTCATGCCGGGGGCATCTCCCCCTGATGTCAACACCCCAATGTGGCTGATGGTTTTTGTCTTTGTCATGGGATTCCGGAAAGCATGCACTGCAGCAAAGAATAAATGTCCGTTAAGCCGGCTGTTGGCGTTGGCCAACGCCAACAGCCGGGGATTGTAGGACCACAACAGCAGCTTTTGCAATGCCAACTGAGCGAGTGCGCGGACTCAGCTCCGCGCTGGCAGCCTCTCCAGCCGGGAGGGCGGTTTTTCGCTCGGTAGACGTGAGTATGCAGCCGGGCGTCTAGTGGCTGAGACGTTTCCAGACAGCTCACTTTGCCGTGTCTTTGACTTCGTCTGTATCTCCTATGTGCTCGACGATCTCGATAGAATATTCAGTCGAGCTTATCGAGGTTTCTACCCGTACCAGATCCCCCTCCTCTTTCCCTATAAGTGCTCGCCCCAGGGGGGAGGTGTAGGAGAGCTTGCCTTTGGCCACGTCTGCCTCGTCCTCGCCCACAATTTTGTAGCGGGACTCAGTATCATCCTCGGTGTTGCTCAGGGTGACGGTGGTACCGAAAACAACTTTCCCCGTGTTTTCTATCCTGGTGATATCAATCACATTGGCGTCACTGAGCCTTGTCTCAAGGTGCGCAATGCGCCCTTCAGTCAAGCTCTGCTGCTCACGCGCGGCGTGGTACTCGCCGTTTTCTTTCAGGTCGCCGTGTTCACGAGCCGCGCTGATGGCTTGTGTTATTTCACCGCGTTTTGTTCTCTTGAGATAATCCAGTTCCTCGCGCAGAGCTGTGAGTCCCTGGGGGGTCATATGAAAGGGTGGGTTAGACATAACATTGTTCACCTGCATGTAAATCCTGGAGTCGGCGGACATGTTGTTCAGGACCGAAAAGAATGGCTTCGGCAATAGCCAAAGCACAAGGCACGGTCGTAGCGTAAAGGACATTATGCGCTGAAGCCGACACCCGGATCGTAGCCGAGTCTGCTATAGCTTGGTAGCCCTCAGTGGTGTTTACAACAAGGTCAATCTTGCCGGCGGCGATCATGTCCACCAGATGGGGCTTGCCTTCCTGCACCTTGTTCACCACCTCAACGGTCATGCCATCCTGAAGCAAGGCGTTCGCTGTCCCCCGGGTGGCTATGAGTTCAAAGCCTGCCTGCTTGAGCAAACGGGCCAGAATAATACACTGGGGTTTGTCCCGGTCGCGCAGGCTCAAAATCGCCCTTCCTCCCTCCGGCAGGGCCATATGGACACCCAGCTGCGCTTTGGCGTAGGCTTCGGGGAAACTGTCACCGACACCCATAACCTCGCCGGTTGACTTCATTTCCGGTCCCAGTATCGGGTCTGTGTCGGGGAATCGGCTGAAAGGGAACACCGCAGCTTTGACAAAACAAGCAGCAGGAACGGGATCCTGTACAAGAAGATCTCTCAGGGGGGTGCCGGCCATCACTTTGGCCCCCACTTTGGCCAGGGAGACGCCTATGCACTTGGAGACAAAAGGGACGGTTCTTGCTGCACGCGGATTCACTTCAATAACATAGAGTTCCCCGTCCTGAAGTGCCATCTGTACGTTCATCAGGCCGACAACCCCGAGTTCAAGGGCTATGGATCTTACTTGTTCCTTGATGATCCTCTGGGTTTCCTCGGGGAGATCGTGGGGCGGCAGTGAGCAGCTCGAATCCCCGGAGTGTACGCCGGCGTGTTCTACGTGTTGCATCAAGGCGCCTATCACGACGCTCTCGCCATCACACACAGCGTCCACGTCTACCTCAATCGCGTGGGTCAGATAGCTGTCGAGCAACACGGGATGCGCAGGAGACACCTGGGCCAGACGGTCGGTGCGCATGGCCCGGTTGAGTTCCTGCTCATTGTTGACGATTTCCATGGCCCGTCCGCCCAGGACGTAGGAAGGGCGAACAATCAGGGGATAGCCAATGGTTCTGGCCCGCTCCATGGCCTCTGCCAGGCTGCCGGCCATCGCATTGATGGGCTGCCTCAGGCCGAGCTGGCAGATCATGGACTGGAACTGGTCTCGATCTTCAGCCTTGTCTATGGCTTCCGGGCTGGTTCCCAGAATCCGGACGCCGGCCTTCTGGAGCGCAAGGCTCAGCTTCAGGGGCGTTTGTCCTCCGTACTGGACGATGACGCCCTCAGGCTTCTCAATGTCAACAATATTCAGGATGTCTTCCAGGGTGACACTTTCGAAGTACAGGCGGTCGGAAATATCGTAATCCGTGGAGACTGTCTCCGGGTTGCAGTTGACCATAATGGTCTCGAACCCTTGTTCACGCAAAGCCATGGCCGCATGTACGCAGCAGTAGTCGAACTCGATTCCTTGCCCTATCCGATTGGGGCCGCCTCCCAGAATCACTACCTTGGGTTGCGTGGAGACAGCGGCCTCACATTCTTCGTCGTAGCTGGAGTAGAGATAAGCTGTCACTGTTGCAAACTCGGCCGCACAGGAGTCTATGCGCTTGAAGACCGGGCGTAGTCCCAACGCCAGTCGGCGGGACCGCACGGCCTGTTCCGTCACGCCGAGCAGCTGACCCAGCCGATTGTCGCTGAAGCCTTTGCTTTTGAGGCGGCGCAAGTCCTCCCTGTCGATCGATGTCAGGCTGCTCAGGCTCAAGCGCTGTTCTTCCTGCACAAGATCTTCAATTTGTGTCAGAAACCAGGGGTCAATATGGGTCAGCTCAAATACTGTGTTCTGGGAGAACCCCTGCCGGAAAGCGTCCGCTATATACAGCAGCCGGTTGGCACTCGGGGCGTGCAGCTCCTGACGAATCTGTGTATCGGCTTGTGAGTTGCCAGAGTTGACCCGGGGCTCCAGGCCTGCCACGCCGGTTTCGAGTCCACGCAAGGCCTTCTGCAAGGATTCCTGGAAGTTTCGTCCCACCGCCATCACTTCCCCTACAGACTTCATCTGGGTTGTCAGTTGAGCATTGGCAGACGGAAACTTCTCGAAATCAAAACGCGGCAACTTGGTGACTACATAGTCGAGAGTCGGCTCGAAAGAGGCAGGGACAGACTCCCCCATCATTTCATGACGAAGCTCTGCCAGGCTGTAGCCGACGGCCAGTCGTGCGGCGACCTTGGCTATGGGAAAGCCCGTCGCCTTGGAAGCCAGAGCAGAAGAGCGGGACACCCGGGGGTTCATTTCGATGACAACCATGCGTCCGGTTTCCGGATTGATTCCGAACTGCACATTGGCTCCCCCCGTTTCCACCCCAATCTCGCGCAATACCGCCAAGGCTGCATTACGCATTTTCTGGTATTCCTTGTCGGTCAAGGTTTGGGCCGGTGCCACAGTGATGGAGTCGCCGGTGTGCACGCCCATGGGATCCAGGTTTTCTATTGTGCAAACTATGATGCAGTTGTCCTCCTTGTCCCGGACAACCTCCATCTCAAACTCTTTCCAGCCAATCAGCGACTCGTCGATGAGCAATTCATTGCAGGGGGAAGCGGACAAGCCGCGTGTGCATATGGCTTCAAACTCCTGCTCGTCATGGGCAATGCCGCCACCACTGCCGCCCATTGTGAAGGAAGGACGTATGATGCAGGGCAGTCCCACCTGCTTCATCACTTCGCGCGCCTGGGCCTTGCTTCTGGCAATGCCGGAACGGGGGCATTCGAGTCCTATTTTTTTCATGGCCTGATCGAAACGGCTTCGGTTCTCAGCCTTGTCGATGGCGTCTGCGCTGGCACCAATCATCTCGACGCCATAACACGCCAGCACGCCCGTGCGCTCAAGTTCAAGCGCACAATTGAGTGCGGTCTGTCCCCCCATGGTGGGCAACAGAGCATCCGGGCGCTCCTTCTCAATAATTCTGGCGACTGTTTCGGGTCGGACCGGCTCGATGTAGGTGGCATCGGCCATCGTTGGATCCGTCATGATCGTGGCAGGATTCGAATTGACAAGGACGACTCTGTAGCCCTCGTCGTGAAGCGCCCTGCAGGCCTGTACGCCGGAGTAGTCGAACTCACAAGCCTGTCCGATCACTATGGGGCCAGCACCAAGAATAAGGATGCTGTTGATATCGTTTCGTTTTGCCATGCTTTTGCTTCGTTGCTGCTATAGGCCAGATAGGGCGCGCACGCGCTCACGCGTTCTTCATCAGGGCTGGGTCAGCGTTGTGCCGAGCCAGGAAAAACAGAAAACACAAGAGTCTTCTCAACAGATGTTCGAGGAATAGTGCCCGTGCCAGAAGGAATCCGGTTCCAGGTGTTTTGTCGACTGATTTGAGAGTAGCCGGTGGTCTACTTGATGAAAATCAGCCAGAAAACAACCTGGTCCGGTGTGTTCGCCGCAGGCTGGTCTGTTCCGGCACCGCTTTCCGGGTCAATGGATATTGCTGCTTGAGGGGTGGTCACCCAGGTCATGTCGCTTGAGCAGAGACGCGGTCCGCCGTCTGTGCAGGTGTTTCTTCCTCAGTGTTGCAATGCCCTTGCTTGTGTAGCCTTTTTATAGCCTCAGCTCCCGGATGGGTGTCTCGGCTGCTTCTTTACAGGTTTCTATGGCGGCAATAAAGCGATCAAAAAGACACAGCAGATCATGGGGCCCCGGGCTGGCTTCTGGATGCCCCTGGAAGCTGAAAGCCGGGAAGTTTGTATGCTCCAGCCCCTGAATCGAGCCATCGAACAAGGATCTGTGCGTTACGCGCAAACACAAAGGAAAATCTTCGTCGCTTACGGCAAAGCTGTGATTCTGGCTGCTGGTCATCACCCGGCCAGAGCCAAGGTCCTGCACGGGATGATTGGCACCATGATGACCAAAACGCATTTTTACAGTTTTGGCGCCGGAGGCGAGTGCCAGCAGCTGGTGTCCCATACAGATCCCCATGACGGGAATTCTCGTCTCCAGAATGTCCTGGATGGCCTTGATGGCGTAGCCGCAGGCTGCCGGATCGCCAGGGCCATTGGAAAGGAAAATGCCATCAGGCTCGTGGATAAGGGCTTCTGAGGCTGGCGTCTGGGCTGGCACCACTGTCAGGTGACAGCCGGACTTTTCCAGCAAGCGCAGTATGTTCTGCTTGACGCCGAAGTCATAGACAAGAACATGGTGCCGGTGCCCTGACTCGTGGAATGCAGAACCGGGCTGGTGCCCAGAATGCAAAGGCCAGCAGTAAGTGCGCGTACAGGTGACTTCTTGAGCGAGGTCCATGCCTGTCAGCGTGGGACATCGGCGGGCCAGCGCCAGGCTGCGCTCCGCGCTGGCATGAGGTCCGGCTGTAATGGCGCCACGCAAAGCACCTTTGTCACGCAACAGGCGGGTCAGGCGTCGGGTGTCCACGCCTGCCATGGCGATCGCGTTTTGGCTTTTGAGGTATTCGCTCAGGCTCGAGGAGCTGCGCCAGCTGGATGCGACAGGGGACAGTTCGCGTATAATCAGGCCCGCTGCCCAGAGTCGATCAGACTCCATATCTTCAGTGTTGACCCCGGTGTTACCTATGTGTGGGTAGGTCAAGGTCACTATCTGGCGGGCATAGGATGGATCAGTGAGTATCTCCTGGTAGCCAGTCATGGCTGTGTTGAAAATAAGTTCGCCGGATGTCTCTCCATCGCATCCTATCGCGTGTCCAGAAAATACACTGCCGTCTTCGAGAGCCAGCACGGCTATTCTATTTTTGCTCATAGAACCCCTTCAGCTCTTCATGCCAGAGTGCTGCGCTGTCATTTCGCGCTCCTCTTGAAGAGAGCGCAACACAGCATCGGACGCTCTGCTTGTCTCTGTTTGCACCGCTTGATGCCCCCGCAGTTGAAGTCCGGGAAGGCGCCGCACATGATGGCAGATTCTCGTGTGAGAATCTACGCCAGGGCGGCGCTCATGCGGCCTGGTATATTGGCGGTCCCGGCCGGTTTCTGCTGTCAGTTTTTTTCGCTATTTGTGCCAGCCGCAACAGTTTTACTGATCAGGTCCAGAGCCTGGCTTTTCTCCTTCCATCCTTCCACCTTGACCCATTTCCTGGGTTCCAGATCCTTGTAGTGTTCAAAGAAATGCTCTATCTGCTTCAGGAGCAGGGCAGGCAGGTCTGAGTATTCTTGTACGTGTTCGTAAAGCTCCGTAAGGTCCCTGACGGGAACCGCAATAATTTTTTCGTCCTGCCCTTTCTCGTCTGCCATCTGCAGCATCCCTACGGGGCGACAACGGACGACAGAGCCGGGCACAACCGGGCAAGGCGTTATTACCAATACGTCAAGCGGGTCGCCGTCGTCTGCCAGCGTTTGGGGGATGTACCCGTAGTTGGCAGGGTAGGTCATGCTGGTGGAAACAAAACGGTCTACGAAAAGTGCGCTGCTGTTTTTGTCGATTTCGTATTTTACGGGAGGGCTGTGTGCCGGGATTTCGATCACAGCCAGAATGTCTTCGGGAGGGCAATCGCCGGCGGATAAAGAATGACAGTCCATCTTGCAGTACGTCTCTGGATCGTAAAGGGAGCAAATTATAGGGTGGATGGCGGGCTGGCTGCCAGTGGATCCAGGTGCACTGTGGGGATAAATGGGCAAGAGCCCCGTTTTGACATCGACGAGACCCAACAGTGGCGGTGGCTTTTCAGAAGCAGGGCGCCTCGCAGCGAAGGCTGTGTATGGACGCGCTCAGACCAGAATGAAAAGCCACATGACTATGACTAACCTGCTGTCCGGGCTGACAAAAAGGCCTTTGTGGCGTTGTCCGGCGTAAATAAGTTGTCTTTTACAGCCTGGCTGCTTTCTGGTACCCTGCCGCTCCTGCCGAATGGGCCCTTTGCCTGGCAGTAGGCACTCTTTCCGGGTTTACAGGGCAAAGCATGACCAACCTGCGTTGGGGATCAGGCTATGCACAATACAAAAGATACAGATTACAACTATAAGGTGGTGCGTCAGTTTGCCGTGATGACGGTTATCTGGGGCATTGTTGGCATGGGTGTCGGGTTGTTGATCGCAGCCCAGCTGGTCTGGCCAGCTCTCAATGTCGAGCCTTTTCTGACTTTCGGTCGTCTTCGGCCGCTTCATACCAATGCGGTGATTTTCGCGTTTGGCGGCTCTGCCTTGATTGCGACCTCCTACTATGTGGTGCAGCGCACCTGCCAGGCACGGCTGGTATCGGACAGCCTGGCGGCTTTCACCTTCTGGGGGTGGAATCTTGTGATTGTGCTGGCGGCCGTGACATTGCCGATGGGGATGACCTCCTCGAAGGAGTACGCCGAGCTCGAGTGGCCAATTGATATATTGCTTGGGCTGGTGTGGATCGTCTACGGCATTGTGTTCTTTGGCACCATCATGAAGCGCAAAAGTGCCCACATCTACGTGGCCAACTGGTTCTATGGTGCGTTCATTGTCACTGTGGCTGTGCTGCATATAGTCAACAGCGCGGCGATTCCTGTCACCCTGTTCAAATCCTATTCAGCCTATGCGGGGGCTATGGATGCCGTCATCCAGTGGTGGTACGGGCACAATGCTGTTGGTTTTTACCTGACAGCAGGTTTTCTGGGGATGATGTATTACTTCGTTCCCAAGCAGGCCGAGCGCCCGGTGTACTCTTACCGGCTGTCCATCATCCACTTCTGGTCACTGATTGCCATCTATATATGGGCCGGACCGCACCACCTTCATTACACCGCCTTGCCTGACTGGGTGCAGAGTCTGGGCATGGTGATGTCCCTCATTCTTCTGGTTCCGTCATGGGGGGGGATGATAAACGGTGTCATGACCTTGTCCGGAGCCTGGCACAAGCTGCGCACCGACCCAATACTGCGATTTTTGATTGTCTCCCTTTCATTCTACGGAATGTCCACCTTCGAAGGCCCGATGATGGCCATCAAGACGGTCAATGCTCTGTCTCATTACACGGACTGGACCATCGGGCATGTCCACTCTGGTGCCCTTGGCTGGGTTGCCATGATATCGATTGGTGCGACCTACCACCTGATCCCGGTGGTTTTCGGTCGGGAAAGGTTGTACAGCACCAATTTGGTCCACACGCATTTTTGGCTGGCGACCACGGGTACTGTGCTTTATATAGTGGCCATGTGGGTCAACGGTATTACCCAGGGCCTTATGTGGCAGGCGATGAATGCGGACGGCACCTTGCAATACAGCTTCATTGAGTCAGTGCAGGCCAGCAAGCCCGGCTATCTGGTCCGGTTGTTGGGTGGGGCATTTTTCTTCTCCGGTATGTTGGTCATGCTCTACAACGTGGTGCGAACGATTCGTTCGTGCGGGCAAGAGCAAGCTGAGACATCTCCCGTAGCACAGGGGACTCAGGGTTATGCTTAGCAGACACGAGTTCATCGAAAAAAACATTGGCTTGATGATTGTCGGCATTTTGGTTGCTATCAGTTTTGGCGGCCTGGTTGAGATAGTTCCCGTCTTCAATATCAAGGAAACCACTGAACCAGTAGAAGGTGTTCTTCCTTACACGGCTCTCCAGCTTGAAGGGCGTGATGTCTACATCAAGGAGGGCTGCGTGGGTTGCCACTCCCAGATGGTGCGCACTCTGCGTGCCGAAGTTGAGCGCTATGGCCATTATTCCGTTGCTGGCGAGTCTGTGTATGACCACCCTTTTCTCTGGGGGTCCAAGCGGACTGGGCCTGACCTGGCCCGGGTTGGGGAGCGTTACTCTGACGAGTGGCACAGGGCCCACCTGTACAATCCGCGGGATCTTGTGCCTGCATCGGTGATGCCGCCTTATTCTCACTTGAACGAGGCTGTTATCGACAGTGAGGGTACTGCAGACAAGATGAGAGCACTGCGTACACTGGGCGTTCCCTACAGCGATGAGGATATTGCCAACGCGAAGATGGCTGTCCGGGGGAAGACAGAAATGGATGCCCTGATCGCGTATTTGCAAAGTCTGGGCACTGCGTTGCGGAAATAGGGCGCGGCCTGATAGCACGGGGGACACTCTTGTGAGCATTGATATCAACACCTTGCGGGGGCTGGCGACCGTTTTGTGTTTTGTGGCGTTCCTGGCCGTTGTCCTTTGGGCATGGAGCGATGCCAGGCGGAAAGACTTCGAGCAGGCGGCTCAGTTGCCCTTTGTTGATGAGGAGTCGCCGGGGGACAAGGTGCACTTTGTCTCCGCAGAGCCAGAAGAACGCACTGAAGGGCGCGGATGCTGAACAGGCATGCCGTTTGGTTGGCCAGCTTTTGAACTAGCGTATCATGGAGACGACCCATGTCGGGTTTCTGGAGTGGTTGGGTACTGTTACTGACCTTGGGGTGCCTTGCATTTATTCTGGTTCCTCTGCTGGTCATGTGGAAGGTTCAGCGTAAACATGAGACAGAGGAAACAGTCGGCCACAACTTTGATGGCATAGAAGAGTATGATAACCCTATGCCTACATGGTGGATTGGGCTCTATCTGGCCATGTTTGTATTTGGTTTTGCCTACCTGGCTCTCTATCCGGGGCTCTGGCCGGGCTATTTCGATGGACTTCTGGGATGGACTTCCGACAAACAGCTGGCGTCTGCCCAGTTGCGCCATACGCGCCAGTTTCAGCCGCTTTTTGACCAGTATGAGGCTATGACCATCGAAGAGCTTCAGGCGCATAGCAAGGCTCTTTCCATGGGCAAGCGCGTTTTCCTCAACAATTGCTCGCAGTGCCATGGCAGTGACGCTGGTGGTAATTTTGGTTTTCCTCGCCTGACAGACAACCGCTGGATATGGGGAGGGACACCTGAAGATATAAAAACGACGGTGATGGAAGGACGCCAGGGACAGATGCCGGCCTGGGGCCCGGTTATCGGTGAGCAGAGGGTGCGAAATGTGTCATCCTGGGTGCGGAGCCTTAGCGGACTGGATATCGCGGCGACGCAAGAGCAGCTGGAAGATGGACGGGAGGTCTTTGAGTCTACCTGTTCGATATGCCACGGGAAGGACGCCAAGGGTAATACTCAGGTGGGTGCCCCCAATCTGACAGATGGCGTCTGGCTTTATGGCAATACCCAGGCGCAGGTGGAGTACACAATACGAAACGGTCGCAACGGTGTGATGCCGGCCTGGAAGGAAATACTGGGCCCGGAAAAGGTGCATCTGGTTTCGGCTTATATCTACAGTCTGTCGCATAAAAAACAAAAAATGTAGAGAAGGTTAGCCTTCTGTTTTTCGTGGTTTCCGTCCTGTAACTCTGGGCTCTTTGCATCCTGCTGGCGAGTGATTCGCGCTTTTGTTGCGGTTTCATCTTCTGTGAGGCAGCGACTTGGAAGCCAACCGGGGATCTTTTCGCGCGGTCATCGTCGTGCTGTGCAGGGGGTCCCGGAGAAGCCCGCCAGGCCGATATTCAAGCCCTGACGGAGCCCGGTTTCCCTTGCCTCTGTCACGAGCACTTCTTTTTCGTTCTCGAGAACTTGCGGAGCATTTGTGCGTTTATCGAAGGATTCCCAGGATTCGCGCCGTATCCGGTTGAAAAACCTGGATGAGAGCAAGCCCGGGCACAAAATCTACACTCGGGCGTTCTCTGGCCTTTTTCGCAATTTGCGGTTGTGTGGTGGGCTTGTCCTGTTTGTTTCCTATTTCGGGACCTTGTGGCTGAATATTGATGGTCATCAGGCGGTGCTCTGGGATCTTGCGGCCCGCCAGTTTTATATATTCGGCTCTATTTTTCTTCCCCAGGATTTTCCCGTTCTCTCCGGCATATTGCTGGCCTGCACTTTTGGCTTGTTTTTGATCACAGTGCTGGTTGGGCGCGTCTGGTGTGGCTATGCGTGTCCGCAAAGCGTGTTTACCTGGGTTTTCCTGCGGTTGGAGCATTGGACTGAGGGTGACCGCAACAAGCGCATGCGGCGGGACCGGGGGCGGATAAACCTGGATACGGCTGTACGCAAGCTGGTCAAGTACCTGTTGTGGCTGTTTGTTTCGCTGGCCGTTGCCGTGACTTTTGTCGGTTATTTTGTTCCGGTCCGCCGTCTTGTTCCAGATTTGATAGGCCTTCAGGTTTCAGGCCAGGTGGCGTTCTGGATCATCGCCTTCACGCTCGCTACCTACGCCAATGCTGGATGGTTGCGCGAAAAGGTTTGCATCTACATGTGTCCCTATGCCCGTTTTCAGGGTGTTATGTTCGACAAGCACACCTGGACCATTCACTACAACGCAGCCAGGGGGGAGCCGCGCGGTTCCAGAAAGCGTGTGCACACTGACCACAAGGAAGCCTTGGGGGACTGTATTGATTGTGAATTGTGTGTGCAGGTCTGTCCTACCGGCATTGATATCCGTGAGGGGCTACAACATGAGTGCATTGGCTGTGGTGCCTGTGTGGATGCTTGCAACAGCGTTATGGACAAGATGGGCTACGACCGGCAGTTGGTTTCCTACACGACCGAGAGCCGATTGAAAGGAGAGCGTTCTCGCCTGTTGCGTCCTCGCGTGTTGAGCTATCTTCTTGCGTTCAGCGTTGTCGTAGTGGCACTGGGTTGGTATCTGTACCAGCGGCCGTTGCTGGAGCTGGATGTGCTGCGCGACCGGCAGAGTTTGTACGTGCGTAATGCACAGGGTGAGCTGGAAAACGTTTATCTACTGCGCTTGATCAACAAGTCCAGTCGTCCCCGCAGTATAACCGTTTCTGTTACCGGGATCGCCGGAGTGCGAATCGAAGGGCAGCATCAAATACAGGTTGGTGCAGGCGGTGTCGCCAGTATGCCCGTTCGCCTGGTTGTGGACCCGCAGGAGCTGAGCGGTGGTCGTACGGCTGTTGTTTTTCATGCTCACGCAGATGATGCAGGTTCTGATGGACTTCGACCTTTGTCGGCTTCGACTGAAAACAGGTTCCTGTCACCAGAGAGGCCGCTATGATGAATTCTTCGTCTCACAAAGGTAGACGTTTTTGGTACAGGGAGCCCTGGGCGTGGTTTCTTGTTGCCATGGTGCTGATATCTGTAGCTTGGGGTCTTTTTCTGGTCGTCGTTTCACTGCGTTACGCGGATAAGCCGGTTGTTGATGATTATTATAAAACAGGGAAAGCCATCAATATGGATCCTGTTCGCAGTCGCCAGGCGCGGGAACTGAATATTTCTGCCCGTGTGCTGTTAACGTCGGAAACCGGACCTTTGCAAGTGACGCTGGCGGGTGAGGCTCACTGGCCGCAGCAGCTGCTTTTGCATGCCGTGCCGAAGTCTGTCCAGCTGAAGGAGGCGACCTTGGTATTGCAGCGCTTGTCAGATAGTGCCAGCAGTTACTCGAGCCAAGGGCAATCTTTGCCGCCGGGTCAATATTTCCTGCAGCTTAATACGCTGGATGCCATGGTTCCGGAGCAAGGTTACGTTTCGGGCTGGCGATTGACCGGGAATGCCCGGATGGCTCCGGGTGTGCCTCTGACGCTTTCGGCCCGCTGACGGGGCGGATGCTAGTAAAGATTGCTCTTTTCCTTGTCGGCCTTCTGTTCTGGCGGTAGCAACGGGGTGCGTGGATGAACGCAGCAGGCTGTCACAGGAAGAAGAGGTGCAGTTGTACACAGGTCTGTGGGAGGCATCCTGAATTATCCACAACTTTTATACAGGAAGGCTTACCTTGAATTGGTGCACAGAATTTGTGGATATTTCTGTTGAAACCTTGTTGACAATGTGTGCGCACCCTGTGGATAACTTGCCTTATCCGGCTCTGCTTATGCATATCCACCGAGCTGGATGAAAAATGACCGCTCACTTGATCGCAGGCGCAGGAGTCTTTCCGCTGACATCCTCAGACAATCCTGCCCCTGCTGCCATTGACCCAGTGCGCGGCAAGCCCCGTCCTTCAGGACGGGGAGGATGTCAAGTCAAGGATTGTATTCCTTCGGCATCATTTCCCATGTTGCAGAGCTTGGCGGGTACTCCTTTACTGCCTTGCCGAGTCGGGGCAGCGCTGAAGCCGTCAGAGTGGTGTCCAGGCATGCTGATGGGCCCCGCTCTTCGCCAATAGCGCCAGCTGGCGCTATTGGGTTTGGGGCTTCTTGAGGGCGAGCTCTCGAGGGCTCTGGCCCAGGCAAAAGCTCTATTTCAGAAGTCGTTGTCCTGCGTCCTCTGCTGATGCGCGGCACCAGCGGTGGGGGAGGAGTCCCCCTGGTTTGGTTGGGCTGTCTTGGGTCGAGGTTGGCGGAGCACCCCTCTCATATCGACATATGACTCATCGACATATGACTCATCGACAGTGTCATAGATGCTGTCCACCTGTGCAGGGCTGCCATCTGGGCCCCCACCAGGTTGTGTCTGGGAGCCTTGTAAGGCATCGGCTGCTGTGTCCGGCTGGGCAGGAGTTGGTTGCGTTTTTGGTTGTTTGCTGACCTGGGTGTAGCCTCCTGCTTCAGGGGATGGGGGCCTGGCTGCCCTTGTATTTTCGTAGATTGCCGATGCATCCCGGGCTTCCGAGGCGCGCATGGCATTTCTGGGTGTGTCGTACAGGACGGAAACGCTTGCGGGTTGGCCCAGGTCATTCACATTTGCGTATGTCGCTGATGCTGCGTTGGGAACTTCATCAAGGCTGGCGTATACACTTGTCAAGCCATCCGTGGATGGTATTGAAGGCAATGGTCGATTAGCCAGCGGATCCTGGGCTGTGTAGGGAGGTGGTGGCTGGTTGCCATTAGGGCGCTTCACATCAGGGGCTGTCTGGGCTTTATGCCAGGAGACCTTGGCATCGGCAGCTGTGGGTATCGCTGTTTTGCCACTATCAGGCGCAGCCCCTTTGTCTGCCTGTCTCGCACGGCGGGAAAAAGCTTTCTTGACGTTGTTCCAGAGCTTTTTGAGTCCGCGTTTCCGGCGTGCTGGTTGCTTGCTCTCCAGTCCGTAGTTCAGATCATCCAAAGGCGTACTGGCGCTGGAGTAGGCACCGTTGAAGTTTACGCCTGCGTCAGGAGACAAGCCTGGGAGTATTGGTATCGGCAGGGAAGTAAGCGGAACAAGATGTATCTGAACGTGAGCAGGAATTTCCATGGCTTGCCCGGGCTGAAGGGATACATGGTGCAGACCCGGCGCCCCAGTCGGATCATGGAACATCAATCCGCATCCGGGAGGCAGGTAGAGAAACGACTGAGTATTCTGCCCGGGACTTGCGTATGTGTTTTGGAAATAGGATAGGGGCTGGATGTTGAATGCTTGTCTGGTATGCAGGCCGACGTTCGGTGAACCGCCTTGCTGGGCTTTGGGAAAGAAGGATGCTGTTGGCGTGAAGGTCCGGATCTGTGTGCTGCCTGAAGCGCTGCGCCACTGGACACTTTCCTGGCTGGTGGTGGCTTGTTTCCGGTGAATGGGTAGGGTGTTGTACCCCGCTGCGCCTTGTGTGGAGTGTGTTTTCATTCAAGCTCCTTGTAAATATTGCTGTGAAAGAGAAGGTTTGTTTCCTGCGGAAGATTCCATTTAATTCTGTGGAAGGTTTTTTGCCAGGTTCGCAAGGCTTAGCAGAAACTCTTGTTTTCCCTTTTCTGGAAAATGGCGTTTGATAAACTGTGCATCGCATTTGTGTGCGAAAGACCGGTCATTCACCAGTTGTGTAATGCGGCCCCTGATCTGTTTTTTCAGTTGAATACGATCAGCAGGGGAGAATGTGTGATGCCTGTCTATGAGCTCCAGCGCTTGGTTGAACCCTCTTGGTGTGGAAAGCGTGGTGATGTGATTCGTCATGCGCGTGAAGTTTTTTCCCGCTCCAGCTGTCCTTTCCGGTGCTCCCAATCGGGAAGCGCGCGGTGTCTGAGGCGGCTGCTCCCCCCTCAGACTGGTTGTTTTCTGTGCATGTGCTTGTTGGGGCCTTGCCGTGGAATCTGGCCTCGGCGCAGCAGTAACCCTGGCATTGTGGGGCTTGGTTTGGGGGGCGTGAGCTTGGTTCGCCTGGTTCGGCTGTTTCGCTTTGTGTGGTGGGGGGGGTTGTGTTGGGGGGTGGTGTGTGTGTTGGTTTGGTTTGTGTTGTTCGGTTTGGTGGGTTGGGGGGGGTGATGGGGGGGCGGCTGCTGTTTTTTTCCTGGTGAGCCGGGCGAAGGCCCCTTTGACGCTCTTCGGGAGGGAAAAGGTAGCCTGCCTGCGGTCACTTTTGAGAGACTTGTCCAGCTCCTGTTCGAGATGGCGTAGATAGCTGCCTGCGTTTGAGACATTTGCTTCTGCGGCGTTGTATCGCCTTTCAGCCTCGAGCCGCGTAGGGTCATTGGGCTGGCCGGGATGGGTGCTAATCGCCAGATCCCGTATGCGACGGGCCTGCTGGAGATCGATGACTTTCTGTTGAAATTTTTTATGCTGCTTTTGCACGGCTGTGCGGGCGTCCTTTGCCCGCTTGCTGGGCTGGGAGAGTTGCTTGTGCTGCTTATCAGGTTTTGCCAAATGCTCTGCCAACAGCCCCAGAGAAGCATTGGTTTCAGTGAGTTGTTGCTCAATTCGTCGGATGGCAGAGGCGTCTGTGGCAGCTACGACGGCGGCTCGGGCTGCAGATTTTTGGGGAGCGCGCGCATCGGACGAGGGCCTCTTCAGTTTGGAGAGTTCGACTTGTAGTTGCTTTTGCAGTGCTTGTGCAGCTTCCTGGCGCAGCTGAGGGATTTCTCGGTCCACCTTGCCTGTGAACTTGCGCGGAGGTGGGTCGTAAAAGCCATCCAGGGCACTTCGGTTGTTCCCGGAAGCCCACAGCTCAACTTCCAGGGCGGTTTTGGCGTCTTCGTGCTGCCCTGCAAGCTTTGCGAGTTGTTGCTGACGTGCAGCCTGACTCTTCTGGGACTGCGGTGTCTTGCTGGCGCGTGACACAAGCTTCTGGTGTTTTTCTCCCAGTTGAGTGAGATTGCGTGCAGCTTTCAGTACTTCTTCAGTGCCTTTCCTGTTGGTTTTGACTCCGCCCGGGCCCTGGTTCAGGAGGTAGGTGTCGAATTGCTGAAGCACTGCGACAGCGCGGTCATGGATTTGTTTTTGCGGCGCGGGCTGCGCTGCCAGCGCACCGTAACGGGTGGGCTGTCCCCGGGCAGCCTTGATCGATGGATTGCCTGGCACCCCGTTTGATTGGTTGACATGCCACTGGGGCTGGATCCCCTGGTTTAAGTGCGTTGCCCCATCCACAGCCATAGTATGACTCCTGTGTTCCACTGCCTGAGTCTGGCGAAAGACCGCACGTCACGGTGCCTGTCTTGCGTCTCTGTCTTCATCTTATTCAGGCTAGCGGGGGCGGTTGCGGATCTCTACGCCAGTTTATGCCGGAGATGTGACAGATTCTGGATGGCTGTTGCGTCAAAGGGACAATGTTTTGTCGGTTGGGCTCGTCAGCCCTTGTCCCAGTTTCTTTGGGCCTGCAATATGGCTGCCCTGGCGCGGTAAACCCCAAAGATATAGGTTTTGTACCCGTGTGTTTGGTCACTTTTCGCCTTGCCCAGATTGCAGACAGGGGAACCCTTTTTGTGCGGAGGCAGTATGCGCAGGGAGAGGTATCCCACTGGGGGGCGGGCGTGGCAAAGGGTATCTGCTATCCAGTCAACGTCTGAGGAATGGTTGTGGCGGCTGTCAATTTCGGCCTGTCCCTGTTCAATTCTGGCAACCAGAAATTTTTGCTTGTCGCAAGCCAGTGTGACAAGAATGCAGCGCAGGGCGCGGGACCGAATTCTTTTCAGCTCGGGGGATGAAAAGGTGTAACGAAATCCGGTCGGTGGCACGCCGTCTCTGCCGGTGTAGATAACCTCGAACTTTTCAAGAGACGCGGGGGGGCCATAGACGCCGGCCCGGTTGCTCAGCGGTTCCCATGCACTGGGAATGACCCAGGAGACACGATCATGACGCGCTGCTGGCGGTGGTGGCTCGCCCGCGCCGGAATGGGTTGTTGGCAGAACACTCAGTAGAAGCCCGGCTATAAATGGCAGGTTTTGTCTTGCCTCTGTGGCCAGTTTGATATGTTTCCAGTGCGACAGAGCGAAGCTTCTCTTTGACTCGTCTGTGTTCACCTCGTCCCGGGCTGCTTTGTCCTTTACTCTGCATTTTGTCAGGGCTACACTGCGAAGCCCGGTGGATCTGGTCCTTCGGTTTTTATGTAACAACCTGATTTTTTTGCACTTATCTGTGGAGATAAAGATCATGACTGCTCTCGTGGGGAAAAAAGCACCAGACTTTACTGTGCCGGCTGTTCTGGCTGATGGTTCCATAGCGGACGAGTACAATTTTGGCTCAGCCATCAGCGGCAAGTATGGGTTGCTTTTCTTTTATCCGCTGGACTTTACCTTTGTTTGTCCTTCCGAGCTGATTGCTCTGGACCATCGCATTCCCCAGTTTCGTGAAAAAGGTGTTGAAGTGGTTGGTGTTTCCATTGATTCCCATTTCACACACAACGCCTGGCGTAACACTCCGGTCAACCAGGGGGGTATAGGGGCAGTGCAGTACACCCTGGCTGCGGATATGCGTCACGACATTGCCCGCAGTTACGGCGTGGAGTCTGAAGGTGGAGTGGCGTACCGTGGGGCTTTCCTGATTGACAAGGCCGGTCTTGTGCGCGCCCAGGTTGTCAACGACCTTCCCTTGGGGCGCAACATTGACGAGCTTCTGCGCCTGGTTGATGCCCTGCAATTCCACGAGAAAAATGGGGAAGTGTGCCCGGCGGGTTGGACACAGGGCAAAGAAGGAATGCGTGCCAGCACAGAAGGTGTTGCGCACTACCTGCAGGAAAATGCCGAAAGCCTGTAATTTACCGGTTTAGGGCCGAGTGGGGGCTGGTCCTCCCGCTCGGCGGCGGCGCGTCCTCTTTCGTCCTGCCCCTGTTTCCTTTCCTCTTTTTTTCTCTTTGTCTCCGTCCTTACACCCCACCGCGAAGTGGGGCGCGGTCAACCTTCTCAGTGGCGACTGAACGCATCTTCACCGGTTGCGGATGAATGGACTGTTTTGAGCTTTACGTCGAATACAAGCAGCTCATTCGGGCCTATGCCGCCTTGAGGGGCGCCCCGGGTTCCGTAGGCGAGATCAGGTGGTATGAACAGTTTCCACCTCGATCCTTGAGGCATGAGTTGCAGGGCTTCCTGCCATCCGGAAATGACTTGGCTGACCTTGAACGTTGTCGGTTCCTCGCGCGCGGAGGAGCTGTCGAAAACAGTACCGTCCAGCAGGGAACCTGTGTAGTCAACAGTGACAAGGCTGTCTATGCCCGCTTTGTCTCCGGAGCCTTTCTCTATAATTTTGTATTGCAGACCTGAGTCTGTGCTGATGACACCCTGCTCGCTGGCATTTGTCGTTAGAAACCTGGCACTTTTTTCAGCATTTTCCTTGGCTTTCTGGGCCATTTGCTTTGCCATGTTTTCGCTGGCCTCGGTCTGTGCCTTACGGATCATTTTTGCCATTGTTTCAGCGTCCATGGCGGGCTTGTTCCGCAACAGCGCATCCTCAATACCCTTCTTTACCATTGCAGGGTCAAGGTCGTTGTAGACCTCTTGCATGCGGGAGCCGAAAAAAGAACCCAAACTGTAGCTGATTTGCTCAGTCTCTGTTTCGGGCTTGTTGTTGGCAGCCGTAGCAGCATGTGTGGTCATGGCGGATAGTACCGTAATAGTCAGTAGATGTTTTACTTTCACGATGGATCCTTTTTCCCTGGTGCGAATGAACGCATGGCACGAGCCTGCCGACTGTGCCGCAGTGTGGCTTTTTAACACGAAAGTGAGCGGCTAAAAAAGAAAACAATTGTGGGTTGTGCGGGGGGCGTTATGCAAGTCGATGCGCGCCCTGGTTTCTGGTTATGCGTGAAAGGCAGGGTGCCGTGCCAATCCGGCGCCCTGTTTGATGTATGTGTCAATCCAGCCCCAGTACGTCCTTCATGTCAAAGAGCCCGGGTTTTTTGCCAGCCAACCAGCATCCTGCCTGGATAGCGCCCCGGGCGTAGGTGGCACGGCTGGTCGCGCGCACCCCTATTTCAACCTGCTCTCCTTCGCCGATAAAAAGCACCTGGTGCTCTCCAGCCAAGTCGCCCCCCCTGATGCTGGAGAAGCCAATGGTACCCTGCTCACGAGGGCCTGTGGCGTCAGAAGGGCGACGGCATCTGTTGAGGTCGCGCCCCATGGTCCGGGCGAGGATGCTGCCCATATGGAGTGCTGTTCCCGAGGGCGCATCTTTCTTGTAGCGATGGTGGGCTTCCACTATTTCCATGTCACAGCTGCCTCCCAGTGTTCGTGCTGCGATTTCCAGCAGGTTGAATACCAGGTTGGTTCCAACACTCATGTTGGCTGAGTACACAATGGGAATTGTTGTGCTGGCTTCCTGTATCGCTTGCTGATGGTCTGGACTGAGACCTGTGGTCCCTATGACCATGGCCACCCCTCTTGCCTTGCACCAGAAAATATGTGCCAGAGTGGCCTCGGGGGTCGTAAAGTCGATCAATACATCGAACAGGTTGGGCGTGTCTGGCAGTTGGCTTTGTATGGGTACGTCTTGCGGCTCCAGACCCACCAGGGGACCGACATCAGTGTCGAGCAGCGGGTTGTCTGGCCGGGCCGTGGCTGCTGCCAGTTGCACACCGGCCTGTGCGAAGATGCCGGCGGCAAGGGCGCGTCCCATGCGCCCCGTAATCCCCGGAACGGCGATTGTTGTTGCCATTGTGTACCCTCCTTCGGGCGTTCAGCGAAAGGGTGAACCTGAATTGTTGCAATACAGACAAACGCTGTGTAGTGGAAGTTCCAGAATTCTGTACGATATCGTACAAGTTTCGTTGCAGCTGGCGGTGTGCTTTGGCTGCGGATCTGGCTACTATGGCCTCTATGTTTTTTGCTCCCAGGGTTATGCTGCGTTATGGCCGTTCTTTCTGTGCAGTCCCATGTAGCTTATGGGCATGCTGGCAATGCGTCCGCCGTTTTTCCTTTGCAACGCATGGGTTATGAAGTCTGGCCTGTGCATACTGTCATGTTTTCCAACCATACCGGTCACCAGCGTTGGCGGGGGCCTGTTTTCGAACCGGATGTCGTTGCGGATGTGGTGCAAGGTATAGAAGAGCGTGGTGTGCTGAAACAGTGTCAGGCTCTTCTCTCGGGTTATCTGGGTGCGCCGGCCATGGGTGAGGTGATTCTTGAGGCCCTGGAGCGCGTCAAAGCGGCCAACCCCGCTGCTATCTACTGCTGTGATCCGGTGATGGGGGACATTGATCGGGGTGTTTTTGTACGTGACGGCATCCCTGATTTTTTCCGGGATCGTGTGGTGCAATGCGCGGATATTCTGACTCCCAATCATTTTGAGCTGGAGTTGTTGACGGGTATTGCGGTCAACACCGTTGAGAGCGCATTGACTGCGGTGCGAATTCTCCAGGATCAAGGTGTGCAGAACGTGCTGGTGACCAGCCTGATGCGCTCGGATGCACCTTCCGGTGTTATCGAAATGTTGGTGGTGGGGCCGGGAGAGGCCTGGCTGGTGACAACGCCCCATCTGGACTTTGACTGGCCTGTCACCGGATCGGGTGATGCTACTGCGGCAGTCTTTCTCGGAAAATATCTCCAAACAGGTAGTCTGAGGCAGGCGTTGGAGCACACGGCGGGTGCTATTTTCTGGCTGTTTCAAACGACCTGGCGGCAACAGAGCCGGGAGCTCAAGCTGATTCAGGCTCAGGACGCTTACATCAGCCCTCCCCAAGCCTTTGTTGCCGAATCCGCTCTGCCTTGAGCCGGAGGCGGTCAGACGCTATTGAGGGAAACGCTATTGAGGAAAACGGAGCCTGCACACCAGCAAAGTCCGGTTGGTGCAGGTCTCGTGCACGATGGCAGGGACAGGGGGCGATCTACGTCTCCCCCCCCCGCATAATCCAGAAGAAGGCGGAGCCGGATGGCTTTTTTTGTTGCAGCAGGGCCTTGGCCTGAGTACGCAGCCTGTCACGCAGCTTGTGTAGGTGGCGGCACCTGACTTGTTTGATGCCGGGCTGGCGCAGGGTGCCAGCCAGTTGTGGTTATCCGGATGCCATATTGTCAAAGAACTTGCGTACGCCAGCAAAAAAACGGTTTTTCTGGGGGGAGTTTTTGCCGTTGCACTTATCAAAAGATTCCTGGAGTGCTTTCAGAAGTTTTTTCTGGTCATCGTTGAGGCTGACAGGTGTTTCCACAATCACCTTGCACATCATGTCGCCCTGGCCACCACCGCGTACGGTATGCACGCCTTTGCCGCGCAGGCGGAACATCTTGCCGGTCTGGACTTCCGCCGGGATTTTCAGTTTGACCTTCCCCTCCAGGGTGGGCACTTCCAGTTCTCCGCCCAGGGCTGCATCAGTAAAAGTCACCGGAACCTCACAGTAGAGGTGCTTGCCGTCCCGTGCGAATATAGCGTGTTCCTTGACTGCGATCTGTACATAAAGATCACCGGCGGGGGCGCTGCTGCTTCCTGCCTCACCTTCACCTGACAAGCGAATGCGGTCTCCAGTATCAACGCCTCTGGGGACTTTGACAGACAGTGTTTTGCGTTTCTGGGTTCGCCCTTCACCGTGGCAGCTTGTGCAGGGGTCTTTGATGATTTTTCCTGAACCATGGCACTTGCGGCAGGTTTGCTGCACAGCAAAGAAGCCCTGCTGGATACGCACCTGACCGTGCCCATGGCAACTGTCACAGGTGACAGCGGAAGAGCCGCTACGGGCACCGCTGCCCTTGCAGGTTTCGCACTCGGCTAAAGTAGAGAAAGAAATTTCCCGCTCAACACCGCGCACAGCCTCTTCCAGGCTGAGCTCAAGCGAGTAACGCAGATCAGCGCCTCGTCGTGCGCCGCCCTGATCGCCTCCGCCACCGAAAATATCACCAAAGACGTCCCCGAAGACTTCACTGAAGTTCCCGCCCTCGAATCCGCCGAAGCCCCGGTTTCCTGCTGCTGAGGGATCGACTCCGGCATGGCCATACTGGTCGTAGGCGGAGCGCTTTGCCGGGTCTGACAGGATTTCAAAGGCCTCATTGACTTCCTTGAATTTTTCCTCCGTGCCTGTGTCGCCAGGATTGCGATCGGGGTGCAGCTTCATGGCCAGGCGGCGGTAAGCTTTCTTGATCTCTTTCTCGTCGGCGCTGCGGGCAACGCCGAGCACTTCGTAATAATCTCTTTTCGACATAAGCGTTTCTTGACCTGCTGCCAACCGGAGTAAAGACAACAAGGGCAGATGCTTTGCCTGCCCTTGTTACCGTAGTTCTTTCTGCCTCCTGGGGAGCACAGCAAGGATGTGTGTGAGGAGGGGTTATTTCTTGTCGTCGGAGTTGACTTCCTCAAACTCGGCATCAACGACATTCTCACCCTTGGCCTCTGCCTGGGGTTCAGCCCCGGCAGCGGTTTTCTGGGCCAAAGGAGAAGAGGCTTGAATCAGAGCCTGGCTCTTGGCTTCAATTTGCTCCTTGTCATCTCCCTTGATGGCTTCTTCCAGCTCTTTGATGGCTGTTTCCAGGCTGGCTTTTTCTTCATCCGTGGCCTTGTCGCCTGCATCTTCCAGCGTTTTGCGTGTGGCGTGAATCATGGCATCTGCCTGGTTGCGCGCCTGCGCCAGTTCTTCAAACCGGCGATCCGATTCGGCATTGGCCTCGGCATCACGGACCATCTTTTCGACTTCGTCGTCTGACAGGCCAGAAGAGGCCTTGATGACAATGGACTGTTCCTTGCCTGTATTTTTGTCCTTGGCCGAGACATTCAGTATGCCGTTGGCATCCAGGTCAAAGGAGACTTCAATTTGTGGTCTGCCACGTGGAGCCGCTGGAATGTCAGACAGATTGAACTGTCCCAGTGACTTGTTGCCATGAGCCTGTTTGCGCTCGCCCTGGAGTACGTGAATGGTGACAGCGTTCTGATTGTCTTCAGCTGTGGAGAATGTCTGCGACTTCTTGGTGGGGATAGTTGTGTTTTTCTCGATGAGAGGAGTCATGACCCCGCCCATGGTTTCTATACCCAGTGTCAGAGGTGTGACATCGAGAAGAAGAACATCGGTACGATCGCCTGACAGGACGCCGCCTTGCAGAGCGGCACCCATGGCCACAGCTTCGTCCGGGTTAACATCCTTGCGTGCTTCTTTTCCGAAGTACTCCGTGACTTTTTTCTGGACCAGTGGCATGCGCGTCTGCCCACCAACCAGAATCACTTCGTCAATGGCTGACACTTGCAGGTCTGCGTCCTTGATCGCTCTGCGCACAGGTTCCAGCGACCGCTCCACAAGGTCTTCCACCAGCGCTTCGAGTCGGGAACGGGTTATTTTGACGTTCAGGTGCTTCGGCCCTGAGGCGTCGGCAGTTACATACGGCAGGTTGACATCGGTCTGCGTGGACGAAGACAGCTCGATCTTGGCTTTTTCGGCAGCTTCCTTCAAACGCTGCATGGCCAGCGGATCGCCCTTGAGGTCAATGCCTTGATCCTTTTTGAATTCGTCGACCAGGAATTCAATCAGGCGCAGGTCAAAGTCTTCACCGCCCAGGAAAGTGTCGCCACTGGTAGAGAGAACCTCGAACTGATGTTCGCCATCGACATCGGCAATCTCGATGACTGAAATGTCGAAGGTTCCGCCACCGAGGTCGTAGACGGCAATTGTCTGATCGCCTTTGGCTTTGTCCAGCCCATAGGCCAGGGCCGCAGCAGTGGGCTCGTTGATAATACGCTTGACATCAAGACCTGCGATGCGTCCGGCATCCTTGGTGGCCTGGCGCTGGGAGTCGTTGAAGTAGGCCGGCACTGTCACTACAGCTTCGGAGACGGTCTCGCCCAGGTAGTCCTCGGCGGTTTTCTTCATTTTCTTCAGGACTTCCGCAGAAATCTGCGGCGGAGCCATAGTGTTGCCTTTGGCGCTGACCCAGGCATCGCCATTGTCTGCCTTGACGATTTTATAGGGCACCATCTTGATGTCTTTCTGGACTTCTTTGTCCTCAAAGCGGCGCCCTATGAGACGTTTGATCGCAAACAAGGTGTTATCAGGGTTGGTCACAGCTTGCCGTTTGGCTGGCATGCCGACCAAGGTTTCCCCGTCATCGGTATAAGCGACAACAGATGGTGTTGTACGGGTGCCTTCTGCGTTTTCAATCACCTTGACGCTGTCGCCGTCCAGCACAGCGACACAGGAGTTGGTTGTTCCCAGGTCAATACCGATAATTTTACCCGATCCCTTGCCCATTGAAGGTTCCTCCACGTTTGCAATCCCTGACAGGGGACATGCCTTGAATTCAAAAAAATATTTGCCGGTGCGTGCCACCCTGTCCGGGAGCGTTTTTCCAGGCGGTGTATGGCTCTTTCGCCCGGCAGGGATATGGGAGCCCTTTTTGATAATTTCAAGGGAGCACCCTTTTTTTTTGACGGTCTGGCTTGCGAGGTCTGTTAGTGGACTGCGGTCAGCGCTTCGAGCTCTTTATGTATTTTCTGTTCAAGTTCTGCCTGTCGGAGTCGTTATGTATGGGAAGAAACGATTTCCTTTGTCAGGATGACACACGAGCAAAATATGAGTGGAATACTAAAGCGCCTGTTGAAAGCCAGTGGCATTCCCCAGCAGGGCGTGGGCCTGCTCTGGGAAGGACACTCGATTGCCAGTCTCAAAGGGATAGACCAGCCCCTTCTTGATGCCATTTACAGTCTGGGACACCAGAATTACCAGAGCGAAAGATTCGTAGAGGCGCGCAAGATCATGCGCTACCTGTGTGTCCATGATCATCGCAATGCAGAGTATCTTGCCGCTCTGGGTGCCTGTGAGTACCGGCTGGGTAACTATGCTGCTGCTTTGGGGGTGCTGGAGCAATCTGTCAGCATGAATCCTTCCGATCCGCGTTCCCTTCTTAATCTTGCTTTGTGTTTGATAAAGAGTGGCAGGAAGAAAGAGGCCAGAGCTGCCATGAGAGTTGCCGAGGGCCTGGCCCGTGACCAGACTGCGTTCCGTTATGAATGGAAACTGGCTTCCAGAATTCTGGAAGGGAGAGGTAAACAAAAGCAGAGCCGGAGTGAGGATTAAACATGGCAGGAATTAATGGTGGTGTCGGCGGGCAGCAGCCCATACAGCCTGCAACAACGGGGGCAGCGCAGGGCGCTGGTGATGTCAACCAGACCGGGGCGTCGCAGAAAACTGACGTAGGGAATTTGTCGGTCAGCCACACCGAGGGCAACAAGGGCCAGGTCGGCACCAGCAGTTCTCCCATGGCATCCATTCCTGCTCCCTCGCCGGAGGCCGCCCAGTATTTATCCACGCTCAACCCCAGCGATCTTCAGGCGTTGCTGGCGAATTTGAATGCTGAGGTGAGCCAGACGCAGGATGATCTGGCCATATCTCAGGCAGCGGCCAACAAGGCTGAAGTCAAAACCATGCAGGAAGAGCGCAAGGAGCAGCTGGAGCAGCTGGGGCAGGAACGGGCCGAGGCCGAGAAGACGGCTGGGTGTGCGCACGTCAAACTGAGCTTCGCCAATATATTCAGCTTTGGTATAGCCGGCGCTGCAGGCTACGGTGCCCAGATGAATGCAGAGTACGATGCCGCCATGCAGAAGGTGGCGACTATTGATCTACAGACATCAGGCTTGATCGGTATTCCTGCTCCGCAGTTGTCACCCGAGCTCAAGGAAGTGCTGGATGCCTTCAGCAGTCATGATCACGCCTTCAACTTTGGTGCCCAGCCCAAAGATTTGGCACGTCAAACCCTGGACCGGCTGAACCAGGAAGGCCGGCTGGATGCTGAGACCTATACCGAGGTCAACCAGCTGATCAACGAACATTCTACCGGTGACATTATCAAGAACGGCGAAGTGGGCTTTTTCAAGGACCTTATGCTGCTTCAGGCACGGCAGGATGCTGGCCAGCCCCAGGAGGCCGGCGTTTCGACCGGAGCATCTGCTGCTGCGTCTACAGAGGCTACAGGGAATGCTGCTGACGATGCTGCCTGGTTAGTCGAGATGAGTGCAGCAATGAACGCTCAACAGGAAGAAATGAACAAGGTCATTTCTGAACTGGAAGAGGCCCAGCAAGCGGTTGTAGGTGCGGCTCAGGACGGGCAGGATCTGGCGGCTTTCCGGATGACCACGATCTGATGACGAGGCTTGCTGGCCTTTCCCTGACCGGATACCAGGCCACAGCTGCCGCAGCACCAGCCTTATAGCCTGGCCCCTTCGCCACTGGTTGTGCACCCTGTCCTGCGTGGGGAGCTGGAGCTGGCTGGATCGGGGGCGGTCTTCTGAGGCTGGCGGCATCTGTGGGAGTCCCCCGTCAGAAAGCGCCGGCCGGCAGCTCGTGTTGTGTCGCGCGGGCCATCAGCTGACGCCCTTGTGCTGAGTGCAACAAAGCAAAGTAGAGGACATCAGTATGGTCCACAGACCCTTCGGCGTGATAGTTGTGTTCTTCTCTCCAACGTAACGGGAATATACCGGAGGCACGCAAACATGGGATTTCGTAGTCAAGACTGGCGTGGCCGCCACCAACGTCGATTACCGTTGATTGACGACAAAAATCCCTCTGGAGAACGTCAAGGTGTGTATGCAAAAAACGCCAGTGATTCAATAGCGAGGGTCCATCGTTATGGACAAAGCGCTCGCGCAGTGGTTGAAGTATGTCGGTCTGACTGGTGGGGTTTTGACTCCAGTGCTTGTACAGCTTGTGTGCCCACAGGCATGCCAGCAGGGCTTGATTGTCGCGGATCTTCTGCCAGAGGGCAGGGTAGCCACAGCGGCGTACTCTTCTGATAATGCTGATCTTTTGTAGAAGCGGCAGAAAGCTGTCTGCATTCATATCCCTGCAAGCTTCTTCTTTTGATGCCTCGTGAAAAAGATGAAAAACAATCAGCTGCAAGGCCCTGTTCATTTGCTCCCCCTGCAACTCGGGGGGCACCCTGTCCATTAACAGTTGCCGGAACTGCAGCCAGTCAGCAGGGGTTTTCAGGGGGTGGTTGGTTTCCTGGTTCTTGAGGGTTCTCACATAGGTGTGTGACAGGTCGTGTTGAAGAAAACGCAGTGCTGTCATCATATAGCCATCGGCATTGAGGGCGTGAGCGGTCATCATGCCCAGCGGGTAGATGGGGTGGTGACCCAGTCGGCAGAAATCTTCCGGGTCCAAGGGTTCTAAGGCCGGGTAGAGGAACATCTCGGGATCCTCCAGCCATGCGGGGAACCAGTGCCGGAACTCGGGCCAGTTAGAGAAGAGGCAAAGCTTTTCGTCCGCACCTTCAGGATTGAGTCCTCCCCAGTTGCAAGACATAACGCTGGAGAGTGGGATGTCCTGTGCCTCCAGATGTTCGCTTTTCTCCCCGTCCCTGACAGCTGAAAAACTGGAAGTTTGAAGACGCTTGATAGCTGATGGAAGGCCGAACAGGCGTGGTGCCTCTTCGCGCAGCACGGGTACGACCCGGCGGACCGTGACAATTTCTTGCAGACAGGCCATCAGTATGGCCAGGTACAGGGTGCGCGTGTAGGGAGCCCGCTGAGCCATCAGTGTTTCGATATGCTCTTCGAGGGCCGTAAATGCCTGGCGCTCATCGGGGGCGAGTGGGGTCTCGAACTGCTGATTGCTGAGTATGTGTTGCGTCAGTTTCTTCATGTTCCCCAGGGTGACCATGAAAGGCTGGAAAGTGTACTTGTCTCCTTGGCCAGCCGCTTGCAGTTGCTTGCGACGCGCCACTTCCTGCTGGTAGAAAAGCTGACTCTCCTCAGGCTGTTGCAGTGTTTTCTTGAGCCAGGGGTCCGGCAACAGTGTGCCTATGTCAGTGTGTGGCGCGAAAACAGCTTTCTCGAACCATGGACGGGTATCCGGGGGATCCTGTGGCACTGCCTTGAAGACGTCTGACGCTGTCCCGCTCGTCTGGTGTCTGGCTTGTGTGGCCGTCAGCTGTGAGCTGGCGAGAAGGGCGCAGGCGTGTGGGCGAGCCAGCCGAATGGCCGGGCCCCGGTGCAAACCCGGTATAGGGGCCACCTGCGGTACTCCGGTGAATGATGGACGGTTGCAGTCTGTAATGTTCATGGTGAGCTTCTCCGTGCGTGTCTTTGTTCTATCTTTTCGTGCGTGATATTTGTTTTTCTTGTGTCCCATCCGGCGGGGGCAAGTGGCCTGAGGGTGCATGGCTGTCGCACCTGCGAGGAAAATGCTGTTTGCCACGCGGCTGTGAGCGCGATGTGCACACAAACCAGTTGGACAGCAGGTTCTGCCTGAAGTTCAGCCCGTGCTGAGCACCTGTGAGTTGTGGGTGGCGCTTCAGGTGCCCGCTGTGGCGAGGGCCCTGTGGAGTCGCCCCAGGTGAAGAGCGGAGCCGGTTTGAGGGGATGACTATGCAGGAACGACAGCCTTCTGTGTTGTATCAGGGTGTTCGGCCGGGCTCAGCCGGTCTGCTACGCCGGCAACCAGCAGATAGAGTCCACGAATCAGGTAAAACAGGGGCAGTTTGTTGGTGTTGGCACCCAGGTGCTCCCCTTCCTCGCTGACAAAGTGCTCGTTGTAACGGCGAGACCAATAGGGATGGTCGGGATACAGCGTTTCCGAAGGGCGTCCCTGCTCGACAAGATGACGAGCGAGGCAATCTTTGTCCGGGTGCTGCGCGGCGGTCCAGTAGATGATTTCCTCGGCAGTTCGGCGCAGCCATTGTGGGTAGATTTCCCCGGCTCCCTTGCAGCTTTCCTCAAACAGCTGCTGGAGTCGGCTGCCAGTGCCCAGCAGACCGGCCAGTAACGCATCGCAGCCTTTTTCAAGGAAACAGGCCAGCTTTGCGACTTGTGTCGTATTGGAGTAGTGATATGAAGCCTGCGCCCGGTGCAGGCGCGCGTAGTGCAGCACGCCAGCCATGATGTTCTGGGCCAGAGCGTTGACGAAAGAGGCACGTTGACCGTAGCCAGGTAGCGTCCACTGGACATCTGCCGACTCCACGTAGCTGGTGATAAAGGGGTAGAGCTCAAGATCTCCCAGATCGCGCAGACCGGACCAGCCCCAGTCGGATGCCTCTGTAGCTTTGGTGCTCCAGAAGCGCAGGGCGCCGGGATAGCAGGCATTGGAATGGAACAAGCCAAGCAACAGCAATTCGGGGCGTTCGCCGTTTTCGTCGATCCCGTGGTACAAGCCTATGGTTGAAGTGTGAACAGCGCCCAGGCTACTCCAGAGTCCAAGGTCGTGAAATGCATTCAGTAGACCTTGCTCGGCCTGATCGCTGCTGCCTTGCTCGTCGAGCTGCCAGGCGAGCCCGTCGTAACGGGAATCGCGCGTAGTAAAACGGAACGCCAGCGCATGGCGCTGTCCGCTGTAGCAATGGACTTCCAGTGCGTCCGGGAAAGCTGTCGCAGGCACCGGTAGAGCTTCCAGTGGTACCAGATGGAATCCTTCAGGAATGGGTATTTCACTTTTCCATGTGAACTGCGACAGCTTGCGCGCGAAATTCTGCACGGCCTGCTCGGCAGCGAAGGTTGCCAGTGGCTCCCTCCGGCGCTGGAATTTCATGTGGACACAGCGGCCGCCTTCTTCCTGCACCAGGGTGCGCCCGCCCCGGTGTTGCCAGGCAGCGTCGGCGCCGGGCGTCCAGAGCGGCACTTCCTGGTTCAAAAGCTGCTCCTTGAGCATTTGGGTATGCTCATCCATGTGTCGGCGCAACTCCCATCCCGCATGCTGGTGACGCGGCTGGAAGTGATGGCAGAAAAGCAGTTTCTTGCGTACCTGGTCTGGCAGCCAGGCGGCCCGGCGACTGCAGTGCGCTGTCTGCATGGGGTCGAGCAGAGCGGCCGGATCGATCCAGAAAGGTGGTGCTTCAAACGCTGTGGCCAGCCCTTCTGTGCCACCGTTGGACAAAACAAGGCTCTGGTGCCTGGCAGAGAGGTATGTTTGTTGCTCTGCCAGTGGAGATAAGGCCAGCGCCCAGGCAGGCATGTGCCTTCTCAGGTGCTTTGGCACTTGTGCCAGCAAAATACTGCAGCTGTTCACCAGTGCTCTCAACTGGCTTTCGTCGAGCAGCGATGGCACAGGAATCTGGAATTGTTTGTCCAGTGATTGGTAAATATCAGGCCGCCATGGCGCCGTCAGCCATTCAGGGTGGCGATTGCGTATGGCTGATGGTACATATTTCAGCCCCTGCGGAAACCGGACCATATACTCGCAGCACAAGGCTTCGCTGCGTTCTGAGTAAGGGATTTTGTTGAGCCAGTCGTCCTGTTTTTTAAGGATGTTCATTAGTGGCGGATGCGCTTCAAAAAAAGCCCATCTCTGTCGTTGCCCGAACAAGAATTGTGCTCTGCAGGTCTTTTCCAGCGATTTTGTGAGCCGTTCGGGGGTGCGGATGGCCTCAGGAATTGCACTTATGGCAGGGGGTTGTCGGTGTGCCAGTGCCCGGTCCGTTCGCGCCTCGGTACGGCACTCCATTTTCATGAAGCCCAGGGCCAGGCCCGTTTTATCCAGTGCCAATTCACAGAGAGTCTGGTATTCCTGCTCGTCTATGGACTCGAAAAGAGGAAGAAGACTGGCATTGGTAGACACAGCTACCTGGCGGATGCGGGGTGTGATGCTGGCCGCGTCCAGTGTGTGTAGTGCCTCTGGGTCTCGTTTGATTCTTTGTTCGGTGGACTCCAGAGCGCGGCACAGCTGGGGGCTGTCTTCGTCCATGTAGCGCAGCAGATATTCTTTGTGAGTGGGCGTCATTCTTCCCATCAGGGTTGTCATGGTATCGACTGTTTTCAACTCGGCGGGTAGATAAGCGAATAACCAGGGCCAGTTGATGATCAGTTGTTTGGCCAGGGTGACGTCTTTGAGCAAGCGTATTTGCAGGGGGCGTGGCAGTTGGAAGCCCATTCGTCTCTGCTGGCGAGGCATGCCCTGCACAACAGTGCCAATATCGCGGTCACTGAGTTGAATCAATTCGGGGATGGTTTTGAACTCTGTATGCCGGCGCAGCATATGCTCCAGCAAGCTCCGGTCTTCGATTGCTTCGCGGGCGTAAAGGCAGCGTAACATTTTCTGGTTCAGGTGCGTGATGCGTCTGTGGCGCGCTACCAGAGATGTATCTGTGGTCTGGGAGGTGTTCGCTATTTCTTGTGGATTGCTGCTGTCTCTGGAGGGGGCTGGGCCCTCAGGCGGACCCGCCTGGCTGAATGTTGCCGACCTGGAGGTCAAGTGTGGATGCATGGGCGCGGTTTCTCGTGCTTTTTGTGACTGTTACAGACCCCGTTGATCCAGGCGGTCGCTTGACTCCGGTTGTGGAGTCGGGCACCACTACCGGGGTGGCACTCGTTGGACCTCGCAGCTCCGGTCAGGTTCCCATGCTGCCGGAGTCACTCTGTACGGGGCGGAGGCTTTTGCTTGCACGAGCAAGGTCCTGTGTATAGACTTTCCGCCCCTTGTACGTAAGGAATCTCGCTTTCTCCGGTGCTGGAGCTGCCCGTTGTCTGGCATCAATCTGGCATCAGAAAGGAACCTCGGACTTGGAGCCCGAACAAGTGCAAGGGAATCCATGGAGGCGGCCGTCCGTGGTTTTTGCGTCTTTCCCGCCACCCGGTCCGAACCAGCGGAATTAGTGTGCCCATGACTGAAAATAAGGACAATTTTATCGAAATAAGAGGGCTTTCCTTTGGTTACGGTAACAAGGTTGTCTTTGACGGGGTTGATATGGATATTCCCCGAGGCAAGGTCACGGCGGTCATGGGGCCCAGTGGCACCGGCAAAACGACCCTGCTGCGACTCATCGGTGCCCAGCTTACGCCAGATGCCGGCACTGTCAGGGTTGATGGTCAGCTGCTGTCTTCTCTGCGTCGTGATGAACTTTTCCATCTCAGAGCGCGCATGGGCATGCTGTTCCAGAGCGGGGCACTGTTCACTGACATGAGCGTTTTTGACAACGTTGCCTTCCCCTTGCGTGTACATACCGGACTGGCAGAGTCGATGATTCGGGACATTGTTCTGATGAAACTGCAGACCGTGGGTTTGCGCGGGGCCGCATCGCTCATGCCAGCCATGCTGTCGGGGGGAATGGCGCGCCGGGTTGCCCTGGCTCGGGCCACGGCTCTGGATCCGGACTTTATTATGTATGACGAACCTTTTGTGGGGCAGGATCCGATCGCCATGGGTGTACTGGTAAACCTGCTGGGTTCGCTGAAGAAAGCCTTGGGGTTGACCAGTTTGATCGTCTCCCACGATCTGGCAGAGACAGCGGCGATTGCCGATGTGCTTTACATTCTGGCCAATGGATCCGTTATTGCCTCTGGTCGGCCCGATGAGTTGCAGAATTCTGATGATCCGCAGGTGACACAGTTTATGAAGGGGTTACCTGACGGTCCCGTTCCCTTCCATTACCCTGCAAAGGACTACTCAGAGGATATGTTGGGGGAGAGTGCGTGAACTGGTGCACGGAATCTATGGTTTCCCTGGGGCGCTGGGGGGTGGACACAGTGCGGGTGATGGGCCGGGCAACCCTGATCCTGTTTCTGATGTTATCGCGCGGGGGAGGCGGGCAAGGGGCTTTTTTCCCGCTTCTTGTGCGGCAAGTGTACGTTGTGGGTGTTTTGTCCCTGGTTATTATTGCAGTGGCGGGACTCTTTATTGGTATGGTCCTGGCCCTTCAGGGATACAACATCCTGGTGGGTTACGGGACTGAGCAAGCTGTGGGCCAGCTGGTGGCACTGAGTCTGGTGCGTGAGTTGGGACCCGTGGTGACAGCCTTGCTGTTTGCCGGGCGGGCGGGATCAGCGCTGACGGCTGAAATTGGTTTGATGAAGACAACAGACCAGCTCGCCAGTCTTGAAATGATAGGGGTTGATCCCTTGCGCCAGATAGCGGCCCCTCGCTTTCTGGCCGGTGTGATCAGCATGCCGATTCTGGCCTGTATTTTCTCGATGGTTGGCATTCTCGGTGGTGCCCTGATCGGGATTGACTGGCTGGGAATATATGATGGTTCTTTCTGGGGCAATATGGAGCAGGCAGTCAGCTTCGCTGATGATGTTATGGATGGTCTGATCAAAAGCGTTGTTTTTGGTGTAGTGGTCAGCTGGATTGCGGTCTTTCAGGGGTACGAGTCCATGCCTACATCGGAGGGGATCAGCCTGGCGACAACAAGGACTGTCGTATATTCATCGCTGGCAGTTTTGGCTCTGGACCTTTTTCTGACTGCTGTGATGTTTGGAGATCTGTGAAGATGCGCGTGAGAACCATCGAGATCAGTGTGGGCTTGTTTCTTGTGGCCGGTCTCCTCGCCTTGGCCATGTTGGCTCTGAAGGTCAGTGGTCTGTCTGTCAGCGCGGGAGGTGGTACCTACCGGTTGTATGCAGAGTTTGACAATGTTGGCGCACTGACGCGCCGAGCCAAGGTATCCATGGCAGGTGTTACTGTGGGGCGGGTGGTGGACATCGAGTTCGACAAGAACACGTACATGGCGCGCGTGGCCATGGATCTCGACGCTGATGTGAACACAATCCCTTTGGATAGCTCTGCGGCCATACTGACGACCGGCTTGCTGGGAGAGAAGTTTGTTGGTATCAGTGCTGGCGGGGATGATGTTTTTCTGAAAGACGGCGACCTTGTGGAGGACACGCAGTCAGCCGTTGTTCTGGAAGAGCTCATAGGCCGGTTTCTACTCAACTCCTCTGATGGAGGGGATTGATTGGTGGTGTCTTGAACTGCTGGCAGGAGGTCCAGGGTGACGAAAAAGCCGTTTTCGGGCGTGAACAAGAAGTTTGTAATACTGGTGCTGGGGTGGGCAGGCCTTGCGGCTGCCCTGGTTTCGGTGATCTCCTGGTCTGTTGCTACAGTGGCAGCGCAGGAAGAGAAGGCTGCGCGGCAAGCGCAGGCCGCAGTCCAGGAGCGGGGCGCGCGCCAGGCGGCGATTGATGCGACCAATGTATTGATCAACTTGCTGCATTCCTCTGCCGGGTCGGATGCGAGGACCTTTGCCAAGGCGATCCTCAATAGTGGCCTTGATGATTTTGTGGCCTTTGATGCGATAGCAAGGAGTGTGATGGGGAAATATGCCAACTCGGCCAATTCCGATCAACGCAAGAAGTTTGCCGATTCGTTCCGCATCAGTCTGGTCAATTTCTACAGCCGATCACTGCTGGCACTGGATGAGGAGGCGCGGGAGGCGCAGAAGAGAGGTCGTCTGGATTTTTGCGTCCTGTCTGATTCGCATTTACAAAGGCGTACAGCATCGTCACAGATTGAGCGGCGCAGTGCTTCTGTTGATCTGATTTTTGGTTACGCCACCAGTGGGGTTCGCGACGGCGTTCGGTCTTCGGCCTGCAGTAAAAGTCCATTTCCGCCCCCCAGCTACAAGGTGACCTACAGAATGGTAAAAATGGTCAATGCGGACAAGAGCGGGAAGGATGCGGACAAGAGCGGGAAGGATACAGTGATGAGTGCGGACCAGGATGGCGCGTGGAAGATACGCAACATCACCCTGGAAGGCCTCAATGTTCTTTTTCAGTTCCGTAGTCAGTTTGCTTCTGCCGTGGCGGCGCATAACGGCGATGCCAAGCCACTGGACAAGGTGATCGACGAGTGGGGGAGCCTGGTTGATACGAATGGGCCATCTGACTCTGGGCGGCAAAAGAAGAGCTCATGATTGCGTTGGAGCCAGTCAAACCCGGCTATCTTGCACTGAGAGGGACGGTCGATGCCGGAACTGTTCCTGCGCTGCTTGAGTCTGGGTGGAACAAGCTGAAGAGGTGCCTGGAAGAGGGAGATGTTGTCGTGGATCTCTCGGCTGTGAGTGACGCGGATAGTGCTGCTCTGGCCCTGCTGGTGTGTTGGTTACGGCGGGCGCGCCGTGATCAAGGGCACCGCCTTTGTTATGTCCAGTTTCCCGGAGAGCTTGCGGCGCTTGCCGGTCTGTGTGGTCTGGACGTGCTTCTTTGTATAGATTCTGATGCGGGAGCCGGGAGCAAGTCTTCCTCGTTTTCGGCTGCTGCTTGTGAGGGAAATACGGATCATGTTGGCAAATGAAATCAAGCAATGTGTGGCCAAGGGGCTTGAAGGCGCCGAGGTTCATGTTGAAGGTGAAGGTTGCGCTCTTTCTATGACCGTCATTTCTGCCTCTTTCGCGGGGCTGTCTCCGGTGAGGCGTCAGCAGCTTGTTTATTCTTTTCTTGGTGACCGCATTGCAGATGGGAGCCTGCATGCTGTGAATCTGCGGCTTTTCACCGCTGAAGAGTGGTCGCGCCGCACGTCCTCCCGGGCTGATGCACAGCCCCGGCCGACTGGCGGTGCCGCTGCGTCCTGACGCCGTCACTCTGTTACCTTCCTGATTTTTTGAGCACTCGATGGATAAACTGATAATCACTGGCGGTACCGCTCTGGACGGAGAAATTCGTGTCTCAGGTGCCAAGAATGCGGCCTTGCCGGTGTTGGCGGCGGCACTGCTGACTGACGAGCCTGTCACGGTGTGCAATCTGCCGCACCTCAAAGACATCACGACCATGCTGGAATTGCTGGGCTGTCTGGGGGTGGAGTCCATTGTTGACGAAACCATGAATGTCGAAGTGCGGGCGGGTGGCATTCGGCGCTTGAAGGCACCTTACGATCTGGTCAGAACCATGCGCGCTTCTATCCTGGTTCTGGGTCCTCTGGTGGCCCGCAATGGTTACGCAGAGGTGGCCTTGCCGGGAGGCTGTGGTATTGGCAGTCGTCCGGTCGACTTGCATCTGCGTGGTCTGGCTGCCATGGGGGCCGATGTGGAGGTAGAAGGTGGCTACATCAAGGTCAGGACTGCCAGCCGCCTTAAGGGTGCTCGTCTGTTTCTCGATACGGTGACGGTGACCGGTACGGAAAATCTCATGATGGCGGCGACTCTTGCAGAAGGGGAGACCCTGATCGAGAACGCGGCCAGAGAGCCCGAGGTGGTGGACCTTGCAGAGTGTCTGATTCGCATGGGCGCTGATATCGAAGGCCATGGTACCGGGACTGTACGCATTCGGGGTAAAGAGCGGCTGGGCGGCTGTACGCATGCAGTGCTTTCGGATCGGATCGAGGCCAGTACTTATCTGGTTGCAGCGGCAGCCACGCGGGGTCGCATTCGTCTCAAGGAGGTGGAGCCGGCCTTGCTGGAGCAGGTGCTGGCCAAGCTGCGTGAGGCGGGTGCCCAAATTTCCTGTGGTCCTGACTGGATCGAGCTTGATATGCAGGGGGAGCGGCCGCGTGCTGTCAATCTGAAAACAGCACCTTATCCGGGGATGGCCACAGATGTGCAAGCCCAGTTTACTGCGCTGAATGCGGTGGCTTCAGGCACGGGCATTATCACGGAAACCATTTTTGAGAATCGTTTTATGCACGTGCTGGAAATGACGCGCATGGGGGCCTGCATAGACGTCAGTGGCAGCAGTGCTGTTGTCAAAGGCGTTGAGTCGCTGAAAGCTGCGCCTGTGATGGCCACGGACCTGCGGGCTTCGGCCAGTTTGGTGATTGCGGGCCTGGTTGCCAAAGGTGATACGCTGATTGATCGCATTTACCACATAGACCGTGGATATGAGTGCATAGAAGAAAAATTGCGCCAGCTGGGTGCCTGCATCCACCGGGTGCCAGGCTAATGTGCTGTGCTGTGCTGTGCTGTGCTGTGCCGTTCTGTCTGGAACTTGAATGAAGATCGGAGAGAACTGTCTGTTCGGAGGATGTCTCTGTCTTCTGCTGTCCAGATGGGCGGCGCTGGACGCGCCCATGCTGTTCGATGCCCTTCAGTGTCGCTTGGTGATGCATTTATCAGCCCGCCTCCCCTGAAGAAGGCAGGTCGTCACGAGCCGATTGGGCTGCTGATTCGGGCGCAGCATGCTGGCAAGGCCAGCTCCGGATCCATCTGTTCCTGAAGCTGCAGCCTCTCTGGCTCGGTTGTCACCTTGAGAGTTCGCGGCAAAGATGCCGGTTGGCAACGACTTGTAGTTTGGCTGCCCATCTCCTGTGTCTTTGGCGGAGGGTCTGTCCGCCGTTGACTTTTCCCGCTCGTTATGTCCAGCTGGAAGACTTACGGGTCCCGTTTTTCTGCGGCTCTTGTAGCCAGGGAAGGCGGGTGCCTGCGCGAACGCCTGAGGTCACAGACAGGAGAAGAAAAGCATGGCTACACCCCCCTCCCCTCCTTCTTCCGGTAAATCACCATCCGCAACGGCAAAACCAGATCTGGCTGACACCGCTTCCTCTATCAAGAGCGAGGCCGCGAGTGCTTTTGGGCGTTCTGTGCGTTCGGTGAAAGAAGAACCTTCCCTCAGTATTCATATGGATTCCATGCATGCTTTTATTCGGCTGAGCAACCCGGAAGATGATTTTGAGCTGTCACAGGGATTGTATCCGCAGGACACAGAGTCCGATGACAGCAGTAATAATGCAGCTGCCGAAAACGTCACAGATGCTGCAGACACCGCAAATGGCACAATGTCCGATGACGGTGGTGATGATGAATCTGCCGGAAACGTCACAGATGCTGCAGACATCGCAAATGGCACAATGTCCGATGACGGTGGTGATGATGAATCTGACGGAAACGTCACAAATGCTACAGACACTACAAACGTCACAAATGCTACAGACACTACAGATGCCACAAGGAAAAACATTGATGCGGATGCCTCCGATGTGGCGATTGTCGCCACCCAAATGCTGACAGGCTTGTACATCCAGGACCGGTCTGACAAGGGAATGATTGAATCTGAAGAGGATAACTATGGGGATACGGATGGGATTCTGGAAGTGCCTTCGGTGAGCTTCGCTTTGACAAGGGATGAATTCCAGGCCGTGGCCGATTTTATGGTCAAGTCCAGTCGTGCCTGCGCCAGGCCGTGGCCGGAAGGGGTGGAGGGGGATCTGTGCAGGTATGAGCTGTTGGGGCACAATTGTGTGGACTATGTTCAGGAGGCTTTCTCGCTGCTTGGTCGTCCCGGTCATTTCCTGGACTATTTTCCGGAGGCTGTGCTGGGAAATCAGAGTTCGCTTGTTCCCATATACGCTTCCTTGCAGCGACCTGAGTATCGTGTGCCGGCTCAATGGGCGACAACGGGTATGCTTTTGCTGGCTCTGAAACCTTTGGTCCCCAGGGCAGCGGCGGCGATAGGCAAAGTCGGGGGCTGGGCATCCAGTTGGTTGTTGTCACCCCGTTCCCGGGCCGATGCTGCGCCCGAGGCGCCTTCCCCTGAAAAGCTGCAAGCCTTGTTCAATTCTGTTCGGCAGCAGTACGACGAATGCGAAAGGCAGTGGCACGGTTATCTTAATCAAGAAGCACCGGACAGGCAGGTCATTGATGAAGTGACAGATCTACAGTTCCAGTTTGTAGAGCTGGAGGAGAGAGTTCAAAAAAGCGGTTTTGCTGCGGCAGAAGCTGCTGATATGGCCAGGGAGCTGCGGATTTTGCAGGAGGGGTTTGGCCGATTTATAGCCAAGTGCAAAGGCAAGTCCGCCGGGAGTGTTTGAGAGGTGCCCATCACCATTTCCTCGGGCTGCGTCAGTGTTGCTGCCAACAGGTTTTTGTCAGGGTGTTTTGAAGTGCAAAGCGCAAGGGAGCCTGTGCCGGGCTGTTTGCATGCGGTTCCTGGTGACTGCCTGGGAAGTCAGGAGCTTCACCCGCCAAGGCGCGGAGCCGTCCGGGGCGAGGGCAACAGTGCTGTTGTAAAGGGCGTGGAATCGCTGAAAGCTGCGCCGGTGATGGCCTCGGACTTGCGGGCTTTGGCCAGTTTGGCGAGCGCGGGACTGGTTGCCAAAGGCGATACGCTGATTGATCGCACCTACCACATAGACCCTGGTTATAAGTGCATAGAAGAAAAACTGCGCCAGCTGGGTGCCTGCATCCACCGGGTGCCGGGTTAATGTGCTCTGGCGTTCTTTCTGGAGCTTGAGTGACAGGGCAGAGAGCACTGTCTGTTCAGGTATGTCTCTGTCTGCTGCTGTCCCGATGGCCGGTGCTGGGCGCGCCTATGCTTTTCGATGTCCTTCAGTGTCGCTTGTTGCTGCATTCATCGGCCCGCCTCCCCTGTAGAAGTCTGGTCGTCACGAGCCGATATGGGCTGCTCATTCGGGCGCAGCACACTGGCAGGACCACCTCCGGATCCATCTGTTCCTGCAGCTGCTGCCCTCTGGCTCGGTTGCCGCCTGACAGTTCGCGGCAAAGGTGCCGGGTTGCAACGACTTGTGTTTGGCTATCCATCTCCTGTGTCTTCGGCGGAGGAGGCGGGTTCTGTTCGCTGTTGACTTTCCCCAGTCGTTATGACCAGTCTAGAAGACTTGCGGGTCCTGTTTTTTTGCTGCTCTTGCAACCAGGGAAGGCGGGGACCTGCACGAACGCCTGAGGTCACAGACAGGAGAAGAAAAGCATGGCCACACCTCCCTCCCCCCCTTCTTCCGCTAAATTACCATCCGCAACGGCAAAACCAGATCTGGCTGACACCGCTTCCTCTATCAAGAGCGAGGCCGCGAGTGCTTTTGGGCGTTCTGTGCGTTCGGTGAAAGAAGAACCTTCCCTCAGTATTCATATGGATTCCATGCATGCTTTTATTCGGCTGAGCAACCCGCAAACTAATTTTGAGCGGTCACAGGGGTTGTATCCGCAGGACACAGAGTCCGATGACAGCAGTAATAATGCATCTGCCGAAAACGTCGCAGATGCAGCAGACACCGCAAATGGCACAATGTCCGATGACGGTGGTGATGATCAATCTGCCGAAAACGTCACAGATGCTGCAGACACTACAAATGCCATAACGTCCGATAACGGTAGTGATAATGAATCTGACGGAAACGTCACAAATGCAACAGACACTGCAGGAGCCATAACGAAAAAACTTGATGCGGATGACGCCGCTGTGATGTTTCTCGCCACCAAAATGTTGACAGGCTTTTACGTCCCGAATTCCTGGTTCAGTCGTGGCGACCAAGGAATGATTCAAGATGAAGAGATAACCTATGGGGGCAAGGATGAGGTTATGGAAGTGCCCTCGGTGAGCTTCACCTTGACAAGGGATGAATTTCAGGCCATAGCCGATTTTATGGTCAAGTCCGGTCGTGGCTGCGCCAGGCCCTGGCCGGAGGGGGTGGAGGGGGATCTGTGCAGGTATGACCTGTTGGGGCACAATTGTGTGGACTATGTGCAGGAGGCTTTCTCGCTGCTTGGTCGTCCCGGGCATTTCGTGGATTATTTGCCGGAGGCTGTGCTGGCAAATCAGAGTTCGCTTGTTCCTGTATTCGCTGCCGCGCAGCGACCTGAGTACCGTGTGCCGGCTCAATGGGCGACAACGGGTATGCTTTTGCTGACTCTGAAACCTGTGGTCTCCAAGACAGCGGCGGCGATAGGAAAAATCGGGGGCTGGGCATCCAGTTGGTTTTTGTCACCCCGCTCCCAGGCCGATGCTGCGCCCGAGGCACCTGCCCCTGAAACGCTGGAAGCCTTGTTCAATGCTGTTCGGCAGCAGTACCACGCATGCGAAAGGCAGTGGGACGTCTATCTTGGTCAGCCAGCGCCTGACAGGAAGGTCATTGATAAGGTGACAGATCTACAATTCCAGTTTGTAGAGTTGGAGAAGAGGGTTCAAAAAAGCGGTTTTGCTGTGGCTGACGGTGCTGATATGGCCAAGAAGCTGCGGTCTTTGCAGGAGGGGTTTGGCCAGTTTATAGCGCAGAGCGCAGGCAAGTCCGACGGGAGTGTTTGAGAGGTGGCCATAAGCACTTCCTCAGGCTGCGCCAGTGTTGCTGCCAACGGGTTTTTCTCAGGGCGTCTGGAAGTGCAGGGCGCAAGGGAGCCTATGCAGGGCCGTCTGCATTCGGCTCCTGGTGACTGCCCGAGAAGTCAGGAGCTTCGTTCGCCAGGGCGCAGCGCGTCCTGGGCGAGGGCGGCAAGGGAAGCCAGTATCCGGCCGGATCCCTTGCCTGCAGGGCCAGCCTTACTCTGTGCTGTTTTCCCATTCGACTACGCCGCAGGCGATCCTGCTGCCACCACCACCCATGGGAGGGGTGTCAGAATAATTGTCGCCGCCAGCATGAATCATCAGGGAACGGCGCAGAAAGTCAGCAACGGCCAGACGCCCAGCTGTAACGGCGGTGGTGACCTTGCCGTCTTCATCAGCTGTCAGGAAGGGGAGATCCCCAAGGTGTCCATTTCCTTCCGGGCCCTGGTGGGTGCCTGTGTTGTCAGGATCGTAGTGTCCACCGGCAGCCAGTGCAGCAACGGGCTGTCCCTCTTTGTCGCCTGAATCACAGCTGGGATTCTCGTGCACATGAAAGCCATGCTCGCCTGGGGGCAGGCTGTGCAGGTCAGGGGTCAGCGTTACACCGCCACCATCGACTTCAGTGATCTTGATGGTGCCCAGCTTGTCGCCAACACCTTCTGAAGACACAGCTTTTATCGTAACAACAAGGCTGTCAGGTCTGTCTGGCGGACTTGTTTCTGATTCGCCAGCCAGATTGTTGTCGTTCTGCGAGCAGCCGACGAGTACGGCGGCCAGCACGAGCGCTGATGACAGGGAAAAAACAGGGTTCAACATGACAGTCACTCCTGGGCGATTACATGTTCTTTGTTGCGCAAGCCTGCAACCAGAGGGCTGTCCGGGAAGAGATCCTGCAGTGAGGATCGCTCAAAGTGGAGACTGACAATTCAGCTTTATGAGGCGTGCATGCCCCGTTTTGCGAATGGTCATGCATCGTTGGCGTTGTTTCCCAATTCTGCAGCAGGGGGCATCTGTTCCCGGACAGCCTTCCGGGTGAGCAGGGGTGCAGTAGACAGCTTTCAGTGTCACGAATCAAGAGTAATTGTGAAATATGGTAACAGGTAAGGTTGGCAGGGTGTGATTCTCTCGTGTCCGGGAATCTGCAACAGATTATCCGGCGATCTCAGATGATTCCTGATACAGGGCATCGGTCAGCAGCATTGTCTGGACAGAGGGTGTGACCAGGGTATTCAGGCGGCATGTATCAACGGGCTTTTTGTGCAGCAGGTTGCGGACTTCACTGCTGTGTACGGGTAGTCTTTCCGTTGCAGTCAGCACAGCCCAGCGTTTTTCAATATCTGTGTAGCGATAAAATTTGTTCCAGACATCCGGGAGAGCATTGTCCTGGCCGCGTATAAATGCAAAGGCCGTTTCGGGATGCATACGGCTCAGGGCATCGAGAAGGGTCCATGTATACACCGGGCGTTTCGGATGTTCGGCCAACAGCTGGCTTTCAATGCGAGAGATAATCAGTGCGCAGGGAAGATCGACGGCATCCTCACAAAATGCCTCCAGCAACCGGATACGCGTTTCTGTCTGAAGGCAGATTTTGCCGAAGGGATGAGCGGCGCAGGGCACAAGCAGTATGCTGTCAAAGCGGGCGGCCATTTGACGAAGAGCGTCCAGATGGCCGCGCGTGGGGGGGTTGAAGGCCGATCCGAATACGCCTGCCGTCTGCCCGGGGTGACGGCTTGTGTCACGCCCATCAATCTGTTCTTTCAAAGAGGATATCCCGAATAATGTGTCCCTTTTGTTGTCCTTTTTTCTCAAAGCGGGTGAGAGGGCGCCAGTCGGGGCGGGCGCTGTAGGCATCTGGCCCTGCCTGGTTTTTCCAGCCCGGGGCCTTGTGCATGACTTGCATCATGTGCAAGGCGTAGTCTTCCCAGTCGGTCGCCATGTGGAGTGTGCCTCCCCTCTTCAGACGGGGACGCAGCAGTTCGATGAATGCAGGATTGACAAGACGGCGCTTGTGGTGGCGCAGCTTGTGCCAGGGGTCGGGAAAGTACACCTGCAGGCGGTCTATGCTGTCTGCGGGAAGGCAGTTGCTGAGGATGTCGACAGCATCATCGCAATACACCCGCAGGTTGGTGTGGCCCAGCTGTCTGGACCTGTATAACAGGCTGCCAACGCCGGCGCGATGCACATCGATACCGACGAAGTTGACGTCGGGCTGATCCGTTGCCATTTTGAGTAGCGACTCTCCCATGCCGAAGCCGATTTCGACAATCAGCGGAGCGGTTCGTCCGAAAACAGTTTCGGCGTCCAGCAGGCCGGATTGAAGCAAGAGCCCTTGTTCCGGGAAGAGCTGGGTCCAGCCCAGTTGTTGGGCACAGGTCATGCGTCCGTTGCGGCGGACAAAGCTCCTGATCCTGTCGGTGCGTTGGCAGGGGGAGGCGGCGTCGGCTTCTGTGCGGCTGGTGGCATCAGCGACTCTATTCATCGTTGTGTGCTGTTCATCATCGGATGTGCGTTCGGTGTGCTCTTGCATCTTCGGTGTACTCTCGCACCCCGGCGTGGAGGGCACGAAAGGCGCGCATTATACGAGCTATCGGACTCAGTGCAAAAGCGGTCTTGCTGTACAGGGACCAGTACCCGGTCCGCTGGTGTGTGCAGTGCGCGTCATTCCGGCAGCATGCGTGGTTCTGTTTTGCAGTAACCGCTACAAAAAATGACCGAAGCAGGTTCCCCACAGGGGGCCTTCTGTGTTTGGATGGTGCACGGATGGCGGGGGAAGATTTTCCTTCGCTGGAGGAGGGGTGCCCCCCTATCCTTGTCGGGGGCTGCTATTTATATTTACTCTCGCCCCCGGAAACCTCTACTATTGTGCAGTTCCACAATCCCTCTGTTTCGATGTAAAGAGATAAAACCTATGTCGACCTTGCCCCAGAATTCCTTCGTCCAGCTAGAAGAGAAAGTCCAGAATGCTGTTGAAACCATAGGAATCTATCGACTGGAACTCGACGAATTGCGTGAAGCCAAAGCGCGCCTGGAGAAAGAAAATGCAGATCTTCGCAGCGAGTTGCAGTCCTGGTCTGACAAAGTGACTACCCTGCTGGGCCGTCTTGAGACTGTGCAGGAAGAGACAACAGCCTGAGTGTTGGCCTCTCCCCTGGCCGTGCAGGCGCTACGGACGCCAACGGTTTGGGGAGCTTCGTGTTTTTTTTGTCCGCATCGCTGAATGCTGAGGATACAAGATGCAGCGTGATATTGACCCCGTAGAGACTCAGGAGTGGCTCGACGCTTTCAGGTCTGTACTCCAAAGAGAAGGTGAGGAGCGTGCCGCTTACCTGCTGACCTGTCTTGCCAATTCAGCCTGTGGTCAGGGCAGTCATATCTCTCTTCCTGTAACTACGCATTACAGAAACACCATTCCCGTGAGCAAGCAAGCCGCCATGCCGGGCGACTTGTTCCTGGAACGGTCCATACTCTCGATGGTCCGCTGGAACGCCATGGTTATGGTGATGAAGGCCAACCTGCGTGATGGAAGTCTGGGTGGCCATATTTCCACTTTTGCCTCCAGTGCTGTTTTGTATGATGTGGGATACAACCACTTCTTCCATGGGCTGGACAGTCCCAGAGGCAGTGATCTGATTTTTTACCAGGGACATGCATCACCGGGCATCTATTCCAGGGCCTGGCTGGAAGGTCGCATTTCCCGGGAGCAGCTTGACAACTTCCGTTCCGAAAGCGGTGGCAATGGGCTGTCGTCTTACCCCCATCCATGGCTGATGCCCGATTTCTGGGAGTTCCCCACTGTATCAATGGGACTGGGGCCGCTCCAGGCCATTTACCAGGCGCGTTTCATGAGATACATGGCGGGCCGGGGACTGATGGAAGATACAGGGCGCAAGGTGTGGGCCTTTCTTGGTGATGGCGAGACAGATGAACCTGAGTCTCTCGGAGCTTTGTCTGTGGCCGCGCGCGAAGGTCTGGACAACCTGATTTTTGTTGTCAATTGCAATTTGCAACGCCTGGATGGCCCGGTGCGCGGCAACGGGAAAATTATCCAGGAGCTGGAAGGGATCTTCCGGGGGGCCGGGTGGAATGTCATCAAGGTTGTTTGGGGAGGGCGCTGGGATTCCCTTCTGGCGCAGGACACGGGCGCGCTACAACACTTGATGGATGAAACCCGTGATGGAGATTTTCAGAACTTTTCCAACAAGGGCGGCGCCTGGACGCGCGAACATTTCTTTGGGCGAACGCCTGAAACGCTGAAAATGGTCGAGCATTTGTCCGATGAGGAGATTGCCAGCCTGGACCGCGGGGGACACGATCCCTGCAAAGTGTATACGGCCTACAAGGCAGCGGTAGAGCACAAGGGGCAGCCGACGGTTATCCTGGTCAAGAGCGTCAAAGGTTATGGTACAGGCCAGTCTGGAGAGGCCTCCAACGTCAGCCACAACGTAAAGAAGCTCCCTCTTGAGGATCTCAAGCACTTCCGGGACCGTTTTTCCTTGCCGGTGAGTGATGATCAGCTGGAAGACTTGCCCTATCTGAAGCTGGACGACGACAGCCCTGAGATGAAATACATGCGCCGTCGTCGGGAGCTGTTGGGTGGTTGTATTCCGCGTCGCCGGGCTGTGAGTGACGTCCAGCTTCCTGTACCTGAACTATCAGCTTTTTCTTCTATTCTGCAAGGCGGTGGGGATCGCGCGGTATCTACGACCATGATGCTCAATCGCATCCTGTCCCTGCTCTTCAGGGACAAGAAGTTTGGCAAGCATGTGGTGCCCATTATTCCGGACGAAGGTCGTACGTTTGGCATGGAAGGCCTGTTCAGCAAGCTGGGCATCTATTCTGCATCGGGGCAACTGTATGAGCCCCAGGATGCTGGCCAGGTTCTCTTTTACAAGGAATCACAAAGTGGTCAGGTGTTGCAGGAAGGGATCAGCGAGGGCGGTGCCCATGCCAGCTGGCTTGCTGCGGCGACATCCTATAGCACACACAATATTCCGATGGTGCCGTTCTATGTGTTTTATTCCATGTTCGGTTTTCAGCGTACCGGTGATCTGGCCTGGGCGGGCGGCGACCTGCGGGCGCGAGGATTTTTGATAGGTGCGACTTCTGGCCGTACCACCCTCAATGGTGAGGGGCTGCAGCATGAAGATGGTCACAGTCATCTTCTGGCTGGCACCATCCCCAACTGCGTCAGCTATGATCCGGCCTATGGCTACGAATTGGCGGTGATCATCCAGGACGGTCTGCGTCGAATGTACGGTGAAAATGAGAGCATTTACTACTACATAACGACGATGAACGAGAACTATGTCCAGCCGCCCATGCCAGAGGGCAAGGATGTGCCGGAGGGCATAGTGCGGGGCTTGTATAGCTTCAGCAAAGGGAAGAAGAGTACGGGTCCCAGGGTGCAGTTGCTCGGTTGCGGCGCCTTGATGAATGAGGTCTGTGCTGCCGCCGGGGTTCTGCGTGAAGATTTCGGCGTTGAGGCAGACATCTGGGGGGCGACCAGTTTCAATGAGTTGCGTCGCGATGGTCTGGAAGCGGCGCGGTGGAACAGGTTGAATCCGGACAAAAAGCCGCGCAGTTGCTGGGTAGAGAAGCAGCTGGGTAACACGCGTGGGCCGGTGATCGTGTCGACTGACTATATGAAGCTGTACGCTGACCAGATTCGGGAGTTTGTCGACAGACGGTTCATTGCGCTGGGCACTGATGGGTTTGGCCGCTCAGATACACGGGCCAATTTGCGCCGCCATTTTGAAGTGGACCGTCGTCATATTGTTTTTTCTGCACTCTATGCTCTCGTCAAGGATGGAGAGCTTGATGCAGCCATCCTGAAGAAAGCGAGAGAATCCCTTGAGCTGGATCCTGACGCAGAGTCGCCTTTCCTCAGGTAGCGGCGCCAGGTTCTGAGTACTGACATCCCGCAAAAAAAAATGGTCTCCTATGCCAGGCGGTGCCTTGCCTGGCTTGTTCAGAAGGCGTGTAAACATGGCAGAACATTTCGTCAAAGTTCCGGACATCGGCAGTGAAGGTGCAGAAGTCGTAGAGATTAATGTAGCGCCGGGGGATCTGATAGAGGAAGGTGACGCAATAGTTACTCTGGAATCAGACAAGGCCACAATGGAAATACCGGCGCCGGAAGCGGGCCGGGTAGCTGTGGTGTGTGTCAAACAGGGAGACTCTCTCAGCAGTGGGCAAAACCTGTTGCAGATGGAGCAGACAAAGGGCAGCGGGAAGTCTGTGAGTGGGGACTTGCCCGCTACGGAGGAAGTTGCAGAAAAATCTGTACCTGAGGCGCAGCTTGCCACGGCGGGAGTCGTTGCAGGGAGAGATGGGATAGATGGGATAGATGGGATAGATGGGATAGATGGGATAGATGGGAGAGAAGAAAGCCCATCGGCCCCTGGGACAGAAGCCGGGGTCGAGCCACAGACACAGACGATACCTGTTCCTGACATAGGGGCAGACAAGGCAGCGGTTGTTGAGATCCATGTCTGTGTCGGGGACCGGGTGGAGGATGGTGACAGTCTTGTGACA